>Ga0247823_10004596_pt1 | contig 11044 bp, 9 predicted proteins | sample 13C_PalmiticAcid_2_FD_192426 | JGI IMG/M metagenome (GOLD analysis project Ga0247823, IMG submission 192426) | Soil microbial communities from agricultural site in Penn Yan, New York, United States - 13C_PalmiticAcid_Day30 | ecosystem: Environmental > Terrestrial > Soil > Agricultural land...
GGATGTGACTGTTCAGGACTACAGACAGGGTGATATGGAAGCCAGGCGTTACAACTTCAGGCTGGAAACCATTAAACGCAATATTACTGTAGACTCGGTATGGACCGGTAATGGCTGGGCCAAAGCGGATGTGATCCGTACGGTGCCTGTAGAAAGTCTGGCAGAGAAGGTGGATGGCTATGAAACCATTGTGGTATCGGCCAGCAGCATGAATGCCGATCGTATGGAGCAGATGCCTCCCGGCGCTACCACCAGCAATGTAGTAATAGCCTGTATGCACAAAGGCAAACGCTATTACTACCCTGTGGTGTTGCCCATGAACCGTTAGTTCATGGACTTTAGTTAAAGATTTTTATGTAAAATCTGAATAGTTGCCTGTTTATCCAGGTCCAGTTGTTTCTTCAGCTCCTCTATGGAGCTGAATTTTTTTTCATCCCTGATGCGGTTGATGAAGCGCACTTCGATCACCTGGTCGTAGATGTCTTCGTTAAAGTCGAGGATATGTACTTCGATGCTCCGCACATGGTTGTTGTCAACCGTGGGGCGGAAACCAATGTTCATCATACCGTTCCAGAACTCGCCGCGGTATTTCACTTCTACCGCATAAACACCGTTTTCGGGCACCAGTTTGTGCGGATGGCTCAGTTCCAGGTTGGCCGTGTGGTAACCCAGCTGGCGGCCTCTTTTATCGCCATGCACCACGCGGCCCAGCAAAAAGTAGGGGCAGCCCAGCATTTCAGCAGCCAGGGGTACATCGCCATGTTTGAGGGCTTCGCGGATTTTGGTAGAACTTACCGAAATGGAGTGAATGAGCTGAACGGGAATCTCCTCGAGCTGGAAGCCCATAGCGCCGGAAGCCTGCTCCAGCATCGCCAGATCGCCCTCGCGGTTGTTGCCAAACCGGTGGTCGTACCCGATGATGATGGTATGCGGGTGAAATTTTTCTACCAGGAAATCGCGGATATACGCTTCGGCAGTCTGGTGGGCAAAGGCCTCGGTAAAAGGCACTACCACCAGGTGGTCGATACCCAGTTTTTCAAAGCATATTATTTTTTCTTCAAGCGTGGTGAGGATTTCCACGGCCGGGTCGTTGCGGTGTACAATGAGCCGGGGATGGGGTTCGAAGGTGATAATCACGCTTTCTCCGCCTGTTTCGCGGGCATGTTCGCGCACGCGTTGTATGATTTGCTGGTGCCCCACATGTACGCCATCGAAGGTGCCGATGGTAACCACCGCCTGGTTGAAGCGGGGGAGTTGGTTCAGATCTAAATGTACTTGCATATGATGGGTCTAAATTCGAAACTAATTTATGTTTATTATTCCTGATATTCTTCGCATTTTTGCAGCGCCGTTCATACAGGCCATAAAATTAGCATTATGTCAAATTTGTACAACCAGCGTGGTGTTTCTGCACAGAAAGAAGATGTGCATCAGGCTATTAAGAAGTTAGATAAAGGGCTTTTCCCGAAAGCTTTCTGTAAAGTATATCCCGATTACCTGACCGGTGACGAGAACTATTGCTCCATCATGCACGCCGATGGGGCGGGCACCAAATCGGTGGTAGCATATATGTACTGGAAAGAAACCGGCGACCTGAGTGTATGGAAAGGCATAGCCATCGATGCCATTGTGATGAATATCGACGACCTGCTGTGTGTGGGTGCGGTAGATAACTTCACGTTTTCTTCGACCATTGGCCGCAACAAAAACCTGATTCCTGCCGAGGTGATCTCTGCGGTGATCAACGGTTCACAGGAGTTTTTTGACACCATGCGTGAGTTTGGCGTAAACATCCATTTCCTGGGTGGTGAAACTGCCGATGTGGGAGACCTGGTACGCACCATGATCGTAGACGGTACCATGAGTGCCCGTATGCTGCGCAACAAGGTGATCACCAACGAAAAAATTGCCCCCGGTGATGTGATCGTTTCCCTGGCATCTTTTGGCCAGGCTACTTACGAAAAAGAATACAATTCAGGTATGGGCAGCAATGGGCTCACCAGCGCGCGCCACGATATGCTGACCAAAATTTATAAAACCCAATACCCCGAAAGCGTAGATCCCAATCTGCCCGAAGCCGTGGTGTATAACGGTAAATACCAGCTCACCGATGCTACCAGCACACCGTTGGACGCCGGTAAAATGATTTTGTCGCCCACCCGTACTTATGCGCCGGTGATGAAAGTGGTGCTGGACCAATACTTTGACCAGATCCATGGTGTAATCCACTGCAGTGGCGGCGGACAAACCAAGTGCCTGCACTACATTCCCGAAAATGTACGCGTGATCAAGGACAACCTGATTCCTGCTCCTCCCTTGTTCACCATGATCCAGGAAGCAGCCGGCACCGACTGGCGCGAAATGTACCAGGTGTTCAACATGGGCCAGCGCCTCGAGATTTACACCGACCAGGCTACAGCCGAAGCGATCGTGAAAATCTCTGAATCGTTCAACATCGAAGCCCGTATCAGCGGCCGTGTAGAAGCTTCTGATAAAAAAGAGCTCATCATCCGCAGCGAGTATGGTGAGTTTGTGTACTAATATCACTCTAACAGTATAAAGCGAATCCCCTGCCCAGCGGCAGGGGATTTTTTGTTGGGTGTTTATTTTTTGTACTTTATATGTTCTAAACAAATGTAAAACAGGTGGACTGGTTAAAATATGGTTTAGGCATCTGCCTGGGCTTGGTGCTGGCAGGTCGGGTGGAGGCGCAGGTGCAATCGCTGGGTAAATACCATTGGTACACCCATGCGGATGTTGCCCAGGCGGCAGCGCGCGAGTCGGGCAAATGGCTGTTGTTATGCCAGGAGCCGGAAGATTGCGCCGGTTGTGAAGTGCCCTTTGCTGCGTTTGCTGAAAAGCACGATGCCAATGGTTTTTACGACACCATTGCTAACCGGATCAATCGCAGGTATATATTGTGCGTGCCCGGCCAGACCGACAGCAGCTGGTGGCGGGCTGCCGGGATAACCGATTTTCCAGCGCTGGCAGTGGTGGAGCCACACACCGGGCAGGTAATATATGCTGCCAGCGACCGTACGCTGAATGCATCGACAGACTTGTTTGATGGGCGCGATTCGCTCATGGAAGCTTCCGCAGGGGTAGTTGTTATTCGCGAAAAACTGGATCGGGAGGGTACGCTTACCAAAGCTGAAGCCCTGTGCTTTTTGGCGAATGCCAGCGGCGGCGCGAGGTTCAACTGGAAGGGCGATCTCCTAAGAAGAGAAACCCGGTATCCTTTCCTGCGATATGATAGTGTGAGGTTGGTCCGGTGTGAAGCCATTGCTTTTGGTAAATACAAAGCGCAGGATGAGCCGCATGCAGAAGTCATGCGGTATCTTTTTAACCAGGAAATGCATACCTATGAATGGTGTAAAGCGGGTTTCCGCTCCAGGGAAAGGAAGGACTATTATTTACAGGAAACGGTAACGGATAGTTTACAGGAAACTGAAGAGCATTATTCCTGCCCGGTGGACAGCATGATGAATGCACTTCGATATGGCGTGCGGTTTTATCAGAATTTGCCCAAATATGTGTACGATGAGTATGATGAATTGGAAGAGGTAACCATTTCATGCCCCATGCCAATATACTACCCCACCTCTTTGCTGGGTTGGATTGGTGGTAAACTGTATGATCTGCGTAAACGTAACATTCATCCTGAAATCTGTAACGAGCTGGAAGATGCGCTGATACGAATAAGTGCACCGGTAGCTTTCATGTGGGGCCCTCGGTATATTTCGGACCTCTACACACAGCCGCAACTTTCTTCCACCCAGCGGGCAGCCGCAGATGCTTATTGCGATCTGTTTCCGCAGAGAAAAAAAGCTTTCTATCGCAGTGTGAGTCAATTACTGTATGCTGCACGGAAAGAACTTTATAATGCCGGAGATATTCCAGATAACTCATCGTTTGGGCCGGAAACCATTCAGTCGGTTGAAGAAGTTTTGCAGTACAATGCTGACAACGTAGCGACAGCCCTTAATTCGTACGCCTGGTACAGCTACCAACACGGCCGTGCCGATACCGAAGCTGCCAGGTTGCTGAAATGGAGCGCGGCTTCTTTGCAAGCCCAGCCCGATAATCCTGCTTTTCTCGATACCTATGCCCATCTTTTGTACAAACAGGGCAAACGAAAACAGGCTATCCGTACCCAGAGAAAGGCGGTAGCGCTTGCTGTGGCAAATACTGGTAGCGATGCCGACCTGCGCAACCGGCTGCAAAAAGCCTTAGAGCATATGGAAAATGGGCGGTTGTAGATTAAAACGAAATGAGATGATGATTCAGCAAGCCTTCCCAGCAAGTCTGCATGCCGATCTGGAGAAAGTACTCGGTGTTTTTTATGTAGGCCCCTGGTACCTCTTTTGGCGAAAGGAGTTTTGGAACCTGAATAGCCAGGCCATCGGGCCTTATGTTGTAAACCTGGATGGAACACAGTTCACCATTCCTTACCGCATTGCTTCCTATGAACCTCTGGCCAACAGGGTAGCAGCTTTAGCGCCGCTGCAACAAACCATGCTGCATTGCATTTTTCTGCGGCACAACAATGGTTGGGTGCGGCAGCAGCACCTGTCAGCGTTACTGGGCAGTACTGCTGATTTTGTGGTGCCTTTCACTTTGCCATTGCTGGGCGAATATGTGGTAGAGATCATTGCCGTGCTGGACGAATACATCACCGGAACGGTACTGGCCAACCGCGCCCGTTTTGCCAACGAAAACGAAGCCTACTGGCAGCGTACGCAGCGCAGGGTAGTGAGCTATTGGAACGAATATTACAGGCACCAATATCCCCGACTGGCAGATTACCCCGGCACGCAACTCGTACACCGGATAGAAGCGGCCCGGATGCAACTCCTAAAACCGTAATTTTATACGAACCGTCCTCCTGTTTCCAACAAACAACCGGTATGAAAAAAGCTTCCCGCCTGCTGCTGGCTGTATTGGCTCTGATTGTAGGCTTATACCCGCTCATTTACCTGGTGCTCGATAGCCGGTTTGGATTGCTCCGATCCAAGCCCGAAGCATTGTTGCAAGACCCGTTGTGGTCGGTGGCATTTTATGTGCATATTATGTTGGGTGGCCTGGCTTTATTGACCGGCTGGCCACAGTTCAGTTTTCAGCTGCGAACCGGTTATCCTATGCTGCATCGCCGCCTGGGGCAGGTATATGTGGTATCCGTTCTGTTCAGCGCACTGGCGGGGTTTTACCTGGGCTTTTATGCCACGGGCGGATGGATTGCTTCGGCCGGGTTTGTTACGCTGAGCCTGGTTTGGCTGGGCACAACGCTCCTGGCTTTTACCAGCATTCGCCGGAGACAGGTGATGGCGCACCAGGGGTGGATGATGTATAGTTATGCCGCCTGTTGTGCGGCCATTACATTGCGCATCTGGCTGCCTTTGCTCACCATAGGATTCGGAGATTTTTACAAAGCTTACCGCCTGGTGGCCTGGTTGTGCTGGGTGCCCAATATGCTGGTGGCGTATAGTTTGGCGAACCGGGCAAAAAAAAACCCCGCTATGTAGCAGGGATCGAAAGTGTTTATTTGATATTCTCAAGCGCGGTCTGCGCGGCCTGTTTCCAGGGTGTATTTTCTTTAGCGAGTTGCTCCAGCAGGATGGTGGCGGTTAGTTTATCGCCGGCGTTTTTGTAGGATTGCGCCAGGTAATATTTGGCAGCGCCATAATACAGCTGGTTCGATTTGGAAGCCACCTGGCTCAGGTTGATGATGGCATTTTTCCAATCGTTTTTATGGTAGTAGTTCATGCCCCGCTCATATTCTATCTGGGTTTGGGTGAGCGCAGCAGGTTCTGCTTTTTCGGCAGCGGCGGAGTCTGCTGCTTTTTTCTCATCTTTTTCTTTGCTGGCAGCCGAATATTTAGCCGTGGGAGCTGCACTGCTCACCTGGCGGGTGCTGGGCGCTACTGCCAGATCTTCCCGGGCGGCTGCCTCATGGCTTTGCATTTCGGGTTCGGCGCTGGGCACCGTATCAAAACCCTGGCTGGCATTGATCACCGAGGACGAAGGCAGGCTTTGTTTGGCCACCGGTTTTTCAATGGTGGGCAGTTGTTTTTTCTTGTCTTCGGGCAGTTCCTTTTTCGGGCTTGGTGCGGTGGTAGTTTGTTTGCCGGAGTCCATCACAGCGCTGGAGGCTACATGGGTGTTGCCATCCGGTGCCTGCTGCAGATTGCTGGCGGCTTCCTTCTGCGATGTTTGTGCTACTTCGCGGGAGGGGGTCGTTACTTTTACAATATAACCGGTGAGGTAAAAAGCGCCTACTGCAATCACCAGGATGGCAGCGGCGGCATACCAGCTCGATTTTTGCCAGCCGCCGTTGGGATTGAGTTTGTTTTTGCGGGGCTTATCGTCCTGGTTATGAATAAAATGATGGTACAGTTCGTTCAGGTGGTGCTTGGTGGTTTGCTCATTGCCCTTTTCGGCTGCAAATCCTTCGAGCGCATCGCTGCAAAAGGGGCAGTCGTTGAGGTGGCTCTCCACTACATACCGCTCTTCTGCGCTCAGCTTATCTTCGAGGTAATCGAAGATCTGGCGCCGGGTAAGGCACCTGCTGTCGTCTAATATGTGCAGATATTGGTCTTCCATGGTTTTATTCGTTGCCCGAGAGCCTGATTTTAAGGTTCCGTTTACCGTTCTGGATATTGCTTTTTACCTGCATCAGGGAATAACCCGTAGCATCAGCAATTTCCTGGTACGATTTTTTTTGGAGGTAAAACAGTTCAATGCAGCGTTTTTGCTCGGCATTCAGCAGTTGAATGGCATCCTCAAGCCGGTTCAGCATCACTTCTTTCTCCATTACAAGATGCAGGTTGTCGGTATTTTCCACAAATTCCATCTGTCCGTTGGCCGAGGGGGAAATATTGGGCTGGGCTTTGCGCAATACCATGAGGCACTGGCTTTTAGCTACCTGGTACAGCCACGATTTGAAATGCTGGATCTGGAATCGGGGGAGATCACCCAGCAGTTTTTCGAAAATCTGCTGCGTGGTATCTTTGGCGTTTTCTGCATTTTTGAGGTGCTTGACGCACACACCGTACACAATATGGTAATACCTTTCGAACAGCACGTTGAACGCCGCCTGCTCCCGCTTGAAAGCATAACGGCTTACCAGTTCTTCGTCACTTAGGTTGCGGTATTCCTGATGGGCCACGGGCTGAAATTATAATCCAATCTAAAGGTAATGTTATCTTTGTGAAGATAGTATTTTAATATGCAAACAGCAATCGGCTATTTAAGCGTAGTGCCGCTGCGGGCAGATGCCGCCCACCGCAGCGAGCAGGTGTCGCAGATCCTTTTTGGCGATACCGTTACCGTATTGGAATGGGGGGCAGAATGGAGCCATGTGCGGTGTAATTGGGACGGCTACGAAGGCTGGTGCCGCAGCTCGCAACTGCAGGTGCTGGAGGCGGCCGAACAGCTGTCGCCGGTACAATACCTGGTAGCAGGCAAAATGCAGTACATGATGCACGAACAGGGCAGTTTTCCGGTATCCATCGGCAGCTCGCTCCCGGGCTGGAACGACCATGAACTGAACTGGGGCAGTAAAACCTTCCGTTATTACGAACCGCTGCATGATCTGCAACAGGTGCAGGTGACTGATGCCGCGTTGGAAGGGATAGCCCGCTCCTTTATCGATGTGCCGTACCTCTGGGGTGGGCGGTCGGTATTCGGGATCGATTGCTCGGGTATGAGCCAGCTGGTGTTCAAAATGCTGGGCATATCTATCCGGCGTGATGCCTGGCAGCAGGCCGAAGAGGGAGTCAAAGTACCTTATGCCGAAGAAGCCCGTTGTGGCGACCTGGCGTTTTTCCACAATGCCAAAGGCCGGATCAACCATGTAGGCATCCTGTTCAACGCCAACACCATTATCCATGCCACCGATACGGCCGGCAGGGTGGTGGTCGACCGGTTCGACAGCCAGGGCATCATCAGCAACCGCACCGGTGAACGCACCCACCAGCTCACTACCATTCAACGATATTTCTAAGCCTTTTGCAGGCCACAGATAGTACAAACAGCCGGAGGTTTCGTCTCCGGCTGTTTCGTTTAGACAAGATTGACGAAAATCACTTGCAGCATAACTGGTTATCAGTATTTTTGCGGCGTAAAACAAACCTGTTGAAAATGAGAATGTTATATGGGGCGATCAGTGCGCTGACCCTGTTGTGCGCCAGCAACCTGAATGCCCAGTCGGTGAAAGCTACGAATGACCAATGGCCGGTAGGACGATATAAAATGAGATTTCCCGGTGTCGATAGCGATGAAAATACAGGCCTCCGCAAAAATTATATGGAATTGTGTCTGTTGCCCAACAACCAGTTTCAGTTTGTCATTGCAGAAAGGGGCGCCGAAGCACAGTTGCAAATAGGTGGTACCTATCGCAAAGAAGGAACGCAACTGAGGTTTACCCCTGAGCATACCAGTGATATGCTGGCTACGGTGTTTGCAAAACCCGGTAAAAAAAGCAACAAGGTTCAGTTGGTGATCGATCAAACGGAGTACCGTTATGGGTCACATCCCATGTTTGTGTATGTTGGCAGCCATGCAGACGTTGCTCAGTTTAAGACATTGGAGGAGTATGCCGAAGAAGGCAAAGCTAAAACCTCGGAAGAAGATGGATTGACGAGGTTGACCTTACCTGCGGGTGATAGCCTTTACCTGCGGTTATACCACGGCAATAGTGCCCAGGTGGTGAACATGGCGTATGCTATTCCCTCCCTCACAGATAGTTTGTATATCCGCAGTAAAGAAGACCAACAGTTTTACGAGGACTGGAAAAGCATTTCCGGTCGGCAGGGCGAAACACCCAATGAAATATTACTGAAACTCGAAAATAAGGCGATACTGGCCCTGTACTATATGGGTGAGCTCAGCTCAGCTGTTATGGCGGGTACACCTGTTGCTCCCGGAAAGGACTATGTGTACCAAACCGCGGCGCGTTGGTATGTCGATACCGTTGAGGGTATATTGGAGCATCCTCCGGTGGTGGATGCAGTAGCCACTCCTGCTGTGGACGAAACCCTGCCATACGAAACCAACCTCGCTGCCGCGCGTGAAAAGGCCCGCAGGGAAAACAAAATGCTGGTGCTGTATTACGAACCTTCGAATTGTAAAACCTGCGGAACCCCGTTCGAAGACATGGCGAAAGCGGCTTCTGAATATGGTTATTATGGCGAAGCGGCCGATACGTTTAAACGGAATATCGTGTTGTACAAAGCCGGTAAGGAAGACCGCAACCTCTTCCGGCCATATGGTATCAAAGCATTTCCTGCGCTGGTGGTGCTGAGCAGCGATGAAAAGCAAGCGGCTTATTATACCTCGGGTAGCTCGCTCAGCCGGATGTCGTACCGGTTTTTCTCTGTTTACCAGGTGCAGCGGTTTAGGGATGAAATCGAAAACCAGCGTTTGTCTGAAAGAATCGCTAAAGGTCCCATCAGCAAGGTCGATGCCATGGCTTACATCAACCAATCGCTGGATGGAACAGATGTGGTAGCAGTGGCTGAACCGGCGTCCTATGACGGCGAAACGGAAGTATATCCTGCTGCCGGCTATGATGAAATCAAAGAAGAGTTGTGCTGGAACAAACTGCTCAACGACTATAAAATACTGGAAACACCCGACACCAATGTGCTGCGTTTCCTGTATCGCAATGGTCGTTACCTGGATGGGAAAGATGCCCAAAAGCCGGAACCTGCATTGGATTATGCCATTCGTTTTTACCCGCAGCTGAATGGGTTTGGCGGATTTGCCAGTGCCTATGACGAGCCTAAAACCCTGTATGCCTGGATTGCTGAAATGCTGGCGCCCCGGGAATATGATTCTGCGACCGTTAAGCAGGAATTATCAAGGGTGATTGATGCGCAAATGCGTTTCATGGCAGCATCTCCGGTGGCTGCGAAATGGTACGGACCTGTGCTGATGAGCAATATGACACTGGCAGATGAACTGATGCTCCTGAAACCCGAATGGGAACAGGCGGCTATCAAATATTGCAACCAGTTTCCGGCGGGACAGCAGGCATTGAAAACAACTATTGCCCAAATGGTAATGGAGCTCAAAACCCAACAACCTGCTGTGTTTCCTGTTGCTCTCTCGCAAGCCGCGAATTTCAGTGTATCCCCAAGTGACCAGGAAGATATCGACGATGCCAACCTGATGATGGAACTGGTAGTCGCCAATGTGCTGAACAATTATGCCTGGCATTGTTACGAATACAAACCGCAGGAAGTGAAACCAGCTCAGGTGCTGCAGTGGTCCGAAACTGCGTTGCAGCTGGAGCCCCGCAACCCCTATTTCCTGGATACCTATGCCCACCTGCTGTACAGAAATGGCCGCAAGGCAGATGCTGTTAAAACACAACAACAGGCCATTGATGCAGCTAATGATAAAAAGAACAGGACGTACATGGAAAAAGAAGCGTACGATAACCTGAAAGTGGAGCTGAAGAAGATGAAGGAAGGAAAGATCTAAAAGAAGTCAATAGTAAATAGTCCATAACGAAGTCCTGATGGTGTGCGCAGCTCCCGGCAGGGCTTCGTTAAAAAGGCTCTTTTGTGAGAGAATGATTGTTCCAGGGCTTTGGATGGTTGGTGGTCAATAGTGAATAGTCAATCGTCAATCGTTCTTTCGTCAGAGGTCAAAGGTGAAAGAGCCTGTCCCGCTACTGCGGGATGAGACGGCGCGAGTGTCAGATCAACGCGAGCCATAACCCTTTCGTCATCTCCATAGAGTCCTATGGACCTGTCCCGCCCGTGCGGACTTGCAGCGCCGTGAGCTTTTCTGATTACGAATTAACGAATTGACGCATTTCGCATTTCATTTTCACATCCGCACATTACCACATTAGCACATTGCATTTCCGCCGTGCCTTAGCGCCGTGAGCTAATCTTAAGTTATCACACATAAAAAAAGCCCCCGCGAATGCGGGGGCTTTTCAATTAGATATCGTTGTTGCTTAGTGAGCAGCAGGAGCAGTAGCCGGGCTGTCGGTTACAACAGGAGCTGCACCGGTTGTATCTCCTTCTACAGG
>Ga0247823_10004598_pt1 | contig 11041 bp, 26 predicted proteins | sample 13C_PalmiticAcid_2_FD_192426 | JGI IMG/M metagenome (GOLD analysis project Ga0247823, IMG submission 192426) | Soil microbial communities from agricultural site in Penn Yan, New York, United States - 13C_PalmiticAcid_Day30 | ecosystem: Environmental > Terrestrial > Soil > Agricultural land...
AGGCTTATGAAACTCTTGGAGGAAGAGAATAAGGTTATGTTGGAACTGTTCAATAAAGGAATTTTGAAATGATTAAATTCATCCAAATGATTATCCAATGGTTTACTACTCCGGTGATTACTCTCAAGGCAATGCCTGAGTTCACTGATAGTGAATTCGATCAACTGGGAATCTAAGGAGAGCAATCATGGATGATTTCGGTAATGAATGCTATGATTGGCATTGGTACATGAGTACTGAAACCAATGGCTTTCAATGTTCTTATGCTACTTACGGTAGTTTTGGCTGGCATAACTGGTCATTTGATATTGAGGTATGATAATGAATATCTGGCACACTCTTGCAGAGAATGCATTGAATGGTGCATTCAACAAGCAAAGTAATCTTGCAGTATCTGAACGATGCTCGCAGATTAAAGGATCTTCAGGAATCACACTTCATTTCACACGTTGTAAGAATCTGAATGAATGGTTCTATGATGAAATGACTCCCGAAGAACAATGTCTCTTCCTTCTGTTTTGTGGAGAAAGTTATGAATATCAATGACGATGAAACATTCGATTACATGGAATCATATTATACAGGATATAACTGGCGTCATGCTAGTGCAACTCTGTATCGTAATGTCAAACGAACTCATTGGACAGATGGATTTCATATGTTTGTAATGGATGATTTTGGTTTCCTTAAACATGTAGGATATACACAATGAATCTCTATGATCTTGCACATCATCCACGAATATGGTATGAACATACCAATCAACCAAATATTAACTATCTGTGTAAGTGCAGTGATAAACTCCCACATAACTTCCTTAGAATGACTGAGGAACAGTGGGAGTTTATGACATTTACATATCCAAAGAAAAGTGTATGGAATCACACAGACGAGAATGAATTCCGAATGCATCTTCTCTTTGTATACTTCGCAACTACTCCAACTGAGGAATGGCCATAATGTCATACACCAGTATCTCAGTTTGTTTAATCATAGGCTTAGTTCTTCGATTAATCTTTGAAGATCTATATATTGCATTTCCAATTGGGCTTATCGTTGCACTGTATTTAGTACATAAGGGAATTATCAAATGAAACACCGAATAAAACTTGACATTCTCTTCCACATCTTTTTAATCCTGGGAATCATATTACTGATCCCAGGTGTAATCATTTGTGGCATTACCGGTGGTAAATATGATCCACAATGGGCTGCAGATAAGCTTATGGATCAATTCTATAAGATTGTTGATTGGAGTCAAAAATGAAACTCGCATGGATTCTTAAGAAGAAACAAAAGGAAGACTATGAAACGGATGAAATTGTATTCTCTGAGCATCGTGCTCAATCCGAACAGTACAATCCTGATGTCCAGGTGATTCCAATCTGTTATGATGAAATTGAGGAGCATGAATAATGGGCATTCAAGATATGGTCAATGAAATCATGGATGATGAAATCACACGTAAAGGCTTTCTTAAGGAGAATCCATTGAACACACCACATCCTCAAGCTGATATCCTCCGTGCAATTGCAGACGGTAAGGAGATTCAAGTTCAAGATTCTCTTGATTCGGCACAAAACTGGGTAGATGTTTCTGGTGATATGGCAATCTTCAGATTAACAGACAGCAGATTCTATGTCCGTATCAAACCTGAATCTAAGACTGGTTGGATTAACATCTATTCAACTAGTCAAACTGAACTAGGTAAAGTTGCCGTTCTCGGCGATCTTTGTATTTCCAAGGAAATTGCCGATAAGACTGCAGCAGGTCATCGTGAAGCATGTATCCAAATCAACTACATTCCAGGAGAAGGATTGTGAGTGTGTCATTTACCAATCCTAATCCAATTACCCTTGAATGGGGTATGCAAACTGGTCGCTACATTGTATGTAGAGATCATAATGTAATGCATAATAAGGACACAATGTGTCATAAGTGCAAATGGGAACTTCAACAATTGGTACCCTCAGTTAAGGAGGCTATCTCAAATGAGGAAACTAATTCTTCGCATTAAAGAATACTTCTCTCAATATCAATTGGCTGACTGGTTCCTCCTTTGTTATGGTGGATTCATGTTAGTAATCATGTTCGGCTCAATCATTGCCGTTGTACTTAAATAGGAAATAACCCATGAACACTATTTACATTCTCATTCTCTTCTTCCATGTTGGTGCTATGGGAGACGGTAACTCTAATGCAGTGACTACCGCTGAGTTCACTAGCGAACAAGCATGTAAGACTGCTGGTGATGCAGCAAGAACTTTGGTTAAGGGTACGGTTAAGCAAATGAACTTTATCTGTGTAAAGAAGTAAATCATGACAACCCATCGCATTCATAAATACACCTTCGGTAATTCCGCAACTCTTCCTCACCAATCAATCAGTGAGAATGGTGCATTGAATGAACTCATTGAACATCTTAAAGATGTATTTGATGTACCCGAAGGTGAACCATTGTATTTTGTAATTAGTACAAATGAACTTCATCCGTTCCAAGTATCTAAGATTGAACATGCTCTGATGAATCCTGTTCCTCACCATGTAGTTTAATCTGCGATATCTTATCCGTGTGCATTATTCAAGGATAGTGCATACCAATAAGATTTCCTAACTCCCTGAAAGGGAATATTATGAGTGCTGATAGTCGATTTATGCTCTTCGCTGGTTCTACATACTATCCATCAGGAGGTATGAATGATTTCGTATCCTCCTATCCAACTATTGAGGAGGCAATCAAAGGATATCATGCAAAGTATATTAACCACAGTTATATGTGGGCTCATGTATACGATAAAGAAACAGGAGATACTATGCATATGAATAACGTATCTGGTGAATGGAGTCAATGATGGGTTTCCCTGGACAAATGAAAGATGGCCAAATGCCAATTGATGTTAAGTACCGTCCGTATCTTACAGGTGGTGAAATCACTACCATTATTCAAGCACTGCAAAAGGATCTTACTAACCCTAAACATCTTCCAATCATTGGTTATCTTAACACATTCTATCTGAAAGCAAAGTATGGAACAATCAAACCTTCCCTCCAAACTACTGGCAGTCCTTCTACTAATCTCCGCAATAATCTTGGTATTGACGATATCTCTACTGCTAGCACTAGTGTTCCCATTAGTACAGCAGAATCAGCTGCAACAACGCCCGTTGAACTGTACCAAAAATGGTCCGTTGGTAATGACATCCTCACACCAGATGAATTGAAGATTGTTCAACAATACCGGTGGCAGAATGATCTGATGTCACCAACTGAGGAAGTTACTTACCTGGCCAGCATGGGGATGTAATATGCAAATGATTCTAGCTAAACTCACCCACTCGTTTATTAAATGGGATTCCAAAGCTGCTGCTCAAAGGGAACTTACAATCACTGAGATTGAACTCCACGAAGCAAAGAAGAATCTGGAAGCTCATACGAACTATGTTCGTCTCTTAACTGAACGCACTAAGCGACTTAAGAAGGAGGTGCAATAATGCCCGGATGTAAGCCTGGAGACGATGCAGTAATCATTGGTCCTCTGCCTGATGATCCTGACTATTGTAAATTCCTTGCCGAGAATATCGGTTCGTTTGTTAAGGTAATGGATAACTATGAGGCCAATCCACTATTGGTATTCATGAATATCGTATCTGCTGGTAAACTATTCAAGTGTGCAGCTAAGTATCCACTGAGTATTCATGTACCTATCGTGGACCCCATTACTAAGGATGTAATCTATCTCCATAAGAAACAATATGGTGATATCATTCCTGATAAGTGGCTCCAACCTATTCGTCCACTTGGTGATGCGGATAAGATGAATGAACGGGCCGATAAAGGTGCAATTAAAACTAAGTATCGTACCATAGAGGAAGCTCGTAGAGTAATGAAAGCTCGCGAACTATAAACCATTGTAAATCATTGTAAAGGATTCTATACCATGAAGATTCTATGCTCTTACTCCAGCTTGGAGTTCAATTGTGATTACTTCCCCGGAACATACACATCCCGGGAATTGCATCACCCTATCTTCAATCTCCCACAAAAGTCTCTTCTCTCTGCTACTAAGAAGTGGAGTGCAGGGGAACTCACAACCACCGATAGTTACCTGCTCTTTCTTGCACTACTTAATTCCACAGGAATTGTTGAGTTTCGTGTTCCTGTGATTCGTGTTCCTGAAACTGATGCTCTTATTGCTCAGCATATGGAATCACTCTTGCGCACGGTAATCAAACTTAACACAGTTGCCGAACCGGAATTGGTGTTCCCTTCCTTTGTCATCACCAATTATTCCCGTGATCTTCTTACCATCCCTGATCTGATTCATAATTGGAACTCTGCTTATCGGGATTTCAAGGATGGTTATGTCAGTGCTCATGAATCGCAAAAGCTCATTCAAAGAGACAGTGCTCTTAGTCGTATGATTAAGAATCCCTACAAGAAACCCAGTGACTATGCGATTACTCTCGCAGATTGGGCATCACTTGCAGGGCAGTTTCCTTCCTTTACTCTTCAATCTCCGATTGACAATAAGCAAACTACTTGCAGTGATTATTGGAAGGCGATCATTCGTTATTGCACTAAGAATGAGTATCTCTTCAAGGTGCCTACCAATGATCTTCATGAATTGATTGAGCACTGTGAGGAACACATTGATATTGGATCTATCAATTCCCACTTGCTCTTTAAGGTTCTTCGTACTGCGGCCGAGAAGAAACGAAACTACCTTGGTCTTGGTGATCTTGACCTTGGTAAAACTAAGTTCGTTGTTCTGGATTCTCCTGCATCTTCCTCAGAAGAACATGATGCAGCACTCTTGCAAGCAAGTATCTTGAGTGCCCCTTCTGAGAAACCACGGCCTGAACAATACAAAGGTAAGATGGAATTCATTAGAGCTAATCTGCGTTGGCAAGCTCTGCAAGAATCGTTGAAGAATCAGCCGAAAGAAGGAGAATCCAAGTGAATAACATTAGCGAACACGGTAAGATCCATGAGTATCTTCGTGAGTGGAATATCCCACAATACTCACGTCGCTACTTTGAAAAGTACTATCTTCTACACTGGAGTACACCGTACTTCATTGGTAATCGACTAGCCTACGGTAATGTAATTGAACACCAAGGGGAGAATTACTTTATCGTTCTCCATAAGTGTTCAATGGATGAGATTGCTATCTGTGAACAGGTACAACTGTCCTTCCGTAAACTTGAGAATAAACTGTTTGGTCTCGTTCTCGTCCGTCCTTTGATGCAACAACTTAATATTGGGTTCACCGATGAATAAACCTACCAGTATTGATCCTGATCGGCTGGCTGCTATCTTAGCTCGCCTGAGGAATCAGAATAAAGTTACTCATGTAACTCAGTTAGTTAATCCTAATCCTCCTGCCGTTGCTGAAACTAAAGCAGAAGCAGAAGTAGAAATCCACGAGACTGATAAAAATGGCAACACAATCGTCTACAACACCAAACAACAATTGGCAGTGGATACTGGTGGGCGTGGTGATAATTGTGTTATTGTTGGTGCAGCAGGTACTGGTAAAACTACTTCCCAAAAGGGACTAGTTAATCGCCTGATTCACAATAACATTGCAGGCGTACTTACTGATTGTGAATCTCACAAGCATCTTCGCAATGGTACTCCAGGTATTGTTATTGTAGCATTCACTCGTCGTGCAGTACAAAACATTCGCCGTAATATGCCGGCGGATTTGCAAAACAACTGCATTACTATTCATAAGCTTCTAGAATATCAACCGGAATCTGTAGAATATACGGATGAGGAAGGGAACGAACGTTCCAAGATGCAGTTCCTTCCGAAAAGAAATAAAGAGAATCCACTGCCTCGTTCCATTCATACAATCATCGTTGAAGAATCTTCGATGCTTGGCCTGGATCTTTATGAACAACTTCGTGATGCATTTGGTCACCAAGTTCAGTGGATTTTCCTTGGTGATATTCAACAGTTACCTCCAGTATTCGGTCCGGCTATTCTTGGATTCAAGATGCTGGAGTATCCGGTAATTGAACTTACCGAAGTGTATCGTCAGGCAATGGATTCTCCTATCATTCGCCTTGCACATAGAATCCTAAGCGGTACTCCAATTAAGGGAGAAGAATATCCACAGTGGAAGGTGGAAGGTAAACTTACTCTCCATCCCTGGAAGAAGAAGATTAAATGGGAAGATGCATTGAACGCAGCTTGTCTCTTTACCGTGCAAGCAATTGACAATGGACTCTATGATCCTGATGAGGATATGATTCTGTGTCCGTTCAATAAATCTTTTGGTACTGATGAAATTAACCGCAAGGTAGCTAATCATCTTGCAAGGAAAAGAAATGCGGTCACCTTTGAGATTCGTGCAGGATATGATCTGGTGTATTTCAGTCCTGGAGATAAGGTTCTTTATGACAAGGAAGATGCAACCATTCTTTCCATCGAGCCTAATCCGGGATACACTGGTAAACCTACACAACCTGCTACAAACACTCTGGATTATTGGGGTTGTAATGGTGGCAGTGGTACTGTTGTTGTGGAGTCTGAAGATGATGTTGATCTTGATGTTCTTCTGGCAAATGTACAATCGCTAGATACTGGAGAACGTAGAAAGTCTTCCTCTCATTTGGTTACTATCCTGATGGATAATAGTGACCAGCCAGTGAAGATTGATACTGTTGGTGGAATCAACGCTCTTGCTCTTGGCTATGCACTTACCGTACATAAGAGTCAAGGTAGCGAATGGCGGAAGGTGTTTATTTATCTCCACCAATCCCACAATACTATGATCCAACGGGAAATGCTTTACACTGCAGTTACCCGTGCGAAAGAAGAACTGTATGTAATCTGTGAACCTGAAACTTTCACTCAAGGTATCGTTAATCAACGAGTGAAGGGTAACACCATTGAAGAAAAGGCTGAGCACTTCAAGGGTAAGAAGGTTGAACTTGGTAAGAGGGTTGATTGATATGACACACGATCTTAAAGGAAAACGATTTGGTTCCTTAGTTGCTATTGAATCCTTCCGTGATGAATGGGTTAGTGGCAACAACGTCAAAACTGTAGTGAAATGGCGGTGCCAATGTGATTGTGGTGGCATAGCTAATCCTACAACTAGCAAGCTTATTCATGGGCATACTACAGGCTGTCACCAATGTAAGGTACTCAGAACTACACAGTCCAATATTGCTAGAGGAAAAGCAATTAAGGAATATAGGGAACGTCAGTCTAAGGAAGGGGATAGTCCAAACAAGAGAAAGATTATTAACGGTATGGGAGGGGGGTTGACACGGGGCCCGCACTCTGCTACATTACACGCACTGGTTCACTTAAACCAGTTGTTCACTAACCCACTCCCGGTAAACAATCCGGATTCACAGGAAGATTGAAAATGTCTGAAACGCAAACCTCTCAAGAAAACGCAGTTGTTGTCCCGAAGTATGACCAACTGACGGACAAGATCAACCAGATTTATAACTTCAAGAAGGACAAGCTTGGCAATAAGCGTTCTTCGGTTGAGATTCCTACTCCGGTTCCGTCGGTTGAAGGTATCGTTGCTATCCTTCAGGAAGGTGGCAAGAAACTGGAACTTCTGCAAGATGTTCTGGCTGATTACATTCGTGGTGCAGTTGGCGAATGGGTTGGCGATAATGCTGATGCATCTGCTGAAAATTTCAAGGCGAATGACTTTAGCTGGGAAGCTCTTGCCAATAAGCCGAAGCAAGATCGTCGTCAAGTTACGATCACTCCGGAACAATGGGCTGCCTTCTTTGAAGATTACAAGAAGGTTATGTCTGTTGCTTCCAAGAAGACGGAAGAACAACTTGACAATGCTTGCAAGGTGTACGGTGCTAAGTTCGCCATGTTCAAGACCGATAAGAAGACTCTTGAAGCACTGAAGGGTCAACTGACGATCTACGCTGATGCAACGGAATCTGGTGACGAGCATGTGGAGATTCTTGATCTTCTCCTGCGTCGTCTGGAAACCTACCTGAAGGCTGATGATCCGGCTGCTCTGGCTGCTGCTCTGTAAAATCTGGTAGGTTGTTGAATGCGGGTAGGTTTACAAGGATAAGGCAAACTTACCCACACTAGTCAACAAAATAGCAGACCCCTTCCTGAGCATGAAGTAAAACTGCTCTATATTTATATCTGTTCATTGGAACCGTCTGTCACTGATGTAAGATTCATTAGATTAGAGCAGCGGTTAACACAATGCAACTAAGTTTGACAAGCACGTGTTGTCCACTTAGGAGTCGATCAGACTTAGTTGATCTAGACTTTGGCCAGTGAACAGATATAAGTATATGCTCGGGTGTTGGAATTGGTAGACAAAGGAGACTTAAAATCTCCCGCTCTTAGAGCGTAAGGGTTCGAGTCCCTTTCCGAGCACCATTCATTTATAATATGCCGCAGGCATCATGCGCTACTACCAAGGTTTATGGGAAAAGATTAAGAAAGATAAGGTTGTTTCTCTAACAGCCAACAGACTTCATCACCCTAGAATTGTTAAGGCAGTAGTTAAAGAGAAGTGGATGGATCATGGATACAAAGCATTGATTGATAAGATCCCTGCACTTCATCATACATCTAAAGGTGCAATCCTTACCTTCCATCTAACTCTCAAGGATCTTCCAATTAGACCAAGAGATTTAGGTATTCTTCCTGAACAGGAATCAAAATGTCACGAACCACCAATGAAACCACGGTCCCAATTTTTGGTTACCTACGCGGAGAGACTGAGAAAGCTGTAAAGATTTCCATTACTCACTGCAAGAATATTAAGCTATCTCAGAATCATCTTCGTTGGTTCCCTAAGTCTCAGATTTCTGAGATTACTAAAGAGGGTAAAGGTAATCTGGAGATGTGGGAATTCCAAGCAAAGGAATGGATGTTTGAAGTAGAAGAATGGTACACTGAACTTCCCGCTGTAAGTTCCGCTCCGAAGATTAATCCGGGGGAACTTACCGGGAATTTGTCGTTTGGGCGTAGTGATACTACATTCCGTAGTCCTCCTGTTAAGCCACGTGCTTACTTAGATGACGATATGGATGATGACATTCCGTTCTAATTAACTGGAGAAATTAATGACTACTAAATACAACGAGCAAGGATTCACGATTGACTCTAAAGAGATGCTGGAACTGCAACATAAGATCAATGACTTCCTAACTCTTAGTCAGCAGTATGAAATTCCTAGCATCGTCATGATTGGTATGCTGGACTTCGCTAAGAGTATCGTACTTCAGAACATGCTCATTGAATTCAACAAACAGAATGAACTTCAGAAGCAACGAGATGAATTCATGCGCAGTTTCGATTCTGTTCCTAAGCCACTGAACTGAGGTAATCATGGGAACTCGTGAAGAACTTCTAGCAAGGTTGCGGAAACAAACTGCTAATCCTGCAACTCAGGTTAACACTGAACGGGTATCTGAACCTAAGGTTGTTGAAGATAAACCTCCAGCATTAGAAGCAGTACCTACAGTATCGAAGCTTCAATCACCTTCTAAACTGGGTGAGCAACTCCGAATGTCTCTGTTAGATTTAGAACAATCTCTCCTTGAGAAACATCCTCGGATGCCTACTCTTCTTCGTGAAGTACATAAGGCATTGCAAGAACAACCTGAGAATGTGATCCTCTTGAATGATGAAGAGGCAATGATTATCTTCCAGGGCCTTGAGAAACAAACTGGCGTTGAGCTTAACATTCAAGCTGGGAAGAAGGCAAGTACCGCTAAGAAGGTTAAAGTCTCCGCTGATTCATTGGGACTGTAAAATGAAATGGCTGGTCTTACTATTCATGCAGCTATTGTACTTCGTGCTTTGCTTAGGAATTATAGTTACCCCAGTTATCTGGCCATGCGTGACTCTCTTGCTATTAAGCCCAGCACGGAAGCTGTTATATCCACCCGGTTATTACAAGAGTTAACATGTCAATTACCCAATCGTCCGAACTATCACTCGATGATCTTCTCGGATCTGTATCTTCGATTCTCATTGATAATCCAGGAACTAACCCTGACGGATCAGCTATCACTCCGGGATTACCTTTTGAAGAACCAGGATATGAAGGATCAATTGATTATCGCATTCGACAACTTAGTTACTCTTCACTCCTCACGCTTCACAGTTGCCCAAGGAAATATGAGTTATACAAAAAGCGGGCAAAGTCTCAAGACTACGGGAAAGACACAGACAACAAGTCAGGAATCACATTCGACTACGGACACATCGTGGGGGAAGGCATTCAACTTGTAATGCAAGATATGCCACTTGAGAAGATTTATCCCAAGCTTCTTACTTTGTGGCATCAGGATTTGTGGGACATTAATGAGAAGCAGAATAAATCTTTTTGGTTAGCTCTGCAAGGTGTGAAGAAATTTTACATCATGCGCCAACAAGGTTTCTTAAATGACTATGAGCTGGTGTATTACGAAGGTAAGCCTGCAGTAGAGTTATCTTTCTGCATTGTATTCCCTGATGGTTTCCGTTACCGTGGCCATGTGGATGCGGTGCTGAAACATAAAGTTACTGGGAAGGTTATTGTTCTGGAGTGTAAGACTTCCTCCATTAACGTGCAAGCTGGTACGTATAAGAACTCTGCTCAGGCAATTGGTTATAGTATTGTCCTTGATGCGATCTTCCCGGAACTGTCCAGTTATGAAGTGTTGTATCTGATCTATCATTCCAAGGATTGTGAGTATACTGTAATTCCTTTCCCGAAGACTTATCATCAACGGGCAGTGTGGATTCAGGAACTTCTCTTGGATATTGAAATGATTAAGATGTATGAAGATCATGCAGTATATCCGATGCATGGTGAATCATGTATGGATTGGGGAAGGGAGTGTGAATACATGCAGGTGTGTACTCTTAACACCGCACACATTACCAAACCAATGGATGCTAGTTTCGTAGATCATACCCAATATCAAATTACCCTCACTCTTGAGGATCTGTTAGTAACCCAACTTGCTAAGGCGGAATAAACAATGAGCCAACCCACTTATGTTCGTAATGTTGTTCATGCAATTAAAAAAGATTA
>Ga0247823_10004599_pt1 | contig 11041 bp, 9 predicted proteins | sample 13C_PalmiticAcid_2_FD_192426 | JGI IMG/M metagenome (GOLD analysis project Ga0247823, IMG submission 192426) | Soil microbial communities from agricultural site in Penn Yan, New York, United States - 13C_PalmiticAcid_Day30 | ecosystem: Environmental > Terrestrial > Soil > Agricultural land...
GGGAGGAGGGAGGGCATTGTGGTTGTGGTGGGTTGGTTGAGGGGAGCGTACCCGGTCAGTAAAGGGTTGATTCAGTGCCTAGCTGAGGGATCGTCAAGGGCCAGTCAAGGAAGTTGAGATCTTCTCATCTCAGGGGGACAGTTGAATGCCATAATGTATAAGTAGCTCTTGATCCCTCAGGAGACAGAACTGGCACCCGAACAGTCAACCATCACGGCCTGTTACACAACGATAACGGGAAATGCAGGTACCAGGACAAGAACATGAAATACACGAGGGAATGGTCAAATCAAGGATTGAATTAGGCAAACCCCGCCCAACTCACGGACGGGTTCTTGTGGCTAGAGTATTAGCCGACGCTAGGGACTTGTGGTTGCAAAGTGAACGGCTAGCGACTGAGGTGGCAACTGCCGGTTCCATGTCAATCCTGGCCGTAAGATAATATGGAAGCATCGAATATCCCGTGCCCATACGCTTATTCCCCTCACCAGCCAAGGACTCTCCAACATTGACATCTGTGAGCGACTGCAGCTCCGGTGGCTGTTGAGATTTGCGCTTCTGTCACCGTGAACATAATCCGCGCGATTGAAATTCAAGTGTGAAGAATGAGAAGGGGGAATGACGGGAACCGGAATTGGAGCACGGAACAGGAGAGCACGCAGAAACCCCATGAGCTTCCTCAAGAAAAAAAAAAGTTGAATACTGCTAAGAAAAGCTGACCAGCTTCTGCATGGTCGCTGTGAGCCCCGAGGCTGGTATCGATCTATCTGTTCCCCTGGTGGTCCTGTTCTCAACGGCCGTCTTGTCCAGCAAGCGCACGCCCAACCCACCCACCGCCCCAAAAGAAAACGCAAACTCCTTAAACCTCGACAGCCGACGCCGCGTGGCTGTCATGCAACAAAGGATTAACGACCCGCTCGTCCCACTTAAAAACAAAATCGTTGCCGAGCTCCTTGCGGCACGCCGTGGTGACCGCCTCCCACACGTTCTTGAAGACGCCAAAGTTGGCCGGGTTCTCCTCGTCGTTGTCCCCGCCCTGGAACACGCCCGTGCGCACGAGGCAGGTGTTCCAGCCGTACATGTTGCCGCCGACAATGTCGGACGCCGGGTTGTCGCCGATCATGTAGACGTTCTGGGGCACGCGCTCCTCGCCGTGCAGCTGGTCCATCCACGAGGCGATGACCTCGTCGGCGTACTTGTACGTCGCCAGCTCGGGCTTGCCATAAACAACACGCTCGAGCTCGACGCCCGTGAGCGCCTTGTACATGGCCTCGAGGCCGATGCGGAAGGCGCCCTGGCTCATGCGCGGGATGGGGTGCTCGGTAGGGCAGAGGAGATCGCCCTGGGAGAAGTAGATGGGGATGCGCTGCGAGACGGGGTCGGCGGCGATGGTGCCGTACCGCCCGTTCTCGGACCGCAGCAGGTCGACAATGATCTGCATGTCGGTCGCGTAGTCGCGCGAGTCCGAGAAGACGAGGATGGCGTCAATGTTGACTTTGGAGAAGTCGCGCGGCCGCGAGGAGGCCCGCTCCTCCTCGGTGAAGACGCGGTACGGCGCGATGGACGGGTCCCAGGCGATGATGTCGTTGGGCACAATGATGTCCTTGAAGCCGTACTCCTCGGCGACGTCGCGGCACCGGTAGCCCTCGCCGCCGACGACGAGCACCGTGCTGTAGTACTCGGCGAGCGCGCGCATGGGCGTGTGGCTCTGGATGAACTGCTCGGTGCTGATGGGGTTCTTGAGGATCTTGGACAGCTGCTCCGTCCGCGCCAGCTCGGGCTTGCCCGAGCCGTTGGTCAGGAAGATGTGGGGGATCTTGATGCCCAGCTGGTTGTCGCCGTTGAGCATCTCGAGGGTCCGCTTGCCCTCGGGGATCAAGCGGTCGCCGTGTACCAGCACGCCGTCAATGTCAAAGACAAAAGCCATGTTCTTGGCCGCCTTGACCTTGTGAGAGAGCACATCTTGCACCTGCGAGGTCAAGATCTCGCGCGACGCCAGAGGGGGGCTGGCCTTGCCGGCCTTGAGCGCGTCTTCGGCAGGGTATGTGACGCTGCTCAGCCGTGACTGGCGCTTTGACTTGGGGATAGGGAGCGAGGTGCCGAACGAGTTGCGCGATACCCTGCGCTCCTTGGTGGACGGCGTCGCTGAGAGGTGGTGCATGAACTGTGTTGTGTCCGCATCCGGCGACCTCAGGGCCGGCACCTCAATGGTGTTGTGCGAGCTCGCATGTGGTGATGTCGGGATGGTGAGGTTGTGTTCGAGGCTGGCCCGCTTCTTGTGACCCCGGCCATCTTGCCTGGAGTGGCCGACGCTGCCCACGCTGTCCGTCTTCTTGTGGTGAATCGGGAACTCCATGCGTGTGTTTTTCTCGGGAGAATCAGGAGGGGTGTGCATCTGGCTCTTCGGCTGCGTGCCGAACTCGATGTCCTTGAACCCTGGCTTCGACATGATGACAGATGTCCTTCAAAAAGATTGGCACTCAGGGGATAGATCCAAGAGCAGTAAGAGAGGAATGTTTCGAAGAGTGAAACTTCCGCAGGAGCGAAACGACTCTTATATCCGGGGAGATGGAACAAAACGTGGCAGAGAACCTCGGGATAATCTGCACGGAGCGTGAATTGTCTCTCCAAGCACGTCTTTCCCTGTCTTTCCCATCCCGTTGGAGGCCCTCGGTGCTGCCTTTCAAGCAGCGAGTGTCAGAGATGTCCGATATCCACCCCCAAGAGCTCCAGTATGACGCCAGTATGGAGTGGCGTCTGAGAAGAATTCCACAAGGGTCCCGATGATGGAGACCATGGGCTTTGCCTTTCCGCTCTGCATCTCTGATAGCAATTCACGTGCGGCGTTACCTCTTCGGTGACGCCGCACGGTGTTTTCCGAGCCATGGTCATAGATAAAACCTTGGATAAGCGTGGCTGAAAAAAAAATTGATCGGCGGCGATATGCAAAGGCACACTGTGAGGATGGGCGGCGAGCTTACCAAATACACACCTCAAACAGCTAAGATGCGGTGAAAGCCGGGAGGTTCGGCAGACGCTGGTGGCTGTTGTCGATGTCGTCAGAGGCTCCAGCGGCGGCCCGGGACCTCAGACACGTATTTGAAAGTAAAGGGGCTTCGGCGGAGCCCAAGGCCGCGCCGCTCGCCTCCGTGGCACCGAAGCGCCCGCTCGTTGGTGCGTTCGGGAGCGGGTCTGAGCGGGTGTCAAGGACATGCCAGTCGGTGGGGGTCAACGGGAAAGCCACTGCCAGTGGGCGGCCTTGGCAGTCCAAACCGTCTTGGCCCAAGACGGCGGGACGGCGGCGCCTCACGGAGGGATACGGGAGATTCCCCCGACATGACTCGGGCCTGACGATCTGCTCCGCTTCGGGGCAAGGGAGGTGGACTCAGGAGGCTCTGGAAACGGGTCCCGATCTGACGCTGCCGCAAATTCTCTTTCATGCGCGATGCCGTGCCTTGCCGTTCCGACGCAAGGGTATCCTCTCTCGAGCCCTCTCAATCCCTCAGATCCTGTGGAGCCCGCAGAGATCCTCCCTGCTACGTCACAGTGTGGAACCGGGACTTGGGCGCGGGATCGGACCCTGATGTTACCTCAGGAGCTTGTCTCGAGGTCTCAAACACGAGATCCGAATCAAGAAGAAGCTGCCGCCAGAGCCGCGGAAAACTGGCGAGGCGAACCAGCATCCAAGGGAGCACGTCTTGGCCGCGATTTATTTGCCGCATCATCCCAGGAGTTGGCTCAGGGGGTTTCCGCACTTAGCGTCGTGTTGCCGCAGTTCTCCATCCGCCGACTTTCAGCTGTGTCCCATCCCTCGTGTTCGCCCAGAAAAAAATTTGTCCGACAAACACTGCCTAAACCCAAAGATGGCCTCCAAGACATACACGCTGAACAACGGGGTCAAGATCCCTGCCGTCGGCTTCGGCACCTTCGCCAACGAGGGCGCCAAGGGGGAGACGTACAAGGCGGTGACCAAGGCGCTCGAGGTCGGGTACCGGCATCTCGACTGCGCGTGGTTCTACCGCAACGAGGACGAGGTGGGCGACGCGCTGCACGACTTCCTGAGCAAGAACCCCGGCGTGAAGCGCGAGGACATCTTCATCTGCACCAAGGTCTGGAACCACCTGCACGAGCCCGAGGATGTCAAGTGGAGCTTCCAGGACTCGTGCGCCAAGCTGAGGGTCGACTACATCGACCTCTTCCTCGTGCACTGGCCCATCGCGGCCGAGAAGAACCCCGACCACACCGTCAAGATCGGGGCCGACGGCAAGTACGTCATCAACAAGGCGCTGACCGAGAACCCGGAGCCGACGTGGCGGGCCATGGAGGAGCTGGCCGAGAGCGGCAAGGCGCGGGCCATCGGCGTGTCCAACTGGACGATACCGGGGCTCAAGAAGCTGCTGCAGTTTGCGCGCGTCAAGCCGACCGTCAACCAGGTCGAGATCCACCCGTTCCTGCCCAACTCGGAGCTCATCCAGTTCTGCTTCGACAACCAGATCCTGCCGGCGGCCTACTCGCCGCTGGGGTCGCAGAACCAGGTGCCGTCGACGGGCGAGACGGTCCGCGAGGACCCCCTGCTCAACGAGGTGGCCCGGCGCAGCGGGCACAACCTCGCCCAGGTGCTGCTGGCTTGGGGGCTGCGGCGCGGCTACATCGTGCTGCCCAAGAGCTCGACGCCCAGCCGCATCGAGAGCAACTTCCAGATCCCAGAACTGTCCGACGAGGACTTCGCGGCCGTCGAGGAGGTGGCGCGGGGCCGCCACGTCCGCTTCGTCAACATGAAGGACACTTTTGGGTATGACGTGTGGCCCGAGGAGTCGTAGGCGGTGGGTGGGAGATTGAATGTGCAGGGAACTTGAAGCTGGTGCTGGATACCTAGATTAGAGGATAATCAAAAGTCGAGCGTTGCTCTTTTTTCGGGGGTTACCAACCTTGGAAGTTTTGGGTTTTGTTTAGGAAGTGGGCAGTGGTGTGGCAGTTTAATGGGCTCAACCCCCTGTTGGTTGGGCTTTCCCAATCGGGTTTCAGCGCTCCTTCTCTCCCTTCTAGCTGCCTGCTTGCCAACCTGGAAGGGGGACAACCAACCTGACCTTCCCAATTCTCTAGCCTGATTTCTCAGCATTTTCTGCTTGCACATTCCTTCGAGACTTGGGTGTTGGATCCGTAACAATTCTTGATGGAGACTTGGGAATGCCAACAGCCAAATTGCAGGACTCAAGCGAGGATTGGAGCGCGTGAACCATGGAAGTTAACGTTACCAATCTGGGCTCATCGTCACGGATTGCGCCATGTGGCTGCAGTCGTGCGAGACGCATGTGCCCTCAATCATTTGTCAGCACCCACGAGCAGTCGATGTTCTCGGGAGGCCAGTTGCACCGCCTTTTGTGACGGTTGATGTGTTGCGATAGGGAAGGTCTGTTGCGCATGAAGAAAGTCCCCGAAGCCACAATCATTAAATACCTACACGTCATGCGTCATGCAGCCGCTCCCTCTGGTTTCGGTCACGGAATCGTGTTTTGCATTGACTTGAAAAGACGCAGGCTCTGAACAGCATCACTGATCATACCTCTTGAATCATCATCCGCCTTTTACCCTTTCCGATCTTCACCATGGTCAAAATTGCTATCGCCGGTCCTGGACGCGAGTACCCCTACAATCTTAGGTCGGCCTGCCCTCACTGACAAAAACCTCAGAGGTTGCCCACGAGATCATCGATGGTCTGCTTGCCACGGGACAGCATGAAATCATCCTCCTTGCTCGAAAGGTACGCAATTACACCCTTTGCCACTCCCATTCCTCCATCACCGGCTGACCCGAGCAGGATCCCACCCCGGAGCTGGAGATAGAGGGGACCACGTGGGTCAAGGTGGACTACCTGGACCGACCGAGTCTGGTCAAGGCCCTCGCAGGTGTCCATACGGTCCTCTCTTTCATCGTGGTCCACAACGACGATGGCAATGTCTCCCAAAAGGCGTTGATCGACGCCAGCATCGAGGCCGGTGTCAAGCGCCTTGCGCCCAGCGAGTGGGCCCTGTGAGTTTTTCCCCTTGGCGCACAAGCGATTACGCACTTGGGCACTAATAACGACTTGCAGTTCGAGGTTTGACAACCTGGACTGGTATCACAACAAGCTCGGGATTCGGGAGTATCTGGAGGAGAAAAACAAGAACGGCAAGGTACTACAACTTCTCCCGCTCCCACCTAATCATCCAAGTGCCTGAATCTCACGCTCTGCAGGTCCTTGAGTACACTCTCTTCCATCCCGGCTGGTTCGTGAACTACCTTGCCGGCAGCCGCCAGACAGCAAAGCACATCCAGTCTTCTGGCGTTCTGTTGATTGACCACGAGAAGGCACGCGCGCGGGTTGCTGGCAGCTTGAACAACAAAGTTAGCTACACCGCCATCGCCGACTTTGTCAACATCGTGGTCAAGGCCATCGCCTACGAGGGCGAGTGGCCCAAGGTGGGCGGCATCAACGGCCAGACGCTGTCCCTTGCGGAAGAGTTAGCCATCGGCGAGAAAATCAGGGGTAAGTGTAACACCGGGACATTAAGGCACCCTGGTGAGAGTGTTCTGACGCAGGAACAGGCAAGCCGTATGAAATCGAGACGCTGGAAGTCGACGACCTCCGAGCCGGCATCGTGAAGACCTCGTCGCTGCCGCTTCTGAGCCATCCCTCCCTGAGCGTCGCCGACCGAGTCGAGTTCTCCAAGCTGCTGGTGCGTGGCGTCACGCTGAACGTGGCCGACGGGGCCGCGACTGTCTCGGATGAGTGGAACCAGATCTTCCCGGATTACAAGTTTACCACGGTTGAGGAGTTCCTGACTGGGGTTTTCGGCAATGCATGAGCTGGCATCACCGCATTGTCACTGGTTGCTGGAACCTGAGAGCCCAGGTTGGGAGCTAAGAGGAGTGGTGTTGTGCGAGCATTCAATGGCAATTGACTTAATTGATACCTGACCTTGATATCATCGATGGCACTCCAGATTGGCTCTTCACAGATCGCAGTTTCATCGCCTCACATGCCCGTGGCTGGGGTTGAGGGGCAAGGCAGGTTCGTGAACCAAGTTGTGACACGCAAGCTTGCCTGCGGGTTTGTTTTTTGGATTATTATTGATTCTGACCGACTTTCAATCGTCCCTGGCCCTGTTCTGAAGCAAAAACTCCACCATCTCCTCATTGCCGCCCCCTCTGGCGAGCAATAATACTGACTGGTCGATTCTGGCGCCCTTCTCGACCAATATCTGGACGATTGCTTCGTCCCCTCTCTGGATAGCGAGGTGCAGTGCCGCGTGGCTTGGTTTGCCGCTTGGTTCAGTTTTGGCACCCTTCTCAAGCAACATCTCCAAGATGCGCTTGTGTCCGCCCGTCACAGCGAGCTGCAGTGGCGTCCAACCATTACCGTATTTCGGATGCAGTTCGGTCTCGGCTCCGTGATCCAGAAGCATCCTCACGATAGCTTCGCGCCCCTCTCTTACTGCGAGCTGCAGCGGTGTGAGAGTCGTAAGATCGTAGCTCGCTGGCTGCTCCGTCTCGGCACCTCTTTCCAAGAGCAGCTTCACCATCCCCTCGTTCCCGTGCTGGACGGCAATCCGCAGAGCCGAATCATCTCCGATTATGGTACTATTCTCAAGTAACGTCTTCACGATCGACGTGTGTCCCCTCGCCGTGGCATACAAGACCGCCATCGGATCGCCCCTGGCACCCTTCTCCAATAATAGTTTGACAACAGCCTCGCATCCTTGACCAGCCGCATACAACAGCGGCATATCACCCCCCCGGTATCGATGGTGGATGTCCATCTGACACGTGCTGAGCAGGAAGCAGCCGAGGTCATCGTGTTCCAACGCGAGAAGATGGAAAAGAACTCCCTTTATCTTCGAGAATTTGAAGTCGTAACCAAATTGAAATTCCATGCCCTTCTTTTGCTTCTCGAAGTGCTGATTGCAATAATTGCGAAGAGAAACGTGAGACTCTACTGGCTGGGCTTGCACATCGGCTTCCAAGAGAGCCCGAGCCGCTTCGTGGCTCTCAGTCGCCAGTGCAGCAAGGATTGGCGGCCCATAGCGCGCATCGGGTACAACCTCGAAACAGGATTCCGTTCGCGGGTGAACTGTGATGAGTTGAGCCAAGTTCTTTTCCGCAAGGATGTAACGGAGGCTGATATTGTCCTCATACCGCCGTATGGCGTGCTTCTCAAGGGCATTGTTGACGCGTACCCACTCGTGAAGGGGGAAGCCGTCAAGGAACACTCCCTGTCCCATGCCATGCTGCTGGGCGCTGTTGGCGTGACGGAGGACGTTGAGCGTCGCATATTCAAGAAAGGGGAATCTGGCCCGGATTGCCTTCTGCAACGGCGGTTGTGGCGCTTCAGGGGTCTGCGGCAACAGAAACGGGATGTCGTCGTTGTCGTTCTGTACAATGGCGTCCAGCTGAGCGGTGTAGCAGTCCCTCGCTGCGGCGTTGACCTGCGCCAAACAGCAGTCCCTCAGAACCTCGTGGCTCTGTCCCACAAAGTCGCTGCTGGTGCCGGACCACTGAGCGCTGTACCTCCCCTGCAAGAAGTCGCGGACAGACTCGTGGATGAACTGAAGTTCGGAGGCCTTGTTTCGTGTCACTTCGGCCAAGCCCTTGGACGAATGCCTGACAAAAGCCTTCATGCTGTCCAAGTCGACGGTTTCCTTGTCCCAATGACCAGTGCCGCACTCTTCGTCCAGGCCAAACTGGACAGCGAAATACAGCTCTTGGGGTTTGAGAGGAGCAGTGGCAAAGAGAACCCACTGCAGGCAAACCTGCAAAAGTTTGGGGTTCTCTCCGTCTCGTGTGAGGATCATCTCAAACAAGTCGGCCAGTTTCGGGGGGATTTCTCCCAGCCGCTTGAGCATCTTATCAATGGGCTTGAGAGGGTATTCGGAGTTGAGGATGTCGATGACCAAGACCACCCAGAGGAAGATGAGCGAGGACTTTTCGAGGATTTTGGCCTGGAGATTCTGGGCTGCCTTGGTTTTGCGCAGTCTGAGTTTTGCCGCGATGTACTGTTGGATGTCCTCCTTGTGGCCGAGTTCATCCTCGAGTGTCAACTCGATGCCCTTCTGGACTTCAATGTGTGGATAGTGTCGGCTGGAGAAGCAGATATCTGGGGCGGGCAACCGCTTATATTAGCCACATTGCTTTTGTCTTTCTCTTTTTACTCCTTTTGTAATGGCTCTGAAGACTGGGGTGAGTCTGGGGGTAGCACGTACTTAACCGGACCTGCATTTCCTGCGCCAGATCGCAGAGCTCCTCAAAAAAGAAGACCATGTCTTTCGCTTGGCTGTCGTCGCACTCATCCAGCGCATCGACGAAGATGATCAGAGACCGGCTCCCGAGCTTGGTAATAGCGTGGCGGAACGTGTGCTTGAGGGCCTCCTCCTTCCAGCCGTTGGCTTGGATCCCTCTGGCGCCATCAGCCGTCATCCACTCGAGGCTGTCTTGCAGCTCCGCTGCCTTTTCGAACAGCTGGTGGAGAAGGGACCGGTACAGCCCAGTCGTCGACTTCTCCTCGACCGTTCCCCGCGCAAGGAAGAAGAAGGACAGCATGATCTGCGAAGGATCGCCCTTGGCTTTGGATTTGGCCTCTTCGAAAAGAAACTTCATCAATGTCGACTTTCCGGTACCTGGATTGCCCTTGATCCAGAGAAAGCCGCCAGGTTCGGGCTGCTGTGAAGGGTCGCGCCAGGATGTGTACTCGGCCTTTGCGAGAAACCAGCGGCAGGTCTTTCCTTGGGCAGCCATCAAGCTTGTGAGACGCTCGTCGATCTTGGTGAAGTAGAGCTGCTCAATCAGTGACGCTTTTGTCTCCTCAGCGATGAGCCCTTGAGCGTCTCCGCCTCCATCCCGTTTTCCTCGCGGACGAGAGACGATTTGGAGCTCATCTTCGACGACACATGGCTCATGGCCGATGCGTCCCTCCGCCGTGGAACAAGCGGTAGCTTGGGGTCTCTTCTCGATTGTGTCGAGGATGTACGTCAGCGCAGCCGCCACCTTGGAGTATTCCGCGTCTTGGAGCCCGGAAAAGCGGCACATGTCCATGTGGTTGCTGGAGATGAACTGCCGCGTCTCGAGTGCAAAGTTGTTGAGACATGAGGAGCGGTCCTCGACGACCTTTGTCCCGAACAAAGCCCTTCACAAATGTCAGCCAGGGGAAGACAGTCACTGTCACAACTCAGTGCGTACGTTACGCCGTATTCTTCCTGGAACGAGTAGATCAACCACTTTCGCTCTTGGCACAGCACGGGAAACTCATCCCTCAGTTCGGCCAGGCGTTCGGAATCCGGCATCAGCGTGCTAACAATCTGTTTGTTTGCTTGCATTCCCAGCGCTTGGGCGGAGAGCGAAAGGATATGATGAAGCGAGTTCCTGGGATCTGCTCCGCCATGTGGTGTGCCAAAGAAGACAATCGAGGAAGTCGCCGAGAGGACGTTGTGGATATGAGGTTTCGATGACTCGCACGCTCGAGCTCTCCGCAATGCCTCCTTGACAACGATGCCACCAAGACTGTGGGCAATGAAGACGATAGGTCGTGCTGCCTCTTTTGGGATGCGTCGCAAGGCCTCGAGGCCGCAGAGCAAGTCCCAGGCGTGGTCATAAACCGTCTTCTTGCTCACTGGGCCGGTCAGCCAGTGCCGGATCTTGGTGTCGTATCCGTATGTCAAGATCCGGGAGTCAGGGAGTGTTTGGCAAGCGAGATCCGCCGGCCAGTAGACGTCTTTTGGGAACTGCCCTTCGGAGGCAATGTTGCCTTTGCCATGCACATCGTCCGTTGTCGGCACTCGGCTGGATCCTGGAGTTGGTGATGCCGTGGAGGCGACGGTTGATGGGCTCCGGCTAAAGAGCTGCAGCCTCGGAATCTTGGAGCGTCGAGCGGCCTCACTCGGCTCGTCGTCCTGGCCGTGCCTTTTTGCTCGACTTTTTGACGGCGCTTTAGCCTTCAACGTCCAAGTGTCCTTGGGATGTCCAGTGAACCCATGGACAAAGACAACACTGAGTCAATTAGGTGTTGATC
>Ga0247823_10004600_pt1 | contig 11041 bp, 7 predicted proteins | sample 13C_PalmiticAcid_2_FD_192426 | JGI IMG/M metagenome (GOLD analysis project Ga0247823, IMG submission 192426) | Soil microbial communities from agricultural site in Penn Yan, New York, United States - 13C_PalmiticAcid_Day30 | ecosystem: Environmental > Terrestrial > Soil > Agricultural land...
CCTCGCGCGGCTTGGCCTCGTTGACCGTCAGCCGGCGGCCCTGGAACTCGGCACCGTTCATCGCCTGGATGGCCTCCTCGGCCCCCGACGACATCTCGACGAACGCGAACCCGCGGGACCGGCCGGTCTCCCGGTCGGTGATGATCTGGGCCTTCACCACGGTCCCGTACTGCCCAAACACCTGCTCCAGGTCGGACGACGTGGTCCCGAACGGCAGGTTCCCGACGTACAGATTCTTGACGCTGCTCATGCAGCTCCCTCGCGGGTGGTCCGGGCCTTATTCACGGCCGGCCGCCCCACATCTCCACCTGACCTGACCGCCGGCCACCGACGGCCCGGAAGACAAGCGAACGCGGTGCCCACTCACGCACCACCGCCAACGACTCGCTCGCGACACGGGGATAACACGTTTCGCCTTAGGGAGACGCACCCGATCGCGGGGAGATGGAGTCGCCGTTACGGTCCGTCATTGCCAGCTTAGCGATCGTCGGAGCTTGGGAAGGGAGTCTCAGAGCAGATCCGCCAAACAGAGCCAGACGCGAACGCCAACGACCCGTCCGTATCTTCCTGACCGGCGGGTTCCACCCCCACCGGCTAACCGGGAGTATAGGTCCGCCTCTGGAAAGAAGATAGCCCGAATCACCCGGATTTGGACGGGCTCACGCCGTGCCTGGTCCGTGTGTCGGATCAGCCGACACGGAACCGTCCGGCTGGAACCGGACTCGTTCGGGTTTCCAGCGTGGCTCGACCGGATCGCCGTTCGCAACCCGCAACATCGCATCGGCCAGGTTGAAATTCGCCAGCTTCCGCAGTCCCACATATGAGGTAGTCAGTCGCGGGTTGATCTCGATGGCGGAGTCGTGCGACCCGTCCACCTCGTCACCGAGGACCAGATCGACGCCGACGTACCCGAGTAGTCCAGTGACGCAGCCGACCGCCCGCTGACCGAGAGAAATGGCCCGTTCGGCGAGGTCAGGGGAGGTGGGTAGCTCGCCGCCCTCGTAACGAAACCTGCCGTCATCGGAGAGAATCTGGAACGTCGGGAGCAGCGGCACGGTCTGCGTTGGGCCGATCAGAAACGCCACGCTGGCCGGCCGGCCGGGGACGAAGTCCTGGGCGATCGGATCCCCCTGAGACTCCCCAAACGCGGCGTCGCGGCTCACAAGGAAAGCGGATTCATTCCCGCAGTAGTATGTGGCCATTGATCCCGCGCCGTCTGCTGGCTTGATGACCGCCGGCACCCGGGTCGGTGGCCAGTCGCGGGCGAGGCCGGTCTTGGGCGTCGGGACACCATGTCGCTCCCACCACGAGCCCAGTGCGAGCTTGTCCCGGGTTAACCGGATTGCTTCGAGCGTCGGCCCGAGTAACCGTCGGCTGGGCGCCCAGGTACACCGCTCTTCGAGTATGAGCTCGGCTTCCGGTGCGATAAGTAGGGTGTAATCGGCCCGGCCGATGGCCTTGCGGAACTCGCGTCGTTCCAGATCGCCATCGACGCCGTCCAGGCTAAGAACCTCAACCCCCGGCAGTTGCCGGAAGTCCTCGGCCACCGCGTCCCGCATCGCCCGACCCTCTCGGTAAAGAGAGTGGGCCGGGTCGGACGGATCCCGACCCAGCCCCAGGGCACAGCAGTACTCGTAGACGAAGACAGTCGGCATCCAGGATTTACCGTGGCGTTGTGGGCGGCAAGGCCACCGTCGGCACCCCGCCGGATGACTCCGGTGACACCGGCGTGGGTGCCTGTGTCGCGTCAGTCGGTAGCGTCCGCCGCGGCGACGGTGGCAGGGTCAGTGTACCGGTCGCCCGGAACGGTGACTCGCTTACCTGCGCCGGCGTCGCCGGACCAGCTCCGCCGGTCATGGGTGTGGAGATCGGTCGGCCGGCCGGCGACTCTGCTGACTTCGGCGACGGCGCAGTCTCCGGCTGCAGCGGCACCGGGGTCGGGGCACCGGGCTGCGTTGGCATCCACGGTGCCGCGGGGACCGGAGCACCCGGCGGCGGCGGAAGCGGGCCGGAGGTAAGGTCGGCGGTCGGCTTCCATTCGTGCAGCGGGCCGAGCGGCAGGTCGGCCGGGTGCTCCCGCAGCTTCAGCGACGCCTCGGTGGCCCGGAAGTGGTCGGCCGCCTTCTTCTCGACGTGCTGCGGCAGTGGGCCGTCTGCCAGCGTCACGTTGTTGTACCGCAGGATCGTCCCCTTGGCGTACTCCAGCCCTGCCAGCGCGATGTTGTAATCGGCGATCGCCTGGAACTCCCGGGCGGTCGCGTCGGCCAGGTCTCGCTGCGACTGGATCAGGTTCAGGATCGTCGTCTCGAACGGCACCTTCGGGTCGCCGATCTGCCGGAACTGTAACTCCAGTTCCACGAACTGTTCGAGTTGCTCCCGCCGGGCCCGCTGGGTGCGGCTCAGCTCGTGGGTTAGTGCCACACGGCGGAACTGAGCGTTGAGCAACTCGATCGCCTTACGCTCGGTGTCCGCGAGTTGATAGTACGACCGGTACAGGTTGAGCTGGGCCTGGCGGACCAGGGCGTTGCCGTCCCGGAACCCCAGCGGCATGTCCAGCCGGAGCCCGAGCTGCCAGCTATTGAAGTCGTTCTGGATGAAGTTGTGCAGGGCGTTGTCCGGCGACTCCCCGCCGTCGAGCCGCGCCCCGAGCCCGGCGACGTCGTAGCTGGAGAAGAACCGCAGGTCCGGGCGGCGGAGGTTCCGCTGGAGGACCAGGTTGAGCTGCTGGGCCTTGAGTTCCTGTCGAGCCAGCGACAGTTCCGGTCGGAACTGCATGGCGTCGGCTGCGAGCTGGTAGAAGTCCGGGCGGTACGGGACCAGAGTCGGCTCGTCTACGGGGACAAACCGGGTCCCGTCGTCGGACCGCATGCCGAGCAACCCGCGGAGGACCCGATCGGCCTCCAGCACTTGCCCGCGGGCCGTCAGCACCTGCCCGCGGAACAACTCCACCTGGGCCTGCACTTGGGGCACCTGGCCGGGCCGGGCGATCTCGGCCCGGACCCGGTCGCGGATGAAGAACAGCGAGTCGAGCGACTGCTTGAGCCCCTCCTCCTGGGCGGCCAGGTTGTAGTACGCGCTGTACAGGTTCCAGTACGCCGTCTCCACGTTCAGCAGCATGGTGTTGACCTGGACCTCGAACTGGGCCCGGGCCTGGTCCTGCCGGATGCGGGTGAGCAGGATGCCCTCGCTGCCCTGGCCGCCGCTGGGCCGCAGGCCTGGAATCAGGGCGCTGCCCGGATGGCCTGAGAGGAGTTGGTTGATCTCCACCCCGAACCCTTGCAGCAACGGCTGCTCGAAGATGAACTGCAGTCGCGGGGTGTACGATGTGGCCAGTGAGACGAACTGGGTGTTCGACGGCGGGTTGGACAGGTTCAGGTAGTTGGTACTGAACGTAATCCCGGCCACGCCGCCGGTCGGCAGCGGCTTGGCCAGGGTGCTGCTAAGGTTCGCCGAGTCGCCGTTGGAGAAGCTCTGTTGCAGGGTCAGGGTCGGCTGGTCGTTCTTGTTCCAGGTGATGCTGTTAATCCACCGGGCGTCGAACTTCGACAATGCCCGCTCGACCTCCGCGCCGGCGATGGCCGGGTCAAGGGCGAACGCCCGGATGGTGTCGGTCGTGGTCGTGCCGCGCCCGGTGAACTGGGTCTGCTGCTCGTTCAGCACCCCGGGGTTGAGCGGTGAGCCGCCGACGTTCCCCCCTTCCAGAGCGATGGCGATCGCCTCCTTTAGGGTCAACAGCCGCGGCGGCCGCGACGGGTCGAGGACTGTAGCCGGGGCAGTGCCGGTCGGCACGCCGAGCGGGGTGATGCCGACGTGCGGCTGGGTCTCGAGTTTGCGCAGTTCGACGTTGTTGACCGCCGCCTCGTAGTCCTGCGGTTCAAGGTAAAGCTGCTGCCGGCACCCGCCGAGCGCGGCAAGGCCGATCACCCCGCCGATCAATCGCCTCGCCCAACGCTTCCGCTTCATGGTGGTCCCCCGGTACGCCGGCGCCGCTCCCCCAGATCCGGCGGGGCATTCCCGGTGTGTCATCGACCGGTTGGGGGCGCGGAATTTACCGATGTTGCCGGTCGGACGGGTTAAACCGTTGGTCTAAGTCGAAATGGCGATAATCTGGGGGAAATGACTCAAGTCGCGAGGGTTAGGCCGCCGGTGGCGACCCGGACGGACGGGGAACGACGGCAACCACGGGAAGGCCGAGGGCTCGCTTGATCGGGATCAACTCACCGACGTCGTTGCCCTCGACCCGGTGGCCGACGTACTGGAACAGGTAGCCGAGAACGAACATCCCGATACCCCAGTACCAGGGGAGAAAGAAGAGACACACGAGCCCGGCGAACGCGAGCGGGATGCCGAACATGTGGATCGCGAAGTTGAACGGGTGCTGGTGGCGCTCGAGCCAGTTGGCCCGAGCCTTCCTGGCAAATCGCCAGGCCCGCCGTGCGATCGGGAACGAATAGCCTTGCCGGGCGTCACTCATACCGACCAGGGTATTGGTGCAGCGAATAGGTGGCACGCGTATTCACGCGGATAGAAAGACAGAAAGGCACCCGGCGAACCCCGAGCGTACGCGAGGGGTTTGGGGCGAAAGAACCCTCTCGCTTACGCTTGGGGTTCGCCGGTCGGCCGCGACTTCCGCATTCGAGAGGCACCCCATGATTGCAATCGCACCTTCCATCCTGGCGGCCGACTTCGCCCGGCTCGGGGAACAGGTCCGGGAGACCGAGCAGGCCGGCGCCGACCGGGTCCACGTCGATGTGATGGACGGCCACTTCGTCCCGAATCTGAGCATGGGCGCCGCAGTGGTCCAGGGTCTACGCCCGGCCACCCGGCTGCCGCTGGAGGTCCACCTGATGGTGGAGGATCCGGGCCGATTTATCGACGGATTCGTCAAGGCCGGTGCCGACACGCTTATCTTTCACCTGGAGGTCGAGCCGCAGCCAGAGCGACTGATCCGGCATCTCCGGTCGCTGGGCAAGAAGGTGGGGCTGGCGTTCAACCCGGACATGCCGGTCGAGGCGATCAAGCCGCACCTCGCTGAAATCGACCTGGCGTTGTGCATGACCGTTTTCCCCGGGTTTGGCGGTCAGGCGTTCATTCCTGCCAGCCCCGACCGCATCAAGGCACTGCGAGAGATGATCCGTGGTCAGAACCCGGCGTGCGAGTTGGAGGTAGACGGCGGGATCGACGCTGAGACAGTGCCGGAGGTGGTGTCAGCCGGGGCGAATGTGCTGGTCGCGGGGACGGCGATCTTTCGGGCAAAGGACGGCCCCGCGGCGGCGACGCGACATCTCTCTGACCTGGCCGGGCGGGCGCCGAAGCCCTGGGCGTGACGGCCGCACGACCGGACCTCCGGTGACGAAACTCGGACCGAGTGCGTCAGTTCCGATGATGCTCGGGCGGCGGGCGGGCCGATGAGTCCCGGTCGGCCGGCGAGGTTGTCCGGGCGCGCCCATGCGGTTAGAGTGCCAGAGAGTCTTGCGCCCGGAGGGTAGGCATGGCCCGGCACTGCCTGTCACTGCTGGCGGTCAGCACGGTCTGCTTCGCCGCCGCACCGTCTCCCGGCCCTAACCGTTCCGACGACCCCGCCCCGGTCCGTCCGGCTCTCGCGGCCCCCCTTCCACCATCCGAACGCCGCTCAGACGACGAACTCGCAGAACTGGCGAAGACGGACGCGGTCGCGTTGCTTGACGCCTGCCGCCGGCGAGCGGCCGCGTTACACGGGTACAAGGCCACCCTCGTCAAGCGAGAGCGGATCAACGGCAAGTTGCACGATGAGGAGGTGATCCGCACCTGGGTCCGGGCGGAGCCGTACTCGGTGCTGATGCTCTGGGACAAGGGGGCACGCGAGGTGCTCGGCACCGCGACCGAGGGGACGCTGTATGTATCCGGGGAGAACAACGGCAAGATCAAGGTGTGGCGGCCAAGCGCGCGATTGTTGCCGAAGTTCCTGGACATCCACCCGACCGACGCCCACAGCCCGGCCCGGTCAGCGTCGCGGTACGCGATCACTGAGGGCGGGCTATTGCACGCCCCGGAGCGGACCTACCGGGCGTGGTCCGATGTAAAGTCTCGGGGACGGCTACACGTCAAGTACGAAGGGAAGCGCAAGGTCGATGAGGTCGGCGGACGGGTCTGCCACGTCATCACGCGGACCGCCGACCCGGCGACCATCGACCCGTTCCTGATGGCCGAGGAGCCGCCGGACCCGGCCCGCCGCGCGGTCGATACGTCAAAGTCCGTCACCCTGATGATCGACGCCGAGACGTGGTTGCAGGTCGGTTCGCGGATCACCAACCCCGACGGGCAACTCGTCGGCGAGTACTACTTCCGGGACGTGGAACTCAACCCGAAGTTCGCCCCAGACCAGTTCAAGCCGTCGGCGTTTCGGAAGTAGCCAGCCGGGCCAGCGCCGCGTCGCAAAGCTCGAGCAGGTGTCGCCGGCGCTTCTCCTCAGTGAACCGGCCGTGCTGTTCCAACCAATCGCGGGTTTGCCGGACCATCTGTTGCAGTGCGGTCAGCGCCGACCTCGGACGGGAAGCAGGTTGCTCGGCGACCCGGACGTGAACCGGTGACGCGTGGGCGAGGGCACCACACCGGGCCGCCAGCCACCCGGAGCCGTCGGGTCGGTACTCGAACTCCAGAGCGGCCGTCCAGCGGCCGTCAGCGGGCGTCGCGACTGCGGTCCCCTGGATCTGGCTGTTGGCTATGACTTCAAGCCGCTCGAACTGAGTAAGGGATGCGGCTGACGCTCGGACCCGGACCGGCCTCCGGGCCGCCGGAAGCTCGACCAACTCTCCCGGCCCGTGGCCATCCACATCGACCGATAGCAACGGCCCCGTGGTAGCGAAACACCGGCCGGCCCGGACAGCGTTGATCCAGTTCGTGTAGGTCAGCGGTTCCCCGGGACTCAGACGGGCGTAGGTCCGCGGGGTTCCCAGCGCAACGGTGTTGGAGTCTTTCCCGCTACCGCCTACGAGGGGAATCGCGAACCCCGCGTCCAGCAGCCTGTACCACAGTGGGAGCAGCGGCGCCCGGCGTGGCCCCGTGTCAAACTCGATGGCGTCAATCTTGTCGAGCAGGAGCGCCACCAGCGCCTCACCGCCGGCGGCGCCCTTGTCGGTGTCGAACGGCTTGACCCACACCGTCAGACCGTTCTTGCGGTGGCACTGGTCACACCAGTCGCAGACGGACCAGTCGTCGGTATCCTCGCCGCCGCCGAAGGTCAGCGGGTACACGACCCGGTGCGAGTGCAGCAGCCCCACCGACCCGAGGACCGGGTGAACGTTCAGCGTGTTCACCGCCACGAGGGCCATGTCCGTTTGAAGGGCCGGTTGCTGGCCGCTGAAGGCGGAGAGGTTCGGGTACGTCGGGTAGAGGGTGCCGTCGAGCGAGGGGAAGGGCTGGGCGCACGCCAGTAGGTTGACGACCGCGACGTCTTCCGCGGCTGCTTCCAGTGCCGCTGTGTGGGGCGTGAGAAACTGAGCCCGCGTGTCACCGGGGTGCCAGCCGTCGGCCCGCAGGTCGGACCAGCGCCTCACCTCGAACCGTAGCGCCATCTTGCCGGGGCCGAGGACCACCGTCTGGTCGAGCGGATCGTACTCCGGGCCTTTCGAAGCTTGCACCCGGAGCGGGACCCCGGTGGGTAGTCTGATCTCGCACGACCCGTCGATGTACGCGAATCGGTCGCGGCCGACGGACAGGTTGCCGCCGACGTCCTCGTTGCGGCCGCGGGCGAACTCGGTCGGGTGGCCGAACGGGGCGTGGTACGTCCCGTCCGGCTCGGTGACGCGCAGCCGGACCGGCGTCGGCCGGCCGGTCGCGGCGTCGTTGACCCGCAGGTGAACGGTGAGCATTGTGGCCGTGTCAGTCGTGCTTCGCCCCGGCGGCGCGGAGGATGTTGCGGAACGCCTCGACCGCGAGCGGGAACAGATCCGGTCCGGTGACGCCGCCGGTCGGGCCGCCGCCGCGGAGGTGCGGTTCCATCACGGCGAAGCCCTTGTAGCCGCGGCTCACCGCGTCGGCGATGGAGTGCGGGATGTTGCCGTCGCCGGTGCCGGGGATGCAGCCGTGGGCCTCGTTCTTCTTCCAGTCCTTGATGTGGAAGTGGGCGGTGTACTCCTTGGTCTTTTCCCAGCCCTCGACCGGGTCCAGTCCGCAGAAGACGTAGTTCGCCGCGTCGTACGCCGCCTTCAGGGCCGGGCTGTTCACCGACTTCATCATGTCCACGACGCGGTCGGCGGAATCGCCGTAGATCTTGTGCTCGTTCTCGTGGAACAGCACGATGCCGGCCTTCTGGGCAATCTCGGCCTTGGCCGCCATCCGGCGGATGACCTCGTCGCGGTACGGCGCCCAGTTGCCGTCGAACGGCTTGCCTTCCGGCGGGTAGTAGCTGAAGACGCGGATGTTCGGTGTGCTGAACACGCCGCATAGTTCGATGGCCCGCTTGAACTTGTCCAGGTGCGGCTCGAACGGCGAATCGACCGTCACCTTGCCGATGGGCGAGCCGATCGCAGAGAGCTTGAACCCCTCGCCGTCGAGGAGTTTCTTGAACTCCTTGATCTGCTCGTCGGACAGGGCGAGGACGTTGGTCTTGTGGATCGAGCGGAATTCGATGTGCCTCACACCGCAGGAGCGGAGGACGGCGATCTGCTCGCGGGGGTCGGGACTGATCTCGTCGGCGAAGGCGCTGATCGTGAACATATCGTTTGTCCTTGAGGTCTTGTGCGGTGATTGTAGGGTCCGCTGTGCGGACCGTCTTTTCGTCCGCACAGCGGACCCTACTTCCGCTTCACGACCCTGAACTTCACCTTGTCCGCGATGAATGTCTTCTCGCCGCCGATGGCGAACCGTACCTTGAGTTTTCGCAGCGCCCCGAAGCCGCTTACGTCGGTGATCTGACCGACGCCGTACTCGTCGTGCTGCACTACCTGTCCGGCACTATACCCACTGTCCGGCGGGTCGGTGATGGTCGGTCGCAGTGGCGAGAGTTTCGTTGAGCGTGCCGGGTAGCCGGCGTCGGCGGCGGCCGGGGCGATCCGCGTCCGCCACTCCTCAATGGCGGCACGACCTGTGTTCTTCATCGCGGCCAGGTCGTCGTGGGCGACCTCCCGGGGCAACTCCTCCAGGAACATGCTCGGCACTGCGTAGAGCGACTGGCCGCGGAACTCCCGCAGTCGGCTGTGGCAGAGGTACAGCTCCTTCATGGCCCGCGTCATACCAACAAAGCAGAGCCGCCGTTCCTCTTCGACGTCCTCGTCCTTGTTCAGGCTCCGCTCATGCGGCAACAACCCCTGTTCAACTGCCAGCATGTACACGACCGGGAACTCCAGCCCCTTGGCCGCGTGCAGCGTCATAACCGACACGGCGTCGGACTGTTCATCCCAGGAATCGACGTCCGATGCGAGGGTGATCTGCTCCAGGAAGTCGCCCAGCGTGCGGTCGGAGTCTTCGTCGTGGAACTGCTTGGCCGCGGTGACGAGTTCGTCGATGTTCGCCAACCGGTCCGCGTCCTCCTCGTCGCCGGTGTCCAACAGCATCTTGCGGTAGCCGGACTTCTCCAGCACCAGCTTGATGACCTCGTGCGGCGGCAGCTCCAGTTGTGTCCGCAGGTCGGCGATGAGCCGGTAGAAGTCGCGCAGGCCCGTCGCGGCCTTCCCCTTGATCTCGGGGATTCGCTGCACCTGTCCGGCCGCGGAAAGAGGGCCGATCTCATTGTCCGATGCATACCGCAGGAGCTTGTCGAGCGACACCTTGCCGATCCCGCGCGCTGGTTCATTGACGACCCGCAGGAAGCTGACCGTGTCCTGCGGGTTGACCAGCAGCCGCAGGTAGGCGATTACGTCGCGGTTCTCCTTCCGCTCGAAGAACGCCAGTCCCTTCACGATCTGGAACGGCACCCCGTGCTTCACGAATGCGGACTCCAGCGACCGCGTCAGCGCGTTGATCCGTAGGAAGATGGCGTGGTCGCGGAACCGATGCCGACCCGCCTTCACGGCGTCCTTGATCCGCAGAACGACGCCCTCGGCCTCGTCTAGCCCGTTGTCGAACGTGAGGACGTGGACCGGCTCGCCCTCGGGGTTATCGGTGACGAGAGTCTTCTTCTTGCGCTGCTTGTTGCGGTCGATGACCGTGCTGGCGGCGTGGAGAATCGCCTTCGTGCTGCGGTAGTTCTGCTCCAACGTGATGACCCGGGCGTTCGGGAAGTCGCGCTCGAAGTCGAGGATGTTGCGGATGTCTGACCCGCGCCACTTGTAAATGGACTGGTCCGGGTCTCCGACCACGCAGATGTTCGGGTGGTGGATCGACAGCCGGCGGGCGATCTCGTACTGGGCGGTGTTCGTATCCTGGTACTCGTCGATCAGCACGTACTTGAACCGCGAATCCAGCTCGGCGCGGAACTCCTCGTTGGTCTTGAGTGCCATCGCCGGCCAGTAGAGCAGGTCATCGAAGTCCATCGCGTTTGCGGCCCGTAGGCGCTTCTCGTAGCCGGCGTAGACCTTCGCCACGGTCTGGTGGAAGAAGTCGTGGGCGGTCTCGGCGAAGTGCCGCGGCGTCTGGAGTTGGTTCTTGGCCTTACCGATGGCGCCGGCGATCCGCTCCGGGGTGAACTTCACGTCGTCGATGCCGGCCCCGGCCAGGGCGTCCTTGACCACCTTCGCCCGGTCGTCGGTGTCGTAGATAGTGAAGTTGCGGTCGATGTTCAGCCGGTCCGCGTACTGCCGCAAGAGGCGGGCGCCGAGGCTGTGGAAGGTGCTGACCCAGACGCGGTTGCCGGGGACGAGTTGCTCGACCCGCTGCCGCATTTCGCCGGCAGCCTTGTTGGTGAAGGTGATCGCCAGGATGCGCATGGGGTTGACCCCGTGCTCGCCCACCAGGTGGGCGATGCGATGGGTCAGGACCCTGGTCTTGCCCGAGCCGGCGCCGGCCACGACCAGCAGCGGACCCTCCGTGTGGACGACCGCGTCCAGCTGATCAGGGTTGAGCCCGTCGATCAGGGGGACGGCCGCGTCGACGCGCTCGTTCTCGGATGGGACCACCATGCCGG
>Ga0247823_10004601_pt1 | contig 11038 bp, 4 predicted proteins | sample 13C_PalmiticAcid_2_FD_192426 | JGI IMG/M metagenome (GOLD analysis project Ga0247823, IMG submission 192426) | Soil microbial communities from agricultural site in Penn Yan, New York, United States - 13C_PalmiticAcid_Day30 | ecosystem: Environmental > Terrestrial > Soil > Agricultural land...
GAACGCGCCCGGAGAGAGCTCGGTGCCGACGCCGAAGAGCGTCACGTCGCCGCCGGAGAGCGCCGACAGGCGCGGCGAGTGCGAGCCGAGGCTCAGCGTCGCCCAGTCCATGCTCGGCGCGATGCCGATCGAGTTCGCGGGGTTGGTCACGAAGTCGGCGAGGGATTCTCCGGCGCCGCCTCGCGTGGCGCTCTCGGGCACCGTGAGCATCAGGTCGAACGGGATCGAGATTCCTCCGACCGACACGACGGGATTGAGGATCAGGCGCAGCAGCGACGGCGGACGGCGTGCCGCGATGACGTCGCCGGGATCGGCGCTGAGCTGGTAGAGGTCGTGCTCGAGCACGATGCGCCCGCGCAGTGCGACGTCGCCGGTCGAGTCCGATTCCTGTTGGGCGGTTGCCGCGATCGTCGACGCGATGAACAGCGCCGCGATCGAACGGAGTCTTCGAGAGATCATGGGTTCACCTGGCTGGTTGAGGAGATTCAGTCGTTCGCGTCGTCGGGCGTGAGTCGCTCGCCGCAACGGGCGCAGTAGAAGGCGACGGGGTGGGCGATCGGGGCGCCGCAGCGGCCGCAGGTCGGACCGAGCGCCCCGCCGCAGCGCGCGCAGTGCAGATCGTGCTCGTAGCCGAGCGCGTGGCAGGCGGGACAGGGCTTCAGCGCCTCGGACGATGGCGCCGGCGCCGCGCGCTCGCGGGGGGGTCTGCGTGAGATGTTCATTGCGATACCTCGTGATCAATGGTGCGGCGCGCCTGGCGTGATGCACTGCTCGCAGCGTTGTATTCAAGGTATCCGAGGGGGGTAACGGTTTCCGGAAGGGGCAGTAACGGTTTCGGCGCCGGTGATTTTTCTCTAGCTTCGACGGCCCCTCCTCCTCCGCACCGGAGCCGTTTCCATGCATCTCCTCGCAGATTTCCTCAATCACGGCGTGCTGCCGTTCCTCGGCCGTGCGCGCGAGCGCGACCGCGTCGTGGCGTTCTGGCGGGGCACGTTCGAGGCGACCGAGCTGCGGGCGATGCTCATGCTCGGCGAGGCAGGGGTCGGCAAGAGCCGGCTTCTCGACGACGCAATGCTGCGCATCGTCGAGTCCGGCGGCAGCGTCGTGCACGTGAAGCTCTATCCCGAATCGGCGGTCGGACTGCTCGAGCTCACCGCGCGCGCTTTGTGGCACCCGAACGCCGCGCGCACGATCCTCGCGGCCGAGCCTCCCGCGCGGCTGCCTGACGTCGCCGGCGCGCTCCAGCGGCTCGCGCGCCTGCGCCCCACCCTGCTCGTCATCGAAGACATCCATCTCCTGAGTGCCGACGCCGTCGCGGAGCTCGCACGGCTTCTGCGCCAGGTCGCGGACGAGACGCTGTCGATGCTCGTGCTCGCGCGGCCCGTCGAGCTCGCGGCACGGCCGTCGCTCGAGCAGTATCTCGTCGACGAGATCGTGATCGGGGGACTGAGCGAGGATGGCTGTGGTGAGATCTGGGAGGCGGTGACCGGCGCGCCCATCGGCGATGACGTGCGTGCGGCGCTGCTGGACGCGACCGCCGGCAATCCGCTGGCGCTACGCTCTGCGCTGCGCGGCGCATTGCGCGGGATCGTCGCCGATCCCGTCGGCGCGACCGCGAAGTGGCGCACGCTCAGCGGACGCGACGACCTGGTGCGGACCCTGCGCCGCTCGGTCGGACTGCTCGCCGAGGGGATGACTGCCGACATCGAGCCGCATCACCTCGACGCGGCGCGTCGGCTCGCGACGCTCGGCGAGGTCTTCGCCCGCGAGTCGGCGTCGATCATGCTCGACGGCGACGTGGCGATGCTCGAGACGCTCGTCTTCAACGGGCTGATCGCGACCGCAGTGGCTCCCCCGGCGGCGCTGCCGCTCGAGCCGAGCGCGCACGCGCCGCTGGCGTTCACGCACACGCTGCTGCACCGCGAGCTCGTGCGCACCGCGACGCTGGACGGAGAGCGTCTCGCCCGTGTGCTCTCGAATGGTCCACTCTATTCGCTCGTTCCGTTCACGCTGCTGGCCGCCGCGCCGATCACGACGTCCGGCGTCGAGATGATGGTGATGCGCCGCGCGTTCAACCGCGCGCTCCAGGTGGAGATCGCCGTGCAGCGCACCGCGCACTGGCGCAGCGCGTCGATTGCGTGGGATGTCGCCGTCAGGATTCTCGAGTCGCGACTCGGGGAGTGGGAGCAGCCCGACTGGGAGGAGAAGATCGTCCGCCTCGCGCACCACAAGGTCAACCTCGTGCGTCGCTCGGCTCCGGCGGAGCTCTCACGATGGCTCGATCACCTGAAGTGGCTCTCGACCGACGCATCGAGCGACGAGCTGACGCTCGGACGTCTGCACGAGATCGCTAACCGCTGCATCCTGCTCGGTCACGACGAGGCCGAGGCGGCGCGCGGATACTGGGTCGAAGTGCAGAGCCTGGCCGTGACCCGACCACATCTCCAGGACACGTTTCCGTTCGTCGAGTGCATCATTGCGCTGTGCATGGCATCGACGAAGGTCGACGACGATCGCATGCTGCGCTCGATCGAGGAGCGCATGGAGGAGCTGCTCGGCACGACGCTCCTGACGCCGATCATCCGCGCGGCCATCGAGACGAAGGTCAGGCCGCAGTTCCTTCGACTCTTCGAGAGCGCGGTCGAGGTCGACGCCCGTCTGCGGTTCATCGATCACGTCGTCGAGCACGTCGATCGCAGCGACCTCGGCGTCTGGATGTTCTGCATGAGCTTCCTGTCCGACGCAGCGCTCGTCGATCGATTCAGCGAGCACTTCGAAGTCGTCACGCGTGGCGCGCGCGACCAGGGGCTCCTGCGACCCGCGCTCAACCTCGCGCTTCGTGAGCTCGTCCTGCGCGCGGGCCGCGGACTCGAGACCGACGCCATCGTCGCCAAGCTCGAGGCGCGACTGACGGAGCTCCCTGCGGCGTTGTCGGCTCCGCTCGAGGCCGCGTGTGCGCCGGGCGTGATCGACGCGCTGCTGCTGCGCGACGACCTGCCTTCTGCTCGTGCCGTCGCCGCGCGTCCCGGCGTCGACCGCGAGCGCCTCGGCGCGCATCGCCTGCTGCTGCTCGGGCTCGTCGACGAGGCGCAGGCCGGCGGAGCGATCCGCGACAGGCTCTCCGCACCCGTCCTTCGTCTCGGCGACGTCGTCGAAGTCCTCGCCGCACACGCGCTTCGATCCGCTCGCAGCACCGACGACACGCGCGCCGTCCGCGAGGACGACGACCGCGCGCTTGCCGAGCGCACGAGCGAGGCGATCGAATGGCTGCTGGCTCCGGGCCGCGCGCTGCCCGCGTACGCCACCACGTTGATCGATCGTGCGCGATCGCACGGAGGTCGACGCTCGATCACGGCATGGGAGCAGCGTGTGCGCGAGCTCGACGGCGGGATTCGCGACGTGGAGGTTGCGGCGACGGACGACGGACCGTGGAGGATCTCGATGATCGGCTCGATCGGCGCGCGCCGCGGCGAGCGCGAGCCTCGCCTGCAGGGCGCGCGGGCCCGGTCGCTGCTCGCGGTGATGGTCGCCAGCGAGATGCTCGGCGAGCCTCTGTCGAGTGCGGAGTTCGCGCGGCTGGTCGCGGGCGACGAGACGATGGCGATCGAGAACGCACGCAATATCCAGAAGACGACTGTGCACCGACTGCGCGAGGCGCTCGGTCAGGAGACGGTTCTCACCGACGGCACTTCACCGCGACTCAACGCGGCGACGACCGAGGTCGACCTGCTGATCGCGCGCGATAACATCGAGGCCGCGCGCGCGGCGCTGCGTGCGGCATCGCCGATGCAGGCCCGGCCGGCGATCATGGCGGCGCTCGCGATCGTGGGCGGCAACGTGGTGTTCCCCTCACTCTACGACGACTTCATCGAGGCACTGCGCGAGGACTTCGAGAATCAGCTCCGCATGACGGCGCTCGACGTCGCCCGCGCGTTGCTTCGCGAGGGAGGCGCCGCCGACGCGACGGAGATCCTCCGCTCGGCCGCAACCGCGCTTCCCGGTGACGGCGAGATCGCCGAGCTGCTCCAGGAATGTCTCGCGACGATGGGCCGCCGCGCCGACGCGGTTCGTGTCGAGCGCGCGGCCAGCGCCGAGTGAAATGCGAGCGGGCGCTTCGATCACTCGAAGCGCCCGCTCGACGTTCACGATCGCGTGCAGTTATCGCTGCAGCACGAACGTTCTGGTGATGGTCCGTCCATCGATCGCGACCGATGCGCTGTACGCGCCGGCGGGAGCTCCTTCGAGATCAATATGACATGACGTCGCGCCACGCTCGATCACCGCACGCCGCACGACCCGCCCCGTCGCATCGTACACCGCAACCGCCAGCGATCGGCTCGCCGCGCGGGCAAGCGTCAACCGGAAACTGCCGGTGCCGGGGTTCGGCGCGACCGAGACGGCGCCATCGCCGGTGACGTCGCTACCGACACCACCCGGTCCGACGGTGAACGGATCGGACATCGCCGCGCAGCCCACCGCGTTCACGACGCGGACCGTGTAGACTCCGGGCACCAGGTCGTCGATGTCGCGCTCGGTTCCGATCGGCTGATTGTCTCGGAACCACTGATACGTCGTCGCGGAATCCGTCGTCAGCGTCGTGCCCTCGCGGACGATCGTCGGCTTCGCCGGCAACGGGCTGATGATGACGGTCTGAGCGATCGTATGAACGCCCGCCTCGCCTGCGCTTCCGCAGATCACGCCATTGTACCGGAATCGCAGCGCGACAAGGAACGTGTCGGCCTCCGTGAACCGGTGGCTCGCACGGTCTCCGGTTCCCCTATCGCCGTCTCCGAACGACCATTGCAGATCGCTCGCTCCGGTCGGCAGGAAGCTCTCACCGTTGAGCGCGGTCGTGAATTCCGTGGTTTCGCCGAGGCAGATGTTGTCGACGCCGAAGCCAGGTCCGACGCAGTTGCTGGCGACGTTCGTCGTGAACCAGTGCTGGGTATCGAAGCGCACGCGCGCCTGATTCGTGACGACAGTATTGAGGCTCAACGACGTGAGGAGCTTCGCCTTGAAGCGGATGAATCCCCGGCTCCCGTCGATGCCCTCGTGCATTGCGAGAAGATCCGCCTGCGTGAAGACGAACGTGGCCGTCGAGTGCGGCGGATTGGCAGTCGGGTAATGATCGATCGTCGGCGTCGGCATTCCGGGACTTCCCGAAAGAACGGTGAGGAAATCCGACGCCTGATAGTCGAAGAACGCGTGCGGGAGCTCGTCGATGACGGTCACGGTCTGCGCCCGGTTCGGTCCGAGGTTGTAGAAGTCGATCATGTACTCGATCTCGTGACCGTTGCGCACGTCCGCGAGACTGAGCATTCCCGAGGGGATGGACACCTTGATGTTCGGATCGAGCGGGAAGAAGACGTCGTCGTCGATCGAGGCGGTGTTGTCTCCGATGAGCGTAGGATCTTCCGCGCGGTTCACGATCGTCACCGTCGACAGCAGTTCGGTCCCGGACGTGATCGGCAGCTCGGGCTCGACGGTCTGCTCGAAATCGAAGCACACGACGAGCTCGCCCGTGCCGAGCGGCGGAATCGGGGTGTCGATTTTGAAGGTGAAGCGCGGAAGGGTATTGTCAAGATAGGCGCCGGTACTAGAGACGACCACCGGGTCGGACGGCGCCGGAACGGCCGATGGATCGAAGAGCGCGTCGGCGGCGGTGAGAACGATCGTGGTGCCACCCGGCGCCGACCGCGTACCGTGGTTCTGATATGTGATGCGATAGCAACGCTCGGTGCCCGGCACGGCGTACTCGGTGCCGACGGGAGTAATCTCGACACGAAGATCGAACGCGGTGTCAGCGGCTGTCGTGTCGAAAAGGAACGAGTATCCCACACCTCCTGTCGATCCCTGATAGAACGCGCTCGGCCAGGGCTGATCGATCTCGAGGTGCGGCAGCGGATCTGTCGCGATCGTGTAAATCTTGCCGTTCGGCGACCACGCCGTGTACCATCCGTCGGCGCCGGTCATGACTTCGTCGGTGACCGTCGAATTGCCGATTGGCACCGACACGGTTACGCGATGTCGCGCGATCGGGATCTGCTGCTGGGCGTCGAACGTCACCCGACCCCGCAGAAGCAATGCCGTCGATGTGATGTGGCCGATGAAGATGTTCCGGTACTGCTCGGTAGCCACCAGAGACGGTGTGGCGAAAAACTCGGCATCGGGCTGCGGACTACCGCTGGCACCGAACTCGCCGATGACATACGCCTGACCGTTGGAGGTCACCGCGATCGAGGTGCCCTGGTCCTGATGGTGTCGTTCGGTGGCGGTTGAGATGTTGCCTGCTCGACGCGCCCAGTCCACGACGAACACGCCCGACACCGACTCGGTGAAGCTCGCGAACATCGCATCGTGATTGCCCATGCTCGTCACGCTGTAGTCACCAAGCTGCATCGTGCCGGCGAGCGCGCCCGTGAGGTACACGCGTCGAAACGTCCCCTGTTCGACGAGAGCGATTCCGGTCGCGTACGCCTCGCTCGTGATCGATGCGCCACCATGCATCGCGTTTTGGAAGTTGCCGGTGAGCGAACCGAACTTCGCGACATAGAAGTCGCGCCTGGCAACTGGCGTCAGCGTCGTGCTCGAGCCCGTGAACTGCACCGTGCCCCCGAGCTCGCCCGCCACATAGAGATCACCGTAGCTGTTCATCTCGATCGACCGACCCGTGATCCGGCCCTGTAAGGCCTGGGGGCCTTTCGTCGCTCCACTCAGCCCCGCAATCGTCCCTCCGTCGTCAATGATTGCCAGGATCATATTGTCGGCATCGGTCTCGCCGGTGAACAACAGGCCGAGGAACTTCATCATTCCTCTCGACGTTCCTGTCGCCGCCACACGTGTCCTCGGAAATCCGAAGTTGTCGAGGACAGTGCCGGCGACGATCGCTGTTCCTACTGAGCTAGCGTCCGGACCGATGGGCTCCGCCGCAGCAACATTCTCGGCGAGACCGCCGGCAGTGTAGCGCGCGATGAACAGACTCGGGACGCTCGGCAGCACGTTCGGCGTGGCCGTCTGACTGGAGCCTGACGCGCTCATCGCAACGACGTTTCCATTGAGCGCACCGGTGATGTAGACGAAGCCATTGAAGATCTCGATCGCGGTCGCACGGACGGTGCCTGAGTTCGGTGTCGCGGGTGAGAGCAGTGCGACCCAGGCGACGACCAGTTCATCACTCAGGTTCGCAGTCACGTCGACCTTTGCGATGTAGCTCGATCGCGGCAGCGCATCGACGATGCCGACGAGTCCCTGGAAGTCGACGCGCCCCGAGATCTCCCCGGTGATGTACAGCGCGCCATTCTCGAAGACGACACCGGTCGCCGTTGCGCCATCGCCGGCGGCAATCGACTTGAACTGCAGAAGATCCTCGAGGACACCACTCGACGAGTGCATCACGACGAAGGCATCGGTAGAGCCTGCAATCGTCATCGGAGGCTGACCTCCGAACGCGAGCAGGTTCGTCGCCGACGAGCTCTGCGTCGGCTGGGCGGCAAATTTGCCGACGGCAAACGAGCGACCGTTGGAGCTCACGGCGATATCGGCGCCGCGCTTCCACGCTTCGCCATCGCCCATCGTGGTCCATTCGAACACCTGGGCCGACAGGGTCGAGAACGAAAGCAGCAGGAGCGCACAGAGCGCTCCGCGCCGTGCGCCGACTGACACTCGATGCATGATCGGACTCCGGAATGGTGAGGGATGCAGCTCGCGCTGCGGGTCGGGAGGGGAGTAGGTAGGTCGCGATGAAGATAGCGCGGCGGCGATGACTGGCAACCGACGCGAGGCAATGCTTGCGCGGCGGCGTTTCGACGTGCGTGGCAATGCCGACGCACCGGCATCGGAATCCGCGTGGCGATGCCGACGCGCCGGCATCGGAATCCGCGTGGCATTGCCGACGCGCCGGCATCGGAATCCGCGTGGCATTGCCGACGCGCCGGTATCGGAATCCGCGTGGCAATGCCGACGCGCCGGCATTGCCAATCGCCGGCACCGACACCGGCGCCCGGCACCGCCCATAGCGTCGCCGATTCCGGCTGCATGCCCCGGCACCGTCGATCGATGCTACCCCCCCGTCACCTGCACTGCCACCACCCTCTGCAACGCGCCCGCTGTAACTCGACAGTAGTACCGCCCGGGCTCGATTCCACCCGCGGCGAGGTCGATCGTCGATCGCATGCGCCCCGCTTCGTGCGGTCCAAACTCGCGGCGCATCCGCAGCACGCCCAGGCGGTCGTAGACCTCGACGATCACGTCGTCGACGGATGCTTCGAGCGCAACGTCGAGTGTCGTGCGCCCCGACGTCACGTTCGGCAGGAGCGTCGCGGCGAGACCGGCGCCGGCGCCGACGGACTCGACCGATGATGTCGGCGTGACCGTTCCGTCGAAGACGCCGCTGCCAATCGTCGAAATCGCAACGTAGCCGTCGACGCCACGCACGCTGATCGACGAAACGATCGACGTGCCGATCTCGGCCGATCCCTCCTGCTGCCACACGGTCTGCATCCCGTCGAGTCTCGATGTCGAGTACAGCCCCGTCGTCGTTCCGACGAGGTACTCGACGCGATCTCCCTGGCGCACGAACGCGAAGGAGCGTACCGAGGGACCGGCGCCCTTGCCGTCGGGCTGCTCTTCGAGGTTGCCGGCGATCGGCGTCCAGGTCGCGCCGGCGTCGTTGGTGATGTAGAGGCTGATCACTCCGTAGTTCGAGAAGACCACGACGGCGCGATCGCCGCTGGCCGGGTCGACGGCAATGCGATGGACGTAGGCTCCCCTCGGGAACGATGGACTCGTCACCTCGACCGGCGCACCGGTCGCGGTGTCGGCGCCGTCGAGACGGAAGACGCGTCCCCTGTCCGTGCCCAGCCAGAGGCGGTTCGCCGGAAGCGCGGTGCTCACCGCGACGGCGCGATACGCGGAGGTCGTGTCGTCGAGGCGTGTCGCTGCGAGTCGCTTCCACCCGATGTTCGTGTAGAGCGCGTTGCCGAGCGGGATCGTCGCGACGTCGTCGATGCGCCAGATCACGTCCCACGACGCGAAGTACAACCGGCGCGACGCGTTCGGATCGGCAGCATAGACGCTGTGGAATGAGCGGACTGTCGCCGCGGGATCGATGCGAGACGAGTCCACGACGCGACCGTCTTCGTCGAGCAGGATGCGCCACGCGACGCCCCACTGCTTCGACAGGATGATCTCACGACCCCCGGACGCGACGGAGCTCCACGTGCCGTCCTCGCTCGATCGCCGGCTCCAGTCAGCCTGCGGATCGTCGCTCGTGCTCGACCACGTGCCGCCATCCTGCAGGGAGCCGACGATCATTCTGCTTCCCGGCGTCGCGGGATCGACACTGACATGATAGAGCTGCGTGTTGTTCAGTCCGTGGTTGAGCGACGTCCATCGAACCGTGTCGGCCTCGATGTCGTCGGTGCGATGGATGCCTCCGTCGGTCGCTGTATACGCGACGCCACGGCGCGTCGGCGACCATGCGAGCCAGTGCTGGTCTGGATGGTGGTTCTCGTAGATGTAGTCGTTGATCACGGCGTCGTCGTCGGTCAACGGGAATGATTCGCGATAGCCTCCGATCCACCGGTTCACGGCGCGATCGGTGAAGCCGACGTTCGACGCGTAGAGATTGCAGGCCCCGAGCACGAGCGCATCGGATCCGAACGGCGCCGCGCGCACATGCATGTTCAACGACGACTGCGTGTCGAACGCGCCGAAGTACGATGACGGATAGACGGGGATGCTCGTACTGAGATCGGTCCACGTTCCGTTGGCTCCCGCTCCGTCGAGACTGTCGTAGTGATAGCGCCAGAGCCTTCCTCCGATCGAGTCGTTGCGCATCGAGACGAGGAAGAAGACGGTGTTCTGATCATCGGGATCGATGGCGATCGAGGTGCGGTCGAACGTCGTCGGCCATCCCTGCGGCGTGATCGAGGTCCATCGCAGTCCGTCGGTCGAGCGCCAGACGCCGCGACGCGCGCCGACACTGCTGAGCGTCGCATAGACGACGCCCGTCTCGGTGACGTCGACGTCGGTGTGGAGCGAGAGGTTCGCCGACGTCCCGAGCGTCATGCGCCATGTCGCACCGTCGTCGACCGTCCTCATGATCGCGCCGATCGCGGCGACGTAGAGCTCGGCCGTGTCGGCGTTCGACGGGTCGACGACAGCTCGCCACGTGACGTCGAGCGGCGCGTCGAACGACTGCGGCGTGCGTCGCACCGACGCGCCCAGTGCGCGCCACGACCTGCCGTTATCGTCCGATCGAAACACACCGTCGCCCAGGAACAGTTGAGACGTGGCGACGCCGGCAGTGCTCGACATCGATCCCGTCGTCGCATACCACGTCGCGTAATGACCGGGACGCGGATCCTGCACGACCGACGCCAGACCGGTGAACGTCGCCGGCACGATCGCCCGCGACCAGGACTGCCCACCATCGCTCGAGCGCCAGATTGTACCGGCGCTCGCGCCGGTGATCAGGGTATCCTCTCCGGTGCGATCGACCCCGATCGTACGAGCACGACCACCGAGATTCCACGGTCCGCGCGCGCGCCATTGCCACGCCGCGGCGAGCCCTCCGCGCTCGCGATCACGCCCGCCGCGCAGCGGCAGCGTGCTCGCAAATGCAAGCTCACGGCTTCGAATGCGCTCCGGGATGACGCCGGTCGCCGGATCGCGCAGCGCCTCGAGCTCCCAGCGCTGACGCTGCTCGCGGCGACTGCCCTTGGTATGCACCGGCTCGGCCGGCCTCTGCGGCGCGCACGATGCGAGCAGCGACGCGACGGCGAGCGCGACGAGCATCCACGACGTAATGCGGTACGGGATAGAATCGGACTTCATGGCAGCCCACAGAATTGCCGTCCGGCGAGTCGATCGCCGGACGCGATGAATGGATGACGCCGAGGCGTCGTGAGCGGGGGCCTGCAATGGAGGAGTCGGTGTGGAGGATTCGGGGGCGGCGCGCGAGCCGCAGAGGGGGCCGGAGCACGCACGAGTCGGGGGACGGAAATGCGGGGGACGGGAATCCGGCGAACGGTAATCC
>Ga0247823_10004602_pt1 | contig 11034 bp, 11 predicted proteins | sample 13C_PalmiticAcid_2_FD_192426 | JGI IMG/M metagenome (GOLD analysis project Ga0247823, IMG submission 192426) | Soil microbial communities from agricultural site in Penn Yan, New York, United States - 13C_PalmiticAcid_Day30 | ecosystem: Environmental > Terrestrial > Soil > Agricultural land...
TGAACCGGTCGAACACGAAGAGGCCGCTCAGCAGGCCGCCGATGGACGACACCTGGTCCACCGTCTGGCGCGCCTCCAGCACGAGTTCCTGCACCACCTGCCGCTCGCTCACCTCGTCCCCCTCCCGCACCCGCGACAAGGCGTGCATCACGTAGAGACCGAGCCCCGCCGCGATCACGAACAGGAACTCGTAGTGCGCGAAACGCAGCACCGAGATCTCGCGCGTGGACGAGTTCGACAGCCAGCGCATCACCACCTGGAATTCGCTCGATGCGAGGCTGGACGCGAGCGCCCCGGCCACGAGCGGCGCGATCCCGCCGGCCGCCGAAGAGACCAGCCCCACGGCGGCGAGGTACGACGTGGCTTCCGCTGCCGGGGCCAGCTTCAACCCGAGGTTGCCGGTGGCGAGGCCGATGCCACCTCCCACCACACCCATCAGCAGATGGAATGCCACGAGCAGCGGCAATTGCAGGCCGTAGGGCGCGCCGGCCCGCGCGAACACCAGTGCCACGGTGCACGCGAAGAACACCGGCAAGGCCACGGACAGCACCGCCTTGTTCGAAAGCCGGTCGGAAACCCGCCCCCAGGCGTACAAGGTGACAGCGTTCGCCACCTGGCTCACCACCCACAACGTGGTGACCGTGCCCATGCCGTAGCCCAGTTGCTGCAGGAGGTACACCGTCAGAAACGGCGCGGCGAAGTTGCTCGCGAAGTTCCACCCGCCGAGCATCACGAGCAGGTGGCGGAAGCCCCTGTCCTTGAACGGCGCGGCGAGCTTGCGCCGAACCGAGACCGCCGGCCCGGCGCGTTGCTGCGTTGGCTCCGGACAGCGCGCGAGGTACACGGTGCTGACCAGCCCCGCGAGGCCGGAGCCGGCGAAGGCCAGTGCATAGGCCAAATTGGCTTCGCCGCGCGGCGGATGTTCCACGAGCCACCCGGCACCGAACGTGAACACGCAGCCGAGTGCCGTGCCCGCGAAGAGCCGGCGCGAGAAGAATTGTCCGAGCGGCTGGCCGCTCAGCAGCTGGTGGATCCAGGAGTTGACTGCACAGCCAGCGATCGCCGAGAACGCGCAGATCCCGAACTTGCCCAGCAGCAGCCACAGGACCGACGTGGAGTCCGTGGGCCACAGAGGCAGCAGCGCCAGCGCGAGGATGATCAGGCGCGCCCCGCCGAGCAGCAGCACCGACACCTGCTTGCGTCGGCCGTACCGATCCACGAACAGCGTGGCCGGCAGCTGCAGCACCTGCGCGAGGTAGGGGATGGCCGCCAGCAGCCCGATCTCGAAGGGGCCGGCGCCCGCCTGCACCGCGTAGCCGGCCAGCACCACGCCGCCGAACAGCGCGCCGCACACGGTGGCCCACGCGGAATCGCGCACGAGCAGGCGCTTGGCCTCCTCCAGCGTCGGCGCGTCGACCGTTTCCTGCGGTGACAGCCGCATCGCCGCGTCAGCCGCGTTGCACCTGGCCAGCGACCCGCCTCAGCAGCCGGTCCCAGTCGGCCACGAACCGTTCGATGCCGAAACGCTCCAGCGCCGTGCGGCGGGCCGCCTCGCCCCACCGGCGTGCCAGCTCATGATCGTCGATCAATTGCCGCATGACCTCTACCAGCCGTTCGGGCCGGGTGTCCAGCCAGCCGTTGACCCCATTCGCGATGACGGTGGGCATCTCCGTCGTGGCGAGGCCCACGATGGGCAGCCCGACCTGCATGGCCTCGATGACCGAGAGCCCAAGACTCGTGTAGCGGATCGGATTGAAGAAAAAGCGGTACGACGCCATGAACGCCGGGAGCTCGCGGTTCGACACCTCGCCGTGCCCGCCCAGTTCGAGTGACCCCATGCCCACGAGCGTGACGGGCACGTCGCGGCTCACGCGCTGCAGCACGTCGGCCCCCAGGCGGCGGCCTCGCGTGCCGATGTTGTTCGCCACGGTGATGCCCTGCGCGAGCCGGCCGTTCCAGGTGGCCTCGCCGAGCAGGCGCACGCCGTGTTCGATGACCTCCACCGGCGACTCCCGGTGCTCCCACATCAGCGCGTTGAACCCGGTCACGTGCACCAGGGTGTTGTGGCCGTCGTCGGCCCAATGGCGCTGGTCGGTGGGATGGTCCAGCGGAGGATCATGTTCGAGGTACACGGTGGGCAGCCGGCGCTGGGCGGGCGACAGCACCTCGGCGGCGCGCTCGTACTCCGCGCGCGACTGGAACAGCACCACGTCGAACGCCGTGTCGCGCACCTGGTCGGCGGCCACGTCGAACACGTTGTCGCCCCACGGCAACGTGCCGCTGCGGCCCGTGTGGTGGGTGGTGCGCGGCGGGTCGGTGACGAGGTGGAACTCGTGCGGCACCTGGGTGAGGTACCAGAGGTAGTTGCCGTGGACGTGCCATGTGAGCACGCGCAGGCGATTCAAGTGGTCGGTCATGGGGAGACGCTTTCGAGGAGGTCCAGGGCGGAAGCCGCGACGTCCTGCGGGAGGACACCGGCGGCACATTCGTGCTGGGTGGGGCAGACCGCGTGCGCACACGGCCGGCACGGCGTGGCGTGCCACAGCACGCGGTGGCGGGCGCGGTCGTGCGGCGCCCAGCGCGCCACGTCGGACCCGCTGGCCACGATCACGCTCGGCACCCCGAGGGCCGCGGCCACGTGCGAGATGCCGGTGTCGTTGGCCACCACCAGCGAGGCCGATGCCACGAGTGCACCGAGCAGCCAGATCGTGTCGGTGCGGCCGCACAGGTCCACCGGCGGTCGGCGACTCGCGGCCCGCACAGCGGCGGCGAGCGGCGCTTCCGCCGGACTGCCCGTGACCACGACGTGCAGGCCGCGGTCCGAGAGCGCGTCGGCCACGGCCGCAAAACGAGCGGGCGGCCACCGCCGCGACGGCAGCTGCGAGCCCGGGTGCACGATGGCGAAGGGCCCGTCGACGCCGGCGCCGCGCAGCAAGACGGCAGCGCCGAGCCGGTCGGCCGCCGAAAGCGGGAACGCCAGGCGCGGGCCGTCACCCGGGGCGCCCAGCGCCTGTGCCAACGCGAGGCAACGGTCCACTTCGGTGCCCTGCACCGGCCAGGGCACGGCGAGGTCGAGCCCGGCCTCCGTGCCCGGGGTGGCGAAACCGGCGCTCCGTCGCCCCCCGAGCGCGGTTACCAGCGGATTGACGATGGACCCACTGCCGTGCATCTGCAGCACGAGGTCGAACGACCGGCTGCGCACGTCGTCCACGAACCGGTCGAGCGCCCCCGGTGCCGGGCGCCGCTCCGGGAGGTCGGGGTGGCCGGGGAACTCGATGAACGCATCGACCATGGGAAGACGCGCCGCAAGGGCCGCGGCCCACGGCAGGCTGCACAGCGTGATGCGCGCCTGCGGCGCGGCGAGGCGCAGCGCACGCAGCGCCGGTGTCGCGCAGAGCAGGTCCCCCAGCACCAGCGCGCGGAAGACCAGGATGTCACGGGCCTCCGCGAGCAGGTCGCCCCGCGGCGTCGCGGGGGTCTCACCCTCGAGGTGATCGCATGGAAGGGGCGCTGAGGCGGGCATGCGGTGCGGCTCCCGGAGTGCGGGCGCGAAGTTCGTACCGTCGGCCTCGGGCAAACGGCATTCCGGCAAGCTTCCTCAACGCAGCGGACGGCTCAGGAACCGGGAGTTCACCAGCCCGAAACGCCAGGGCTGTTCCACGGCGAGCGAGATGCCGATGCGAACGCCACACCGCACGTCGTGCATGAGCGTCGCCAGTGAGAGGGCGAAGGGTGGCCCGGAGAGCGGCAAGCCGTCGTGTGCCTTCGTGATGCCGAGCGCCTGGGCGAGGCGGCCAGGCCCGGCGCAGAGAAGCCGCGGGTCGGCCAGCCCGCGCCGCTGCCGCATCGCGTCGAGCCCGTGGCGCGGCTCCAGCGCCCGGATCAGCACCCCGGCGCCGTGGCCCGCGCGGCAGCAGACGATGTTGAGGCACCAGTGCAGCCCGTAGGACCGGTACACGTAGGCATGACCGGGTGGCCCGAACATCGTGGCGTTGCGCGGGGTGGGTCCGCGGTGGCTGTGCGAAGCGGGATCGTCCTCGTCGTAGGCCTCCGTCTCGACGATGAGGCCGCCCACCCCGTCCACCTGCAGGTCCGCGCCGATCAACGCCCGGGCCACCTCGGTGGCGGGGGCCTCGAAGTCGATGCCGGCGAGGCGGCGCATGGGTGCAGAAACGGGTCAGGCCTCGGCCGTGAGGCCCAACTCGCTCATCAGCGCCTCCTTGCGCGCCGCCAGCTGCTCGCCCACGGCGGCGGTGTCCAGCCCCGCCTTCTTCACTTCCTTGAACAGCTCGTTCTGCTCTTCCTTGACGTGGTGGTCGATGTATTCGCCGAGCACCTTCACCTTCGCGTCGTAGTGGTCATCGCTCGGGTCTGAGCCTTCGATCTGGGCGATGAGGTCCTTGGCGCTCGCATGTTCGATGTCGGCCTCATCCACCAGATCCTGCTCGTCGAGCACCTCGCGGGCGGCCGGGTAGAAGATTTCCTCTTCGATCTGGGCGTGCACCGTGAGCATCTGGCAAATCAGCGTGGCGACCTGCTGCCTTTCATCATCGCCGGCTTCGGCCTCGACGAGTTCGTCGTATTGCTTGAACAGCGCTTTCACCTCCGTGTGATCGGCTGTCAGTAGCTTGATGGCATCCGGGCCGGCGGTGGTGGTGCTCTTGCGCGACGCCGTCTTGCGGGCCGTGGATGAGGTGGAGGACTTGGCGGGGGTCTTCTTGACTGCGGGCATGGTGGGCTCCTGGCTGGGAACGGTCAGGTCGACCGCAACACATGTTTCGTTCGAATTCACATGTTGTGCGTAGGGCGCGGAATCGATAACGCGTCAGACAATTTCCCGTCATTTGCACCGCAAGAGGGAACACGGTTGCTGCGCCTCCACGCGGCCCACTGACACCGGCCGGCGTCACACCACGCCAGCGATCAGGCCCAGGCGAAGTGCTTCTTCTTCATCGAGGTACCAGTCCCGAGCCAGCACCTTCTCGAGCAGCGCGTCGAGGGTGAGCTCCGTGCCCTCGACCAGACGCGCGAAGTCGCGGCGTTCGATCGCCATGGCCGCCTCGATCTCCGCCAGCGTGTCGTCCACCAGGGCGAGGTTGGCGCGCATCGCGCCATTGAGTTCCAACGTCTTTTCCATGCGCCGTTCGTGCACCAGCAGCGAAGTTCCCGCGGTGAGGAAACGCCTCTCCGGAGGAAACGCCGAAAGGATGGTGACCCCGGCGGAGTACACGGCCGCCTTGCCGAGGAACAGCATGCCCCTCCCGTGGTACTCGCGTTCGAAGAGGATGTCGCCAGCGATCCGCCGACCGATGTCTGCATCGCCTCCGATGGTGGTCAATTCGAGCACGAGGGGGCCGTCCTTCTTGCTCGCCGCGTCCAGTTGCTCCGTGAAGCGGTCGAGCATGGCGTCGTCGATCGTGCACCTGAGGCGGATGTGGGGTGACACATCGGGCACACCAGCGGGCAGGGCTTTCGTCATGCGCATCTCCGTGGGTTTGACGAACAGGTGGCAATCCGCATTCCAGAAGCGCGAACGGAACGGCCTTTGCCCCTGTCGCCACATCACAACCCAGGAGATCCTTATGGCACAACCGTCCTGCTCCCAATTTGTCTTGGCCGCTGCCGTGGCGCTGGTCGCCCCGGTGGCAATGGCCCAGTCCGCAGTGCCGTCCACCGCTCCGGGTGCGTCCGGCGCCCATGCCACACGCGTCGCCCATGCCGATGCATCCTTCCTCAAGCAGGCGGCCGAGAACGGCAACGCCGAGGTGGAGAGCAGCAAGCTGGCGCTGACGAAGGCGACGAACGACAAGGTCAAGGCGTTTGCGCAACAGATGATCGACGACCACACCAAGGCCGGCAACGAGCTAAAGGCGCTCGCCACGTCCAAAGGGGTGGAGGTCTCGTCGGAACCGTCCTTGATGCAACAGGGCAAGCTCAAGCTGCTGTCGACCGCCGACGGCGCCAAGTTCGATCAAAAGTACGCGGATGAGATGGGCGTCAAGGCCCACGAGGACACGGTCAAGCTCTTCGAAAAGGCAAGCCGGGAAGCGAAGGACCCCGAGGTCAAGGCCTGGGCGGCCAAGACGCTGCCCACGCTGAAGACCCACCTGGAGCATGCGCGCACCCTGAAGGTTGCGGTCGGCAAGTCGTGAGGCCATGCCGCAAGAGATTGCGGCAACTTCGTCGTGCCAGCACCGCGTGGCTGTGCGGCGGCAAGAAGGAAAGCGGAATGAAGTTTGCCGAATGGCTGAACCTTCAGACCCGGAGCCCGACATGACCTCCTTCCGCATCGCGATGATCAGCGAACATGCCTCGCCGCTGGCGACCCTCGGCGGTGTCGACGCCGGCGGGCAGAACATCTACGTCGAGCACGTGGCCCGTTCGCTCGCGAAGGCGGGGCACCACGTCGACGTGTTGACGCGGCGCGACGCGCCACACCTGCCCGGCGCCGTGGATCTGCGGCCCGGCGCGCGCGTCTTGCATATTCCTGCAGGGCCGCCCATGTTCATCGCCAAGGAGCAATTGCTCGGGCACATGCCCGAGTTCGCCCGCTCGAGCGAAGCACTCTTGCGGAACCACGCGCCGTATGACCTGGTGCACGCCAACTTCTTCATGTCGGGCGTTGTGGCCCGGCACCTGAAACGCGCGCTGTCGCTGCCCTACGTGATCACGTTTCACGCCCTGGGCCTGGTGCGCCGGGAACACCAGCGCCAGGCCGATGCGTTCCCCCTCGAGCGTGCCGAGATCGAACGCGAACTGGTGCGCGACGCCGACCTCGTCATTGCGGAATGCCCCCAGGACGAGGCCGACCTCCTGCGCCTGTACGATGCCGATCCCGCCCGCATGAGCATGGTGCCCTGCGGCTTCGATCCCCACGAATTCCGCCCGATGGACCGCGCCGAGGCACGGGCGGAATTGGGCCTCGACCCGAACGAGTTCGTGGTGCTGCAGCTCGGACGGATGGTCCCCCGCAAGGGCGTCGACAACGTGATCCGGGCGGTGGGGCTGATGGGAGACCCGTCGGTTCGCCTGCTGGTGGTGGGGGGCGACACCCGCGAGCCGGACGAACGCGTCACCCCCGAGATCGGGCGTCTGCGCCGCGTCGCCGATGCCGCAGGCGTGGGAAGCCAAGTGATCTTCACCGGACAACGGCAGCGGGCGGAACTGCGGCGTTGCTACGCGGCGGCCGATGTGTTCGTCACCACGCCGTGGTACGAGCCGTTCGGCATCACGCCACTCGAAGCGATGGCCTGCGGCGTGCCCGTCGTGGGCAGCGACGTGGGCGGCATCCGCCACTCCGTGCGCGACGGTGTGACGGGTTTCCTGGTGCCACCGCACGACCCCGGGGCGCTCGCAGAGCGCTTGAGCCTGCTCCGCGACGAGCCGGCGCTGGCCGCGACGATGGGGCGCGCGGGGAAACGCCGCGCGCGGTCCATGTTCACGTGGGATGAAGTCGCCCGCCAGTTGGTCGACGTCTACGAGTCGGTGGTGGAACGTCGCCGCGCGTTGCCGTCCTGGATGGGCACAGTCGCTCCGCAGACGGTGCCGGCCGGCCTCTCCGTGGAGGCGATGGCCCGGCCATGAAACGGCTTCGCCGCACCGCCGCATTCATCGACAAGGACGGCACGCTCGTTCATGACGAGCCGTTCAACGTGGACCCGCGGCGGATCCGCTGGACCCCCCACGCCATCGAGGGACTGCGCCTGCTCGCATCGCAAGGCCACCTGCTGGTCATCGTGACGAACCAGCCCGGCGTGGCGCTCGGACGTTTCGAGGCCGATGCCCTGCAGGGCTTGCAGAAAGGTTTGCAACGCATGCTCGCCGAGGAAGGCCTGCGCCTGTCGGGCTTCTATGCGTGCCCGCATGCGGCCGCACCAGACGGCACCCCCGCATGTGCGTGTCGCAAGCCACAAGCGGGTCTCCTCCGGGACGCCGCACGGCGCCTCGCGGTGGACCTGACCGCGTCCTGGATGATCGGGGACATCCTCGACGACGTGGAGGCCGGACACCGCGCCGGCTGCCGTTCGGTGCTCCTCGACGTGGGCAACGAGACGGTGTGGAAGATGAGCCCGATGCGAACACCCGATTTGCGTGCCACCGACCTGCTCGACGCCGCTCGCCAGATCACCGCGATCGCCAAGGGCCCCGCCCCCGTGGTTCGTCTCGAAGGCCATGTGTGATGAGTCCCGACGCACTTTGGGCCTCCGCCCGCAACATCCTCGCGGTGCGCCTGGACAATCTCGGCGATGTGTTGATGACCACCCCGGCCCTGGCAGCGCTGCGCCAGGGCGCGCCCCAGGCCCGCCTGAGCCTGCTCGGCTCAGGGGCCGCCGCTGCGCTCGCGCCGCACTTGCCACTGGTCGATGAAGTCATTCCGCACGCGGCGTCGTGGGTTGCCGGACCGGACATGTCGCCTGCGGAAGAACGCCGGGCGCTCGGCGAAATCATGGATCGCAACTTCGACGCCGCCGTGATCTTCACCGTCTGCACCCAGAGCGCCCTGCCGGCAGCCCTCTTCTGCCGTCTCGCGGGCATCCCGTTGCGGCTGGCCCACGCCCGCGAAAACCCGTACCACCTTCTCACCCACTGGGTGCGCGACGACGAGCAGGTCGCCGACGGCATGCGCCACGAGGTGGCACGACAGCTCGCGCTGGTGCGGTCGGTGGGTTTCGCTCCGGCCGCAGAACACCTGGTGTTCGAGCGCCACACCGGTGACGACCTCGCTGCGCGGCAACGCCTGGCCGCCGCCGGTGGAGATCCGGGACGGCCATGGGTGCTGGTGCACCCCGGTGCCACGGCGTCTTCCCGGCGTTACCCACCAGAACGGTTCGCCGCGGCTGCCGATCGGATCGCCACGCGTTCGGGTTGCCAAGTGGTGTTCGCAGGCGGCCCCGGCGAAGCCGCGCTGGTGGACGCGGCGCGGGCCGCGATGCGTGGCGCCTCGGTGTCCGTGTGCGGCACGATGTCCCTCGGCGAACTGGCGGCGCTCATCGCTGGCGCGGAGGTGCTCGTGTGCAACAACAGTGGCCCGGCACATCTCGCCGCCGCCGTGGGCACGCCGGTGGCCGTTCTCTACGCGCTGACGAACCCGCAGCACACACCGTGGCAGGTGCCTGCGGCCGTGCTTTTCCACGACGTGCCGTGCAGAAACTGCCTCAAAAGCACTTGCCCGCAGGTTCACCACGCGTGCCTGCTGGAGGTGACACCCGATGCCGTGGCCGACGCGGCCCTGCGTCTCATGTCGCTGCCCCTTGCCGATGCGGCTTGACCCGGCAGCGACGACATCCATCACCCGCTGAGCCGGGCATGAAGTTCGGCGATGCGCTGGAGCGCGTACCTCGCGCTCGCGGCGCGAATGGCGCTGCGGTCGCCTTCGAAGCGGCGTGTTTCGGAAAAGGTGGTGCGCTGTCCATCGCTGCCCTTGAACACCCACGCAAAACACTGCGTGCCGCTGGGAACTTCCGGGTCCACCGAGTCGGCCACGCCGGTGTTCGAGACTGCCAGATTGGCATTGCTCGCGTCCAGCGCCCCCCATGCCATCTCGCGCGCCACTTCCTCGCTGGTCAGGTTGAAGTTCGCGAGCGTTTCGTCGCGCACACGCAGGCAGCGCTTGCTTCGACTCGGGTGAGTACGTGACGAACGCACAGTCGAGCAATTCGCCGGCCCCTTCGACGTCGGCCACCAGGGACGCGATCCAGCCAGCAGTGCAAGACTCGGCCGTGACCAGCCTGAGAGCGTGGCTTGACAGGTATTTCACAACAGCGTCGATGTCGGCATTGCTCACTTCCCACTCCTCGATGTCGTTAGATCCCGGCGCGGCGGACCGTGAAACTCGATTTCAGTGTTGACCGTCTACGCATGCCCCGGGCACACGGTCGCAAGCGCCGGACGGCATCGTCGCATCGCTGTTCTGGGCTTGACCCTGCTGCGAATTTCGATTTTCGTTGGAAGCCATGTCGATCTCCTTGAACACCGGTCGGTGCGCCTGCCCTACTTCCCGGGCAATCGACGGGCCCATGGCAAGGCGCGCATTGCCGAGGAACACCAACCGGTCGCGATGTTCCGAAGGGCCGATCCGCGGCCCCGTCGAAGTGCCGGGAACGTGAAATCCCCCTGAGGCGCCGTCTGACCCGGCCTCGCGGTTCGCACCGCCTCACACCAAGAGCGCTTCAGCGTTAAACAGCGCAGCCTGATTGAAACACCATCGACGCTGACATCCAGGCGATGCAGGCCGGGGTGACGTTGCTGAACCCGAGACCCGCGGCGCCGGACAGGCAGGTGCCAGGCGCCGGACGTTGCCGGCCAATCTGCCGCGGCGTGGCAACTTCGCTGACGCTCACTACGACGCTGGATGCGTATGGAAAAGCTGGGGGATGGCCAAGGAGCCTTGCGTAACTTCAGCGCCTAGTCGTCTGCAACTCGGTGGCGCAGTCGGTCATCGAGTCGGTGCGAGGGCAGCACGAGGAGTACGTCTTCGTGTGGCGCAGAGAACGGGTGAAAAACCTGGACGACGCTCCGGCCATGGCGTACCGGCCGATCCAGATGATGAACAACACCGCCTGGCAGACGGCACGCGAGAAGGCCGGGCTGGGCGATCTGCATGTCCATGATCTGCGGCACACGGTGGGGATGCGTCTGCGCGAGATGGGGGTGCCAGAGGGCACGATCGCGGATGTGCTCTGGCATTCGAAGCAGAGCATGACACAGCACTACAGCGTGGCGCAGGTGGTGGAGCTGCACACGGCGCTGCAGAAAATCAGCGAAGACACGGGCCGCTGGAACAAGAGCCTGGCGACGCTGAGGCGGGAACAGCGGGGGAACGGGAATGCCAGTCCCCCAAAAGTCCCCCACACAAAGAAAAACGGGCTAGCCCTGTGAGGAGCTAACCCGTTCTTCTAGAACAGTAAGTTCTGGTGCGGCTGGCAGGAATCGAACCCACGACCCCTTGGTTCGTAGCCAAGTACTCTATCCAGCTGAGCTACAGCCGCGAAGCCTTGAAGTATACACACCTTTTTGTAGATCACGCAAGCCCTG
>Ga0247823_10004603_pt1 | contig 11032 bp, 10 predicted proteins | sample 13C_PalmiticAcid_2_FD_192426 | JGI IMG/M metagenome (GOLD analysis project Ga0247823, IMG submission 192426) | Soil microbial communities from agricultural site in Penn Yan, New York, United States - 13C_PalmiticAcid_Day30 | ecosystem: Environmental > Terrestrial > Soil > Agricultural land...
GGCGGTACGGGGTCGATGGTCATGTTGCCGTCCTGCGGGGCGGGGGACCAGCCCGGGCAGCTGGAGTAGATGGCGAACTCCTCGTGGAAGGACGGGTGCTTGCGCATGACGCCCTTTTCGATGCAGAGCGTGCGCAGCTGGGCGAGGGTCTCGGTGGCGGCGTCGAGTTCGCCGAGGGCGCGCTGGGAGGCGGCCTCGTAGTCGCGGAGGAAGTCGAGGTCGTCTTCGGGGATGGGGATGCCGAAGCGGCACTCGAACTCGGCCGCGTCGGTGGGGACTTTGGCGAGCGAGGTGCGCACGGAGCGGAGGTCCTCCTCGCTGATCTGGTTGCCTTGGTCTTCGCGCACACGCTTCCGGTGGAGTTCGATCTCGAGGTCGTAGAGGATCTTCTCGCGGCGCATCTCGAGATCTTCGACGTACTCTTTGGCGACCTGGCGGTCCCCGGCGGCTTCTAGTAGCTCCTCGTAGAGGGGGTGGATATCTTCATGGAGCTTCCCTGATATGCCTAGGAGGACAAAAGACGACGGCGGTGCGAGGCCGTGCTGGTTCTTTAGGCCCTCTTGCTCGCTTCTCTGTGCTGGTTTGGGGGGGCTCCTTGGTGGTGGCGGTGGTGGTGGTAGCGGCGGCGGCGGCGGCGGCGGGATGCGAACATGGGGAGGCGCGGCCACCCAGCTCCGGGGAAGACTCGGTATGCTAAATTGCATCATCTCGAGGTCGAGTTCCGCGGCGTCCAGCTCCATTTCCATGGCCTCGTATGCAGATTCAGCCGTGTAGTACTCGTCCCGGATGCTCTGCATCGCGCGTAGTCTCGCGCCAAGTACATCTATTGGGATGACGGCCACCCGGTTTTTTGACGTCAAATGGGGCCTGAATATCTGGACAAAGGCATTATCAAGATCGTCTTTCTTGTGTCTGAGTTGCTGCAGTTCCTTGCGCTTCCTGGCCATGTCATGCCTCAATTGCCGAGCTTTTCGCTGCTTGCTCTCGATCTGATAGTGGAGGTCATGGTGCCGCCCGCCCTCGCCGCCCAGGCTCCTTGTTGCCGCCTCGGAATAGCCCGACTCGGACTGGGAGTAGCCAGTGTCCGAAGGCCGGACGTTTCGGGGAGTGGGCCAGCCGCCAACAGGCCCGATGGGGGGGTGCCAAGGCGGTGGTTGCATGAAACGAGGTGCGCCGCTCGGGGGGCGTGGTTGTGGCAGCGGAACTGGCAGGAGCCGCCTCCAGGGCGCTGCCGGCAGCGAGTAGTCGTCGTAGGAACTGGTTTCGGAGCCATCGTGGGACCAGGGGGCCGAGTGCTGGTTGGACAAGACGGTCGAGTCGCCCGTGTTGTTGCGGCTACATGACCGGTCTGCCGAGCCCCGCAACTCGGCTGCTCCGCGAAAGGGATCGGGATCGCGATGCCACGGGGCGGGAGCCGAGTGATGCCCAGCATCTCGACTGGCAATCTTAGGCCGGGAGAAGTCGACCCTAACGGTCGGTGGTGGAGAGCTCGGTGTTGCGATGTGGCGCGTCGGGGTCAGGGTCGCCAGCCGATCATCGTCGGCGCCGTTCAGGTGTGTTGCTGTGCTGGGAGACGACGACAGCGGGTTGGGAAGGGTGGCGGGTGCCATACGGATCGCGGCCATGCGTCCACTCTCGCGCAGCGTCCCCGACAGCGCGTGCCATCAGAGGCGCAACGACGTCGACGGGTGCTGCTGGTGCGCATGCGAAAGAAGCCCGCAAACGGCGAAGGGCGCGAGTTCAAAGAGCCGTTGTTGTTCAGAGAGTCGCCTTCTTGGAATGCAGCACGATGTCGACGCGCCGTGGCTCGGGCTCGGGCTCGCTCAGGGGCTCTCAGCATTGGGAAACACAGATGAAAATGGATGAGACAAGCATCGGAAATGGTGCCTCGAGTCTTCCCCGGGGACACCACTAGACATGTGTTGCGGGGACCAGGGTCAAATGCAGCCTCATTTTAATGCACTTTGGTTCGTTCAGAATCGTTTTCACAGTAATTACGGCTACGCGTCCCAACCTCATGTCTTCGGTTTGGCCTTACCCCAACGAAAACACCTGCATTCTAGCGCAAGCTGCTGCTTTGTTGTCCTGAATGAGAGCGATAGTATTTGCAGCGCCATAAACCACCTTCTAGCTTGTTTCAGAAACCCTGTTGGCATCGCCGCGTTGGGTGTCCCTGGATAGGTGAAAAGGTAAGTAAATTACAGACAAACGGTACCTTACGTGTACGACGGAAGATGTTGGTTCGCGCGTTCTGTAATTACGGAGTGCCCCCGTTGCGGACAGAATACCCAAAGTGATGCTTCTGAACCTGGTGCGGGCTGCGAAAGGCGGCCAACGAATCTCTTCCTTCAGTCGTTGGGATATGAGGCAAACTCCCACTGCGCGATGACAACGGAAGATCCCATCTCCTTGGAGACTATCACCATGGCCAGGGGTTGTTGGCATGGGCTCAGCGGAGATTCATCCGTTGTGCTGGGTCGACCTGCGGTGGGTCCGGGGTTCGTCCCGTCACTTCTCGGTTTTTGATGGACAGGACTCAGCGCTGTCACCAACCCCATCGCAAGCCTCATATGCGGTCTGACTCACTCCTTTGAGCCTCCTTCAAGATGGCCGGAATGTGTACCTGATCTTTCCACTCCTCGTTTCGTCGGCCATGCCCCCGTGTAACGCATTCCGGTGTGTGGGTGAACTCTGAGGACACATCCCTGTGGCTTCCTGGTGGAGCCGCCTGCCCAACCAAGTCCCCACTCCCAGAAGGCGAGAGCGGCTCGCTCCAACGCGCCGCACCTTCCCGGTCTCCCGCATTTGGACCCCACAGTCCAAGTCTTAACCCGCCGTGACGCGGGGCACTGATGTGGTGGGGCACATGAGAATGCATGCACTTGGCTGATTCGGGGAAGTGACTCCCAGCGGTGGCCGTCTTGAACGGCCCGCGATGGAAAGTGCTTCGCCGGCCGGTGTTTGCCTTGCTCCTCGGTTCCCACTGAGTGTCGCAGCCTAATGCACAACGAGAGTTCAGGTCAGGTTCCAGCGAGTTGTTCCACTGCCCCTCTCACTGCCCTTCGTCTCCTCTCCAATTGTGTACCCCGATGCCTTCATGCACGACAGCGGGCATTGGGCTAAGCCCACAGCCTGTGTTCGAGCCTGAGGATGTCCCATCACCACCCCGCCACCAAGATGACCAAGAGGCTCGGGATGGGACCAACCGGCGCTGCCAGGTGTCGGCCGGAGGGTGCCCCGGATCTCGTGCACATTGGCCGTCCAAGTCCAAGATAAGAGGGACCAGAAGAGGGACCAGAGGCTGCCACATCGCCGACAGGAGAGATGCGGGCCCGGCTGATGCGGTCCCCATCTGCTGGTCATTTTGGGTTCCCCCGGCGTCGGCCGAAGACCACCCCTCCTTCGCTGCCCCTCCGCTCTCTGCTCCCCACTGCCCGCTGTCCTGCATCTTCCTCCATCCTGGCTTTTGCCCTCTTACCACCCATTACCACCCAGAGACACCATTCAGCCGGCAACGATGTGCAGTCGATGCTGCGAATGAGGGGCCGAACCAGGTGTCAGGTGCTTCCCCCCACCAATAACAGCTGCATTTAATATATCGCCGACAGCGCCAGCACGCAACTCCAGATCCCGCACGCTGCATTCGCCGCCAGCCAGTGACTGCCACACTCCAAGCGCATACCTCTGGTACGATACATGACTACCTAACTGTTACTGGGGAGGCAGTCGTGCGGCTCTGCGCAAACCTGAAGCCCTCAGGCCTTATTAAGGAAGCCAGCCTTCTGGGACGCGCCAGCTCCCACGCGCCAGCTCCCGACCTCGACCCTCTGCCGCGTGCCTGGATCTTGTAGCATCGCTCGTGGGAGCACAACTTGTTGCGTTGCGGGAACAAGGCCCGTTCCGCCCTCATCCATTCTCCCGGAACTCTCGAGACCATCCACGCTCCCACAGACACCCAAACACGGCCGACTGGACTCCTGCCGTCTGATGTCACCCCCATCGTCCGCCAGGTTGCCGCGCTGCAAAACATCATTCTCTATTCCCTCCTTAAGGATAGGAGGTTGCCATGGAGCACGCCTGGGGTGAGTGGAGCGAGTGGGGTTGGGATGCTTCGCAGGGCCGCCATTACAGAGTCAGACAGGATGCACAAGGTATGCCCCCGGGTTTCTCCTGTCCGGGCAGTCATCCCGTACCACGTATTGAACAACATCACCCAGGTAAATACGACTGGGAATATTTTGTTCCCCCTGCCCCCGAGCAGGCAGCACCCCGTGGCCATGTCGACGAGTTGGCGGATACTCTGCAGAACGTTAGCCTCGGCGACAATCAGAATCCGACCTATGCTCAGCAAAGCGCATATTCCTACAGCGGCCAAGCCGCTACGGATGGTGGCACAGCCAGCGTGTTTAGCGCATCTTCTGTTCAGGCCCAGAGTGCGTACCAGGCAAAGGGGAAAGGGCGGGATTCGAGATCAAGGGGTCACAGGGAGAGGGAAGCGCCCAAAGGCCCCAAAAAGCCACGGCAGCGGTCGAACAGAGCCTATGAAGACGACCGGGAATTCCCTGCGGACCCTGCTGCCAACCAATTCACCCGCGACCCTTTTTACCAGAAGGCTGGCGGTGCCTCTGGCTCCAGCCACGCATCTGCCTATTCAGAAGCCCAGTACGGAGCTTCACCGCACGACGCGGGGTACACATCTGGTCTCCCACAGGGCTCCGGTTCACGCCAGAGCTACTACCAAAGTACGGATTCCGTGGGCCTTGGGATGTCTCTCGCACTGACTTGAACGGCAGACACGTCTGCTCGCCATTATGAGGAACCCGAGCCTGCTAGTCCAGGACAGCAAGCTGACCGTGGCCATGACTCCGACCCGGAGACCACATTTTCGAGGTCCACCGCCGCCGCCGAAGACCTCACCGTGGAGGAACAAGGATCCTCTTATTACACGGCCTCTGGTAAGGACTTCTGCTGTATGCTCGTCGCACTTACTGACTGGCGCAAGGCTCTCTGGCTGGAGATGTCCCCGGTCATGACTCTGTGACTCAAGATCTTGAGGATACTATATCCCAGATCGACCCCTATACGACTGGTGCCGTCGGGGGGTCTTACTCACCGGGAGAATCTTCTTCCATGGCGACGGCCTCTACTTACTCGTACTCGGCGTATGGGGTTGACACCAGCGGCCGGGACACTCCGAAACCGCTCCCTCAGCAGTCAGCGCCACCGACGGGAGCCGAGGCCTATTCATATCGGGCCAACCCCCCCGTGAGCGTAGCCTCCCAACGAGAGCTCGAGGATCATGAAGGTGAATGAACCCGCCCACATCAAGATGGACGCTCTGTTGAACTTGCTAGGATACACCGTCCATCCCTCATCGAAATTTCGGCCTGGCGCAGTAAGTAACAACGCCCGTTTGATCATCGCTGTGCTGTCTCTAATGCACTCTTTGCCCAGATATTCAAGATCCTCTGGAGCGAGCCACTTGGGACTGGAGCTGGAAGCCCCAGGAGTGAAGTTCCAACATACCATCGCACCTTCGAAGATGGCGCCGGGCAGGCTTTCTATCAGGGGCTCCGCCGCTTTATCGTAGTGGCCAATGACGAGGGCAACTGCACCTGCGTGTAAGGATTTGTCCTTGCCTAACTGCGTTCCTTCTTTCGTCTTGCTAATGTTCCCTCTCAGGCCCATCTTGACATACGAGCGTCAAGGGTGCAACAAACGGGGCGTGAAACCCCTAAAGCACGGGATCATCTACCAGGCCGGGAAGAAACCCCGAATGCTTCCTGGAGAACCCCGGCTGGGATTCGACCCAGTGCGAGTCCACCTCCGCGAAAAGACGGAACAACTTATCAAGGAGTCCCGCGTCAACTACGCCAAGCTCCAGACCGTCGAGCACAACTTCCGGGTCTTCTTCATTGGCAAGGTTGACGCGGACGATTTTGCAAACATTGTCAGACCGGCAGTCGATATCTGCTGGGGCAACAAGTGGCGGCACACCAACTACTAGGCTGGTTCCAACCCGGCTGTTGGCCCGACCACTGCTGTCATGGCGAGCCATCGCGGCACGCCACATCACGTTTTGATCTTGCTGGGGCCGCTGCCCCCTCATCAGCTTAATACTAGCTGGTGACTTTTGAAGTTTTATACGTTGGCGGATTGGAAACGCTTTTCCCGCATTGCTGGGACCTGCTTTGGTCCCTTTGGCATTGCGCAACGGAGGAACATGGGATTCATCCGGATTGGATTGGAGGGTTCCGGTGGCTCTCTTGATGTGTTTTCTTCATTCCCCGGGGTATTGGATGCACGGCATTCTTGACGTTTCCATTTTTCAGCCTGGATCTTGCGGAGGAACAACCCCCCACCCTCCTTTGGAATCTTGCCCCTTTCTTGGGTACATCTCTTCCTTTTCGCACACGAAATCTTGTTTTCTCATGTCTTTTCAACGAATGTCATGACCACCTATGATGTATGAGCTCATGAATTTCATATATTCAACAACCCCCCCAGATATGTTGAGATTAGGGGTATCGATAGCAGCAGAAACAGGGCGCAATACAGAATGACAGACGCATGTTTTTGGATTTGCCATCAAGAGACAGGATAATCATGGCTCAGTAGCCGGCATGCTCTGGGTTTTTGGCATTTGGTGATCTTGCGCGTCTCACAAGGCACATTGCATGTGGTCTCCCACTTTGTCTCCCAAGTGTGCCAATTCATCACCACCCCCCTTCCCCTCCCCCCGAACCTCAGCCCGCATCCGTTGCTCGGGGTACACATTTGCACCATATAGCAGTGTATCTATGTCCGTTTGCCTGCTTCAGTTGCAGAGTGTAGAGCTGGAGCACCCAGGAACTGACGTAGTTTGAATATTGAAGGATGCATCAAGAGTCAAGTCCAAAATGACTAGAGAGTCACGGCTTAAGTCTCAACTGCTACCTACAGGCCACTGCAATGCAGAGTCTCTGGGTGCCTAGCTGTTTGCTGCTTTAAACATACACGGAGCTTGGTAGTAGAGCAATTCCTGAAAATAGAACCTATTTGTGTGGGCTACATGACGTTGTATGTTTCTCGTCTTTTGTGTGTGGATGCCTGAGCCCAAGACTTTTACTTTTGATACTATGTTCCTCAACCACTTCAAGACCCGCCCACTGCTAGCGTAGAGGGCAAGGCTCTCTTCTCTGCACTTGCCTGTATGCATCCAAGTTATGCACGTGTTTATGTACCCCGTACGTCCCTGGCCGGATCAAAAACACGTGCGCAGGCGACACTGATGTCCGCAACTGTGGGTATCAAACCGAGGTCTGCTGAGCGTTGGTGAGAGGGCGAGAAAGAGAGGACGGGAGACAAAGATGCCGGTTCCCCGAGCGCCAAGGGTTGGAAGAGAGAGTTACGGGGTTAAACCTGAACCCTTTAAAAGCCGGATGTGGGGATCGGTGCCAACAATAGACACTAGTCGCTCTTCAAGAGGTTGCTAGTCGTGTTTGCGCGCTCCTCTTGCATTTGACGTGATTCCGCGATAATGTGAGTGGTGATCCTGGAGTTGGGGGATGCATTGGATGAGGAGAAAACTGGCTCAAGGCAACATCGTGTCTTCTCTGCCTTGGATGGGGGGTAATAGTGATTACAACCCGAGAAACCCGAGAACGGTGGAAATTGATTGTGGACCACACTGGTTATGGGATGAACTCCTACTGTGTACAAATGAGCCCTAGCGAGATAGTTGTAATTCAGAATCACTGCAACACCATCAAGGTGTTAGTTATCTCCCTTGTTTGAGACAAGACCGCGGTTTTAGCCGGGTTGTGAAAACGTTGACCCGACAGCTCAAGCTGGCCCGGCTCGGCTGGTTGCCGGACGGACTGGCCCACCCCGGTCCCAGAACCCGTCGTGCTTTTGCTCCGCACAGTGAAGCGGGAATCATTATCCCCGCAAAATGAAGCGTTCAGGACCGCCACGGAGCATTTGAAGAATATTGCTTTTGATGCCGAATTTGGGGATAGGAGCCTGGCTGTGACGGACACGTGTACTGTGGCAGGAATGTGATGCCCCATTCTGCTGCCAAAACCCCACAATCCCGCCATCTGGTTATCAGATCAACAAATTTGAGCCATCGCACCGGGGTCTGGGTCCGCTGGGCGCACATGTGGGGCTGATTGATAATTTTGATTGATTAGATATCTCTGGGCGTCATACAGTGTCTAATCCTTAGCCGGGAACAGTGCTTGCCCCAGCTGGCTCCCGAGCAGGCCATTCGCCGAGTTCGGAGCGGGCAACCAAGCAAGCCAACCGGGCATCCATTCTCGAGAGACATTTGGCAGCGACATGTCTTATCGTGTCCTTCGAGGCTGAAACAACTCCGCTGAGTTCTATTGACCCTTATGCCGGCTGTTTGCACCAGCCCTTGCAGCATGCACTGGAAATGCAGGTTCAATCGATAGGGGTCGAGACTCGGCTCGGGGCAGTGGCAAGTTTTCATGTTTCCGGCTTAGGAACCGGGTGGTCTGATCTCAGGAAAAGCCTTGCACGGCTCAGCACGGCAGCTCTGAGCGGTACCGTGCGGCGCAGAAGACTCAACAGAAGGAACCTATCGACTGCTTGTGGTTCGATGTTGAATTGACCTGATCTGAGAGAATCACCGATGGCCACATGTAAGAACGATTGACCGCTGTGAATTGACCTATCCGGGTGAGGTTAGTGTTGCGGAGCATCGTCTCGGGAAGCGCATGCCGAGGCAGGCATTGTTCCGAGCTGGACCGCGAGGCTGGGAGAGACAAAAAGTCTGTTCCCAACACTTCTTGGAGGTGTCAAGCACATGTAAATGGCTCAGGGTGTTTCCAAAGGAGAGAATGTGACAAGAGCGCAGTTCCGATTATGCTGCACGAGCGAGACGAGATAAGGCGAGGGAGGTTTTCCCGCGGACGGCGGGAAGAAACGGCTGGCCGGAGAAGTGCGGTTTATGGAAACCCATGCCAAAGATCTTATCCAAACAGGACAAATCAGTCGAAATCGCTCGCACTGTGTCTGACACCCCCTGGCTTGCCCCTAAGCTGCAGTGCGCTGCTCGCTTACCCCAACGAGTCGACTGCCCTGCACAATGACAAAGTGCTTGCTTAAAGATCACAGACCTCCTGCTGAGCAATTCTTTTTTCGGTTTCTTTCTCGAACTGACACTGCACCGTGGACTATCCGCGACAACAATCAATAACATCAGCCGAACGAACCGGGCAAAAGTCAAAACGGCCAGGGCCTGGTCCACATCGCACCCGAACTGAACCCGGTCTCGATTTACCTAATAGTGCAAATTTCGGTCATGAGGCCAGCCTTCTGACTCCCGCTCAAGTATTCCATCATTACTCCCCTTCGTGCTGCTCTCCCTCGATCCTCGCCACTCTTCCCTCGCGCACCCCCAGCACCGTTCAAAACCATGGCGGCACAGATCGACCGTATCCTGGCCGAGCATTCGGCCGCCAGCATTCCCGAGGAGCCTCGCCCGGGGCCGTCTGCAGCACCCTCGCTTACATACTCGGATTCCTCCGACGAACACGAATTGGAAGAACCCCGCCAGCCCGAGCTGCGCCGCCGGCGTGCATCGACGCGGTTGATCGCGCAGAGCCCGTCTGATGTGCAGCGCATCACAGGCGAGACCACAACCCAATTGATCCGCCGGTGCTGCGGAGGCGGCTGCTGCCTCGGTCTTGGGCGGCCTAAGAAAGACGACGTCGAGTTTGAGCAGATCGAGTTCCCCGACAATGACGCATACAAGTCGCTGTGCCTCAAGGTCGACCAAGTACCTGCCAGGTTGACCGGCGTGTGCGACCTCCCTGAACAGACGACTTTCCTGCAACCGCTCCGGCGGCCCTCCAGCGTGCCGTCTCCGACGGACTCGGGTGTCTCACTGGGTGCCGACGCCACGGCCGCCGCCGTGGCCGATGTCGAAACGTCGTTGCACAAGCTGAATCTCGAGGACCTCGACACACGGATACAGCCGCCCTCGTTTGTTCAGCCGCACCCCCCGCACCATGTGTTTCCCGCGCGCATTCACAACACGCGCGAGCTGACACGGGAGGGTGCCGAGAAGCGGACGTTCCACTTCGATCTCGATGTCACAAACTATCCCGAGGGCGAGGGCGTCGACTTCAAGGTCGGCGGCGCGATCGGTGTCTCGGCACCGAATGAGGCGGAAATGGTTGAGGAGGTCCTCGATCTCCTCCTCGTGCCCCGCTTCCTGCGCGACAAGCCGGTCCTGCTGCGCACGACCAAGGGAAGGTGGCCCACCGTCTGGGGCGATGACCAGGCCCGCGAGATCGTCACGACCCGGCGGGACCTGCTGACCTGGTGCTCCGACATCCAATCATACCCGCCAACGAAGCAGATCCTCCGCGTCCTCGCCGAGCACGCAACCGACGCAAACGAGCGCAAGGTCCTCCTGTTTCTCTGCTCGGCCGAAGGCCAGGGCGTGTTCTGCGACTTCCGCACCGGCCCGCACGTCACGCTCGTGCAGCTCCTGCACGCCTTCCCGAGCGCCAAGCCGCCACTGGACCTCCTTTTCTCCGTCCTGCAGCCCCTGATGCCCCGCTTCTACTCGCTCTCCAACGACCCCCACGAGTCCTTCCTCACCCGCGACGGCAAGCAGCACCGGCTGATCGAGATCGCCGTGACGGTGCACGAGTCGTCCGACTGGCGCAGCGGGTCGCGGCCCGGCGTCGGCTCGGGCTACTTCCAGCGCCAGGCGCTCAAGCTCATCGAGGCGCAGGAGCGCGGCGAGAAGGACCCCGAGTTCTACATCCCCATGTTCAAGGGCCTGATGGCGAACCCGCTGGCCAAGCAGTTCGTGTCGGACGGGCCGATGCTGCTCATCGGCGCGGGCGTCGGCATCGCGCCCTTCCGCGGGTTCGTGCAGCGCCGCCTCAAGACGGCCAACTGCGCCAACAAGGTCTGGGTGCTGCAGGGCGTGCGCGACTCGCTCGTCGACGAGCTGTACAGCGGCGAGTGGGGCGTGCACGAGGACGACGCGCTTCACCTCGTCCTCGTG
>Ga0247823_10004604_pt1 | contig 11028 bp, 16 predicted proteins | sample 13C_PalmiticAcid_2_FD_192426 | JGI IMG/M metagenome (GOLD analysis project Ga0247823, IMG submission 192426) | Soil microbial communities from agricultural site in Penn Yan, New York, United States - 13C_PalmiticAcid_Day30 | ecosystem: Environmental > Terrestrial > Soil > Agricultural land...
CTCCAGGACTTGGCCAGTGTGTAGTCGCTCTTCCCAGGTTTCTTCAGTGGGATGATCTTGGCGTTCCTCCACTGGCTGGGGATATCGCCATCTCGTATCGAAGTCTGGAACAAGTGGAACACCCTGTCCTTGACTGCCGGCCAGATCTATCTCCATACCATTGCTGGTAGGCCGTCCTCCCCGGGCGCCTTCCACGGTTTGGCGGAGAGGACCTTCCGTTTCACCTCTTCCACCGTCAGGTCTAGCATAACGACTAGTGCCCGTTGCGGCCGTTCTCCCTCTTCTTCGATCCTCGCTAGCAGGGGCGGGAAGAAGGCAGCTAGTAACGCTTATGCCTGTTCTGCTTTACCCTCGGTGGTGGAGCCATCGTATCGGACGAGCGGGGGTATCTTGTCCCCCATTGTACCGCTGCTGGTTTGCAGGTATTTTGCTGCTTGCCAGATATTGACGTCGCCGGCTAGGAAGTCGTTCCAGTGTGTGCTCTTTTGTTTGCGGATCATATCGTGATATTCCTTGGCTACAGCCTTTGCTCGTTCTTGGAGTTCTAGTAACCTTTGCCCTATCCTCCGTCGGGATCTCGCTTGGTTTCTCCAGAACGTGTAGGTTTGGCGAAGTTATGTCAGGTCTGTAGTCCACCATCGCTTGGCGTATGGTAAGGGCTTGGCTTTGGGTATTAGGTTGAAGACTACGTCGGTCACTGCCGTCATAAGCCGGTCCGTCTGTTCCTAGATAGTGCCGCCCCAGGGGGTACGCGTCAGGGTTGCTGTGACTCTGTCCCTGATCTCTGCCCATAGTGCGCTCTTGAAGAAGAGCCTCGTCTCGCTGGGACGGTCCTCTATCGTGATGTCGAATGTCGTTTCTATCGCCCTATGGTCTAAACCATGATCACAGGGATGAATCGTACACTTCAGAAGCTGATCCGCTAGTTCTGCAGATGCTAGTACTAGATCGATTGTACTTTCTCTATCGCCAGACTGCCACGTCTTCTTGCCTTATGGGAGGAGGCTACAGAGGGAGTGTTCCTCCATAAGATTGACGATAAGATCCCCTTCGCCTTGTCTCGATGGTAAGATATCATCTCCTCCCCAAAGCTGGTCGTGGCGGTTGAAATCGCCTGCTAAAATGATGTCTATTCTGGTCCCTGCCCCCTTCGGAACCTCCTAATCAGTCGGTCGAGCTCTCCCACTGCTCCCTCCAACGCTTCGTCGCTACCACCCTCGACATACACTGACACCATCAACACTCTCCGGTCAGGGAGCCGGATCTTCGCTACGGTGAGATCTGCCGACGGTACGGGGATTTACTCGACGTGGAGGTCGCTTCGTACCCAGAGCATGCTCCGGATTGGCCAGACTATATCCCTCCTTGTTGTTGTTGGTATTAGCTTCGTCCAATTGTGATGGCCTATCGGAACTGTTACCACCGAGCCGTCTATCGTCCTTGCGTATGGTTCGGAGATCGCCAGCGCTGCATAGTCTTTAAGTCCCTCGTCGTTTAGCAGGCTCTGCTGCACCTCTCTTCGTTTGTGGACATTGAGTTGAAGGATCTAGAGCGTCCTATACATCTTTATGCAGTCGGCGCACCCGGCAGTTCCTGTTGAACGATTCATGTGGCCCGCTGCACAGTACGCACTTCGGTTCCGTGGCCTAACACGTCTTGTGATGATGGCCTTGTCTCGCACACTTTCCGCAAACTTACGGCTTCTTGCATACGTAGGCCTTATAGCCGATCTCCTGGCAGTTGAAGCACTAGGTCTGGCCCTCCCGGGGCGCGAACATAGTCGTATACGCTAACTCCCCGGCCAGGTAGAAGTACTAGCCCTCCAGGAGCCGTTTCGCCTCGCTGATCTCGGTTACATAGACCACCATCGAGCCATACGCTTTGCCCATATCCTTCCTACTAAGCCAGGCAATCTTCGTAATATTAACTTCGTTTTCTAATCCCAGGGCTTCCGCCAACCCTAGAAGGATATTTCCGTCTGCATCGAGGACTGCCGTTCGGTTGGCGTTGTCGACGTTCACTAGGTACAGCTAGTCCCTCAACACCCGCACTCCAGGAACGGTGATCTTCTATGCCGCTTCCTTGACGAATTGGACCTCGCCTTCGTCCCTGCACACCACTCTGATCCGGTCCGGGTTTCGGGCTTCCTTCACCACTGCCGTGCAGCGCCATCTTCCCATACCCTCCCGTATTCGGATTTCCTTCTCGATCGCCTCCCTGATATCTGCCACTTAGACATTGTTCTTTTCCCCTTCTTCCACTCTAGATGTATCGACAGTGCAGAACAAGATGTCCGTGAAGGTCGAGGGTGTCGTATTTACCAAGGAGAGAGTGCGAATTCCACTCGGCTAGCTTGTCGGTAGGGTACACGCGATATCCGCATAGGATGGTCTAGGGCTGCCCTACCCAGATGCCAGAGCTGCGATACCGTCCCCTACTTGCTATTGGGTTCTATACAGCTCGTTTTTGATCTCCTAGCACTCTTCTTTGGCAGCCTGGCACTCTTCTTTAGCCGCCTAGCACTCTTCCTTAACCACTTAGAGCTCATCCTTAATACGGCCGAGTTCGGCCTACAGCACCTTATTATGCTTTTCCTAACGAGTCCACGCCTCGAGAATAGTGTTCAGGATCTTGGTTTACATATCGTTGGTGGTTACGCCTCGCGCAGCGCTTCCATTCTACTTCCCTAGCAGGAGTGCTACATCGAGCGGGTCTTGAACCATTCCATTTTCTCTTACTTTTGCGCTCGGCTTTCGGATACGTCGCTACGTACCAACGCCGTTCTCTTCTCCTTCAGGCGCAACCATGATCGCGTCCTCGGCTTCAGTTCCAGGCGTGTAGGACGCGTCGGGCCATGCGGGGCCCGCTGGCGTCGCGTCGCGCATCGCTCAATTCCACCGCCCTTCACCTGGTCTGCTTCCCTCACAGCGTTGTTGATCTCAAGTTGGCGGTCGCAAGTGTAGATAGAGTTAGGTCTCTCGTGGATAGTGCCGATCCACAAGAATGACCGCTTTCGCCCCATCCCACATGGGTCCGCCGGCTCCTCCGGCACCTTGACGAAGAGCATGACAGCCCTCGCCAAGCCGCATAGCATAACAACAATAGCTATGTCATGGGCAAGATCGGTAGTGACAATGTAGTCATTGCGGTGCTGCCCGACTTTGCATTCCCATGCACTAACCTGTCATGAAGTCTGTACATACTCCAATTCCTCATGCCTTGACTCATTTGTTGGAGCAGCAGATCGCAAAGTTACGGATAAAGCAAGTCTTGCGGAAATCCCTGCCAGCGATCGGTGGGGCTGCGTCGACGACCACTTGATGCACCCCTATGAGGGGGTGATTAGGCGGGATAATTTGCCAGTCTGTCTTGACAAACCTTCCCTATGCACTCAGGGGGCGTCAGTTTGGCCATCGTCTGGCGTCGAAATGGAGGTCTGCGACTCGAGAGTCATCTCGTTTGACGAGTTCTTCTCGTCAGCTCGTCCGGCGAATGCCTCACACCAGAACGCACCACTCATGGACTTCCTAAAGCGCACAGAGGTCCGCCGTGCAAATGGGCGGGACGATTCACCACGGCTGAATGTGCTGTGGGTACGAGTCCAGCAACAAGAACGGCACTATCGGCGCCGCTGCTGTTCTTTATACTTCAGTTTCGCATCCAGAAGGATCTTGACATGGTCATGGGGTTCAATAGTCTGTCCCTTAACTATGAATGGTTGTGAATCGGTCTTGTAGGATTTGCGAGTGAAGTGTATAATTGCCGTGTTCTGTACGTTGAATGTCGCACCGCTCCTTGTCTCCTACTCGAGAGCGTCCCTGATGATGGCTTCGATGCCTTCCCGGTTGCTCTGCGACGTAGGTTCCGTGACCCACGCTGTGAAGTCGCCCACGAAGGCTATCGCACCGCTATGGCTGTCAATTCGTCGTTGTACTAGGTCCGCGTTGAAGAGGAACAAGATCGTGATAAGGGAGTACCCTGAGGTAGACCATCCTGAGGTAGGTTTTGAACCTCAGAGGAGTGCCCGTCGACTTGGATAGTTGCTATATGGTTCCGAGCAGAAGACGTTTATCCATCGAAGCAGCTCCTCTGGGAGACCTCGTGCATTCATACGCTGAAGAAGGCTTTTCTTACAGACCCCGTTTGTAAGGCCTTTTCACTTCGAAGCGTGATCAGGTTCAAGATGGTGGCGAAATGGGTGTCGGGAGGGGTTTGGGGGGATGCACCTGCTGCCCCAAAAGTGGCCTAGAAACGGGGTGGCACACAAGCTCGGTCTTGACCTAGTCCGTAAGCGGGGCAAAAGTGAGACTTTTGTGGTTCGGGTAAGCCCGTAGCAAGGATAAGGTCCTACAACAATCCACTTGTCACTGATTCCAACTTAGCCGGTATCCGATCGGGGCACTCCGCAGGGAAGATGCCGACATGAGCGACGGAAACCCCGGAGAAACGGTGCAACCTCTCCTGTGCGAGTCAACGTGGCCCGAGTTCCACGAGTGTCATGAGTTGGCGGTCGATTCGGCGCGACGGACGCGTCAGGAAACTGCTGTGTTGGCACTACGTCATGTATTTGTACACAACAGGCAAAGATAGATGCGCAGAAGTCCGATTCTTATATAAAGTGGCCTCCCTCTACCCACACTTGTCTGATTCCATCCCTCACCCTGCTAGCTAGGTACCTGCGATCCGCGACCGTTCCGCATGATGCCCACTTTAAAGTCACCTTGTCTCCCTCCTTGCCGCGGGCCTCCACCAAACCGACCTTTGCCCTCTCTTCCCCAGAGGGGTTCAGCGGCAAACCTCGCCTGTGTCCCGAAACTCGATACCATGCGTCCTGCGCAAGACAGAAAGGCAGAGAAGGGATAGAAAAGGGGCATATGCTGCAGCTATGGGCTTGATGCCCGGGCACTGACGTTGAAAATGACCATGTGGCGCTGGTGGCGGCCGAAGAAGGTTTCCGGGAGGATCATGATGTTGTTGCTTTGGGGATTAGCCAGCCGGCGGTCAGCGCGGCAGCCTCGCACGGGTTGCCGACCTCTCCCTCCTCGACTTTCCCCCTTCAGAGGGCACTACCCCGTGCGGCTGCCGCGCATTGCTTCTGCAAGAAGCCAAGATGAACAAAATGGCAAGGAAGGCGTTCATGGAGTCTCTGCGCCATAAAGACCCCTTGCCCGCAGGCAAGGCGCCTTGGCGCAGCTCTTTCTCTCGCGGTGGCACGTTACTGGCGAGCCGCCCCCTTTTTTTTCACCGCTGCCAGAATTGGTAGGTTCTCGTCGGCCACGACCGCGAAGCCGAGCTCTCCTGACGATATAGTTCGGGTATAGGAGGCGGCCACGGGTGCTGAGCGGCTGGTGCTACGCGGCCATCAAACCGCTTCACGGTTTCTTCCTGTAGCTCTGTACCCGGTTTCCCTGAGTCTCATCACGAATTGCCGAACCAGATATCTCGACGCTTAATCTAACAGCCACGTACACACCGACACCTCCTGAGTCTTGCGGTTGACGTCCACCTTCCTGTTATCATTGTCGACCTCATTGTCAATGCCAACGACATCTTGAGAGAACGCTGATCCGTTGAGACATTTTACCTTTGTCAAGTGTCAATGCATCAAACCCCCCGGAACTGATGGGTCGCGCCGCGCCGTGCCTCTCGTCGTGGAGTCGAACATGGATGGGTGCTAACGTCACCTTCACCCACCTCAGTCGATGACAGTGACGATCATGCCAAACTCAGGGTGCGGCTTTTGGTTCCCATCGATATGGGGTCGCCGTAGCGGCGAGCTGGAGGAGGGAGTGGAGAGATGCTAAAACTGTAATTTCAATTGATTTGAGATACTGGCTGAGTTAGCTTATAAAAAGCGATTGAGGTCGAACCACACTGGGCCACTCGTTATGCAAGTATGTTAACGTTAGCCTTAATTGCAATACGTCAGCACTAAGAACCAACTATTATTACATAGGAAGCAGCTGAATCTGAGGCTTCTATAGCCTCCCGAAAAGTACGTGTATAAAAACATCATCACGCTCTGTACTGTACGCCTCTGCATTCTCCCCACCTTCTCCAGCCACTCGATGTTGGCTGCTTTGGGCCACTGAAGCAGGCGTACGGTCGCCAGATCGAGGACTTGATGCGCATGCATATCAACCACGTGAGCAAGCTCGAGTTTCTCTGTGCCTTCCGCGAGGTCTTCTTTGCCCCGATGAGAAAGAAGAATATACGCGCCCAAAAGGGGGGTTTTGGGGTGATGGAGGGGTTTCAGGTGTTTTGGAAGTTGAAGAAGGATAAGGGCACAGGTGAGAGCTATGGGATTCGGGAGGGTTCGAGGATTTATGGAGTGCTTGGGAGGGAATTGAAGCTGACCGGGTGAGAACTGTGGAGTGGGTGAAGCCTCAGCCATCGGCGTTGCCGAAAGTAGGGACGGTGGTCTGTTCGGTCAACCACGGAGGGGCGAATTCGTTTCATAATGCACTGACGTGAGTACAACGTGTCCTGACGTGTTGGTATTTGCTGACCAGCTGCAGCCCTGGTGGTCCCCAAGTAGTCCTCGTCCCCCCAATGGCAGGCTGAAGGATAACCTTGGTGAGGGCTCGCATCTGGACCGACAGGGCCGGCACCTCTTCCGCAGTCGCGGCTGCCAAATCGGACTGGTCGGAAGGCAGCCAGCACTTCAGCCGTGGCGGGCCAAGTGAGCTCCGTGTTCGGGTCTACGCACCCGGTCACGGCGCAGCTCGCCACGGCAACCAGCGGAACGGAGGCTGCACCCGCGTGTACACCACTTCTCGGGGCCATGATGACTCTGCCACGACGGGCGGCCGTTCAGACTTGGTAAGGGGCGTACCTGAGTGTCTTCATAAGCCGAGGTCACCTCGAACCTCTTGCCCTCCTTGTCGAACCGCAGCGACTTTCCGCCCTTCCTGTCTGCAATAGAGAACTAGCAGAGAGAAGTTCCGTTTCATCAGTTCGCTGAAGAAGAGATATCAGGGCACAGTTGAGACTAGCCGTAGTGCCCATTGTATTGAAATTAGTGAACTACATTACTTGATCAAAAGCTAGAAGTGCAGCTTCTGCCGACAGGTTCCGCGCGGCCTCTGGCTCGATCTTCCAAATATAGTCAACCCAGGTAAATCACCGTGACATGGACTTTCCTAAATGTCATCACCTCCTTGCTTCCTACAAAAGGGGGGGGCTGCAATTTAAAAGTATGTCCAATGGCCTAACTAACTATAGTTCATTTCACATCGCATACGACATGTCTATCGACCTGTACAAGACATTTGTGCCCATCAACATGCCACCTTCACGCTGGTCCTCGCCATCTTGGAGCTGACCGCCCTCCTCTTGGAAACGAACCCCGAAAAGACAAAAGAGTTCAGGAGGGCTGCCGCCTGGCACAGCGGGGGTCAGATCTGCAAATTCTCACCAGGTACAGGAGGATATTCCACCTAGGAACTTCTCGGTCTCGGAGAACTCAACTTATGTCCTGGGCCCTTCGCCTTTCCTAAGGTCCGGCACTAAAGTCCACCAGTGCCACGTCCTCAAGGCCACTTTCGCCGATTGGGTGCTGAAGCGGAGGTTACGATAATTTTGTGGGAGAGTGACGGATATCAAATTCAAGTGGGATGCATCATTCCGAGGCGTCATCACAAATGGAGAGGCGAAGATGACGATACAGTTGACTTCAATCCATTCAAGTCATATTACGATGGTAACCTCCCTTATTTCTCATTTCTTTCTCTTTCTATCTTTTTTCTTCTTCTTTTTCCTTTCCTCTGTTCTTTCATTTCTTTCGTTTTCTTTCTTTTCTTTTGTTCCAATTCTCAGGTGAGTCACATGGATGGTTGACTGACAACGGAGAGTAGGGGATGGTCTCGCCGACTACCTGATCTTGTACGACGGCGGAGCCGTTAGGGGTTACCGCAACACTGGCAATCTCGGCAAGGACGGCTCGAAGCGCAACTTTGACGAATTAGGCACGCTCGCGACCGGCGTTGCTGGCGTCTCGGGTGCATCTGTCAGATTCGCCGAATTGAACGGAGACGGCCGGGTAGACTACGTGTCTGTCTCGGGTGTTGGGGCCGTCGATGTGTGGTTGAACACTGGCCGCAACAAGGCCGCAGGAGCCGTTCGCTTCGCCGATCTGAACGGTGACGGCCTCGACGACTTTCTGTTCGTGTCGGATCGCGGAGCTTGCGACGCGTGGCTCAATGCTGGAGGCAGCCCGCAGACCTGGACCTCGATCGGCAAGATCGCAACCGGAGTCGATGGAGCGACGCCGGACAACGTGGTCTTTGCGGACCTCGACGGGGACCGTCTCGATGATTACATTGTAATCAACGCCGATGGCTCGGCGAAAGGCTACTGAGGAACTGGGAACTTGAACGCAGCATCGGGTAGAGTCTGGCAAGAGTTGGGGGTCATCGCGACGGGAGTTGGCGCTACTGGGGACAAGGTCAGATTTGCTGACATCAACGGTATGTTTCTTAGCCCCCACCGTACAGATCGGTCTGATCACGGGAGGATACTGAACCGGGAATAATCAGGAGACGGGATCGCCGACTATCTGGTTGTCTGGGATACCGGCGCAGTTGATGCATGGCTCGGGACTGGCGCAGTCTTGACCGACGCCAGGAACTTCAATAAGCTTGGCAGAATTGCTGCCGGCGTGGGTGCACCGGGCAGCAAGGTTCGGTTCGCCGACGTTGACGGAGACGGGCTTGCCGACTACCTTGTGACTTGGGACGGCGGGTCAGTCGAAGCGTGGAGAAACAACTGTAATCTGGAGAAGCAGCCCGAGCTGCCGAGCTGGGAGAAGCTCGGGGTTATTGCGGCTGGTGTCAGCAACCAAGGGCGTGTCGAGTTTGGGGATCTAAACGGTAAGAGCGGCTGCAGCATGGGGCCCGGATGATGGCTATCATGGCTTCTCAACAGAGCCGGTGCTGACATTGTGACAACCAGGAGACAAGAAGGCAGACTATCTCAATGTCGACCGCGAAACAGCCGCTGTGCGCGCCTACATCAACCAGTGTGCCGGCAGTACGGACCCGAACGTCGTGAACCCCGGGACCGGCGGGTCCAAATCCCCCGAGTGGGAGACCATCGAGTGCACAAACCCCGTCATCGTAGACGCGGCCATCAATCCGACCACACGATGGAACGACGTCTTTGCACCGCAGGCGTGGGAGTGAGTACTATTACGACCCTTGTCTCCCCTCAGGTTGTGCTGACCGAGCTATCAAGAGCGGCAGTCAAAAATTGGACGACGAATCGCAGCCCCGGCGGACTCTCCTTCTCGGAACAAGTCAGCAACTTCTTCCACGGGCCGGAGCACATGAAATGCCACTTGAATGCGGACAACAACGGGTGCACCTCGTTTGTCCAGTGTCACGACACCAATCACCCTGCGGACTATTTCATCCTGAACTCCATGACTGCTCTTAATAACGTGGGTCTCCGTCGCTCCTTCCCTCGCACCCTCCCCCCTTCCCTCCAATAAGCCTAGCAGTCTCTAAACTAGGCGCAGATGGTCTGGAACTTCTACGACGGCATCGTCCGGTCGCAGGTCAATATTGTCGCTACTGTCGACAGCGTACAAAAGACTTTTGCCGTACTACCTCGCAGTTCGCAAGCTGCCAAGATCTTGCTCGACATCATTGGCCTCGGATTCGCCTTGGGCGCTGCCCCCATGTGGAGCATGGGTATGATTTGCCGATCCCTTCTATCCCTACCTACTACGGTATGTTAAACATGAAATGGCTCCCAGCTCTCAAGAGGATTCCGTACTACGCGACGCTGGCGCAGAGCGTCGCCGAGATGTGCGTCTTTTGGTACGAAAGCATCGACGAGATGCACGGCAAGCTCTTCGACGGGTCCGACGACTCCATCTGGACGCTCGACAACCTGTTCAAGGACGGCAAGCTGATGCAGAACGGCTACGAGCCCCTGGATGACCTCGAAATCCAGGCTGTCTTCTCCAAGGCGCTTTACGCGCTGCTGATCCCGCAGGCCTGGTCGCTCTCGCCCGGTCTCGGCGTCGTCGTCATCGATGCCCAGGTCTCCTGCGGCACCATCGAGCCGCTCAAGGACGACGTGTCGACCGAGGACGGAAACGCGTCGTGGGTGTGCTACAAGGACCGCATGTACTTCCTCCTTGCGGCGAGTGGAGAAGAGAGGGATTGCACCCTCGTCCCTGGAGGTGGTCCCGGTTCCTGGGATTGCATCTCCAACAAATTCAGCCTCCCGCCGGGACTGAAGACAATGGACGGCAAGGCGTGGGCTGGCCTGACCAAGGAAGAACTGGTGCAGGGGTGAGTTGACTCCCTCGCCTTTTAACCCACCTATGACTCGCATTTGCCTGGGTATAATTAATTACTGACGACCCAACCTCCGCCCATAGTGCCGTGAACACGTTTGAGGCCAACAACAATCAGAACGGCGGCGAGCCGGCCAACACGAGCCTGGAGCCCAAGTCCATCGGCACGCTTCAGGATTTGAGCGTCACCGCCCCTGGCGTGGTCTTTCTTCCGATCTGCACCATCAAAGAGGCGCGCGAGAACTGGGCATGGGTGTTTCGCGGGGGCAACCCCTCTGCCCACTATCCCTGCAACTAAGGTGCCATAATCTAAGTAAGGGGGATTTTATGGCGCGAGTCAAAAGTATCTTGGACAGATAGACGTATTGAATCAATAGCTTATATGTAATACAGTTGGAGACACTGGGTGACCTAGAGTTGGCGAGACTGAGTGGCCTAGAGTTGATTTAACGTTACATGGTAACTAGTCCCATCCGCGGCCTTGTTTAGGTGATCAGTGCCGTGTTAATTTTTGTTCATATCCTGGAAATCTCTGGTTTATCGCCCATCGCCCAAACTCAATGCTTTGCTCAGAGGTAGACCTGCCAGTGGATTTTGTCTCGCGATCAAAGATTTCGTGGGCTCTGCTCAGGCTATGTCAGCGGCAGCTGCAATTAGGACATCTCAACGTGCTCGAGTACGGGCGCACTTCAAAGCTAGCAGTGCTAGATAACGCTGTGCTG
>Ga0247823_10004605_pt1 | contig 11026 bp, 8 predicted proteins | sample 13C_PalmiticAcid_2_FD_192426 | JGI IMG/M metagenome (GOLD analysis project Ga0247823, IMG submission 192426) | Soil microbial communities from agricultural site in Penn Yan, New York, United States - 13C_PalmiticAcid_Day30 | ecosystem: Environmental > Terrestrial > Soil > Agricultural land...
GGGCGACGGGGTCATGGATTCAGGCCTCGTCGACCGGCATCGGCGAGCCGGTCTTGAGCCGGCCCATGGTGACCAGGGTCTTGAAGCGCTTCACGTTGTGGTTCTCGAAGAACAGCTCGCGCGTGAGCTCGGTGTAGTGCCCCATGTCGCGCACCGCGAAGATCAGCACGAAGTCGCATTCGCCGGCCACGTAGTAGCACTGCTGGATGAACGGGCAGCGCAGGAAGGACTGCTTCATGGCGTCGAGCAGGTCCATGCGCTCGTTCTCCACCTGCACCTCCACCAAGATGGTGAGCGGGTAGCCCAGGGCTTCGGGCCGCACCTGCGCGGCAAAGCGCTCGATCACGCCTTGCTCGGTCAGGCGCTTGATGCGGCGGTTCACCGCGGCGGCCGACAGGTGCACGCGCGCGCCCAGCTCGGCCTGTGGCATCCGGCAGTCTTCCTGGAGCAGGGCGATCAGTTGGCGGTCGAACGCGTCCAGCGGGGCGGCGGCAGGCATGGGGATTCCTTTGGCTTGCAACGATGTTGCGTGGAAAGCCTGAATTATCGAATCTGAATTCGCCGGTGAGAAATAACATTCCATCGATGACGTCCTCCCCCAGCCCTGCAGACACCCCATCCGGCGTCGCCTACTCCCTCACCGCTTCGGTCCTCTTCGCGCTGATGTACTACCACGCCACGCTGCTCGCGCCGCTGGGTGGTGCGGGGATCTACGGCTGGCGCATCCTGCTGACCGCGCCTTTCCTGGGGGCCTTCATCCTGCTGTCGCGGCGGGGTGGGGAGATCGCGGGGATCTGGCAGCGCCTGCGCGCGCGCCCGGTGCTCTGGCTGGCGATGCTGCTGTCGTCCGCGCTGCTCGGTGTGCAGTTATGGCTGTTCATGTGGGCGCCGATCAACGGCCACGGGCTGGACGTGTCGCTGGGCTATTTCCTGCTGCCGCTGACCCTGGTGCTCACCGGGCGGCTGTGTTTCGGCGAGCGCATCACGCGCTGGCAGATGGCGGCCTGTGCGCTGGCCGCGCTGGGTGTGGTGAACGAGCTGCTGTACGCACCCCGGGTGTCCTGGCCGGCCTTCGTGGTGGCGCTGGGCTACCCCTGCTATTTCGCGCTGCGGCGCGTGCTGCGCACCAACCACCTGGGCGGCATGTGGTTCGACATGGTGCTGAGCCTGCCGGTGGGGCTGTGGTTCATCGCGGCGCCGCTGCCCGAAGGGGCCGCCACGCTGCAGCACCCGGTGCTGGGCATCCTGGTGCTGGGCGTGCTCAGCGCGGTGGCGCTGGCGTTCATGATCACGGCCAACCAGCGCCTGAAGCTGGGCCTGTTCGGCCTGCTGAGTTACGTGGAGCCGGCGCTGCTGGTGGGGGTGTCGCTGCTGCTGGGCGAGCGCATCGTCCAGAGCCAGTGGCTGACCTACGGCGCCATCTGGGCCGCGATCGGCTTGCTGGCCTGCGAAGGCGTGGTGAGCCTGCGCGCCCTCAGGCCGCAGGCCCTTCCTCGGTGACGAAGCTGTCGCGCACGGTGAACCAGATCGAGGCCTGGAACATCGCGGCGAGCAGCAGCGCCATGGGGAAGACCACCAGGTTGAGCAAGGCGGCGCTGCCGAGCACCACGGCCAGCAGGTTCATCACCACGGCGGTCGCCATGAGCACGCCCATCCAGCCCACGCCGTAGAGCAGCATCGCGCCCTTGTTGGCCCAGCAGGCCATCAGGCTGAAGAACAGGCTCTTGAGCGGCGTCACCCGGTGCCAGTGCACCAGCGCAGGGGCATGCCAGAAGGCCATGAGCACCGGCAGGGACAACAGCATCGTGACCCACAGGCCCGGGTTGTCGAACATGGCGCGCACCTGCTCGGGCGTCACCTCGCCACTGGAGGCCCCCACGACGGGCGCCACCTCGGTGGCGAACAGCGCGCCCAGGTTGACCACCAGCAGCACGGCGGCGGTGTACATGCCACCCAGGATGAGCATGGCGCGGGTGTTGGCCGGCCCGGCGCGAAAGGCCGTCACCAGGGTCGTGGGCATCGGGAAACGGCCTTGCTGGGCTTCGCGGCTGGCGGCCATGAGGCCCAGCGAGATCGCCGGGATCAGCGCGACCGAAAGCAGGGGGCCGATGACCGGTACCAGCGACAGCACCGTGATCGTGGCCGTGGACATGAAAGACAGCCCGGCCATGGCCAGCGGCTGGCGCAGGAAAGTCTGCGCGCCGAGCTTGACCCATTGGAAGCCGGTGCGGGCGGGAACGATGTTGAGTTTCATGCAGGGGGCGGGCTCAGGCGGACTGCAGCGCGTCGTCGCGCACCAGGGCGCCCAGGGCCTGGGTGTCGCGCACCCGGGCGCGCAGCACGCGCTCGAAGTGGCCGGGGTCGTGGGCCTGGAGCAGCGCCGCCTCGCGCGGCAGGTGCAGGTCCCACAGGCGGGAGATCCAGAAACGCAGGGCGCCGGCGCGCAGCAGCGCCGGCAGCAGGCTGCGCTCGGCCGCCGTGAGTGGGCGCACCGCCTGGTAGGCCGCCAGCAGAGCGAGCGAGCGCGGTGTGTCCAGCGATCCGTCGTGGTCCTCGTCGTGCAGCACGCACCAGTCGTTGAGGCAGACGGCGATGTCGAACAGGAAGGCGTCGCAGCCGGCGAAGTAGAAGTCGAAGATGCCGGTGAGCGCGCCGTCCTCGAACAGCGCGTTGTCGCGGAACAGGTCGGCATGCACCGGGCCGCGCGGCAGGGCGGCGTAGGCGGGGCTCTGGGCGACGTGGTTCTGGTAGGCCAGTTCCGAGTTCAGGAGGGCGGCCTGGGCGGGCGTGAGGAAGGGCAGCACCACGGGGGCGGTCTCGTTCCACCAGGGCAGGCCGCGCAGGTTGGGCTGGCTCATGGGGAACTCGCGCCCGGCCAGGTGCAGGCGCGCGAGCATGGCGCCCACGGCTTCGCACTGCGCCACGCCCGGCGAGAGGTCGCTCTTGCCGCGCAGCCGGTCCACCACCGCAGCCGGCTTGCCCTGCACCTTGAGCAGGATCTCGCCCTGGGCGTTGGCCGCCGGGGCGGGCACCGGGATGCCCCGCTCGGCGAGGAACTTCATGAGGTGCAGGTAGAACGGCAACTGCTCGAAGCCCAGCCGCTCGAACACGGTGAGCACGTGCTCCAGCGTGGCGCCTTCACGCTCGCTGGTCACGAAATAGTTGGTGTTTTCAATGCCGCCCTGGATGCCCTTGAGGTCCGTGAGGTCGCCCAGTTGGAGGGTGTGCAGGAGGGCAGCGGCTTCGTCGAACGCGACTTCGGTGTAAACGGCCATGTGGCGGGGGATCAGAAGTTCAGGATGCGCCAGCTGCTGCGCCCGGCGTTGCCGGTGCGCTTGCCGCTGTCGCCCGCGCCCGTCTGGCCGTTGTCGGGCTGGATCTGATAGGCCGGCGCGCCGTTCTTGGGTTGCACCTCGATGCTTTGCGTCTGGCCGCCCACGCGCAACTCGTCGATGCGGGTGAGTTTGTCCTCGTGCGTGATGCGCTCGATGTTGTCGCGCGCTGCGGCGGGCTCGCGCGGGGTTTCCGCCGGGGCCACCTGGGCCAGGGCAGGCAGGGCAATGCACAGGCCGGCCACGAGGGCGGCGAGGGGATGGCGGTGGATCGGGTTCATGCGTCGATTGTAGGCAAGGCGGGCCGGGCGTGCCGCCGAGGGGACGGGCGCGATCTCCGCCACAATGGCCCCCATGTCAGACGCCCAAACCCCCGACTCCCCCGCCGACCGCAAGACCCTGCTGCTGGTCGACGGCTCCAGCTACCTGTACCGAGCGTTTTTCGCCGGCGGCGAGGCCATGAGCACCACCCTGCCCGATGGCACGGTCCTGAAGACCGGCGCCATCCGCATCATGATCAACATGATGCAGAAGCTGCGCAAGGACGTGCGCGCCGACTACGCGGCCTGCGTGTTCGATGCCAAGGGACCGACCTTCCGCGATGCCCTGTACCCCGAGTACAAGGCCAACCGATCCCCCATGCCCGACGACCTGCGCGCGCAGATCGCGCCGATCCACGAGGTGGTGAAGCTGCTGGGCTGGAAGGTGCTGGACGTGCCGGGCGTGGAGGCCGACGACGTGATCGGCACGCTGGCCGATGTGGCCGCCCGCCAGGGCATCGATTGCATCATTTCCAGCGGCGACAAGGACCTGAGCCAGCTGGTCAACGAGCACATCACCGTCATCGACACCATGAACGACCGCCGGCGCGACGTGGCGGGTGTGACGGCCGAGTTCGGCGTGCCGCCCAGCCTGATGCTGGACTACCAGACGCTGGTGGGCGACCAGGTGGACAACGTGCCGGGCGTGCCCAAGGTCGGCCCCAAGACCGCCGTGAAGTGGCTGCAGGAGTACGGCTCGCTGGAGGCGCTGGTGGCGCGCGCGGGCGAGATCAAGGGCGTGGCCGGGGAAAACCTGCGCGGCGCGCTCGACTGGCTGCCCAAGGGGCGCGAGCTGCTCACGATCAAGACCGACTGCGACCTGCAGGAGTACATCCAAGGCTTGCCCTCGCTGGAGGCCATCACCATCGCCGGTCAGGACTCCGAAGCGCTCAAGGCGTTTGGCGAAACCTACGGCTTCAAGGGGCTGGTCAAGTCGCTGACGCTGCACGACGTGCCGCCGGAGCGCATCGAAGAAAGCAAGGCCAAGGTCAAAGCCCAGGCCGGCGACGGCTCGCCCGGCCTGTTCGACGAGCCCGACCTCAGCGGCAGCGCCGAGCGCACCACCAACCTGCGCTACGACACCGTCCTCAACTGGGACCAGTTCGACAGCTGGCTGCAGCGCCTGCTGGCCGCCGACCTGGTGGCGCTGGACACCGAGACCACCTCGCTCGACGAAATGCGCGCCGAGATCGTGGGCATCAGCTTCAGCGTCACCCCCGGCGAGGCGGCCTACATCCCGCTGCGCCATGCCGGGCCGGAGGCGCCCGAGCAACTGCCGTTCGACGAGGTGCTCGCCAAGCTGAAACCCTGGCTGGAGGACCCGGCGAAGCACAAGCTCGGCCAGCACATGAAGTACGACCGCCACGTGTTCGCCAACCACGGCATCGAGGTGCAGGGCTATGTGCACGACACCATGCTGCAGAGCTATGTGCTGGAGGTTCACAAGCCGCACGGCCTGGCCAGCCTGGCCGAGCGCCACCTGGGCCGCCAGGGCATCAACTACGAAGACCTGTGCGGCAAGGGCGCGCACCAGATTCCGTTCGCGCAGGTGGACGTGGCCAAGGCCGCCGAGTACTCGTGCGAGGACAGCGACCAGACGCTGGACGTGCACCGGGCGCTGTGGCCGCAGTTGCAGGCCGATGAAAAGCTCCGCTTCATCTACGAGCTGGAGATCGCCAGCAGCGAGGCGCTCTACCGCATCGAGCGCAACGGCGTGCTGATCGACGCGCCCACGCTGGCCGCGCAGAGCCACGAGCTGGGCCAGCGCATCGTGGCGCTGGAGCAGGAGGCCTACGCCATCGCCGGCCAGCCCTTCAACCTCGGCAGCCCCAAGCAGCTGGGCGAGATCTTCTTCGACAAGCTGGGCCTGCCGGTGATCAAGAAGACCGCCACCGGCGCGCGCAGCACCGACGAAGAGGTGCTGGAGAAACTCGCCGAGGATTACCCGCTGCCGGCCAAGATCCTGGAGCACCGCAGCCTCGCCAAGCTCAAGGGCACCTACACCGACAAGCTGGCGCAGCTCGCCTTGCCGCGCACCGGGCGCGTGCACACGCACTACGCGCAGGCCGTGGCGGTGACCGGGCGCCTGTCCAGCAACGACCCCAACCTGCAGAACATCCCGATCCGCACGCCCGAAGGCCGGCGCGTGCGCGAGGCCTTCGTGGCGCCCGCAGGCAGCGTGATCGCCAGCGCCGACTATTCGCAGATCGAGCTGCGCATCATGGCCCACATCAGCGGCGACGAGGCCCTGCTGCGCGCCTTCCACGAAGGGCTGGACGTGCACCGCGCGACCGCTGCCGAGGTGTTCGGCGTGGAGACGGCGCAGGTCAGCAGCGAGCAGCGCCGCTACGCCAAGGTGATCAACTTCGGTCTCATCTACGGCATGGGCTCGTTCGGCCTGGCCAAGGCCCTGGGCATCGACAACACAGCGGCCAAGAACTACATCACGCGCTACTTCGAGCGCTTCGAGGGCGTGAAGCGCTACATGGACGAGACGCGCCAGCGGGCCAAGGAGATGGGCTACATCGAGACGGTGTTCGGCCGGCGCCTGGTGCTGCCCGACATCAAGAACGCCAAGGGCGCGAAGCTCTCGGCGCTGGAGCGGCAGGCCATCAACGCCCCCATGCAGGGCACGGCGGCCGACCTGATCAAGCTCAGCATGGTGGCGGTGCAGAAGGCGCTGGACGAACAGCGCCGGGGCACGAAGATGATCATGCAGGTGCACGACGAACTGGTGTTCGAGGTGCCCGAGGGCGAGGTGGACTGGCTCAAGACCGAGATCCCTCACCTGATGGCGGGTGTGGCGGCGCTCAAGGTGCCGCTGCTGGCCGAGGTGGGTGTGGGTCCCAACTGGGACAAAGCCCATTGAGCGCCCACGAAGGTTGAACTTCGGGCGCGCCCCGAGGTCAGGTAGTTTTTCAACCCCCCGAAGAAGGAGACGCGACGATGCTCGAAGAACAACACGTGCAGGACCTGGACGCCTTGCTGCCCGGCCAGACCACCGAACACGGCGCCACCCGCCGGACCGCCCTGAAGGCCGCGCTCGGCGTGGGCTATGCGGCCTCCGCGCTGCCCCTGATGGCGCAGACGGCGATCAAGACCCCCACCGACGGCCTGACCGTGGGCGAGGTGACGATCGACGTCAACGGCTTCAAGATGCCCGCCTACCGCGCCGCCCCGGCCGGCAAGACCGGCCTGCCGGTGGTGCTGGTGCTGTCCGAGATCTTTGGCGTGCACGAGTACATCGCCGACACCGCCAACCGCTTCGCCAAGGCGGGGTACCTCGCCATCGCGCCCGAGCTGTTCGTGCGCCAGGGCGATGCCCAGGGCTATGGCGAAATGGCCAAGCTCATGGCCGAAGTGATTTCCAAGGTGCCCGATGCCCAGGTGCTGGGCGACCTCGATGCCACCGTCAAGTGGGCCGCCGCCAACGGCGGGGACGCGAGCAAGGTGGGCATCACCGGTTTCTGCTGGGGCGGGCGCCAAGTCTGGCTGTACACCGCGCACAACCCGTCGGTGAAGGCCGGCGTGGCCTGGTACGGCCGCCTGGTGGGCGACGCCACCGCGCTCACCCCGAAGCAGCCCGTGGACGTGGCGGCCAAGCTCCATGGCCCCGTGCTGGGCCTGTACGGCGGCGCGGACACCGGCATTCCCCTTGACACGGTTGATAAGATGAAGGCCGCTCTGGCCACCGGCAACGCGGGGGCCAAGGCATCGACCTTCGTGGTGTATCCGGACGCACCGCACGCCTTTCACGCCGACTACCGGCCGAGTTTCCGCAAGGAGCCGGCGGAAGACGGCTGGAAGCGGGCGCTGGCCTGGTTCAAGCAGCACGGCGTGGCCTGATCGGGCCGCTTCCCGTTCAACGAAGGCCGCCATGGGGCGGCCTTTTTTCGTGGTGACAAGCAAATGACCCTGTTGGCAATTCTCATTGGCACCGTCGCGGCGGGCGTGGGCAGCGTCTGGCTGGCGGCCCTGCTGAGCATGGCCATGCTGGCGCGCTACACCCAGCACATGCTCAGCCTGGCGGCCGGCGCGCTGATGGCCACGGCCTTCATGCACCTGTTGCCCGAGGCCTTCGAGAGCGCGGCGGGCGCGCACGAGCTGTTCGCGATGCTGCTGGGCGGGCTGGTGTTCTTTTTCCTGCTCGACAAGGCCGAGCTGTGGCACCACGGGCACGAGCACAGCCGCGAAGAGGAGGCCTTGCTCGACCACGAACCCCATGACCACCACGCGCACCACCACCACGGTCACAGCCATCACGGCCATGACCACGGCCCGCGTTCGGGTGGCTGGGCGGTGCTGGCGGGCGACAGCGTGCACGCCTTCGGCGACGGCATCCTGATCGCCTCGGCCTTCATGGCCGACATGCGCCTGGGCGTGGTGGCCGCGCTGGCGGTGCTGGCCCACGAGGTGCCGCACCACATGGGCGACCTGGTGGTGCTGCGCCACACCTCGCGCAACTCGCGCGCTGCGCTGGTCAAGGTCTCGCTGGCCGGCACGGTCACCGCGCTGGGCGGCCTGGTGGGTTACTTCCTGCTGGCGCAGTTGGAGGACTACCTGCCGTTTTTCCTCGTGGCCGCCTCCAGCAGCTTTGTCTACGTGGCGCTGGCCGACCTGATCCCGCAGCTGCAGAAGCGGCTGAGCCTGAAGGCCACGGTGGCGCAGATCGCGTGGTTGCTCGTGGGCATCGCACTGGTCACCGTGGTCAGCGGCCTGGCGCACTGAAGGGAGCGTGCCCCCACGCTCCACCGCTGCGCGGGTCGCTGCCCCCCGAGGGGGCTGATCCGGCTTGGGGCGGCCCGGCGCCGGATCGGGTCGGCTTCAGCCGGCCAGACTGTCTCCGAACGAGAAGCAGAAGCGCGCCCCGGCACCCGGCTGGCCTTCGCCGGTGATGTGGCCGCCGTGGCGCTCGATGATGCGCCGCACCGTGGCCAGGCCGATGCCCGTGCCTTCGAACTCGCTGGGCATGTGCAGGCGCTGGAAGGGTTTGAAGAGCTTGTCGGCGTAGGCCATGTCGAAGCCCACGCCGTTGTCGCGCACGTAGAACATCCGCGGCTCGCCGCCCACCGGTGGCAGCAAGCCCCACTCGATCACGGCGCGTTCCTTCGTGCGGCTGTACTTGAGCGCGTTGGCCAGCAGGTTCTCCAGCACGATGCGCGCCAGGCGCGGATCGCAGTGGGCCTGCAGGTCGGGCGTGATGCGGGATTCGATCGCCCGCCCGGGCTGCTTGCGCTGCTCGTGTGCCAGGATCTCCTGCACCATGGCGCTGAGGTCCACGGTCTCTTGCGTCAGCACACCCTGGCTCACGCGCGCCAGGGCCAGCAGGTCGTCGATCAGCGAGCCCATGCGCTGGGTGGAGTGAAGCACGCGCTCGAGCAGCTGGCGTTCGTCGGCGCTCAGGCGCGGCCCCACTTCTTCATCCAGCAAGCGGGTGAAGCCGTCGATGGCGCGCAACGGTGACTTGAGGTCGTGCGACACCGAGTAGGCGAACGAATCCAGCTCCGCGTTGAGCAGCTGCAGGTCGGCGGTGCGCTCGCGCACGCGGTGTTCCAGCGTCTCGTTCAGGCGCTGGATCTCGCGGTCGCGGCGCAGGCGCACCAGCTCCGAGTTCGCCCGGCCGGCAAAGATGGCGATCAGGGCCCGGGTGTCCTGGCGCAGCTCCACCGGTTGGCGCCAGAGCGCGAAGAGCACACCGATCGCGGTGCCGTCGGCGTCGCGCATGGCCTTGCCCAGGTAGGCCTGGCAGCCGGAGTCGATCAGGCTGGTGGCTTGCGGGAACTGCTCGGCCAGGTCGCTGGTGCAGACGAGCATGTCCTGCTGAAGCAGGGACCGGGCGCAGGGCGTGCCCTCGATGGAGAAGGTGAAGTTGGGCCGCGCCTGCCCGTCCTGGCGGATCGCCAGGCTGCGCACGCGCCCGTCGGCGCGGCATTCCCCGACCACCACCATGTCGGCACCGACGGCTTCGCAGAGGTGGCGCGTGAGCGCGCCGAAAAAGGCTTCGCCGGTTTCGGCGGCCACGCCACGCGCCACATTGAGCAGCAGCGCCTCGCGCTCCTTCTCGGCGGTGATGCTCACGGTGCAGGCCAGGATGCAGGGCTCGCCGTCGATGTCCAGCAGCTCGGCCCAGATCCGGGTGTCCACGAGCGAACCGTCCTTGTGGCGCATGCGGGTTTCGTAGCCGTCGATGTGGCCTTCGCGCAGCAGCTGGTCCACGAAGGCTTCGCGGTCCTGCGGGGTCAGCCAGGCGCCGATCTCCATCGAGGTCTTGCCCTTGATCTCCGCGGGCAGCAGGCCCTGCGCGCGGTCCTGCGCGCGGTTGACTTCGATGATGGCGCCGTCCGAGAGGCGCGAGATCGTCATGTTCAGCGGGCTGAAATGGAAGGCTTTGGCGAAGCGTTCCTCGGAGCGGCGCAGCCGCTCCATGACCTCGTTCTGGGCGCTCACGTCGCTGATGGTGGTGATGACCAGCTTGTCTTCGTGGTCGTCGCCCATCTCGCTGGAGACCAGGCCTTCGAAGGTGCTGCCGTCCGCGCGCTGGCCCCGTGCGGGGTACTGTTCGGCGCGCCGGGCGGCGAAGAGGGCGCTCAGGTAGGTTTCCCGTTGTTCCGGGTCCGCCCACAGGAAGCTGTCCGGCCGGCCCAGGGCCTGGTCGCGGGTGTAGCCGTAGCAGCGCTCGAAAGCGGGGTTGACGTCCAGGATCATCCCGGAACGGGCCGACTGCGCGATCATGGGACTGGGGCTGGTGCGGAAGATGCGGGCGAAGCGCTCCAGGTTGACGTCGCGCTGGTGCTCGGTCTTCTTGCGCAGCTCCAGCTCGGCCTTCTGCCGTTCGAAGGCCTCGCGCAACTGGCGCCCGCTGTGATAGACCATGACACCGACCACGATCACGGTGGCCGAGTGCGTGATCCAGACCCGCAGGCCGACCTCGAAGTAGGGCGTGGCGGTGAACCAGCCGTTGACCTCGGCCAGCGTGAGCACGCCCAGCGAAGCAACGCTGGCCGACACTGTGGCGATGAGCGCGGTGCGGCCCAGGAAGGTGCCCGCGCCGGCCACGGCGGCGACGAACAGGAAGCCGACCGCCGTGCGCACCGAGCCGTAGGTGATCACCGAGAGCACGGCGGTGGACAGCGTGCCCAGCACGATCAGGTGCGCCACGTACTGCGTGCGGTTCCAGTGCACCAGGGCATAGGCCACACCCGAGATGAACACCAGGCAGGCGGCGATCCAGGCCTCGCGCTGCCCCGGGCTGGCGAAGATCAGGTCGATCACCAGCACGATCAGGGCGGCCAGGCCGGTCAGCAGCGCCAGCAACTCCAGCACCCGCTTGCGCTGGCCCTCGGGCGCGAGGGCCGGGGCGGCGGGGTCCAGGAG
>Ga0247823_10004606_pt1 | contig 11025 bp, 9 predicted proteins | sample 13C_PalmiticAcid_2_FD_192426 | JGI IMG/M metagenome (GOLD analysis project Ga0247823, IMG submission 192426) | Soil microbial communities from agricultural site in Penn Yan, New York, United States - 13C_PalmiticAcid_Day30 | ecosystem: Environmental > Terrestrial > Soil > Agricultural land...
CTGCGCGCCGCCATCCTCTGCGCGCAGTTCGAGTTCCCGGCGCGCCGCATCACCGTCAACCTCGCACCCGCCGACCTGCCCAAGGATGGCGGCCGGTTCGATCTGCCCATCGCGCTGGGCATCCTCGCCGCCAGCGGGCAGATCCGGCGCGAGGCCCTGGCCGAGTACGAATTCCTGGGCGAGCTCAGCCTCACCGGCGAATTGCGCGCGGTGGATGGCGTGTTGCCGGCGGCGCTGGCCGTCGCCGCCAGCGGCCGCACCTTGGTCGTGCCGGAACCGAGCGGCGCCGAAGCCGCGCTCGCCCAACAGGGAAAAGCACTCACCGCGCGCACGCTGCTGGAGGTCTGCGCCCTGCTCGAAGGGCGCAAGGCCCTGCCTGCCGCCGTGGCGCCGCCCGCCCTGCCCCCGACGATTCCCGACATGGCCGACGTGCGCGGCCAGGTGCACGCGCGACGTGCACTCGAGGTCGCCGCAGCGGGCGGGCATCACCTGCTTCTGATGTGCACTGATTACACCCGCGTCCGTCCGGCCCTCGGCTGCGCTGCACCAATCTGGTAGGCCGTACCTAGTACTGGGCACGTGCTCTGCGGCGGCCGGAGGATGGGGTCCTAGCCTCAGTCGCGATGCCGCCTGAAACAGGGCTAGCTTCAGACCGAAGCACATCCCTGAACTTCTTAGCACCCAATAATTTTCAGATACCTGGCGACTACGGGACTACACCGCAGTCATCGAGCAGCACTGTTGCCACGAATTCAGGAGCCAGGCTCTGCTATTGCAATGACCACGTCATGCCAACGCTCCTCAGGCAGCGACACTCGAATCTCCATCGCCATATATAAATCCAGGAGATGCAAAAAGCTTCAACTCGCCGAAGTCGCCACAGCGCAACCAGGCCTGAAGCCTGTCTCAGAATCAGAAGGAGCAGGCTTCTGATTATGGATAAGTGCGCCCGAAAACTTTGGAAAAGTCATGAACAAAAATATAAGCGAATGCTACTTAAAATTTCTTGGCGACATGTGCCAGAAGAACAACCCTCAATACTCACTAACGCTGACACTTGGTAAACCGTACAGCGACAGAGCATCCATAGAGGCCTTCAGCTTCTTCATGAAGCTACTCCAGAAGCAAGTCAAGACGGACCTTCCGAGGCGGGGAATCGCCTTCTTAGAGCGAACGTGGAAGAACGCCAGGTACGAGGGCCAGCTGCATATGCATGCAATTTTATGGGGCATGGCCTCCTATAATTTTGATGCGGATGCGCTTCACTCAAAAGCATCAGAATCACTACTGAAGCTACGAGATTCCAAGGGGCTGCCTATGACGTCGGCAACGAACTTGGACATTCAACCAATTTTTAATGTGGAAGGCTTGGTGGGCTATGACACTAAGGATTTGTTCCGCTGGTCCCCCAAAAGGCAGCCGCGAATATACGAAGTCACTAAAAAGGGACTCGACCTAAGCTGCCAGCTAAATTTCGCTTCCGATTGAATGAGCTGAAGGGAGGACGCGAGTCGAGTGCGTCTCGACCCGTCGCGACGGGCCTGCAATTGCAATATTATGGGAAAGCACCCAAGCACCGCTCTAGACCATCAAGGACGGGGACCTATGTCAGTCTCACAAATCTTTCGGGATTTCTGCAGCGGCTTAGTAATTGGAACAACTCTACGAAGCAGCATAGCCACGCGCGTTGGCAGAATGATTCGCTGCCTGAACGAGGACTTCAGAAATTCTGCCTCCGATAGCGCGAACAGCTTTTATGTTGGCTCGTACGGTCGGAATACCGCCATCCCTACAGTTAGTGATATCGACACACTGTTTGCACTCCCTTGGTCTATCTACAGTAGATATGACGGCCACGCCGGTAATGGGCAGTCTGCACTTCTACAGGCGATGCGGACATCCGTTAGGCGAACTTATCCATCAAGCGAGATTTCGGCAGATGGTCAAGTTATCGTTGTTCAGTTCACAGACTCCATCAAGGTAGAAATTCTTGGTGCATTCCACAGCTCTACTGACAACACCTACACCTTCCCCGATTCGAACAACGGCGGAAGTTGGCGAGTCTGCAAACCGAAGCATGAGCTTGAAGCCTTCTCCAATCGGGATAGCGCGTGCAATGACAACCTAGTGCAGCTCTGTCGAATGATTCGCGCATGGCGCGATAACCACAGCGTACCAATGTCAGGAATGCTCATTGACACGCTCGCCTATCAGTTCATGGCGAACTGGCCCCACCGCGAACAATCTCATACCTACTACGACTGGATGGTGCGAGATTTTTTCTACCATCTCTCCAATCTTGATAGCACAAAGACCTATTGGCTTGCGCCTGGAAGCGGTTCTTACGTCTGGAAATCAGGAAGCTTCCAGGCTAAAGCAAGGTCTGCATACGACATCTCGCTTATTGCCATAGCCCACCTAGAGAAGAGCGAGTTCTGGTCAGCGAAGTATGAGTTCAGGAGAATTTTCGGCAATGTCTTCCCAAACTGAGTCAAGCTCAGCAGAGTCTCTCAAGGGGCAGCTTCGTGAGATGTACGGACGCTTGGCGTATACCCACAAGACGCACGAAAAAATGGCTGATTCCTGCATCAGCAAATATCGTACCGTCAAGGCAATAGAGATTGTCCTGTCTGCATTGTCATCTGGCTCGCTAGTCGTATCGGTCTTGGGTGACTCAAGAGCGGGAGCACTTGTTGGCGCAGTGTTGTCTACCGTACTGCTCGGCCTGCTTCTTTATTTTAAGGAAGGAGCGATAGGCGAGATGGCCCAACGCCACACTGAAACCGCAGCAAAACTGTGGGGACTGAGAGAGAAGCTTCTTAGTCTGTTAGTAGACTTCAACGATGGTCTTGCGACAACTGAAGTTCAAGCTAGGCGTGACCAGCTCAACGGCGACTTGGAAAGAGTCTATCGAGGCGCTCCGCGTACCAGCGAAGCCGCTTACGCAAAAGCTCAGGTAGCACTTAAGAAGGCTGAGGAACTCTACTTCACCGACGCAGAACTGAATCGCCTTCTTCCGCGAGACCTTAGAAGCCCAGGCTCGTAGGGAGCTGCGATGGCTCCACTCGATTCGCTCATGCGCTTTAACAACATCGATTGCTCTTGCCTCCTCAGCTAGCCCGCAAGATATTCTCAAGAGCCTCTCGAAACTTCTCATTCAGAAGCTGCTCATCGTGCGGAGCAATACCGGTCACTGCCGCGGAGCAATTTGCCGATAGCACCACCGAGCCTTTAGCCTTCTTAACCCTCAGCCTGACCTTCTCAATAACATGCTGTCTCCCATCAAGTAGCTCTTCAAGCGCATCCCGCGCATCCCCGCCACTGACGGCTTTGACAAGCGCTCTCGCCGTCGCACTGCCGCGAAGCGAGATGCCCCCTACTTGAACCGCATCGACGCTAAGGACGCCCGGCAACAACTTCTCGCACGCCCTCAGCCAAGCGTAGACGTTCACGTTGATTTGCTTTGCTGAGAACCGGAAATCAGTGGTGCGACTTAGAGCTGCGTAGAATGACTGAAGGCTTCGAGGACCATTGCTGAGCTGCAACCCAGGATATGAAGTGGCGGCCAAGAATGGCTGTTCGTTGAATATGACCCTGTCGTAAGACGCCTCCCGACCGAACGGGTCAACGACAACTTCCGTTGACTCGACCCGCTGTACGTACCTTGCTTCAATCGAGTCGCGGCGAACACGGTCAATTACGAAACCCTCCGCAGACTTGTTCGTGAACTGCTCAGTCCTGAGGGAATTGGCCAACTGCTTGAGGGATAGCCCCCACTCGACGGCAAGCCATCGGGTTCTACTCATCCTGCACCGTCCTTCTTTTCCGCATCAACACCAGCGTCTGCCACCGGAAGTTTTGCTGCCTCGCCATTCTCCATCTCCTTAAGCAAAGCATCCAAAGTTACGCGCGCGAAAGATTCCAGCGCCTGGAGATGCTGCTCTTTCTCTATGGCATCGAAAGAGCGAAAGGTTGTCGAGTACGTCCCATCCTTAAGACGTGGCGCATATCGGATGCTGTACCGAAAACCGGTACCGGCCGCTCCTTTCTCGAATCCGGCATCGAATCGGATGAGATGATACGGCGACTCCCTGTGCTCAGCCTTCCATGTTATAGCCGTCACGAAGTACCCACTCTCCAGTAGCTGCTTGTACTCCGGAGACACAGCTAGATTCTCCCCCGACATCGCTACGCTTCGCACGTAAGAAAGAATTTCCTCCTTCTTCTCCGCGGCCTCCCCATCCTCTAATGTCAGCTCCTCATCCTCCTCCTCAACTACTCCAGGCGAGACCTTGACGTTAGTTACTGTGCGATAGGTGTACTTCGGCAGCTTCGATATCAGTGTGGTGAAGAATTTTGTTCGTAGCGCAGGAGAGGTAAGTGCACCAACCTCGATTGCCTTCGAATCAATCTCCTTCTTTTTCAAGCTGCCCAACTTATCCTGAAGGCTTGCGAGTACGTTACGCGCCTTCTCCGTTGCAGGCATCCGGACGGAAACCCCTTCTTTGGTCAATCTGAACTCAATTCTTGCTTCTTTAGGTTGGCGCTGGGCGAGTCTCGTTTTCGAGAAATCGAACTCGTTGTAATCAATCTCCATAACAGCAGACTGCGTGCCGGCCAGATTGAACTTGACCACCTCGTCACCGGCCTTGTCTACCTGATAGGAACCCAGAACTTCCTTGAGTTCATCTTGACTGACGGAAACATCAAGCGTGACTGTTGTGGTCTTCTCTCCACGACTTGATGACTGCCTACGCTCTATCAAATCCACGATATCAAAGTAGTCATGCGGAAGAATGGAAAGCTTCTCGGCCAACTCCTCTCTGGTTTCGTTGGCTGAAAAGAATATGCCGCGCGACCTTGCGATTTCTCGAAGAACACCCTCCGTGATGCGCTGCTTGCTAGATACGAGCAGGTCGTGAATTTCGCGGTCAGATGCACTTAGATGCTCACTTACCCTTCGCATAGTCCATCCCAATTTCAATGGTCGAGAATGTAGACCTCACTTGGGGCAGGTTCGAGAAATCAATGGCCTCAATCCGCTTGGAGAGGTCATTGACAGCTTGCCCGTCGCTCATCTGCTCAATGTAACGTTGCGTTGCCTTTTGGAAGTTCGCAGGAGAGTTCTTGTGAGCATCAAATGCTCGTACTCGAACTGCTTTATCCTCATCGAATACACCGTGCTGTCGAAGATAGTCTAAGAGGTACATGAACTCGTCAGACGTCTCGCCGTTACGCCTGTAATAGACGACAATTCCAGGCTTCTCGTTGGGCGCCCTGTGCTCAAGAATTACCCAGGAAGAAGTCAACATCTCCAAGGTTGCCGCTACGGCGGTCTCAGTTTGCAAGTTGGCCCTGGTCGCCAATTGGGGATAGAAGAATCGGCAGTGTTTAGCATCCGGAAGCTTGTCAGCTCCTGCAGTGCCCCGCATCTGACGGATATCAAGCCGAATATTGTCTAGCCAATAGACCTCGGCCGGACCCAGCACCACGACCTTGGCGTCTTTCGGAATCTGTATGTCTTCAGCCCTTACATGCCGAAGGTTGTCGACGAAGTTTGCGTCGTAACCGCCGTCGTGGTTGTAGACGGCAAGTAGACCAGTTACCGCATATGTCGCATGGTCATGCGCGTACAGAGCACGCCATTCGTCACTCTTCTCCGCACATGCAACTTGCATTGCAAGGCTCTCCACCGCCCCGCGAATGGCTCCTGATGTGATGCTTCCCTTCGCGTAGCTCTTTAAGTCGCATTGCACGTACGTTCGCCTGAGCGAGTACGGCTCATCATAAAAGTAGACGACATCAGAAGGGTGCGTGGTGACGTCATGCACCTCAGGAGTTGCGCACGCCCAATTTGCGTTGGTCGGCCCCACCTTCTTCCACAAAAACTCGCTGAACAACTCATCGCACAGCTTCTCCGCCATCTTGGCGGTGTTGACTGTCTCTGCCATTCCTTATGCCTCGCTCCTGCGTAGGAGGGCAAGCCCTCCGGACTTCACCTGAACGTAACAGACCTGAATGACCTGTGTCCAAACGTGTACCAACTGGGACGGCCAAAACAACGTTCCAGAGTTCATTCCAGAAGTGTGGTATCATAACGTCTTAGACCTTTTGGGACTATCTGAAATGGCCACGGTTGGATATGCACGCGTCTCATCTGCGGGTCAGTCGTTGGATGTGCAACTAAGCAAGCTGGAGCAGGCCGGCTGCGACAAAGTCTTCAAGGAAAAGCGGTCTGGGCGTCAGGCTGACAATAGGCCCGAGCTGATGGCAGCGCTCGATTACGTTCGCGACGGAGATGCACTGGTCATCAGTCGGCTCGACCGAATGGCTAGGTCGGTGCTGGACCTAGCAAAGATTTTCGACCTGCTGAAGCGCAAGGGTGTCACCCTCCAGGTCTTGGACCAAGGAATTGACACGTCAACCTCAGAGGGGAAGTTGATGTTCAACCTGCTGGGTGCTTTTGCTGAGTTTGAAGCCGACATTCGTGCCGAGCGCCAACGCGACGGAATAAGATTGGCGCACCAGAAGGGCGTGAAGTTTGGACGCAGGAAAGCACTTACAGCTACACAGGCTGAGCGCATTCGCTCGATGCGTAATGAGGAAAATTTCACCATCGAGCAGTTGGCAGATAGGTTCTCCGTCAGCCGAAGCAGCATCTACCGCGCGCTACAAACCGCCTGAATCATCTTATTCTTGCTTCTCTTACGAACTCTGCCATATCGAGTTCGTGCTGGAAGACCTCATCGAATGACTCGACTTCCCCAGTGAGCGCGGGACTTAGAAGCTCTATCAGAGCCTCGACTTCCGTCACTGCCTGTCTTCTCCATACGGAGTTGGCGACCGTACGGTCATAGAGTTCTGTCTGCTCCTGAGCTTCAAGCGCGGGGAAGAATGTTTCCCACATGTCCAAAGAGTAGCGCAGCGCAATGGGAATCCCATTTAGCCTGACGGCTACAGCCTCATACGGCGCCCTATCATCTAGGTAGTCAGCAGCGGCCGCCAGCGCAGCGATGTCGTGGCCCATCCTGCGGGCGCTTCTGTAGATGGTAATCGCCGCCTCTTCACTCCGCCCCATAAAGATGTGCGCCTTGAGAATGCACTCTGCGGCCAAAACAACATCGACAAAGTTCTTCACTCGACCGGATTTCGAGAAGTCTTCCGGAGGAAGCATTGAGAATCGCCGCAAGAAGTCCATTGCGTCACTGTGATAGTGCCATGCGAGCGTCTTTCGAATAGTCATATCGTCGGCTATCTATCTGATTGAGTAGTTTTCTGTTCTCTCAGCAAGGCATTGAAGAACTGAAGCGAAAGCAGCCAATTTGCAGGACTTACGGGCAATTTTCGATAGTGCAAAGGTACATATGTTTTATTCGTCGCCCCCACCGTTGCCGCTAGTTCTTCACCCATTCGTGATGCTTGAGGCCAAACAAGTTTGAGCTTTATCAAACTTGCGAACTTAGGTACTTCCCCTGCAGTTCGCACTTACAGCGCAGTGGGAGAGTCAAACGCGCGCGAATCGCCCACTCTTGTCCCTCTCCGCCGCCCTCGATTCCCAGAGGGAGGGGAACCCTAGCATCAGATGGACAACTCCATCTTCCTTGCCTAGCTCCACGGGGTTGCTCTTCCCGCTCTTTCCGTATGTCATGCGCCCGGCAACTGATTCATCAGAATCGAGAAACAGCTCATACGTGTTCCCATTCTTGTAGGAGACGCGGAAGCAAGTAATCTCCCCCTTCGTCGAGTGCTTCTCTCGAAGCCCCACCGACTGACGTTTTTCTTCACCTTCCGGATGAATCTCATTCATCCTAACGTGAGCCGCTCTACCTAATGCGTCGATGGTTGACTTCAACGAAGGCTCGGCAGAACCGATGTCAATGCTCGATATGGATGCCTTCAGAACTGCGTTGAGCCTTGACCTTAGCAGGTACTTCTCGCCGTCGTTGGAAGCTCTTAATTGAATCAACAACTCGGTAAATTTTGTTTGCATGCCACTGAGTTGATGCGCCTGTCCTCGCACAAGTTCTAACTCTTTGCTCTTCTCATCCTTTTCCAACTCAAGTTCTTCAGCACGCTTTTCGTACTGCAGTATCTGTTCGTGTATAGAGCGCGGCATTGCACCGCCGTTCTCTTCCACCGAAGCTACGAGCCGCTTGATTAGTTCCTGCTTCTTTGAAATTTCTCCAAGAACTGCGTCCAGCTTCTTTCGTAGGTTTGTTTCTTCTTTCTTGGAGTTGGAACCAGGCAGGATGTCTGATATGTCGACCCTGCGACAGTACAGGAGGAAACCGCTTTCGCAGAGTTCGTACTTGACCGCGCGATATCTGCAACCAGCCCCTCTCCTAGCTCTAGAGCAGACGAAGTACTTCCCTCCTTTTGGCGGCCTTCCCTTGTCCACTACGGCCATCGGCGACTGACACTCGCTGCATCTTGCGATACCGCTAAAAATATTGGTGAAGCGAGTCCCCTTCCTTCCTGCTCCGGAAGACTTTCGATTTTGCCTGAGAGCTTGCACTCGATAGAAAGCATCTTTCTCCACGATTGGCGGGTAGTAGCCATCAATGGCTTGCCCATCTGGAGTTCGCCTTCTCCCACTATCATCCTTTGTGAGACGATGCGGCTGGTAGACACCAATCACAGCTTGGTTTGTAAGAACTTTGGCTACGCTAGACTCGTGCCATCCACTTGAGCCTCGCGCCAGTGGCGGCGTCTTTTCGGCGTTCAGCAACTTTACGATTGCACCCTGCCCCATCGACTCTGCCAGTTCGAATATTCGACGCACAACGGCCGCTTTTTCCTCTAGCACGACGAATGATTTCTTGTCGGCGGACAGCGACAACCATGACGGACCTCGACTAGTTACTTTCGAGACGTGAGCTAGTTCTTTCTTTCTTCTCCATGCACGACGAACACGCTCAGACTTAAGGGCAGACTCTTGGTTAGCTCGCTCCATTCCCGCGAGACTTATGATGAGGTCCTGCAGGCCCGAACGACCGTCATATTCACGTGCCTCCGTGGGCGACGTGGTAACGACTGTGATGCCCCTCAGCAGAATGTCCAGTAGCAATCGCTGCGCATGAATTACCTGTTGCCGGCTTAGGCGGTCTAAGGACTCAACCAAGAGGACTGAACCTGCCGCGATGCTTCCGTGTTCCACCTGCTCAAGGAACCTGTGAAGCGCCCGCCCAGGCATCAGATTCTGTCCTGCAAATGATGAGACTCCCTCATCGATAAATTCCTGCCCCACCACCAACTCGATATCTTGCGAGGCACGCGACTCAATGTATTCGCGTGCGAGCGCGCGTTGACGATTGAGGCTATCGCCGCCCGCCTGCTCGGAGGAGGAAAAGCGCATGTATAGATAGGCTTTACGCAGCACGTTGGACGCCACAGCTCCGTGATGGGTGCAATCTATCACTATATCCTGTTGATCGGCTCGCCGGGCTGCGGCAAGACCTTGCTGGCTTCCCGCCTGCCGGGCCTGCTGCCCGAGGCCAGCGACACCGAAGCGATGGAGGCGGCCGCCATCGCCTCGGTCAGCGGGCGCGGGCTGGACCCGGCGCGCTGGCGACAACGCCCCTATCGCGCGCCCCACCATACGGCCAGCGCTGTAGCGCTGGTCGGCGGCGGTGCGCAGCCGCGACCCGGTGAGATTTCGCTGGCCCACCATGGCGTGCTGTTCCTCGACGAACTCCCGGAATGGAATCGCGCCGCCCTCGAGGTCCTGCGCGAGCCGCTGGAATCCGGCACGGTCACCGTCTCGCGCGCTGCGCGAACCGCGGAGTTTCCCGCACGTTTCCAACTGGTCGCGGCGATGAATCCCTGCCCGTGCGGCTGGGCGGGCGACCCGAGCGGGCGCTGCCGTTGCGGTGCGGAGCTCGTCCGCCGCTATCGCAGCCGCGTGTCGGGTCCGCTGCTGGACCGCATCGACCTCCATGTGCACGTGCCGCGGCTGCCGCCTCAGGACCTGCGACCGGATGCGCCCGATGGCGAGGGCACCGCGGCGGTGCAGGCGCGCGTGATCGCGGCCCGCGCGCGGCAGCTGGGCCGCTGCGGCAAACCGAACGCCCGCATGGGCCAGGCGGAGACCATGGCGCACTGTCGCCTGCAGGCCCGCGACCAGGCACTGCTGGAGCGTGCGGTCGAGCGGCTGCAGCTTTCCGCGCGCAGCCTGCACCGCATCCTGCGCGTGGCGCGCACCATCGCCGACCTGGCGGAGAGCGATGCCATTGGCACGGCGCACCTGACCGAAGCCCTGGGCTACCGGGGACTGGACCGCGGCAACGCAGCATGACCTCCGGCCACGGCGGTGGAAGGTGGGGTGTGGTCTACTCGGGTCACACATCACGCGGGCGGACGTCTCGTCCGCTGTCCCTTCCTCGCCATCCTGGAGTCCGCCCATGCGCCACCCCGCATTCCGTCTCACGCTGCTGGCCTCGACCGTCGCATTCGCCCTTGCCGCGCAGGCCGCACCCTCCGTCGCCGACCGCATCGCCGGGACCGAACTGATCGCGCGCGACGCGCTGTTCGGCAATCCCGAACGCGCCAACGTACAGATCAGCCCCGATGGCAAGTACCTCAGCTGGGTCGCCGCCGTCGATGGCGTGCTCAACGTGTGGGTCGCCCCGGCCGACAATCCGGCACAGGCCAAGGCCGTCACCCAGGACAAGGCGCGCGGCATCCGCAGCTATTTCTGGTCGTACAACCCCGACACGCTGCTGTACCTCCGCGACAGCGGCGGCGATGAGGACTTCCACCTGTATGCGGTCGACCTGAAGACCGGGCAGGCGAAGGACCTGACGCCCTTCCCGAAGACCACGGCCCAGGTCGCCGGCCTCAGCCCGAAGCATCCCGGCACGATCCTGGTCGGCATGAACGACCGCGACGCGCAATGGCATGACCTCTACAAGGTCGACCTCGCCAGCGGTGCGCGCACGCTGCTGGAGAAGAACGACGCCAAGATCGCCGGCTACATCGCCGATGCCGACTACACCCTCAAGTACGCGCAGCGTTCGCGTCCCGACG
>Ga0247823_10004610_pt1 | contig 11020 bp, 11 predicted proteins | sample 13C_PalmiticAcid_2_FD_192426 | JGI IMG/M metagenome (GOLD analysis project Ga0247823, IMG submission 192426) | Soil microbial communities from agricultural site in Penn Yan, New York, United States - 13C_PalmiticAcid_Day30 | ecosystem: Environmental > Terrestrial > Soil > Agricultural land...
ATGGTATACTGATCCTACCCCCCATGAAAAACGCCTTCATCCCCCTCCCCCTAGATCCCAAACGTGGCCGCGGCACGGGCCTCAACCCCACAGGACGCTTTAACGAGGTTCGCTACGACGCCACTCAGGTGATCGACGAAGCCTATCCGGACGAAATGGACAGCGGTCCTCGCCTGCGCACCACCTTTTACACCGATGCTTCCCGCACGATCGTCACCAAAAACGACAGCCCCGACGTGGGTTTCGACTACGGTATCAATTCCTACCGCGGCTGTGAGCACGGGTGCATTTACTGCTACGCCAGGCCCACGCACGAGTACTTTGGACTTTCAGCCGGTGAGGATTTTGAGTCCAAAATCTTCGTCAAAGAACGAGGCCCCGAGCTCCTGCGTGAAAAGCTACTTGGCAAATCGTGGCAACCCCAGGTCATCATGATGAGCGGAGTGACAGATTGCTACCAACCTGCCGAACGCAAATACTTTCTCACCCGGCGCTGCCTTGAAGTGCTCGCAGAGTTCCGCAACCCGGTGAGCATCATCACCAAAAATCATCTGGTCACACGCGACATCGATGTGCTCAAAACCCTCGCCAAATCCCACGCGGCGATGGTGATTCTCTCAGTGACCACCTTGAACAGCGATCTCTGCTCCAAACTCGAACCGCGTACCTCGCGCCCCGCCTTCCGACTCGATGCCATTCGTCAACTGGCCGATGCGGGCATCCCTGTGGGGGTTAACGTGGCTCCCGTGATTCCCGGCCTCACCGACGAAGAGATCCCCGCCATTCTCGAAGCCGCCCACCAGGCCGGGGCCCGCTTTGCGGGATTTACGATGCTGAGGCTACCCTACGGCGTCAAAGACCTCTTCGAAGATTGGGTGAAGCGAGAGTACCCCGATCGCGCCGAGAAAGTTCTCAATCGCATTCGCTCCATGCGCGATGGCAAGTTGAACACGGCAGAATTTGGCTCACGCATGCACGGTGAGGGAATCTTTGCCGAGCAGATTCGCGCGCTCTTCAAGCTCTCATGCAAAAAGATAGGTATGAGCAACGTCTTTCCCTCGCTCTCCACTTCCGCATTTCGGAGGCCCTCAGCACAGCTCTCATGGCTCGACGAAGCGAACGGCGCATAAAGAGTCTTTTCATAGTTAAGATTGCTTAACGATGGACTTCCACGTTGATCGCTCGAAGAGGCGCGCATACTATTTTTTCTATGAGTCTAAAATCAACGTGGCGCCCGATGAAGGACTACATCAATCGCTTTATCGACAACTTCAACAAGCATGAGGTGCTCACCCTGGCGGCGGCGCTGGCCTTCTATACCGCGCTCTCGCTCGCCCCGCTGCTGCTGATCACGATTTCGGCCCTAGGGCTTCTGGGTACCGAATCCCAAATAAAGCTCACCGAGCAAATCCAGGCCCTCCTCGGATCTCAGGCGGCAGAGGCTGTACAGCTTGTGGTGGATAGCGCCAAAGATCGAGCCGACTTGTCGAAACTCGGCGGCGTGCTGGGGATTTTATTTTTGCTCTTCAGCGCAAGTGGTGTCTTTTCGCAGCTGCAGTATTCGTTGAACTCGATATGGGAAGTCAAAGCCAACGCACCGAGTGGCCTGTGGCCGTGGCTGCGCCGTCGACTGGTATCGATGGGCATGGTGCTCTCGCTCGGTTTTTTGTCGGCCGTTTCACTCGCCGTCAGTGCTGTGCTGAGCTTTGTCTTTCCAAACGAAGGGACCACCTGGGATCTCGTCAATCAAGTCGGAACGGTATTCATCTTCACCATCCTCTTTGCTTCGATCTACAAAGTGCTACCCGACACCTTTCTGCGTTGGCGCGAAGCCTTTAAGGGAGGCTTCGTCACCGCGATGCTCTTTGCCCTGGGTAAGCAACTCATCGGGCTCTACCTTGGACAGAACGCCGTGGGTTCCGCCTATGGCGCCACTGGATCGCTGCTCGTTTTTCTTGTGTGGGTGTACTACTCGGCGATGATCCTCTTTATCGGCGCTGAGATCACAAACACGCTCACTCCTCATCGCCGTTTGAGGCACGAGAAATCCGGCGCTCCTGCGTATTCCCGTTGAGAGGATGTCCCCAAGAACCGGTTCCGTTCCCCCAAAAATCAGTTAATCTGAGAAGTGGGAGGACCTCGTTCGATGGATATTCTTCAAATTTTGTTCCTGAGTCTTGTGGGCACGTTTTCGGGCCCCAACCAAACGCTCGTACACCGAGTAGAACCCACCAAAATGGTCAAAAGCGGTCACGTCACCCTCAAAACGGGTCCCGATCGCGGCGGCAAAACCATGGTGAACATCAATTACGAACTCAAAACCACGTGGTACGCGCCGGTGGGCGACCAAAAAGGCACCGAGTCGCAGTCCATGCCCAGCAAATATCTCAACGAGGTGGGTTACCGCGAAGTCGAAGCGGCCGGATCGGTGCGTTTTGAAGACGTCATCATCACCCACCTGGGCCGAGTGAACTTCGACGGCCACCGCAATGGCCACAAAGTGCAGATCGACAAGAGCGGTGAGTGGCGCGCGGTTGCCTACTTTCACCCGGAGATACCAGCCACAGGATGGGGACGACTGACGCTCACCATGTACAAAGTGCCCGTGCTCGGTTCCTACACTATCAATTCGCAAAGACAGTAGTTCACGCAACGGTCGCCGTATGGAGAAATCCTTGCATAACCTTGGCAGGAATTTGTTCGGCGGCCGTTAACCTAAGTTTGCGCGCGACAATCGCGTCGCGCCGACACTTAGGGAGTGAATATTATGGCAACCAAAACCACCCATCCCAGTAAAAGCACCAAACGGGGCGCCACGAGCCAAAAAACCACCCGCAAAAAAGTCGCCACCAAAAGTTCCAAATCTCCGACAAAGATCACGTCACGCAAATTGAGCGCCAAAACCTCTAACAAACAAAAGCCCTCCCCGACGGCGAGCGGGGGCACTCCGCGTGAGTCACCCTCGGTAAATCAGGGATTCAACCAGCGCAGCCCGGATCAAATGCCGGCCAATGTTCATCCGCATTCGGAGATCACCAACGACCAGCGCAACCTCAACAAATTTGCGCATTCTGGCACCTCGCGCATCCAGGGCGCCGTCCGCTCTCGCGTGCGTCACCAGCAGGGACGTCGTCAGTCTTAATACAGACAAACGAAAAGGCACAAAAAAGCCTCCGGATTCGCGAGAATCCGGAGGCTTTTTTATAAATCAGTATTCAGAATTTCAGTTGGCGTTGGGGGCCAAGACTTCACCCACTTTGTTGATGAGCTTGTCCAAATCCACAGGCTTTTCAATGTAGCCTTGAGCGCCACAGTCGCGGGTCACTTCGTCGAGGTCTCCCCAACCCGAAGTGAAATAAACAGGAGTCTTCTCAAAGCCCGGCTGGTTGCGGAACCTTTCGATAAACTCTTTGCCATTACAGCCTGGCATGCAGAAATCCACGAGCACGAGGTCGGGGGTTTCACCGCCTTGGATGCGACTAAGAGCGTCGTTGCCGTTGGTGGCTTCGATCACGGAAAATCCCTCTTTTTCGAGGGCCAAAGACATGAACATCAAAGTGTCAGGATGATCTTCAATCACGAGAATAGTTTTGCCGGAAGCGCTAGTCATATCAGTTATGAATCCTCCTGGATTCTTGGGCTTTTTACAATCTTCAAACACCGTTAACACGTGCCGGAAAGGAGACGTGGAGGCATGATACGCGATTTTCGATCCCAATGTCGAGAACTACTGAACAAGCCCCAATACTCGTTCTGCCAAACGATAGGAACTTAAAGTACTTTCGCCCTTGATATCCAGTCATGCTTTCTTAACAACTTGAAGCCCCGGCCCTAGGAACTAGGGGCAAAGGCCTCATTTCCTTATGAAAACTTGAATTCGGGGATCTCCCCTCCCCTTTTTTAAAGAAAGACCCCCAAAACCAAGAGAGGTTCCGGGGGGTCTCCGTGTAACGATGAACGGGTTAAATGAACTTAGTTTAAAGTGCTGATGATACGGTCGAGCGCCACCACGTGAGCGCGCTGCTGAGGCAGTAGCTGATTTTGAATGATGCTGCGAGCGGAGGCGTCGAGAGTCTCACTCTGCAGAGCGTCTTCGTATTGCTTGATGCCATGCTCCTCACCTTGCTTAAGCGCACCGAGAGCCGCACGATCTCCGAAGAATTTTGCTGTGCCCATCACGGTTTCCGCCCATGTTCCCCAGGCACCGCTATCCACAGACGGCTTGGCACCGCAGGCTTGAACTTTGTCGGTCAGCAAACGAACGGCTTGCTCGTGATCGGCAAAGAGGGGACGCAAATCCTGCACACGCGGGTCGTTGCCGACCTTCGCAAAGGCTTGTTGATAGGTTTCCACTGCCGAACGTTCGCCCCGGATAAGCTCGTTGAGCTTGTCCGCGGTGGCTTCGGGATTGAGATCTCGGTTGAATTCTCGATTGGTGTTGTAGTTTCCGGTATTCATGCTTTCTCCTTTGTTTTGATGACTCGCATGGCGAGCCCACAATTTTACACAAAGAAGTTGCAAGAGAGATGCCAGAGGCCCCCTGATCGAATTTGACACTTCCACAAAGCTGCGGGGGCCGAAGGCAGCAAAAGTCGCGACAAAAAGACTCACCGTGAGTCCTCTAGCCATAGTCATTCTGGGGTTTAAAAAGATCAGAGCCTCGTTAACCAAATCCGAACTTGGATTTCGTTAACGAGGCTCTAGAGAAGGATAGATTCTAAGTGGGTAGCGAGGTTGCTGCCTTGGCGGCGGCCGCGCGTTTTTCGGCCTGGAACTTTCGGTACAAAGTTTTGCGGTTGATGCCGAGTCCGGTGGCCACGTCTTCTTGAGTCATGTTCGGATGTGCCTGACAATAGGCTTTGATATAACGTCCTTCGAGCTCTTTGAGCGAAACGCTCAGAGGGATTTTAAAGACGCCATTCTCAATGACCGGCAAGGCAAAGTTCTCACCCGGCATGCTGAGTTTGGCCGAGAGCCAACCAAAATCTTCCATGCGAAGTTCGTTGCGCTCGGTGAGCAGCACCGCGCGTTCGATGGAGTTCTCAAGCTCACGCACGTTGCCTGGCCAACCGTACTTTTTAAAGGCTTCGATGACGTCGGGACTGACTTGAGTCACCGACTTCATGTGTAGATGTGAAAACTTTTCTAAAAAGTGTTCGGTAAGCACCTGCATATCCTCTTCGCGCATACGCAGAGGCGGAATGACTAGGGGGATCACATTAAGGCGGAAGTAGAGATCTTCGCGAAATTTCTTTTTCCGCACGAGATCACCGAGGTTTTGGTGGGTAGCGGCCACAATGCGTACGTCGACTTGAATTTCGTCGTTGGACCCCACGGGCCTGACTTTCGATTCTTGCAGCACACGCAAAAGCTTGGACTGCAGGAGTATAGGCATATCGCCAATTTCATCTAAGAAAATGGTGCCGCCAGTAGAGGCTTCGAAGAGCCCCTGGTGTTGAACACTTGCCCCGGTGAAAGCGCCCTTTCGGTGACCAAAAAGTTCTGATTCAAGCAAATCGCTCGGGATGGAGGCGCAATTGATGGCCCGGAAAGGTTTGTCACACCGATCACTCATATCGTGAATCGCGCGTGCAACAAGCTCTTTTCCTGTACCACTTTCACCCTGAATCAAAACGTTGGCAGAAGAGGGAGCCACTTTTGCCATGGTCTGAAAGAGATCTTGCATGGACGGGGAATTACCAATGATCTTTCTCAAATTTTCATGCTTCATCATGGGGCTATTTTTAATCTAACCTCGTGGGGCATCAAGCACGTATGGGTTAAGTTTTCCTGACACCATCTCAACAAATTTTGGTGAGGCGTTTTGCAGAGGCTTTGGTCTTTTTTGGGGCGAGTTCTCATCCCCACAAGCTTCTAGATGCCATAGAGGAGTCTCTCAGGCGTTCTCAGTCTTGGCATTTCCTTTGCAACTAGGTCTGAGGCGATGCCAACGCGAGGCTCAGACTCGCGTCATAAAAACAGCCAAAAAGGAGACCCATCCCCATGACCACCTCATTAAAAGACCTCTACTTTGAACAACTTAAAGACCTATACGACGCCGAATACCGACTTGTAGAAGCCCTTCCCAAAATGATGGATGCCGCTTCGTCAAAGGAGTTGCAACGAGGCCTCAACAAACACCTCGAAGAAACCAAGGGTCATGTCACCCGCCTCAAATCCATTTTTGAAACTCATGGCATGAAAGCGGAGCGGGAATCTTGCAAAGCCATGCAAGGACTCATCGCTGAAGGCGAAAAAGAAATTTCCGAATGGAAAGCCTCACCTGAGGTCAAGGACGCCGCCATCATCGCCAGCGCTCAACGCGTAGAGCATTACGAAATGGCGGGCTACGGTACCGCACGCTGCTACGCCGAGATGTTGGGCTTTGTGGAAGACGTGGATGTGCTGACGGAAACTCTTGAAGAAGAAAGGTCTGCCGACACGGCGCTCAATGACATTGCACTGAGTTCAGTAAACCGCGACGCCCTCATGGTGCCTAGCCATAGCAAATCTCATCAAGGTGGGGCTAGAGCTTAGCCCCACTTCTACAGTCGAGCGGACGGCTTGGGGTGGCCTTAAACCCTTCTGAATAATGCCTAAGTCGTCACGCTCGGCTGCATTTCGCTAGATTCCCCATGACGGCGATTCCATCGCCGAATAGAAAGCCACGCGCAAAAAAACAAAAGTGCGGCCACCACGTAGGGCGAGCCTGGAAAGTAGACGTCTTTGCTGCGATCTGAAGTCGCAGCAAAGAGCGCTGTCATGATGAGAGGATTCACAATGGCCGTGAGGCTCGTGAGACTCATCAGTGCGCCCTGAAGCTCCCCCTGCTCGTTGGGAGGGATCTGTTTGCTGATCAGCGCCTGCAACGCCGGATGTGCCGCCCAGAAAATCGCGGATCCCACGAGGACCACGTAGAGCATCGTACCGGTAGCGGCGAGACCAAAGAGTGTGAAACTCACAAATTCGCCGAAGCTACCCCAGCGGATCACTCTGCGTTCGCCGAAACGAGCCACCAGGGGGCCCGTCAAAACACCCTGCGAAAGGGCCGAAAGAATTCCCACCACCGCAAAGGAGATGCCCACCTGAGCCGCGCTCCAACCGTAGCGATGCTCCGTATAGAGCGTCCAGATCGAAGGGTGCGTGTGGCCGGCAAGCTGCATCAACACATAGGCGAAAATGAGGCCGTTGACAGCAGGCATCCGGGCCAGGGCAGCCAGAGATTTGAGCGGATTCAAATCGCGCAGTGTGAAATTGCGGCGGCGCTCAGCGTTCAGCGACTCGGGCAACACAAAATAGCCAAAGGCAAAGTTCAAAAGGTTGAAGGCGGCGGCAGCAAGAAAGGGCATCATCGCACCGTGCGTGGCGAGCACTCCTCCAATGGCCGGCCCTAAAATGAAGCCAATGCCGAAGCCTGCACCAAGCACTCCGAAGTTTTTAGAGCGGTTGCTGTCGTCGCTGATGTCGGCGATATAAGCCGACGCTACGGTAAAGCTCGCTCCACTGATGCCGGCGATGACGCGACCCACGAAGAGCAGTGGAAGCGTAGGCGCGAAGGCCATGAAGATATAGTCGATGCCAGCCCCAAAAAGCGAGAGCAGCAGAATCGGCCGGCGACCATAGCGATCGGAGAGTCGACCGAGCAGCGGAGAGCTGACGAATTGCAAGAGGGCGTAAACCGCAATGAAGTATCCGTAGATTTGGGCGACCGAAGCTTCATGGGCCACAAATTTGCGAACCACATCGGGCAAGACGGGAAGAATGATACCAAGACCGATGGCATCAATGGCCAGGGTGACGAAGATGAAGGCGATGCTGGCGCTGCGAGGTTTTTTCTGAGGAGTGTCCACGCTCCTCAGTATAATGGCTTGGGATTTTGAAGACTAGAGAGGCTAAGCAAGACTCTCAAAACGATCGCACTAGGACTGAGCGCATCAAATATAAATCATCTTCCTGATCATGCCGCCGTCGCAAACAATGTTCTGACCACGGATGAAGCCGCTCTTGGTGGCAGAGGCAAGAAAGATGCAGAGCTCGGCGATGTCCTCAGGGCGGCCCACCCTACCGGCGGGATGCTGGGCGCTTTCTGCGGCTTTGTATTTTTTTTGCGGGTCGCCGATCCACCCGGGGCTGATGCAATTCACCTTGACCTCAGGCCCGAGACTGATGGCTGCCGCATGGCTGAGACCGACGATGCCGCCCTTGGTGGCCGCATAGGCCTCGCAATCGGGTTCCGACATGATGGCACGGGTAGAACTGACGTTGACGATGCTGCCCCGAGCCGCTTTGAGCTTGGGGCTCGCGTGCTTCATAAACAAAAAGTAGCTCGTGAGATTGGTCTGCAGATATTCGTTCCAGGTTTCCAGAGAGAGGCGCTCGAGAGGGCCCGCGTTGGGATCCGAGATGCCCACCAAATTGATCAAAACGTCCAGCCGCGCACAGCGTTTGACAGCGGCGGCGATCTGCGGAGGTTTGCGAACGTCGCATTTGACAAAATCAAAGGGATCCCCCGGTGAAAAGCTTCCCTTGGCGGGCCCCGCCCGATCGACGCAGACCACTCGGTAGCCTTCCTTAAGAAACAATTTGCACACAGCGATGCCAATGAGCCCCGAGCCTCCGCTCACCATACAGAGCGGAGGCTCGTCGCCAAAACTTTTGACCATCGCTCAAAGTCCCGGATTGATTTCGGGTCGAAGGGGACGTGACCGGGGTTCTTCGATGCGATGGGGACTGAGGTGATCGAGATGACGCTGCGAACTCACAAACGCAGCGATGTCCTCGAGCAACTCGTCCTTATGCGTGATGAAAAGGCCGTGTGGAGCACCTTCGTATTTTTTGAGCGAGGCTCCCGGAATCGCCATCGCAGCCTGCAAGCCCGTGGCTTCCATCGGAACGGTTTTGTCTTCGGTGCCGTGAATCACGAGCGTCGGCATGGTGAAGGCGCTGAGGTCTTCACGAAAATCCGTCAGGGCATAGGAACTTACACACTCGTAAGTGGCTTTGGGCGAGGCTTGCATGGCCATGCCGAAGGTCCAATGCATGATTTCTTCGGAGACTGGAGAGGTCAGCAGCCCCACTCCGTAAAAATCCTTGGTGAAGTTTCGTACGAAGTGTTGGCGGTCGTCTTTGAGCGAGGCTTGGATCTTTTCAAAAACGCTCTCGTCCACACCCTCCGCATTGTCGTAGGTCTTGAGCAAGTAGGGAACGACCGAGGAGACGAGCACGGCTTTCTCCACGCGTGCATGGCCGTACTTTTTGAGGTAACGCGCAATCTCGCCGCCCCCCATTGAGAAACCCACGAGCGTGATATCGCTCAAGTTGAGGTGAACGATCAGCTCGTGCAGGTCCGTAGCGAGTTGATCGAAATGATAATCCTGGAAGGGTTTGGACGAGCGCCCGAATCCACGACGATCGTACTTGATCACACGAAAGCCCTGTTCGACGAGACCCGAAGCTTGGTATTCCCACATATCACAGTTCAGCGGCCAGCCGTGGATGAGCACGATGGGTTTGCCTTGACCCCAATCTTCGAAGTAAAGTGTCACACCTTCACTCGTTCTAAAGTAATTGTTGTGATTGAGAACGCTGCCGAATATTTTTCCGGTGGTTTTGATCATCTCTCCCATACCTGCTCCTTTTTTAAGGTTACGAACCACGTTCATTGTAAAGACGACATGTTGCGGGATGGATAAAGGTCTCAATAAGAAAACTTGTTGAATCCAGAAGCTTCGAGGCGGAAACTTCGGCGGTCTTAATAAGAGATCTTTATAAAGAGAACTTCGCTTGAGCCGTTGCGAAGAGGCCCGCTAGAGTTGAGCCCATGGGATATCTAGAACACGGCAAATGGATGGTGGGGGACGTCGTGCCCAAAGCGGCCTCGAACGGTGAATTCCTTCGACACGAATCGAGCTTTCGCGAAACCATCGACAACAAAAATTCCGTACACAAACCCGAATCTGGTCGCTACCACCTTTACGTGTCGTACGCTTGCCCCTGGGCCACGCGCACTTTGATCATGCGCAAGCTGAAGCAACTCGAAGAGGTCGTCTCGCTTTCGCTGGTCTCACCGAATCTCGGAGACCACGGGTGGAGTTTCTTGGCGGACTTCGCCGGCGTGACGGCAGATAACCTAATGGGTAAGAACTATCTCTACCAGATCTATACCGAAGCGAGCCCCACCTACACGGGGAAGGTTACCGTACCGGTGCTTTTTGACACCAAACTCAAGACCATCGTCAACAACGAGTCGTCGGAGATTGTGAGAATTTTCAATTCGGCCTTCGACGAGCTTACGGGCAATCGCGACGACTACTACCCTGTAGAGCTGCGCCAGGAAATCGACAAGGTGAACGCCTTTGTCTACGAAAACATCAACAACGGGGTCTACAAGGCGGGCTTTGCCCAGACCCAGGCCGCCTACGACAAAAACGTGAAGGGCCTTTTTGATGCCCTCGACAAGATCGAAGAGCGGCTCAAGGGCAAAAGCTATCTTGTGGGTGAGCGCTTGACCGAGGCCGACGTTCGGCTCTTTGTCACGCTCGTACGCTTTGACAGCGTTTACTACGGACACTTCAAATGCAACCACAAGATGATCCGCGAGTACCCTGACCTGCACCGCTACCTCAACGCTCTCTACCAGCGCAAACCCTTCCGCGAGAGCACGCATTTCAACCACATCAAGCAGCACTATTACTACTCTCAGCCCTCCATTAACCCCTACCGCATCGTGCCGATTGGTCCGGAACGACTCATTTAAGGATTTTTTTCTGGACGATCCGCCCGTGCCTTCGCTATCTGCGTGGACGTGACTCGGCGGCGCTTAAGGTTCGTAATTTTGGGGATTTGCGGGCTTTTCTTGATTCCCAACACGCACGCGCGCGAAACCCCAGGGCGCGTACATCTGATCTGGGATCTGGACGGCACCCTGGTGGACCACGCCGACGATTTGCCCGAGGACACCCCGGGCCTCGTGGAAGTTTACGGCCGGCGCTACAAGATGGCTGCGGGAGCGAGCTGGATC
>Ga0247823_10004612_pt1 | contig 11019 bp, 12 predicted proteins | sample 13C_PalmiticAcid_2_FD_192426 | JGI IMG/M metagenome (GOLD analysis project Ga0247823, IMG submission 192426) | Soil microbial communities from agricultural site in Penn Yan, New York, United States - 13C_PalmiticAcid_Day30 | ecosystem: Environmental > Terrestrial > Soil > Agricultural land...
CCTCGACGCGATGCGCGAACTCCGCCGCCGCCGGGATGAAATCATCGGCCGATTCCGCGATGCCCTGCTGGAGGCCTGGCGTTCGCTGGAAGCCGGGCAGCCGCTGTCGGCGGAGGAAGTCCTGGTGCGCGGCGATGCGTCCGGGCTGAGCCTGGTCACCGAGCAGGAACTGGAATCGCGGCTGGCGGCGCGCAACCTGGCGGCGGTGCTGGCCCGCGATTGCAAGCAGGTGCTGGTGCGCCTGGAGCGCCGCCTGTCCGTGCTGGCGGGCCTTGCCCTCGACGGCGAGCACAATCCGATCGGCGCCGAGCATGTCGGGGCCGCGGTGCATTCCGCCTTCGGCACCAGCGATCTGACGCTGGAAGTCCGGCTGGTGGTGGTCAAGCTGTGCGAGCGCGAGCTGGTCCCGCTGGTCGCCCGCATCTACGAGGCGCTCGATCAGCGCCTGGTGCGGGCCGGCGTGGCGCCGGAACTGGCCGCCAGTCCCAAACCGGCACCCGCGCCGGCGCCGCGATCGGAGAATTTCGACAGCGAACCGCTGATCCAGGACGAGGAAATGCATGCGCCCGCCTGGGCGGCGCGTTTCGTCAACCGGATGGCCGGTTTCCGCGAGGTGCACGGCGGCGGCCGGAGCGATCCCGAAGAAGCGGGTTACGGACAGGCACCCGGCACCCAGACGGTGCTGCTGGAGGCACTGCACCACCTGTTGCAGGAATCCCGCGGCCAACGCGGCCAGGAGTCGGCGCGGGGCGCGCTCGGTACCCGCGATCTGTCGCAGCGGGAAATGCTGTCGGTGCTGTCGCTGCTGCAGTCCACCCCGAGCGCGACCCTGCGGGCCGCGATTGGCGATACCGGCGAGTCGCTGGCGCAGCGCCTGAAGAACGAAGTGCTCAGCAGCGCCACGCAATTGGGTGTGGATCCGTCCACCGCCCGGTTGGCGCCGGTCGACGAGGACGCCATCGATCTGGTCGGCATGCTGTTCGACGTGATGCTGGACGAGCGGGATCTGGAAGGGCGGCCGCGCGAACTGATTGGCCGTCTGGTGGTGCCCTTCGTCAAGGTGGCGTTGCTGGACCGCCGCATGTTCGTGCAGAAGACCCACCCGGCCCGCCGACTGCTCAATGCGCTGGCCGAAGCCTGCGAGGGCAACAACGGCGAGAGCGCCGCCGAACGCACGCTGCTGACCAAGGTCGAGGAAGTGGTGGACCGGCTGGTGGCCGAGTTCAACGAGAACCTGGCGATCTTCCTGACCCTGGAAGAAGAGTTCCGCGCCTTCCTGGACCAGCATCGCCGCCGCATCGAAATCGCCGAGCGCCGGGCCGCCGAGATCCAGCGTGGTCAGGAACGCCTGGAAACCGCGCGCACCCGCATGAACGCCGAGCTGTCCGCGCGCGTCGAGGGCCGGGAGCTGCCGGGCGCCATCGAGGAATTCCTGCGCCAGCCATGGGCGCACCACGTCACCATGACACTGCTGCGCGAGGGCGAGGACAGCAACGCGCTGCGCGATGCGCTGGTGTTGGCCGACGGCGTGCTGGAGGAACTGGTCGAGGCCCAGCGCCAGATCATCGGCAAGCCGTGGCTGCAGGCCTGGCGCCCCGGCCTGGTACAGGTGTTCGCCAGCGTCGGCATGAACAGCGATGCCGCGCATGGCGCGGTCGACGCGCTGCATGACACCTTGCAGGCGATCGCGGCCTCGCGTCCGGATCTGCAGAAATCGCTCCCCGAGTTGCCGCAGGTCATCCTGCCCAAGCCGGCGGAAGACGAGAACACCCCGATCCAGATCATCGGCGGGACCGACACCCTCGAATTCGATCACACCGACGCCGATCACTTCCGCCTGCTGGCCATCGGCACGTGGCTGGACTTCATCGACAAGGACAACAAGGTGCAGCCGGGCAAGCTGTCCTGGGTCAGTCCCATCTCCTCGCGCCTGCTGTTCGTCAATCGCCGGGGTGTGCGCTTCTGCGTCGCCTCGCCGGAGGAACTGGCGGCGATGGTGCGTCTGGGCCGGCTGCGCCGGCATATCGAGGAGGATGCGTTCGACAGCGCCATGCAGGGCGTGATCGATCGTCTGGAACCCGTCGCGCGGCCCGGCACCGCGCCTTGATCCGCGGCGCCCGGCGGCGCCCCGCATTTGCTAGCATCGGGTCCGACGACACAACGGCACCGGAGTAGGCATGGCGGTCGAGGTTCTGGTCCTGAAGGAAACCGCGGCGGGCGAGCGGCGCGTCGCCGCCACCCCGGAGACGGTGAAGAAGATGGCGGCGGCAGGCGCTTCGGTCCGGTTCGAGACCGACGCCGGGCGCGCGGCCGGTTTCCTCGATGGCGCCTACGTCGATGCCGGTGCGCGACCGGCCGATGCCGGCACCCGTGCAAGCGCCGACGTGGTGTTGTGCGTGCAGCCGCCTTCCGCCGAGGCGCTGGCGGGGCTGAAGGCCGGCGCGGCACTCATCGGCATGCTGCATCCACAGGCCGATCCGGCGCGCGCCGAAGCCATCCAGGCGCGTGGGCTGCTGGCGTTTCCGCTGGAGCGCCTGCCGCGCACGACGCGTGCGCAGGCGATGGACGTGCTGAGTTCGCAGGCGGGCATGGCCGGCTACAAGGCCGTGCTGATCGCGGCCCAGCTGGCGCCGCGGTTCTTCCCGATGTTGACCACGGCGGCCGGCACCATCCGGCCTTCCAAGGTATTGATCGTCGGCGCCGGCGTGGCCGGCCTGCAGGCGGTCGCCACCGCCAAGCGCCTGGGGGCGCAGGTCGAGGGTTTCGACGTGCGTCCGGAAACCCGCGAGCAGATTGAATCGCTGGGTGGCCGCTTCCTGGATCTGGGCGTGAGCGCGGCGGGCGAGGGCGGCTACGCGCGCCAGTTGACCGACGAGGAGCGCGCCGAACAGCAGCGCCGGTTGGCCGAACATCTCAAGGGCGTGGACGTCATCGTCTGCACCGCCGCCGTGCCCGGAAGGCCGGCGCCGAAAATCATCACCACCGCGATGGTGGAAGGCATGAAGCCGGGCAGCGTGATTGTCGATCTCGCCGCCGAGACGGGCGGCAACTGCGAAGCCACGCGCCCCGGCGAAACCATCGAACACCAGGGCGTGACCGTCGCCGGTCCGCTCAATCTCGCCAGCATGGGCGCGGTGCACGCCAGCGAGATGTACGCGCGCAACGTGCTGAACTTCGTGTCGCTTTTCCTCAAGGACGGCGCGGTCAGCTTCGACTGGCAGGACGAACTGCTGGCGAAGACCCGCTGGCCCGAACCGGCGGCCTGACACCGCCGGACGGCGTCACCGGAACGGACCCGGAAGACGGTCAGGGATGGGGCGCGTCGTCCTTCGGACGATGCTGCTCCAGCCAGGCGCGGCGCTGCTCCGGGCTCATCTTCTTCCAGTCGTCGCGCAGCTTCTCGCGCTGCTCGGGCGGCATCTCGCGCATGCGCAGGAACAGCGCGCGCGCGCGGTCGCGCTGCTCGGGATTCATGTGTTCGAAACGGTGCATGCCGCGACGCGCCTGCGCCCGCTGTTCCGGTGTCATCTGCTGCCAGCGGTGTCCGTGTTCCAGCATCCGCGGCCGACTCTGGGGATCGCTGTTCCAGCGATCGCGCAGCGGCGCGATCAGGGTTTCGCGCTGCTGCGGCGTCAGCTTGTCCCACTCGGGCAGCGGCGCGGGCGCCGGGGCCGCCTGCTGCGCCAGCGCCTGGCCAGCCCAGAGCAGGCCCAGGCAGAGCAGGGACAGCACGGAAACACGCGGGTAACGGGTCTTCATCGGTTCACTCCATCGCCAGCGGCGGTGCCTCGGAGGAGGCCAGCCACAGGTACAAATCGGGATTTTCATCGAGCAGGGTATTGGCTGGAAGTGCCGCATCCGACGCGTTCGCGGCGACAGCGGGCTCGTCGGCCGCGGGTGCGGGCGTCGGCGACGATGGCAGCCACTGCAGGCCAACCATCACCGCCAGCACGCCACTGAACGCGGTGGCCGCCAGCCATGGCCACGCGCGCCGCGACGCCGACGGAGCCTGCCGGCGCGCCGCGCGCAGGCGGGTCAGGGTCTGCGGCGACAGCTGCGTGAGCGCGGCGGCGTGGGCCTGGCGCGCGCGGCTGTCGAAATCATGTTGCTGGGCCGGATTCATCGGTACTCCTCCAATTGCTTCTGCAGCGCCTCGCGCGCGCGCGACAGGTGGGTCTTCACCGAACCTTCCGAACAACCCATCGCGCGGGCGGTATCGGCAACGTCCAGTTCTTCCAGCACGCGCAGGGTGAAGGCTTCACGCTGGCGCGCGGGCAGGCCGCGCAGGGCCTGCACCAGCCGCGCATAGGCTTCGCGCTGCTCGTGCGATTGCGACGGACCGGGCTGCGCGGCGTCGGCCCAGTCCAGCGACGCCTCGGCCTCGCCTTCGGCCTCCGGCCGCAGCCAGCGCAGACGGAAACGCTGGCGGCGCTGCACGTCGACGATCTTCCGCCGCAGGATGCTCCAGAACAACGGTGTCCACTCGGCGGCGGGGCGCTCGCGGTAGCCGAGCATTTTCATCATGGCATCCTGCACCGCGTCCAGCGCGTCGTCGCGGCTGCGCAGGCCCGCCTCGGCGAAACGGAACGCGCGGGTGCCGATGCCGGCCAGGAACTGATCCAGTGATACCGCAATCGACGCCGCCAGGGGCGTCGTCGCGACATCGGGTTCGGTTCCGGGTCCGGGGCTCACCAGCACAGCTTAGCTCCGGCGGTCCCAGCGACGCGCGATCCGGTCGCCCCGGTGGTCCAGCCGCGCCTCGATGCGGTCGCCACGGCGATCCAGATGGCGGTCGATTCGATTGCCCCGGGCATCCAGGCGGGCGGCGGTGCGTGGATGGCCATGCGCGGCGGCGCGCTCGGCGCGGCGATCGAACCGCCATTCGATGCGGTCTCCGCGAGCGTCCAGGCGATGTTCGATGCGATCCCCGCGCGCATCCAGGCGGCGGTCGATCCGTTCGCCGGGATCGGCGGCGAAGGCGGAGGTGGCGACGGCGGACATCAGTAGGGCCAGGCACAGCGGGATGCGGCGGTTCATGTCGATGGCCTCGAGGCGGGTCGTGGGCGGGCGCTGCGGTGTTGCGATGGAGGGAACGCGCCAAGCGTGCCGGCGTTGACAGGCGCGCATCGGGCTTCCGCCGGGTTCAGGTGCGGTTATGATGCGGAAACGCCGCGGCGCGACCCGCTGGCGCAACGACAATCTGGGAGTGCGTGGATGAACGACGGTTTCGTGGCCTTGTACATCTTCATGCTGGCGGCGATCGCCGGGCATGTGATCATTTCCCGGGTGCCGGTCATCCTGCACACCCCGCTGATGTCCGGCTCCAACTTCATCCATGGCATCGTGCTGATCGGCGCGATGGTGGTGCTGGGCCACGCGGATTCCACCCTGGAAAAGGCCATCGGCTTCCTCGCCGTGCTGCTGGGCGCCGGCAATGCCGCCGGCGGCTACGTGGTGACCGAACGCATGCTGGAGATGTTCAAGTCCAGCAAGCCGCAGGCGGGCAAGGAGGGCAAGCGATGAGCTGGACCCTGCCCGAACTGCTGTCCTTCCTGGTCAAGGCCAGCTATCTGGTCGCCGCGACCCTGTTCCTGCTCGGCCTGCAGCGCATGGCGTCCCCGCTGACCGCGCGCAGCGGCATCCGCTGGGCCGGCCTGGGCATGCTGATCGCCACGGTCGCGACCTTCTTCCTGCCCGATCTGCACAATGTCCCGCTGATCATCGCGGCGGTCGCGATCGGCACCGCGGTGGCCTGGGTCTCCGGCAAGCAGGTGCCGATCACCGACATGCCGCAGATGGTCGCGCTCTACAACGGCATGGGCGGCGGTTCGGCGGCGGCGATCGGCGCGGTGGAACTGCTGCGTTTCTCCTTCCTGGTCCACCGCGACACCAGTCACTGGAGCGAGTCGGCGATCGCCGCGCTGGCCGCGCGTCAGCCGGATGCGACCACCCTGGCGCTGGCGGTGATCGGTTCGGCGATCGGCGCGGTCTCGCTGTCGGGTTCGGTCATCGCATGGGCCAAGCTCGACGGACGACTGGACAAGCGGGTGGTGTTCCCCGGCCAGCAGATCTTCAACCTGCTGGTGTTCATCGCCATGCTGGCGCTTGGCGGCTGGGCGGCGTACACGCTGTCGGCGCCGTACATCATCGCGTTCTTCGTGGTGGCGCTCGCGCTGGGCGTGCTGATGACGCTGCCGATCGGCGGCGCCGACATGCCGGTGGTGATTTCGCTGTACAACGCCTTCACCGGACTGGCGGTGGCGTTCGAGGGTTATGTGCTCGGCAACGAGGCGTTGATCATCGCCGGCATGATGGTCGGCGCGGCCGGCATCCTGCTGACCCGGCTGATGGCCAAGGCGATGAACCGGCCCATCCGCAACGTGCTGTTCTCCAATTTCGGCGGCGGCGGGCAGGCGCAGGAGATTTCCGGTTCGCAGAAGCCCATCGAGGCCGGTGATGTCGCCGCGATGATGGCGTTCGCCGAGCGCGTGGTGATCGTGCCCGGCTACGGCATGGCGGTGGCGCAGGCCCAGCACAAGATCTGGGAACTGGCGCAGAAGCTGATCGATCGCGGAGTGAAGGTGAAGTTCGCCATCCATCCGGTCGCCGGTCGCATGCCCGGGCACATGAACGTGCTGCTGGCCGAAGCGGGCGTGCCCTATGATCTGATCGCGGACATGGACGACATCAATCCGGAATTCGCCAACACCGACGTCTCGCTGGTGATCGGTGCCAACGACGTGGTCAACCCGGTGGCGAAGACCGATCCGGCCAGCCCCATCTACGGCATGCCGATCCTCGACGTGGTCAACAGCCGCAACACCATCGTGATCAAGCGCGGCAAGGGCACCGGTTTCGCCGGCATCGAGAACGCGCTGTTCTACGCCGACAACACCCGCATGCTGTACGGCGATGGCGCGGAGGTGGCGAGCGCGCTGGTCAGCGAGTTGAAGGCGCTGGACGGCGGCGGCCACTGAGCCGCCCGTCCGCGGTCGTCAGCGCAGGGCGCGTCGCGCGAACGCGGCGCACAGCAGGCCGATGAGCAGGTGCATGGCGATGCTGGCCGCGATCCACGCCGGCACTCCCGGCGATGGCGAAGCGGCCGACAGCGGCACCACCACATAGGTCATCACCACGTACAGCAGAGCGCCATAGACGAGTCCCGAAGACCACGGATTCGCGAGCAGCCGAGGCAGCCGGCGCGCCGCCAGCGCGTAGACCGTCACCATCGCGATGGCGATGCCATAGTGCAGCGCCGCACCGAGCCAGGCGGTGGCCGCGCCACCTTCGAAGCTGGCCTCGCCGAGCAGTCCGGCGGCGATCGACTGGAAAATCCGCTGGGCGGGAATGTCGTTGCGCAGTTGCCAGAAACCGGTCGCGAACAGCGCGTCCAGGGTGGCGACGAACACACCGCCCGCCAACACCCAACGCCAGCGCAGGGAAGATCCAGCCAGGCTCATTCGCACCGCTCCCGCAGGCAAGGAATGCGCTGGATGCTACTTCGCCAGCCAGGCGGCCAACAGGGGGGAGGCCAGCAGGCAGGCGCGATCCAGCGTTCCGTTGGCGAGCTGGGCCAGCGTCCAGGCGTGGGAGGGCCCCAGCCGCAGCGCCGATTCCCAGGGCAGCAGGCCGAGCGCGAAGCCCAGTTGGCTGGCCATGATGAACCAGTTGGACAACAGGACCATGGCCAGGGTCGCGAGCGCGGCCACGGTGGCCCGCCGCGCGCCCGGCCGGACCCCGGCGAAGCGCAGCAGCAACGCGGCGTCCACGCCGGCGAGCAGCGCCATCCATCCCGACTGGCGGCCCAGGTAGAGCGCCAGCAGCACCCAGATCAGGCTGAAGCACAGTCCGCCGAGCAGCAGAATGAACGGTGCCAGCCAGCGGGCGGAGGATGCGGAAGGGGAGGCGGGTGGCATGAAGGCTCCGGCAAGGGCCGCCAAGGATACGGCCTGCCGGCTTCGCCGGGGCTGCCGCGATACAATATCGGCCTTGCGCGCCCCCCACGCGCCCCCATGTGAACGGCATGTATTCCCGCAGCAGTGAACCCGTCCAATTCGAGCGTGATTGCCCCGCGGTGCTGGTGCCGCAGGGCGAGAGCGTGACCCTGCCCGCCGGCACGTATGGCTACATCACCCAGGCGCTGGGTGGCAGCTACACGGTGTTCGTGGAAGGCAATCTGTTCCGCATCGCCGGCCAGGACGCCGACGCCATCGGCAAGGAACCGACCGAACCGCTGAGCCTGCCGGACAACGCCAGCGACGACGAGGTCGAGCAGATGGTGTGGCAGCAGCTGCGCACCTGTTTCGATCCGGAAATCCCGTTCAACATCGTCGATCTGGGACTGGTCTACGAGGCCAGGCTGAACCATCGCGACGACGGCCAGCGCGAGGTCGAGGTGAAGATGACCCTGACCGCGCCCGGTTGCGGCATGGGCGAGATCCTGGTCGACGACGTGCGCAGCAAACTGGAGATGATTCCCACCGTCGTCGAGGCGGACGTGGAACTCGTGTTCGACCCGCCATGGGGCCGGCACATGATGTCGGAAGCCGCCAAGCTGGAAACCGGCATGCTCTGAGCGCCCGCGCGCGCTTTTCTCTTTTTCGCAGTGGAATACAGGAAGCAAGTGATGAACGTCGCCAACGCCGCCCCCCTGGTCTATCGGGTCGAACGCTCCGCCCAGGCCCGCAGCGCCGCCGAGCGCGAGAAGATTCTCGCCGCGCCGGGTTTCGGCCTGCATTTCACCGACCACATGGTCGCCATCGAATGGGACAAGGCGCAGGGCTGGCACGACGCGCAGGTGCGTCCCTACGGTCCGCTGCCGCTGGATCCGGCCGCTTCCGTGCTGCATTACGGCCAGGAAATCTTCGAAGGCATCAAGGCGTACCGTCATGCGGATGGTTCGATCTGGACCTTCCGCCCCGACGCCAACGGTGCGCGCCTGCAGCGCTCCGCGCGCCGCCTGGCGATGCCGGAACTGCCGGTGGCCGAGTTCACCGAATCGCTGCGCCAGCTGATCGCCGTGGACGCCGATTGGGTGCCGGGCGCACCGGAAACCAGCCTGTATTTCCGACCCTTCATGATCGGCACCGAGGCTTTCCTCGGCGTGCGCGCCGCGCAGAAGGCGGGCTACTACGTCATCGCCAGCCCGGCCGGCGCGTACTTCGCCAAGGGCGTGGCGCCGGTTTCGATCTGGCTGTCCACCGACTACGCGCGCGCCGCCAAGGGCGGCACCGGCGCGGCCAAGTGCGGCGGCAACTACGCCGCCTCGCTGCTGCCGCAGCAGGAAGCACAGGCGCAGGGCTGCTCGCAGGTCCTGTTCCTGGATCCGGTCGAGGGCAAGTACCTGGAGGAACTGGGCGGCATGAACGTGTTCCTGGTCTACAAGGACGGCACCATCGTCACCCCGGAACTGTCCGGCAGCATCCTGGAAGGCGTGACCCGCTCCAGCATCCTGCAGCTGGCCCGCGATCGCGGCCACAAGGTCGAGGAGCGCAAGGTCTCCATCGACGAGTGGAAGCAGGGCGTGGCCTCGGGCGAGATCGCCGAAGTGTTCGCCTGCGGCACCGCGGCGGTGATCACTCCGATCGGCGAGCTGAAGGGGCGCGATTTCTCGGTGGGCGACGCGAGCGCGCCGGCCGGCGAGGTGACCATGGCGATCCGCAAGGAACTGACCGACATCCAGTACGGCAAGATTCCCGATCGCCACGGCTGGCTGGTCAAGCTGAGCGGTTGAAACACCGCGCCGGCGGAATGACGAAAAGGCCGGGCATTGCCCGGCCTTTTCATTTTTTTGAGCATCGGTGTGGCGGTGTCAGGCCGCGAATCTCTTCGCGCCCGCCACGCAGGCCACCACGCCCAGGGTCACCGCGAGCATCGCCCAGCTCACCGTTTCGCCGAGCAGCAGCGCGGCCAGGGCGAGTCCGAAGAACGGCTGCAGAAGTTGCAGCTGGCCGACCGCGGCGATCCCGCCCTGCACCAGCCCGCGGTACCAGAACACGAAGCCGATCAGCATGCTGAAGAGCGAGACATAGGCCAGCCCGATCCAGGCCGGCGTTCCCACCGGAGCAAAGGAATCCGGCCGCGATGCGAATGTGATCGGCAATACGACCGGCAGCGAGAGCGCCAGCGCCCAGCAGATCACCTGCCAGCCGCCGAGCCGGCGTGACAGTCGCGCGCCTTCGGCGTAGCCCAGGCCGCAGACGAGGATCGCGGCCACCATCAGCAGATCGCCGGCCCAGGAGGCTTCCGCGTCGTGCAGGAGCGCATAGCCCGCCACGCAGAGACTGCCCAGCACCGAGAACAGCCAGAACACCGGCTTGGGTCGTTCGCCACCGCGAAGTACCCCGAAGAGCGCGGTGCTCAGCGGCAGCAACCCGACGAACACGATCGTGTGCGCCGAGGAGACGTGTTGCAGCGCCAGCGCGCTCAGCAACGGATAGCCGACCACCACGCCCAGCACCACCACCGCCAGCGAGGGCAGATCGGTCCGGTCAGGGCGCGGCTGGCGGAATGCCCACAGCAGCAGCAACGCGAGCAGGCCGGCGATCGCGGCGCGGGCGCCGGTCAGGAACACCGGATCCAGATCCAGCACCGCCACCCGGGTGGCCGGCAGCGAGCCGGCGAAGATCACGACCCCGATGAAACCGTTGATCCAGCCGCTGCTCGCCTTGTCCATTGCCCGCCTCTCGGAGAATGGCGCCAGTGGACCACGCCGCCGCCGCGCGCCCCAGATACAGTCCAGTACAATTTGAAGTAACTGTTATCCCTTCAAAGACCATACGGTTGGAGCGTGCAGCGTGACGAACCGGCAGCGGGGCACCCGCATCGACCAGGTGATGTCGGCCATCCGGTCGCGGATCGCCGCGCGTTCCTATGTACCGGGCGCGCGGCTGCCTTCGGTTCGCGCGCAGGCGAAGGCCATGCAGGTCTCGGTCTCCACGGTGGTCGAAGCCTACGAGCGGCTGGGGGCCGAAGGCGTCATCGCCTCGCGCCCGGGCTCCGGCTTCTACGTCGCCGGGC
>Ga0247823_10004613_pt1 | contig 11018 bp, 15 predicted proteins | sample 13C_PalmiticAcid_2_FD_192426 | JGI IMG/M metagenome (GOLD analysis project Ga0247823, IMG submission 192426) | Soil microbial communities from agricultural site in Penn Yan, New York, United States - 13C_PalmiticAcid_Day30 | ecosystem: Environmental > Terrestrial > Soil > Agricultural land...
CCCAAGTAAAGAAGCGCTTGGTACGCAGGACCTTGTAGGCCCGATACAGCATCTCCTGAGACGACTGCAGGAAGTCGTCAATCAGCTCCGGCATACCGGGGCCGGGATACTCGACGTTCGCCGAGAAGCCCAGCCGGCGCAGCATGCGGGTGCGCAGCTCGACTAGGGTCTGGGACGGATTCGGGTCATCGCACTCGCAGTTGTAGTTCGTACCCGACGTGTCGCCCGTGAGAATCTGAAAGTTGAGTGTCAGAGTCGGCATTAGGCGGCCTGCTGCACGCGAGTGAAGGCCAAGCCGCTACCGTTCTGGAGCGGCTGAGGAAGTGCGGTCGGCGTGGTCCATTCGGTCGGATTGCTGAAGACAACCAGATTGGTGTCGTCCAGTGTGGCGCTGTAGACGTCCGTTCCCGAGGACTGGACCGTGAGCACTTCGGTAAAGGCGGAGGAAGCTACTCCAGAGGCGAAGCCATCCGGAGCAGTCGCTGTAACGCGCACATTCAACGGAGGGATGGAGGTCTGCGGCATGACGATGATTTGCGGGGCAATGCCACCGGCCAGGGCCACGGCCTCAAAGTCGCACTGAATCAGGCCGTCTTCATCCACCACAACCGTACCGACGGCGGGGTCCAGGTCCTCGGCGCGCACGAGGTAGGCGCGGGAGTCGGGGGTCGGACCAACGGTGGTGCCGAAATACTTCACGAACACCTGCCACTCGCCCGTCTCAAAGATGTTGCGCCAAGTGGCCATTTATCACCCCGTTGGAAGAAGGGCCGGTTGCCCGGCCCCTCGGATTACACCGCGCGCAGCACCTGTCCCTCGCGGGAGCGGATGTTTTGCGAGGACATCTTGGCTTGCACGTCAGCGCCGGTCGGCTCGTCCAGCGGAACACCCGCCAGCTTGGCCAGCAGAATCGGGCCTTGGAGCTGGTAGGCCGCATCCACCACCTGAACATTGGGGCGGTCGTATTTCTGTTTCATGCGAGCGAACTCGCCGTAGGGGTCGAAGCTGGCCACCTGCACGGAACCGCGAGACTTCAGCGTCACACGTTCCTTGTGGATGGCCTGCAGAACCGGCACCTCATGGGCGAAGACGGTCTTCTCCATCTTCGTGCTCATGTCGCGCTCGATTTCGATGGTCACGGTCGGAATCGTGACGCCGACTGGAGCGGCAGCCGGACCGGGGACGCCGGCCAGCATGTTCTCCAGTTCACTCACTACGTCTTGCGAAGCAGCCGCCCCCAGAGAGGGAGCGGCTTCGGTGGCTTCCGTTTGCGGGCTAGTCGCACGGGGCATTTGGATTTCTCCGGTCAGTTGTTGATGAGCTGGATAACGCCAGCGGTGGAGACGCGGTAGTACGGGTAGTCCAGCGACACCTTCTGGTAGACGCCGGCTACGGTGGTTGTGCCAACCTGAGTCCAGCCGGTGCTGCCATCATTAGAACCCTGAAGAATCAGGGCGCCAGCCGAGATCATCAGTACGTCGATGCCCTGCGGAACGAACGGCGAGTCATCGACATTCACCGGAGTCGTGCCGCTCAGAGTGAGCAGATTCATGCTAGATTCTCCTTTAGAATCAATGACTTATCAGTAGATGCTTAAAACTGCGTTAGCGTTGCGCTTTTTGCAAACGAGCCTATAACTGGAAGTCATAGCCCAATAGTGCACGTAGCGGTCGTACACGCGCGGCGGCTTGCGACGCTGCATCCAGTTGCCCTTGATGGGGCGCAGCTCAATGGTTGACAGGTTCAGGAAGTAGCAGCGCTTGGCCCACGGCTCAGCGATTGGGCCGACGATGGTGTCCAGCTCGTCCATCTGCGGGTCCCACACCAGTTCGATGCCCTTGAAGTAGGTCTTGGTGACCGAGGCATCGAGCGATACGCCGCCCTTCAGGTTGCCCTTGTCCATGATTTCGCGGTTGATGGTCAAGCCAGCAGCGCGACGGTAGGCGTCGAGGAAGTCCTGACCGACCAGGATGAAGTCTGGCTGCATGCCGCCGTAGCGGGTGCAATCACGCCAGGTGATTTCCATCTGGTTGATGAGGTCGCTTTCCGGGATACCCAGGTTGGCGTTGTTCTGCCACCAGCTATTGCTGGCCGCGATGCCGCCCACGGTGCCAGAGGTCGGCGTGGTGGAAATCAGGTGGTCCAGACCCGGCACGGCGTCGGTGGACTGCGAGCCGTCCAGATGCAGTTCGATGTCGAAGTTGGCCTGATAGCCCAGCTTCAACGTTTCGAACGCTTCCTGCAGGCGATTCGTGAGCTGAATCTTCTCAGCGTCCGAGGCCACCGCTTCCGAGGTATCGGTGACGATGATGCCGTTGGCGCGCAGGGTGTCTTCGTCGAAGCCGAAGCCGTCGTGGGCGTTGTACCAGCGATACCGGGCCTGACGCACGGTGTCCTTCTCGTTGTACGTAACCGAGCCGGCACCGAAGTAGTTCTGGTAGTTGCTGTCGTTGGTGAAGCGGACCTGGATTACGTCAAACTCGTTGCCGCCCAAGGTCTCCTTCTTCCGCTTGACCAGCTCCGAAAAGAGCGGGTGGCGGATGTTGATTTGGTCGATGGGGTCGTTGCGCAAAAAATTATCCAAGGAATAATTTGCGCCGACCGTCAATTGGTTAACGGTAAAAGGCATGGGATTTCTCCGAAGGTAAAAGTAGAGGGTGTGAACCTCTCCGTCCTTCAGGAGCGCAACCCCTGATGTGTGCGCTGCCGGCGACTAACCCGGCATGAGTCGGTGACGAAGTAACCATCGCTCGGGGTGCAAGCCCGTGTAGTGCAGTGGTGGCGGCTGGTTATGCTGCGAACGATACCATTCGTTACGCCAGTGTCAACTACAGCAGATGGGTGCGCTTGGCGGCTTTCTTCCGGTTGTCCTTGGCCCATAGAGGCCTAAGGTTAGGGAGCGCCCAAGCCTTGTGGATTCCCTCATCTGTGGAAAGGTCGAATGAGCTGACCGGGACGATGTGATCTATGTGCCATAGGCTCATCTTTTCCCAAGACATCCCGCGCAGGAACTGCTTCTCCAAGTGCGCCCGGAGTTCCCCGACCGTGTAGTCCATGCCCTTAACAAATCTGGTGATGTCCTTGGTGGTCCTAGCCGCCTGCCTCACTCCACTGACAAGCCTGACGTGGAGCCTATACGCAGGGTCTTTCCGGCGCTCAGCTCGATATCGCCTTAGGTGGTCGGCGTTCTCTTCGTTCCACTGCTTGTTTCTTGCGGCTACGCGTGCGGGATGGCGCTTGGCGTAGGCCATTTGAAGGGCTGAGGCCTTTCCTCGATTCGCTTCTCGCCATGCCTTGTGCTTGGCTGAGGCGCATGGCTTGCAGACCAGATTCAGGCCATCGGCTGTGGCGCGATTGACGCAGTAGTCTGTGAGTGGCTTAGCTTCGTTGCAGTAGCGGCATGTTTTCATGCCTCATATTATCAGCTACGCGCATAACCATTTCAATACAACCTCAGGACGGGCCTTCTTCTGCCCCTGCACTTTGGAAACGCCCACGTCCGCGAACACGATGTCCACTCCCGGCTTTTGGAGAAGTGCGCAGCCTTCGCCCAAGGTCGTTAGGTTGCCGGATTTCTTCGTGGGGTCGAACCAATGGGAATGAGTGGTGCCGTCCACGCCGAAGACGCCAATCTTCGTAGCCCCTAGGTGCATCGCCAGATTCACCGCTGCCCGGCCGGAGTTGCCGAATGTCAGCATACGTAGGTCGTCTTTCACTTCGCCCGAGCGCTTCAAGCACAGCAGGTGAGCACGCCCGAAGTCCTGCCGGTACTTGGCCTCGTGGGCGTTCGGCCCGTAGTCCGGGTCCACTGCCATGACTGGCTTGGTTTCAGGTGTCAGGCCGGCGAGCCGGCGCATGTTGTCCGGGGATGGGTCGATGGTGAACCAGTAGTCAGGGGCCCACGGCAGTCCTTCCACAGCCCCATTTACCGCAATCACCGTGCAGTTGGGCTTCTCGGGCCATGGGCCTCGTGCACTAGGTCCGGAGGCGATGACCGCGAACGCTCCGCCGACCGGAGGCAGGGCAGTGAAGCGGTCCATCTCGCCCCGGTGGTTGCGGAACCCCGCTTTTACTTGCTCGGGAAATACCATTGCCAGCACGGACTCCCGCCTGCGTTGATGATTCGGGCTGCGCCACCCCACGCCACAGCCATGGCTTTCTCCCACTCGGCGGCTGGGCGCTTGCTGATATGCAGGTCACGCTCGCCAAACCACGAGGGTCGCTCACTGGCCGAGGCCGTCACCGACAGCCGGGCGACCCGGCGCATTTCTCGGAGGCAAGCGTGGACGTCTTCCTCGACCAAGTGCTCCAGGACGTCAAAGCAGGTGACATGGTCAAACTGGCCGTCGTGGAATGGCAGCTCGTGAGCCGGCGCGAACGTCACGCGCTCGGTCAGGAGGTCAGGCACCACTTCCGTCCCGTAGGCGTCATGCCCGGCAGTCGATGCAAAGGTCAGCGTCTCGCCACGGCCTGTACTCACGTCCAGCAAGGTTCCACGTGGAGTCAGTTCGCCGACAATCTGCTGCACCGCATCACGGCGTTTCTGTCCCATGCGGTAGTTGTCCAGTTTGTAGAGGCCGGTGTACTGAGCCATTTCCGCGTCACGGGTCGGCGCAGGCTGTGGCGTTGTCGGTTGCTTGCGACCCCGGATGATGTAGCTCATGGGGCGTATTTCCGTTTGCCAGCCTTATCGCGCTTGGCCAATGCGCGCTGCAGCTTGGCGGCGCAGTGCTTGCCCATCAGGCGCTCACCGCGACGAGTGGCGTTCGGGTCTACGCGCGCGGCCTTGATGAACATGGCACGCAGGGTGGCGTTACCTTTCACCACGTCACCCCCTTATCGGCGGCGGCCATGCCCATTTCCAGGGCCTCGATGGGCGTGCTGGCGACGCGCTGCAGGCCAGCCGGCGAGCCGGTAGCCCGAACCGGGACCGTGGTCACGGCAGGCTTTGGCTTGGGCGGCTGGACCTTGTGGAACTCGCGCAGGAACGCGGCCTCCCACTTGCTCGGGTGAAGGGAGTCTCGCACCTTCAGGAAGGCGGGCATGGCGATGCCCACCTTGTGCTGGTAGTGCGGGTCGGTCTGTAGCTCGACACCCAAGGCATCCAAGTCAGAAACGGCACTTCGAACAGCGCTTTCGAAGTCCGCCTTCGAAGTCTCTTCCTGGGTCTGGCGGTGCTGCTGGAACTCGTTGGTCTTGCTGGCGAGCGTGCGATTTCGAGCAATTTCCTCAGCCAACTTACGGTCGGTGCCGTCCTCTACTGCCTGCAGCAAGTCAGGGTGAGCAGCCAAGATGTCCCCGGTCACGCCGAGTTTCTGGCGGATTTGGGCCAACTGGTTTTCCAGTTCTGCTTCACACGCAGCCAGCTTGGCCGGGTCGTTGCTGTTGAACGCCTCGACCAAAGCGGTTGCCGTGCCGAACTGCTCCGGGGTCATGCCAATCTGCTGCATGTGGCTGCGGAAGTTCTGGAAGGCCTCGGCCTGGGGTTTCCATTCCTCCACTTGGGCCTTGAATGCCTCGGCCTGCTCGGTTGCAGTGCGCGCCTCTTTCTTCACCTTCTGATAGGCGGCGACGCCCTTTTCGTTCTTGAACCCAAGCCCGCGCGCCTCTTCGGCATCGGCCTGAGCAAGCTTGGCTTCGGCCTGCTCGGGGGTTTCCTCGGCGACGACTTCCTCCGTCACAACCTCTTCGGTCACGACAGCGGGGTCGGGAAATTCCTCGGTGACGACAGGATCCGGAACTACCTCTTCGGCCACCGGCTCAGGTGCCGGCGGCTCCAGTGCATCAGCCGCAGCCAGCCCGGCATTCAGGGCATCGAGCGGGGTTTCGGGCTTGTCGTCTTCAGGCGATGGGTTGTTCGGGTCCATTTACGGCTCCTGGGCTGGGAGGTTGACCGGCCATAGCCGGAGGTGCGGTTCCCTCGGTCTGAGGGATGAACTTGGTGGTGTCGCCGTCGCCGTTGCCGGCAATGCGCATGGTCTCGCCTTGGATGGCTTCCAGTTTGTCGGCCACTTCGGACGGGCTGCTATTGCGCATCATGCCAATCTCCTTGGCAGACTGCTGAAGCATCGGAGCCACAGCCGCCCACGCTTCCCGCTCCAGACGGGTATTGGGCTTGCCAGTGGAGCCGGCTTTGATGTCGATGTTGATGAGGGTTTCCAGCTCCTCGGGCGTGTCCAGCGTCGGCCACACAGCGTCAGGGCCAGCCAATAGCTGCACGTCCGCAGGCTCCAAGGTCTGCACCAGCACGACGGCGGTGTACTGAGCTTGGTCGCTCAGCCAGTCTTCTTCCGCGTCACGCATCTGACCGGTACGGGACTGGAAGCCGGTCTGCTGAATCTCGGCCTCGGTCGCGGTCTTGTCGGCCTCGACCGACCCTTGCAGGGCTTCTTGCGTTCCCCATACGCGCTCAAAGTCTCGCAGGATGGGCGAGGTATCGAACAGGGATGGGTCAACCGCTACCGCAGGCTTAGGGGCGATGGAGTTGGTGATGGGTTCGCCCGGCCGAATGGGCTGGATGGGAATCCACTCCTGATACACGCCGGACTGAATCTTATTGACCTGCTCCTCGGAGAGATTGGTCGCATCGAACAGGATGCCCGGAATGTTGCGCTGCCGCGTGAGTTTCAGGGCTGTGCGCCGACCGTTGTATTCGTTCTCCAGCTTCCACGAGCGCGAAGGCATGGACGCCGGGGAGCGCTCGCCGTCCTCCTCGATGAAGGCCAGGGCGAAATAGGGGTAGAACCTCGGACTCTTGACGTTCGGCGGGGCAGGGGGCTTGGGCCAGCACTTCACACCTCGAATCGTGGTGTAGACCGTGCCGTCGTCAATTGACCAGATTTCCACCCCCTGAATGAAGTCGTCATCGCTCAGGGCGGCATTGGCCGACACCGCAGAGTTGGAGATGAACTCGTCCGCCTCATTGGTGGTGATGGGGTTCTCAGGGGCTTGGCGGGTTTCGTCGGGTTTCCTGCGAGCGAAACGCTGGGCGCAGCGAATCTTCTCTTGGGGAATCTCCGGGAACATGACAATCGCATCAGCAATCGTCACGTAGAAATACTCAGCCAGCCACGGGCCGTCGCGGTAATCCATGATGTCCACCGACACCGGCACCTGCATGTTCTGGCAGGGCACGAAGTCCAGGCAGAACCCACGGCTCACGGTGACGAACAGCTTCTCCTGCAAGGCGGTCATCTGCTGCTGGATTTCAGCGCGCGAGGACTCTTCCCGGCCGGCTCGCTCGCCATCCGCCAGCGCCTGTTCCTCCCGGACGATGCGCGTCAACAGGGTCTGCAGGTCGTTGATTTGCGCCTGTACGTGCGGGTCACGCTGGCTGCGCTCCTGCCACGAGGCTTTCATCCAGCCGATGCCAGTGGTCAGGGCAGAACGCACGGCCTTACGGGCGCGGCGCTTCATACCAGCTTTCTTCCATAGCTTCGTAATGACGATTTCAAGGGTCTGCGCGTACAGGTTGCGCTCTCGCTTGAGCTGCTTGCGGGCCTCCTGCTCGGCGGTCCACGCCATCATCTGAGCCTGGTACTCGGCATTGGCCTGCTCGAACTGCGCCTGCTGCTCGGCCATCTGTGCGCCGACGACCTGTAAGCCACCCTCTATTCCACCCTGAGCCACGGCCTCAGCGGCACCGGGAACGGCGAGGGCTTGCGTCGGGTCTTGCGCCAACTGAGCTAATCCCGGAGGCTGGACAGGCGGGACGGGAGCCGGCTCCTTGGGGGCCTCGACCATCGCGGCCGGCACGCAATCCACGCTCGGGTCCTTGGCGTAGATGAAAGTGACCATGGTGTCGATGGCCGTGCCAATCAGCGGCACCGAGACGTCGAACCCAGAATCCCCGCGTGCGTAACGACGGTCCCGTGCATAGCCCTTGCGGATGTTCGAGTCGAACTCGCGGGCATTGTCCAGAATCGCCCACCATCGGGAGATTTGCTGTTCTTCCTGTAGGTAGCGCTTGCGTTCGGCCTCAGCCTCGGGAGAGTCGCCCTCTACCTGGGAGGCGCTGATGCCTTGTTCGAGGGGTGAGAGGTCAGTGTTCATCGGTCACCGATAGTAGGACGCAGGCTTTGCCGTTTCCTTCTCGTCGCTGGACATCAGCCACTCGACGGACCCGAACTTGGGAGCGGCCTTCTTCTCGGCCGGGGGCGGGGGTGCAGCGCGCATCATATCCAGCCCTCGGGCAAGAATACTACACACGTCCACCATGTCATCGGTTCGGCCGTCCTGCCCGTTGAAGGCGCAGAGCTGATTGACCAGCCGGTCGCCCCAATCGGTGTTCGGAATCCAGACGGTGCCAGCGGCGGCACGAGCGGCAAAGCCAAGCGCTCGGGATGACTTGTCGCCCGCGCTCAGGATGGGGTGCCGGTACACGAACGTGCTGTGCTTGCGCATGGCCTCGTCCATCACCGCGTCCACCGTGCGCAGGATGACGCCCTTTTCCTCGAAGTAGGCCAGGGGCTTGTGGCGCTTGATGAGGGCGAGCCACGCGGCAATCCAGACAGCCGGGTTCTCCTGTCCGCTCCACCAGTCAGTCGCCCACAGGTCGCCATTGGAGTCCATGCCAAACAGACCCAGCTCAGTCCAGTCAGGGTCCGAATCTGGCTTGTCCGGGTCAGGGCCGGCGGCATAGTCGCTGCTGAGGTAGTAATTCAGGTTCTTGGGCGCGTCTTTCAGGTCGAATCGCTTGAACCAGTTGCGCTTGAACAGCAAGCCGGCGACGGAGCGGCATTTGCCGAGCCACACATGAGCGTGCATGTCGTCGTTGATGGCCAAGAGCGATTGGCGCTCAGCCTCCAGCACCTCGGGGAACCACGGGTTGTCGTAGTAGTTGACCTCGCACACCCATGCGGCAGGGTCCTTCCCCTTAACAAACCGCTGGTAGACGTAATCGTCCTCCTGGTCTGGATTGAAGGAGGCGATGATTTCCGACCCGGGCTTGCGGATGGTCGGGATTAGGACATTCCAAGAACGCTCACTGACGCTATGGGCTTCCTCGACCCATACCGCGTCGATGTTCACATAGGAGCGCAGGGAGTCGATGGTGTGCGCCTGAAGGCCAGCAAACAGGAACTCGGTGCCATTCGTCCCTTTGATGGTGTTCTTCTGCACGTCGTAGAACTCGCGCAGACCCATCTCGTCAATCAGGTCGTCCAGTAGCTTGATAACGGAGTCAGCCAGCGACTTCTGCACTTCTCGGGTGCATAGGATGCGCATTTTGCGCTGCAGGCCTTGGATGAGCAGAGCCTTTCCGATGGTGACGGACTTTCCGCCGCCTCGGCCCCCATGAAGAATCTTGTAGCGCTTCGGCTCGAACAGCGGGGCCAACTTCTCCGGAATGGAGGTATCGACGTGCACCTAGTCGTCCTTGCCGACAAGCCTCACCGTGACCATGGGGGCAGCCAGTTCCTTCCCGCCCGGCCCACTCAACTCCTGCTTGACCGCCTCTGTGTAGTCGTCACGGAATCGGCAACTGACCTGCTTAGCCCACAAGGAGGCATTGAACCCTTGCATAGTCAGCCCTGCCTGCCCCTGGTCCTCCCACCACGCTTGGGCTAAATCCCTTGCGCGCGTGATAGCGTCCAGAAATTCAGGGTGCGCCTCTTGCCAGTTGTACAAGGTCTGTCGTGAAACATCGAAGTCAGCCGCAATCTGAGCGTGACTCTTCCCCAGACGGCCAAGCTCAATGGCTCGGTCTCCGTACTCAGGGAGATAGTCAGTTGGGCGTCCTCGCTTACGGGGCTGCATAGAACTCGCCGTAGTGTTTGGATGCTGCTTGTTCGTAGGCACTGGAGGCCTCTTCGGGGGTTTTGAAGATGCCAAGGTATACCTTCTTCTTGTTCATGCAAATCTTGGCCGTCCAGCGGTCACACCCTTTGGCCTTGGATACGCCTCGGATGCCAGGCCCTTTCCTCTTGGTGGTGTTCCCGGCGTTCTGGCTGCTTGTGGCGAGCCTCAGGTTATCGGGCCTGTTGTTAGTTCTGTCTCTGTCGGCATGATCTAGGAGGCCCGGTGGCCACTCACCATGCGTCAAAGCCCACACAACGCGGTGGGCCTGGATGTTCACGCCATCCATCCAAACAGACCAATACCCACTGCAGGAAAGCCAGCCAGCGCGGTCTCCTGCCCTCTTTCTGGTAGTCCCGAGGCCTGCCTTTCGGTCCATGCGCCAGAACAGCCTGCCCTGGTCGTCAACCATCAAGGCCTCTCGCAAAGCCTCGACTGTTGGCAGCGGGTGAGTTCTCTTGCCTCGCATCTTCCTCTCCGGGGCTAGTGGAGTGTGACGTAATGGCCGTTCTCGTCCGTAACAGTCATCCCGTCAAGCGGCGGCGGAACGCTGTGCAGGTACTCAACAGCCGTAAGCACATCATCCCACGTACCGCAGTGCAGCACCATGGGCCGGTCATGGGCGAAGACCAGCCAGTTACCGATGCTGCCTGCGATGTGGGGTTTGGTTATCACGTCCTACGTTCCCAGCGATAGCGCTCTCGGTGGTCGTACAGGTACTTGCCACCTCGTTCGTGCTCGAAGACAACCCTCAGCTTAGGCCTGCTCACCCACTTCTCCACCGGGACGGCTTTGCGATCTAGGCCAACAATGACCTTGAGTCGGCGCTTTGCAGCTTGAGCGGAGGTTTCTTCTGGCAGAGTTGTGGGGTCAACTCCGAGCCATCCGCCATCAAACATCTCCTGATGGATGTCCGACACGTCAAAAATGCGGGTGACTGGCATTACGAACTACCTCTCTTCTCCAGGCAGCGCGCTATAACCAGTACGCCAACCGTAGTGATTACCCACAGGGTAACGCCGATGGAGACTGGCGGCTTAGTGGCGAGGAACATGCTGATACCAATGATTCCAGTGAGGCAAGCGAACAGGATTCCGATGGTCGGGTCTTTCACAGGGGCTTTCCTTATGAACGGGGGTTCAGATAACTTCACGCCCCTAGCGGACTCTACTGGACACCGTTTGTCGGCTTTTTGATACCGCTTATCGGACTGACTCTCGAAC
>Ga0247823_10004615_pt1 | contig 11015 bp, 7 predicted proteins | sample 13C_PalmiticAcid_2_FD_192426 | JGI IMG/M metagenome (GOLD analysis project Ga0247823, IMG submission 192426) | Soil microbial communities from agricultural site in Penn Yan, New York, United States - 13C_PalmiticAcid_Day30 | ecosystem: Environmental > Terrestrial > Soil > Agricultural land...
ACGCTGGGCAGCGGACATCGAGACCGCCTTCGCCGCGCAGCGCATCGAGCCCACCAGCGAGAACATCTGTGCGGTGCTCGCGGTCACCGAGCAGGAATCCGGTTACGTCGCCAACCCGGCCGTCGCCAACCTGCCGAAGATCGCCCGCGGCGAGATCGACCGCCGCGCGGCCACCCTGCACGTGCCGAAGTTCCTCGTCGATGCCGCGTTGGCCGTCCGCTCGCCCGATGGCCGCAGCTATGCCGATCGCTTGCGCACGGTGCGTACCGAGCGCGACCTGAGCGACATCTACGAAGACATGATCGGCAGCGTGCCGCTGGGCAAGCGCCTGTTCGCGGATTACAACCCGGTGCAGACCGGCGGTCCGATGCAGGTGGGCATCCCGTTCGCCGAAGCCAACGCGACGCGCTATCCATATCCCGTCGACGGCAGCATCCGCGATGAAGTGTTCACGCGACGCGGGGGTCTGTACTTCGGCATCGCCCATCTTCTGGGCTACCAGACGCCGTACACGCGCAAGGTGCACCGCTTCGCCGATTACAACGCCGGCTGGTATGCCAGTCGTAACGCGGCGTTCCAGAGCGCGGTCGGCATCGCGGCAGGCGTGACGCTGGCGCTGGATGGCGATCTGCTGGCCCCGGGCGCGCCGATGGACAAGCCCGGGCAGACCGAGCGCGCGGTGCGCACGCTGGCTGGCGAACTGCGCATGGACGAACGCGGGATCCGCGAGGCACTCGAGCGCGGCAGCCGGCTCGACTTCGACGACACCGCGCTCTACGGCCGGCTGTATGCGTTGGCCGAGGCGCGCGCCGGCAAACCGCTGCCGCGTGCCGTGATCCCCGGCATCAAGCTGGAGAGCCCGAAGATCACCCGCGAGCTGACCACCGCCTGGTTCGCCACCCGCGTGGACGAGCGCTACCGACGCTGCCTGCAGCGCTAGCCGCCCAGCCCCGCCCACCAATGGGCGTAGGTCTGCCACGCCGCCGTACCTGGCACGACGTGCATCAGCACGAAGTTCAGCGCGAACACGGCCGCCACGAAGCGGAACACGCCGCGCCCGCGCGGCGCGGCGCGCTCGAACCAGATCAACGCCGCCAGGATCGCGAACGTCAGCGCGTAGCCGCCCCACGACGGATTGAAGCGTGCGCCTTCGGGTAGCAACGCCAGCATTAGACGGGCGGCCGCGGGGTCGATCATCACCAGCGCTGTCGCCACCATGTAACGCGCGTGCAAGGCCGGTTCGCGGCGATGCCTGATGGCCAGGCCCCAGAACAGCGCCAGCATCACGGATGCCGCGGTGCCCAGGTACAGCAGCATCGACTGCAGCCCGAACATCTCCGGCGGCGCGGCCGCGATCCGCAGGTGCGACAGCCATAGGGCCGTCAGCAGCACGCCCGGCATCACGCCGTACGAGAACTGGCCGACCTGTCGGTGCAGCGCCGTGCGCCGCGTGCGGATCAGCCAGGGCTGCACCAGCAGCATCGCCATCCACGCCAGCATTAGGCCGGCATGCAGGTGGGTGACGGCATCGGCCAGGCCCAACCGGCTGAAATAGGTCTTCCAGAAGCCCACGCCCACCAGGGCCACCAGGCCCCACATCCATGCGCCGCTGCCGATGCCCCACAGGCCCGGCCGGCGCGGCACCGCGCCCGTTGCAGAAACCGCCATCACGCCACCTTCGTCTTGATCGTGGCAGGTTGAACGCCCCGCTCGGCGGGCACCGGCCAGCCGCCTGTCGAATTCCGCCCCGCCCGTTCGTCGTGTTCAGGAAGGCGTCATTCCGGCGCCCTGATTCCGGAGGTTTTCCATGCCGTACATCGATGGTTTCGTGGCCGCCGTGCCTACCGCCAACAAGCAGAAGTTCATCGACCACGCCAACCTCGGCGACCCCGTGTTCATCGAACAGGGCGCGACCCGTGTGGTCGAGTGCTGGGAGGACGACGTGCCCGATGGCAAGGTCACGGACTTCCGCAGGACCGTGCAGGCGAAGTCCGACGAAAGCGTGGTGTTCTCCTGGATCGAATGGCCGGACAAGGCCACGCGCGATGCCGGCATGAAGAAGATGATGGACGACCCGCGCATGTCCCCGGAGAACAACCCGATGCCGTTCGACGGCAAACGGCTGATCTACGGTGGCTTCGTGCCGACGGTAACGCTGGGCCCGGAGGGCGCCCGATCGTCGTACGTGGATGGCTTCATCCTTGCTGCACCATCGAACGGCAAGGAGGCATTCACCGATTTCGCCGCTACCTTCGACGCGATCTTCATGGAATACGGCGCCGCCCGCATCATCGAGGCGTGGGGCGACGACGTGCCGCATGGCAAGCAGACCGACTTCTTCCGCGCCGTGCAGGCCAAGGACGACGAGAACGTGGCGTTCTCGTGGGTCGAGTGGCCGGACAAGGCGGCGCGCGATGCCGGCACGAAGAAGGTGATGGAAGATCCGCGCATGGATCCGTCGAACAAGGACAATCCGCCGATGCCGTTCGACGGCCAGCGCATGGTCTATGGCGGTTTCACCCCTGTCGTGGAATTGCGCGGCTAGACGCACGCGCCATGCGACGGCCCGTCATGCTGGCCGGCCGTCGCAATGCGTCTACACGCTGGCTCAGCGGCTCTCCGACAAGGCGTGCAGGATATCGACGTAGGACTTCTCGATGTCGGCCAAGCCTGCGGCCTTCACCCCTTCAGCCGGGTGTATCAGCATGAACTCGTTGGGACCGTGCGCGCCGGTGCCGTAGCCCAGCCCACCGAACACGAACGGCAGCTCCAGCGTGCGCGTGAACTGATAGAACGGCGCACTGCCTCCGAGCCACGGCGCGACGCGCGTTCGGGCACCGTATTTGTTCAGCACCCCCAGCATGGCCTGCACGAGCGGCGCTTCGACCGAGGTCGAGGCCGCAGGGTAGCCGGACATCGGACGCACCACGATGTCGCTGAACCCTTTCGCGTCCAGATGCGCACGCATCATCCGGTAGGCCTCATCCGGCTCGAGGCCGGGTGGCAATCGCGAATCCATCTTGGCGGTGGCGACATGCGGCAGGATGGTCTTGATGCCTTCACCTGTGTAACCGCTCCACAGCCCATCTACGTTGAGCGTCGGGTCGTACAGGTCGCGCACGACCGCATCGCGCCCCGTCATCCCGTCGATCCAGCGCGACACGCCAAGGCCGCGCTGCACTGCGGCGTCGTCTGCGCCCGCGGCCAACGCGTTGACCAAGCGTTGCTGCTCGGCCGTCGGCGCCTTCACCGATGCGTAGTAGCCGGGGATGGCGATGGTGTTGCCGTCCGGCGTAGTCATCGAGGCGATCGCCTGCACCAGCCTCAGCGTGGGAGAGTCGACCAGTGATTTCAAAGACCCATGCACTTCGGCCTTGGCCGGACCTCCCCACGCGCCGCCCTTCGATTCAAGCTCGAAGTACACGATGCCTTTCACGCCGAGATTCAACGACGCCGAGCCATCCGGCCGCTGGATGTTCATCGGGAAGAACGCGCCGTCGGCCTTGCGTAGCCGGTCGACCCACGGCTCGATGACCTTGCCGAAGTTGGGCGATCCCAGTTCCTCCTCGCCCTCGGCGATCACATACAGGTTCACCGGCAGCGTGCCATGGGTCTTGATCATCGCGTCCAGCGCGTTCAAGAACGCACGTTGTGGCCCTTTCTGATTGGTGGCGCCACGCGCCATCAGCACCGTGCCGTGCTCGTTCTTGACCAGGGAACCGGCGAAGGGATCGTCGATCTGCCAGTTGTCCTCGATCGGCTGCACGTCGTACATCATGTAGACCACCAGCGTCTTCTCGGCGCCCGCGTCGTAATAGCCCAACACGCCCGGATGCCCGGGCGTCTCCACCTGCCGCACTTCACGGAAACCCAGTGCACGCAAGTCATCGGCGACCAGGTTCGCCATGGTGTCGATGCCGTCGTCCTGCGCGCTGATGGATCGCTGCTTCACCCAGCGCTGCAGATGCGCGATATGCGCATCGATATCCGCATCGATCCTGGAGTAGACCGCCTCATGCTTGCCCGCATAGGCGGGCACGCGCGACGCGTCGAACGCCTCCGACGTGGACCATGGGTACGTGGGCCGGGGGGAATCCGCGGCAGATGCGGGCGACATGCTCGCGCACGACATCGCAAGGACAAGGCTGGACGACAACAGGCGCATGCTGGGCATTATCACTCCTGGGTTGGTCTCGACGATCGAACCATACACGAGGCCGCTCGCATGGCTTGCGACAGGCTTGCGCCTTCGGCCTCCCGGCCTGCTCTTCCGCCACCCAGCCTTGAACCGGTTTCAAGGTACGCCGGATTCAATCCTCGCCTGGCTGCCGACGCGCAGGAATCCGACGGCGCGGCGCCTGCGCTTCGCGCTCGTCCATCTCGCGCACGCGGCGGCCGGCTTCACGGATCAGGTCCGGCAGCAGGTGGGTCTCCGGCAGGTGCTTCCAATATTTCTGCGGCATTTCCTGCCGCATCATGCGGACATTCAAGCGCGCGGGATTGAAGATGCTGGCGTAGTACGTGCGCCAGAGCGCATCTTCGGCATCGTCACCGGGCACGTCGGCGCGTTGCGCGCCCTCGCCCACCCACAGCTGTGTCCCGTCCCAGTGCACGCTGCGGTAGGGCGTGAGGATCGCCCAGCGCATGCCGGCGAAGCGGCGCATGAAGAACGGCGCCACGCGATCGACGATGTCATGGTCCGGCTCGAACCAGGCGATGTAGGCGTTGTCTTCGCCCTCGACCTGGCGGAAGCGCACGAACGCTTTCATCTTGTGGCTGTCCCGGCGCACGGCCTGGGACCAACGCGTCGCCCGGTGCACGTCGGCGTCGGTGGCGCGGTCCAGCAACGCACGCTCGCCGTTGCCGATGCGCCACAGCAGGCGATACAACAGCGCGTGCCGGCCAGGATCGCGATGGCAGAGCACCGATGCCGCGAATGCCATGAAATCCGCTGGTACCGACAAGCCCTGGCGGCGCGCCGGTTGCCCGGTGACCGCGGCGCTGGCGAGCAGTTCGCCTTGCGCATCCGCCTGCCATTCCACGACGTCCGGCGGAAGCTCGGCCTCCCACGCGTGGCGCGCCTGCGCACGCCAGGCATCCAGGTCCCAGGCCGGCATGACGGTGGCGCGGAACATGCTCGACTTCAACCGAACAGGTCGGCCTGGCGCGGCGCCGGCGCCAGCTCGCGACGCAGGCGTGCCGGATCGTCCAGCCGCTGGCGCGGATGGTGGTCCGGCAGCACGACGAAGGGCAGCAGCTTCTGCAGCGGCGCGCGCAGTCGGGCGAGGTCGGCCACACGCAGGCGGCCCTGGCGACGCGAGTCGATGATCCGCTGCACATTGCGCGCGCCCAGGCCGGGCACGCGCAGCAGCATCTCGCGCGGTGCCGCGTTGAGGTCGACCGGGAAACGATCGGGGTGGCGCAGCGCCCAGGCGAGCTTGGGGTCGATGTCCAGGTCGAGCATGCCGCCGTGCGAGGCGTTCTCGCCGACGATCTCCTCCACCTCGAACCCATAGAACCGCAGCAGCCAATCAGCCTGGTAGAGACGGTGCTCGCGCTGCAGCGGCGGAGCCCGCAGCGGCAGCTGCGTGGAGGCATCCGGGATGGGGCTGAAGGCCGAGTAATAGACGCGCCGCATACGGAACTCGCGATACAGCGCGTCGCTACTGATCAGAATGTCGCGATCGTCCGCTGCGTCGGCACCGACGATCATCTGCGTGCTCTGCCCCGCAGGCGCGAACTTCGGAGGACGCTTGCGACCCGGTTTCGCCTCTTGCTTCGTCGGTTTCGACGCCAGGATGCGCGTGTGCAGTTCACCCATCGCATCACGGATGCCCTGCGCATGCTTCTGCGGCGCCAGTTGCTTGAGGCCGGCTTCCGTGGGTAGTTCCACGTTGATGCTGAGGCGGTCGGCATACCGGCCGGCCGCAGCGAGCAGTTCCGGCGACGCCTCGGGAATCGTCTTCAGGTGGATGTAGCCGGCGAAGCGATGGTCCTCGCGCAGACTTCGGGCGACTTCCACCAGCTGCTCCATCGTGTAGTCGCCGTTGCGGATGATGCCGCTGGAGAGAAACAGGCCTTCGATGTAGTTGCGCTTGTAGAACTCCAGCGTCAGCCGCACGACCTCGGCCGTGGCGAAGCGTGCGCGCGGCACGTTGCTGGACACCCGGTTGACGCAGTACGCGCAGTCGTAGATGCAGAAGTTGGTCAGCAGGATCTTCAGCAGCGACACGCAGCGGCCATCCGGCGTGTAGGAGTGGCAGATCCCCATTCCCTCCGTGCTGCCCACGCCGCCCTTGCCCAGCGAATGGCGCTGGCCGGCACCGCTGGACGCGCAGGACGCGTCGTACTTCGCCGCATCGGCCAGGATCGCCAGCTTGTCCTTCAAGTGCATATCGGAATTTTAGCGAGCGACGATCTCCAAACGTGAGACGACGACGCGGCTGGAGCATTCATCAACGTGATGTCGCCCTCACGCGTGCGTGAAGGCGCCTGCGTATACGACCGTAATGCCGTGAGTGTTGAACGCCAGGCGTAATCGTCGCTTTGCACGCAGACGGTTCATCGCGCTCTGTCGAGGCTGCATTTCGCACCACGCCTGTGCGGCTCGGAAGAAGCGTATGGAATAACAGAAATTACCTTTGTGTCACCGCGTACTGTGATGTGACATGAGCCACACTTTCCGCCATTTACCGCCGCCTAAGGTTCAAAGGCGGCACCGCGTTGCGTCATTCCGGTGCCGAACAGAGAGGGCCTTCACCACCACACTTGTTTAGGGGCGCAGCACATGGGCAAGAGAGCGGAACCGTACGTACGAATTACCAGGGCGCCGCTGGCGTCCGCGGTGAAATGGGCCCTGGCGGCCGCCACGCTGGTCGGCAGCAGTGCCGCCGCCGCGCAAACCGCAGAGACACCGCCCACACCGACGCCCACGCCCACTACCGAAGAAGCGACGACACTGGACACCGTGTCGGTGCTCGGCAGCCGCGGCCAACCGCGCAGCGTCTCCTCCTCCGCCGTGCCGATCGACATCATCGGCGCCGAGGAATTCCGTAACCAGGGCGCGACCGACGCGCTCGACCAGCTGCGCGTGCTGGTGCCGTCGTTCAACGTCAGCACGATCCCGATCGATGACGCCGCGAGCCTGATCCGTCCGGCTAACCTGCGCGGCCTGCCGCCCGACAACACCCTGGTGCTGGTGAACGGCAAGCGCTTCCACCGCTCCGCCGTCATCACCTTCCTCGGCCACGGTTTGTCCGATGGTTCGCAAGGTCCCGATCTTTCCGTGTTCCCGTCGCTCGCGCTCGAGCAGGTGGAAGTCCTGCGCGACGGCGCCGCGGCGCAATACGGCTCCGACGCCATCGCTGGCGTGGTCAACTTCGGCCTGAAGAAGATCAGCGAAGGCGGCGCATTCGAAGCCTTCGCCGGCCAGTACTACGAAGGCGACGGCTTCACCACCCAGTACTCGGCGCAGATCGGCCTGCCGCTGACCGCGCGCGGCTACGCGACGCTGACCGCCGAATGGCGCCAGGCCGACGACACTTCGCGCAGCGTTCAGCGCAACGATGCCGCCGCGGCGGCCGCCGCTGGCTATCCCGGTGTCGCGAATCCGGCACAGATCTGGGGTTCGCCGAAGGTGGATGACGATATGAAGTTCGTCGCCAACCTCGGCATCAGTGGCGACAGCATCGATGTCTATCTGTTCGGCAACTACGCCCAGCGCGAAGTCGATGGCGGATTCTATTTCCGCGATCCCACCGCGCGTTCCGGTGTGTACTCCAACGACGGCGGCGACACGCTGCTGATCGGCGACACCACCGGTGCCGGCGGCTGCCCCACCATCGCCCTGCGCGACGGTGCCGGCAACCTGATTCCGTACAGCACCGTGAGCGCCGCGGTCGCGGGGCTGCCTTCGAACTGCTTCACCTTCCTGTCCACCTTGCCCGGCGGCTTCACCCCGCGCTTCGGCGGCAGCCTGGAAGACATGTCGGTGGTCGGCGGCGTCAAGGGCACGTGGGGTAACGCCTGGCATTGGGATGTCAGCGCGACCTACGGCCGCAACGACATCGACTTCGTCATCTACAACACCGTCAACGCCTCGCTCGGCGCGGCGCAGCCCGCGGGCCTGCGCTTCTATCCGGGCGGCAATACGCAGACCGAGAAGGGCGTGAACTTCGACGTCGGCACCGATTTCGAGACGTCGTTCACCGCCCAGCCGCTGCGCCTGTCGGCCGGCGCGGAGTGGCGCGAGGAAAGCTTCGAGGTGAAGGCCGGTGACGCGGCCTCCACCGGTATTGGGCCGCTGACCCAGCAGGGCTTCGCCCTCGGCTCCAACGGTTTCAACGGTTTCAACGCTCGCACCGCCGGCGAGTGGGCCCGAAAGAACTGGGCGGTGTACCTGGACCTGGAGGCCCAGTTCACCGAGCAGCTGCTGCTGGCCGCCGCCATCCGCCACGAAGACTTCGACGACTTCGGCAGCACCACCAACGGCAAGCTGACCGCGCGCTACGACATCTCCGACACCTTCGCCCTGCGTGGTGCGTACAACACCGGCTTCCGCGCGCCCACCCCCGGCCAGGCGAACATCAGCCAGATCAGCACGGCCTTCAACGGCAGCGTGCTGGAAGACATCGCCACCCTGCCGCCCACCAACCCGATCGCGATCCTGAAGGGCGCGCGACCGCTGACGCCCGAAGAGTCGAAGAACATCTCGCTGGGCATGGTGTGGAGCAGCGGCGACTGGCTGGTGACCTTGGACGGTTACCGCATCGAGGTCGAAGACCGCATCGCACTCAGCACCAGCTTCGCGCTGACGACGGCCGAGCGTGATGCGCTGGTCGCTTCCGGCAATCCGGAAGCGGCCTCGCTGAGTTCGGTCACCTACTTCGGCAACGCGTTCGATACCACCACCACCGGCGTGGACCTGGTGGCCAGCGTGGAGACCGACCACTTCGGCGGCACGACGACCTATTCGCTCGCCGCGAACTGGAACAAGACCGAGGTGGACCGCTACGACCCCAACTTCATCAACGAGGCCCGCGTCTACAAGATCGAGGAATCGCTGCCGAAGACCAAGGGCTATTTCAGCGTCAACCACAAGCGCGAAGTCTTCCACGCCAACCTGCGCCTGGGCTACTACGGCTCCTGGTACGAGGACCACCTGGACAGCGGCGCGATCCTTGCCGAAGACGGCGGTCTGCCGATTTACGAAGGCAGCAAGGTCATCGTGGACGCCGAGGTGGGTTGGACGTTCGCCTCCGGCCTGTACGTCAACGTCGGCGCACAGAACCTGTTCGACGAAACCCCGGACGACAACCCATGGGGCGCGGCCGTCGCCGGCGCGGCCTATCCGGTGCATTCGCCTTACGGTTTCAACGGCGGTTTCTACTACGCGCGCGTGGGCTGGAAGTTCTGAGCCACCCCGACCGGTCCGCCGGTTACCAGGCCGGTGCCCCTCGCGGGCACCGGCTTTTTATTTGCGTGACGATGCGCCGCGCGCGACCTCGGCGGCCACGTCGGCGACATCGCCTTCGGCAAGCCTTTCATCGGAAACCCTGATTTGGTCGAACGCCAGCGCACCGACGCGCCGCTATTCGATGCACCCTTGTCGGCCTATTTCGGCGGCAGCGCCGAAGGCTACCCGCAGTTCACCCTGCCCGAGGCCGTCGCGGCCTGATCGCGGCCACCCACGCTCTTCACCCATGCTCACGCATCCAGGAGCCCATCATGTCACTCCACGACCTGCTCCCCGGCAAACTCGGCTTCGGTACCGCCCCGCTCGGCAACATGTTCCGCGACATCCCGGAGGCGGAAGCGCGCGCCACCGTCGACGCGGCCTGGAACGACGGCATCCGCTACTTCGACAACGCCCCGTTCTACGGCGCCGGCTTGGCCGAACTGCGCATGGGCGAGGCACTGGCCGACAAGCCACGCGACGCCTACGTCATCAGCACCAAGGTCGGGCGCCTCATCCTGGACGAGGTGGAAGACGTCAGCGCGCGCGACCTCGGCGAGAAAGGCGACGTCTTCAAGTATGGCCGCCCCAACAAGATCGTCAACGACTACGCCTACGACGCCACCTTGCGTTCGATCGACGACAGCCTCGCCCGCCTGAAGACCGACCGCATCGAGATCGCCTGGGTCCATGACATTGCGCAGGACTTCTACGGCGATGACTGGCTGGCGATGTTCGAAAGCGCACGCACCGGCGCCTTCCGCGCGTTGGATCGCCTGCGCGACGAGGGCGTCATCCAGGCCTGGGGCCTGGGCGTGAACCGAGTGGAGCCGATCGAACTGCTGCTGGATCTGGAAAGTCCGCGTCCTGACGGCTTCCTGCTGGCGGGCCGTTACACACTGCTGGACCACAGCCGTGCCCTGCAGCGGGTGATGCCGAAGGTCGCCGAACGCGGACTCGGTATCGTGGTCGGTGGGCCGTACAGCTCAGGCGCACTGGTCGGCGGACCGAACTTCGAGTACGCGCCGGCCACGCCGCAGATCCTCGACAAGGTGGCGCGCATCAAGGCGCTCGCCGACCGCCATGGCATCAGCATGAAGGCCGCGGGTCTGCAGTTCGCGCTGGCGAATCCCGCCGTTGCGGCCGTCATACCCGGCGCGAGCAAGCCTGGGCGTATCGCCGAGGACCGCGCTGCGCTGGACGAGGTCGTGCCCGTACAGTTCTGGCACGACCTGCGCAGCGCTGGCCTGGTCGCCGTGGACGCGCCGCTGCCTGGCCTGGCCTGAGCGCACTCAGGCGCGGGCGAGTACCCGCGCCAACGCCGCTTCCAGATCGTGCCGGCGGAAGGGTTTGGCCAGCACGATCACGTCCGCGTACGACGGCGGCAGGCCTTCCTGGCCATAGCCGGTGGTGAACACAAACGGGATGCCGCGTGCGCGCAGCGCTTCGGCCACCGGGAACGACGGCGTGCCGGCGAGGTTGACGTCCACCACCGCGACGTCCGGGGAGAGCCCGGACAACTTCGCCAGCGCATCCGCTACCGAGCCGGCGCTGGCCAGCA
>Ga0247823_10004616_pt1 | contig 11013 bp, 10 predicted proteins | sample 13C_PalmiticAcid_2_FD_192426 | JGI IMG/M metagenome (GOLD analysis project Ga0247823, IMG submission 192426) | Soil microbial communities from agricultural site in Penn Yan, New York, United States - 13C_PalmiticAcid_Day30 | ecosystem: Environmental > Terrestrial > Soil > Agricultural land...
ATGCCGGTCAGCACGTCGACGGTCAGCCCGTCCACTTCCAGCCACAATGTATCGGTCACAAGAAATTCCTGTCCGTCGGGGGTTTGCAACCGCGCCCCCGGTCCCTAAAGCGCCGCCGCATTAGCGAAAGGGTACGCGTTGGTCGAGTTACTTCCATTGTCCGATATCGAACCGCAGGCCGTCGAGGATCTCCTCGACGCCGCTTTCGGGACGGATCGCGTTGGACGAACCGCCTACCGCATCCGTGCAGGCGCGGATGCGGTGCCGGCGCTGAGCTTTGCGCTCGTCGAGGATGGCGCGCTGGTCGGCACGATCCAGTGCTGGCCCGTCGCGCATCGCACGCCCGACGGTGCCGCGACGCCGCTCGTGATGGTGGGTCCCGTCGCGGTGCGTCCCGACCTCCAGCGCGGCGGGCATGGCCGTGCGCTGATGGCGCATATGCTCGAGGCTGCCGAAACGTGGGCGGACAGCGCGCTGATGATGATCGGCGATCCCGAATATTATGGCCGCTTTTTCGGCTTCGACGCCGATGCGACGGGAGCGTGGGATTTGCCGGGGCCGTACGAGAAACGGCGCTTGCTTGCGCGCGCGGTGAACGGCCACGCCCTGCCGACGGGCGCGGGGATGATCGGGCCGCGCTGACCCTTGCGGGGTTGCACGCGCCGTCCGTCCGCCTATGTCGGACGGATGGTCAGCCGCGCGCCCTCGCTTCCGAAAGATTTTTCGCAGCTTTCGCTGACCGAAGCCGCCGAACTGCTGGCGGCGCGCAAATTGCCGCCGGTCGAAAGCTGGCACCCCGAGCGCGCGGGCGACAGCTTCATGGAAATCCGTACCGATGGCAGCTGGTATCACGAGGGCGGCCGCATCAACCGCCCCGCGATGGTCAAACTCTTCTCGACGATATTGCGCCGCGAACCCGACGACAGCTATGTCCTCGTCACGCCGGCGGAGAAATTGACGATCGCCGTCGAGGACACGCCCTTTCGTGCCGTCGAAATGAAAAGCGAAGGCGAAGGTGCGGCGCGGAAACTCGTCTTTCGCCTCGATACCGACGATCTCGTGATGGCGGGTGCCGATCATCCGCTGACGTTCGGGTCCGACCCCGACGATCCCGATCCCCGGCTGCATGTGCGCGGCGCGCTCGATCATGGGCTCGAGGCGCGGATCGACCGGGCGCTCTACTATGAACTCGTCGAGATGGCGCTAGCCGAAGGCGACGGTCACCCCGCGATCTGGTCGAACGGCGAGCGCTTCCCGCTGGTGGCCGCCTGATGCTTTCCGAAAAGCTGAATGCGGCGCTGGGCAATCTCCTACCGGACGCGGGCGAGGACGAGGCCTATCTCGGTATGCCGACGCTGCGCGACGCCGCGGTGCTGATCGCCTTCACCGACCGCCCCGACCCCGGTGTTATCCTGACCCAGCGGCCGCAATGGCTGCGCAGCCATGCCGGGCAGGTCGCCTTTCCGGGCGGCAAGATCGATCCGGGCGATCGCGACGCGGTCGACGCGGCGCTGCGCGAGGCGGAGGAGGAAATCGGGCTCAACCGGCGCGATGTGATGGTCGCTGGGGTGACCGAACCTTATCGTTCGGGCAGCGGCTATCTGATCACCCCGGTGCTCGGCGTCATCCCGCCGGATATCGCGTTCGATCCCAATCCCGACGAGGTAGAGGACTGGTTCGAGGTGCCGCTCGACATATTGTTCGATCCCGACAATTATGCGCGCCAGCATGCGAATTTTCAGGGGCACGACCGCCATTATTATGACATGGACTGGCAGGGACGGCGGATCTGGGGCGTGACGGCGGGAATCATCATCAATCTGGCGCGGCGTTTGCCGGCAGGCTGGCACCGGTGACGTTGCTACCCGACGCCGAATGGCGCCAACGGCCGGGACTGCGGCGGATCGTCGCTGCGCTCTCCGCCGATGGCGGCGCGGTCAAGGCCGTCGGCGGCGCGGTGCGCGACACGCTGCTCGGCCTGCCCGTTGCCGACATCGACCTCGCAACCCCGCTGCTCCCGCAGGAGGTGACGCGGCGGCTCGAGGCCGCCGATATCAAGGTGATCCCGACGGGTATCGCGCACGGCACCGTTACTGCGATCGCGAGCGGCGACCATCACGAGATTACAACGCTGCGCCGCGACGTCGAAACCGACGGGCGCCGCGCGACAATCGCGTTCGCCGACGACTGGCGCGATGATGCGGCGCGGCGCGACTTCACGATCAACGCGCTCTACGCCGACCCCGATACCGGCGCCGTCGACGACTGGTTCGGCGGTCTCGCCGATCTGGAGGCCGGGCGCGTCGCTTTCATCGGCGACGCCGCAACGCGGATTGCCGAGGATCATTTGCGCATCTTGCGCTTCTACCGGTTCGCGGCGCGCTTCGGACATGGGGTGCTCGATCCCGCCAGTCATGCCGCGGTGGTGACCGCGCGCCAGTCGCTCAAGAGCCTGTCGCGCGAACGGATCGCCGACGAACTCCTCAAGATCCTTGCGCTTCCCGACCCGCGCGCGATTGCCGGACAGATGGCGGCCGACGGAATTTTCGAGGTGTTGCTGCCCGAACTCGATGCGGGTTTTGCCGTCGCGCTCGACCGGCTGCTGGCGAATGAAGAGGCTGCGGGGGCGACCATTGCGCCGCTGCGCCGGCTGTCGGCGCTGCTTCCCGCCGATGCGGCGATTGCCGAGCAGGTTGCGAGCCGGCTACGCCTGTCGACGCGGCAGCGCAAGCATCTGGCGGCGCTTGGCGCGAGCCGCCCCGACGTCACGCGCCCGGTTCGGCAACTCGCGCACGCGATCGGCGTCGACGCGGCGCGCGATGTCCACCTGCTTGGAGGCGATCCCGGCGCAGTGCAAGCGCTGTCGGGCTGGACCGTCCCCGCACTGCCGCTGAAGGGCGGCGACATCGTTGCGCGCGGGATTGCTGCGGGACCGGATGTTGCCCGCATCCTGAAGGCGGTCGAGGCACAATGGGTCGCCGAGGATTTTCCGGATGCTGCCAGGGTCGCCGAGCTTGTCGGGCAGCGCGTCGATCAGAAGATCGGGCGCGCGAGCGACTGACGCCAGTAATCGAGCGCGGCGACACTATCCATCGGCCGCGCGAACAGGAAACCCTGCCCGAAATCGCAACCGAGCGCCGACAGCAGCCGCGCCTGGTCGGCGGTCTCGACCCCTTCGGCTGTCGTGCGCATCCCGAGCACTTCGGCAAGGCTCTGGATCGTGCGGACGATCGCCACCTTGTCGCGGTCGTCGACCATATGCTCGACAAAGCTGCGATCGATCTTGAGCACGTCGATCGGCAGGCGCTGGAGATAGGCAAGGTTCGAATAGCCGGTACCGAAATCGTCCATCGCGACGCGTGCGTCGAGCGCCTTCAGCTCGCTCAGCACCGACAGCGCGAGGTCGGGGTCGCCGATGATCGCGCTTTCGGTCAGTTCGATCATCAATCGCTCGCCGCCGATCTTGTGCGCCTCGAGGGCCTGGCGGACGACCGCCGCGACATCGTCGCGCACCAGCTGGATTGCCGAAACGTTGACCGAGAAATAGGCGTCGACGATCGCACCGCCATTCTGCTGGTCCCACTCGGCGAGCACTGCCGCGGCCTTGCCGATCGCCCATTGGCCGAGCGGAACGATCAGCCCCGAATCCTCTGCGATGGGGATGAATTCGGTGGGGGACACCGAATGGCCGCTGCTGTTGTCCCAGCGTGCGAGTGCTTCGAATCCGGCGACGCGGCCGCTCGCGAGTTCGATCAGCGGCTGGAAGGCAAGGTGGAGCCGGTCTTCCTCGATCGCATTACGCAGTTCGGTTTCGAGCCCGAACCGGTTGTCCGACAGCATCGCGGCTTCGGGTTCGTAGATTTCGATGCGGTCGGTCTGCTTCGCGCGTTTCAGCGCGATTTGCGCATGACGAATCTGATCGGCGACATCGGTGTCAGCTGCCGGCTGGATCGCGCAGCCCAAAGCGCAGTCAACGCTGACCTTGAGTTCGCCGATCCGGAACGGGTGATCGAAGCAGCCGCGGATTCGCCGCGCCATCTCGCGCACATCGGCGCGGCCGCCCGTGACACGCGACGAGATCGCGAATTCGTCGCCGCCGGTGCGCGCCAATATGTCGCCGCTGCGCAGGCTCGATTTCAGCCGCCGCGCGACGGTGATGATGAGTTCGTCGCCCGCCATCGGGCCAATATGTTCGTTGATGCGCGAAAAGCGCGCGAGGTCGAGCAGCAGGATCGCATGGTCGGCGCCGGGACCCTCGACGCGGGCGCGTTGTTCGACGAGCTCCTCGAACCCGGCGCGATTGGGAAGCCCGGTCAGGCTGTCGGACACGAGTTCGCGGCGCAGATTGCGCTCGGTCATCATTTCCTGCGTCCGGTCGATCAGCGTCAGCAGGAATAACCCGTCGTCACCCGATTCGGTAGGGAGCGGCCCGATCGATCCGCGGAGGTCGCGCGCCGCGGGGCCTTCGCCGAGCTGGCATGAAAATTCCTGGCTTTCGTCGGGATATTGCGACGCTCGTTCGATCGCACGCAGCAATTCGATCGGTGCGTCGACGCCGGCCGGCGACAGGCTCAGCCGGTCGAAGGCCGCATTGCTCGCGTGGAGCCGAAAATTGCCGCGCGCCATCGGTCGGATGAGCGCAGCCGGAACCGGGAGCGCGTCGATCCAGCCGACAAACAACAAGGGCCGGTCTTCGCCGGTTCTATCGATAGGCATAACAGCGGGTTTTATGCGACCTTTCCCCATTACCCCATGCCTAGGTTACGGGAAGTAAAAAAGGGATTTACGGCTACATGGAAATACGGTCAGCCGAAGCGATTGTTCCGGGGGAAACCGGTCGGAGGCATCCGGCCGGCGGCGCCGCGTGCGACGCGCCAGGGCGCGAGGTCGGTTTCGGTGCGTGTGCGGCCGGTGTCGCCGCCCATCGCCCAGCTTAATCCGTCGGCAAAGGCAAAGCTGACCGTGTCGGAAAGGCCGCCGTCGCGATAGCGTTGCAGCATCACACCCTGGCCGCGCGCCATGACGGGCACTTCGGCGAGCGGGAAGACGACGAGCTTGCGGTTCTCGCCGACCACCGCGACGCTGTCGTCGCCCGCCGCGATCGGACGGACGACGGCGAGCACCGCCTTGGGCTTCAGGTTGACGACGTTGCGGCCCTTGCGCGTTTCGGCAACGACCTCGCTCATCTGTGCGACGAAGCCATGCCCGCTCGTCGAGGCGAGCAGCAGCCGGCCTTCGGTGCTCGCCGGGATCATCGCGACGATCCGCGCCTCGGGGTCGATGTCGACCATCAGGCGCAAAGGTTCGCCGAATCCGCGCCCACCGGGCAGCTTGTCGGCGCCGACGGTGAAGAAGCGTCCGTCGCTCGCGGCGATCAGCAGCTTGTCGGTCGTCTGCGCATGCGCGGCGAACAGCAGTTCGTCGCCTTCCTTGAATTTGAACTCGCCCCACTGGTCGGCGGCGACATGACCGCGCTGGGCGCGAATCCAGCCCCGTTTCGACAGGATCACCGTCACCGGTTCCTTCTCGATCATCGCGTCGAGCGGGATTTCGCGGGTCGGTGCGGCTTCGGCGATCGTCGTGCGCCGCGCGCCGAGCAGGGTTTCGAGACCATAGACGGCGCGCAGTTTTTCGAGGTCCTTGCGCAGCCGCGTCTTCTGGCGCGCCGGGCTTTCGATCAGCTTCGCGAGCTCCTCGCGCTCGGCGGTCAGGTCGGCCTGCTCGCGCTTCAGCTCCATTTCCTCGAGCTTGCGCAAGCTCCGCAGGCGCATGTTCAGGATCGCCTCGGCCTGCCGGTCGGTCAGGATGAATTCCGCGATCATTACCGGCTTCGGCTCGTCCTCGGTGCGGATGATCTCGATGATCCGGTCGAGGTTGAGGAAGGCGATGATATAGCCTGCGACGAGTTCGAGCCGGTCGTCGATCTTCGCGATGCGATGCTGCGCGCGGCGGACGAGGACGACGATCTGGTGCTGCAGCCATTCGGTGAGCAGTTGGTGCAGCCCCATCACCTTCGGCGTGCGCGTCGCGTCGAGCACGTTCAAATTGAGCGCAAAGCGGCTTTCGAGGTCGGTCAGGCGGTAGAGGCTGTCCTTGAGTACATCGGGGTCGACGTTGCGGCTCTTGGGTTCGAGGACGATTCGCAGATCCTCGGCGCTTTCGTCGCGGACATCCTCGAGGATCGGCAGCTTCTTGTCGGCGATGAGCTGCGCGATCTGTTCGATCAGCTTGCCCTTGGCGACGCCATAGGGGATTTCGCTGATGACGAGTTGCCAGGTGCCGCCCGAGAGTTTTTCGATTCCGCCCTCTTCCCAGCGGCCATCGGCATCCTTGCCGGTCGAGAAGCGCGCGCGGACGCGAAACCCGCCGCGGCCGGTCTCATAGGCATGCGCGATCGTCTCCGGGCTGTCGACGACGATGCCGCCGGTCGGGAAATCGGGACCCTTCACATGTTCGAGCAGTTCGGCGAGCTCGGCGCGCGGATTCTCGATCAGCACCAGCGCGGCGTCGATCACTTCGGCGGCGTTGTGCGGCGGGATATTCGTCGCCATGCCGACCGCGATTCCGCTCGCGCCGTTGGCGAGCAGGTTGGGGAATAGCCCCGGCATGATCTCGGGCTCTTCGTCCTCGCCATTATAGGTCGGCTTGAAATCGACCGTGCCCTCGTCGAGCCCCTGCATCAGGTCGACGGCGACGCGGGTCAGCCGCGCCTCGGTATAACGATAGGCGGCGGCATTATCGCCGTCGATATTGCCGAAATTGCCCTGACCATCGACAAGCGGATAGCGCAGCGAGAAATCCTGCGCGAGGCGGACCATCGCGTCATACACCGCAACGTCGCCGTGCGGGTGGAACTTGCCGATGACATCGCCGACGACGCGTGCCGATTTCTTGTAGCCTTGGCTTGGGTCGAGCCGCATCGCGCGCATCGCCCAGAGGAGGCGGCGGTGGACGGGCTTCAGGCCGTCGCGCAGGTCGGGCAGCGAGCGCGCGGTGATCGTCGACAGCGCATAGACGAGATAGCGTTCGGACAGCGCACTGTCGAACGGGGTATCGATCATGCCGGGGACGGGTTCAGAAGGAGGAAGGTCGTCGGTGGTGCTGGCCATTGTTCGGAGCCGATAGCAAGGCTGGCGCGCCAAGGCAAAGGCTTGCGTCGACGGCGCGCGGCACTAGCTTGGCGTTTCCATCCGGGGAGGGGCGATATCTTGAGCGAAACCACTGGCGCCGTTCGCAAAAGCATCTGGTCGCGGGCGAGGGAGATGGCGCAGCAAGCACCGCCCGAGCGCAACCGCTATGTCGATTTCCTCCGTGCGCTGTCGATCCTTGCGGTGGTCGTCGGTCACTGGCTCGTCGCCGCGCCCTATATGAAGGACGGCGCGGTCGAGGGCGGGCATCTGCTCGGGATCCTGCCGTGGACGCAGTGGCTGACCTGGGGATTCCAGGTGATGCCGCTCTTCTTCCTCGTCGGCGGCTTTTCGAACGGCATGTCGTGGTCGGCGAAGCAGCGAAAGGGCGACAGTTACGAAAGCTGGTACAGCGGGCGCCTGCAACGGCTGATTAACCCGGTGTTGCCCTTGTTCCTCATCTGGACGCTTGTCGCGATGTTCGGGACATTGGCGGGGATCGAGCGCGGCGTCGTCGCGATGGCGGCGCAGCTTGCGCTGATCCCGGTGTGGTTTCTGTCGGTCTATCTGATGGTTGCGGCGGTTGTGCCGCTGACCTGGCGCGCATGGCAGCGCTGGGGTTTCGGTTCCTTCTGGGCGCTCGTCGCGGGTGCGGTGGCGATCGACGTCGCGGCGCTGCGCTTCGGTGTGCCTTATGTGAACTTCCTCAACTTCGCCTTCGTCTGGCTCGCGATCCACCAACTTGGCTTCGCGTGGAGCGAGGGGCGGCTGACACCCGGCAGGGCGCTGCTCTGGGGCGTCGGCGGGCTGGTCGCGCTCGGGCTGCTCGTCGGACTCGGGCCCTATCCGGTCGCGATGATCGGCGTGCCCGGGGCAGGCCTCAGCAATTCGATGCCGCCGACGATTGGCTTGCTCGCGCTCGGCATCGCGCAGGCGGGCTTCGCGCTTGCGCTCGAACCCGCGGGGCGGCGGATGCTCGATAATATAGGCATCTGGACGAGCGTCGTGCTCGTCAACGGGATGATCATGACGATCTATCTCTGGCACCTCACCGCCTTCGTGCTGGTGATGGTCGCGGCGTGGCTGCTCGGCGGAGTTGGGCTCGACGTCCAGCCGGGCAGCGCAGCATGGTGGCTCGCGCGCCCGGTCTGGTTCGCGCTCTATATCGTCGCGCTCTTCCCGCTGATCATGGCCTTTGCGCGTTATGAGCGCGCGAACGGCAGTGACAAGGAGGTTCCGCACTGGCGCCTGATCGTCGGGCTGCTGCTCATCTGCGCAGGGCTGGGTGCGACCGCAGCGATCAGCATCGCGAGCCCGCTTGGCGTGACCGGCGTGCGATTATGGCTGGTGGCGCTGCCGTTCGTCGGCGCCGCGGTGGCGCAGTTCGGGCCGGTGCACCGGCTGGCGCAGTCGCGGGCGTGACCGTTGTTTTGAAGTGGAGGGCGGTCTTTTTTCGGGCCGGCAAGGGGAAACAGGATGTGGAATCAGTTCAGAGCGCTCGCGGCGCGCATCGGTTTGACGGCAGAGGACGTCGCGGCGGTCGAGCGCAAGGGGGAGCCTGCCCTCGTCGAGGATCCGCGTAATCCTGAAGTCCAATATAAGGTGGGTCCGGACCCCGATTGGACGCAGCGCATCGGCGAAGCATGGAACCAAACGCTCGCGAACAGCCGCCGCGAATCCGCCGGAACGCTCCTGATTGATGGAAGCGAGCTGGAGATCGCCGACGCAGAGGCGTTCGCACAAGGCGTCACGGCTTCTGTCGTTGCCGGCCAATATGAGGTCACATTCACCGTCGCACATCTCGGGGCGGAAGAGACGCATGACTATGTAGAATATGTTTCGCACGCATTTGTCGTGCTGCAAGGCAATGGGGGCGTAACCACGATTGAGCCGCTGACCGACGCGCATGGCGTCGAACTCGGAGTAGTGGCCAGTCAGATCGCGTTCGCGAAGCCCGGGGTTCTTCAGCAGATTGCAGGGGACCACGCCGGCCGCTGGACCTTGCGGAAGAGCGATCTTTTCTTCCCCAAAATTTCCGAAGCAGTCGCCGTCGATCGAAAGTTCGTCCGGGTTACGGACGAGGCGTCAGGGACCGCAATCCTTCTCCGCGCGGGTCAGGGCAGGGAAGACTATCCGTTGTTCAGGCTGGCCGATGCGGATGGAAACACCGTCGGCGTCCTGCTCGACTTTTTCGTGGACAACCGATCTTGGTAGCGTGCCGAAGGGCGACAGTATGGGGCTCAAACTACGCCCGATAGAAAATCTTGAATTGCAAATGACTCGCAATAACATATAAGCCCGCCGGCGCCGCATCTTGCGCGCGCTGGAAAGGGAATCGATGTACGCCTTTGTAGACCGGCCGGTAGAAAGCCTCTGCAATGGCGGGCGCTTCCTGCTCTGGGCGATGCGCGCCTGGGTCCTCGCCGCCGGGCGCGGGCAATGCCCGCCGCAGATGCTGTATCGGGGTTTCACTGTCGTCGAGGCGCGCGGCGCGCTGCCCGATTTCCATATCGCGATGGCGCTGCTCGCCGGCGATGCGGTCGAAACGCTCGCGCTCGCGCCGATGCCATGCCTCCAGATTTCAGAGGATGAAGCAATTCTGCTTGGACTCTGGCGCGATTTTTCGCTTGGGAGCGCTGCAAATGCCCGCGCGACATTGGCCTTGCTGGCCGAGGGAGACAGCGTCGGCCCGATCGCCAACGCGATGGGCGCCGCGACCCGTCGGCTGGTCGCGGCGGGATTCGATATGCCGGCTCTCGCGGCCGGCACCATGACACATCAGGAAAGTTCAAAGTGATGAGTGACCGTATTGCCGAAGCCGCCAAGCTCGCCCCCTCCGCCTCGCTGACCGTCGAGGAGGTGCGTTCGGTGCGCCACTGGAACGAGCATTTGTTCAGCTTCACGATCACGCGGCCACCGAGCTTCCGCTTCCGCTCGGGCGAGTTTGTGATGATCGGCCTGCCCGGCGAGGGGCGCCCGCTGCTCCGCGCCTATTCGATCGCGAGCCCCGCCTATGCCGACGAGCTCGAGTTCCTGTCGATCAAGGTCCCTGACGGCCCGCTGACCTCGCGGCTCCAGCTGATCCAGCCGGGCGATCCGGTCTATCTGGGGCGCAAGCCGACGGGGACGCTGGTCGCCGACGCGCTGACGCCCGGCCGGCGGTTGTTCATGCTCTCGACCGGCACCGGGCTTGCCCCGTTCCTCAGTCTCGCGCGCGACCCCGACATTTACGAGCGGTTCAACCAGATCGTGATCGTCCATTGCGTGCGGCAGGTCAGCGACCTCGCCTTCCGCGACGAGCTTGAAAGCCAGCTCGCGGGTGATCCGCTGGTGCAGGATCAGGCGTTGCTGCAGTTCCATTATCTGCCGACGGTGACGCGCCAGCCCTTCCGTACGACGGGCCGCATTGACGCGCTGATCGAAGATGGTTCGCTTTTCGGCCACCCGCTGACCGGCCCAACCGCCTTCGATCCTGCCACCGACCGCATCATGATGTGCGGCAGCATGGCGATGATCCGCGACCTTCAGGCGCGCTTCGAGGAGCTGGGCTTCAAGGAAGGCTCGAACGCCGCGCCCGGCGACTTCGTCATCGAGCGCGCGTTCGTCGGCTAAGGCTTGTCAGCATAAGCCTTCACCAGGTCGAACATATAGTCGCGCCCGACATAGACCGAGCGCACTTCCATGCGTTCGTTGAGGCCGTGCGCGCCATTGCCGTCGGGGTCGCCCCACATGCCGGGGATGCCATAGGTCGGGATGCCGACCGCGCCGAGGAAGGTCGCATCGGTATAGCCATTGGCCATCGCGGGAATCACCTTCAGCCCCGGCCAATATTTGTCGACGAGCTTCTGCATCGGGCCGATGATTTTGGGGTCGAGCGGGGGCGCGG
>Ga0247823_10004618_pt1 | contig 11012 bp, 10 predicted proteins | sample 13C_PalmiticAcid_2_FD_192426 | JGI IMG/M metagenome (GOLD analysis project Ga0247823, IMG submission 192426) | Soil microbial communities from agricultural site in Penn Yan, New York, United States - 13C_PalmiticAcid_Day30 | ecosystem: Environmental > Terrestrial > Soil > Agricultural land...
GCTCAACCTGCGCGGAAAAGGGCTGCGCGCGCTCGCCCGCATCCCGATCGAGGTGAAGTCGGGCGAGGTGACGCAGGCGACGATCACCGTGGGCGCAGAAGCTGCGCCCGTGCCCGCGAAGGGCGTACCCGAGGGCGGTACGCCCGCGCCCTGACTGCCGCGGCTCCCGGGCCCCACCAAAGGAACTGGTGGCCGCGCGCGCCTCCGCCGTGGGTTCGTCCGCACGGACGTGCTACCAAAAAAAGCGCGTTCCATGGTGGATCGGCTCGGCAGAGAACGGCTCCTCGAACTCACGCTCGCGGGCACGCCCGAGAGGGCCCTCGCGTCGCTCGTCGCCGCCTCGCCCGAGGACGCGGCCGACCTCGCCGCGATGCGTGAAGACCTCGCGCGCCTCGGGCACGCCGCGTCGTCCGTCGAGCCTCCGAAGCGCCTGCGCGAACGCCTCCTCGCGACACGCCCGCGGCCACGTGGACCCAGGCGGCCCGTGCTCGTGGTGCTCGACATGATCAACGACTACCTCACGCCTGGCCGCCCGCTCGAGGTCCCGCGCGCGCGGGACGTGGTCCCGGCGGTGAAGGAGCGCATCTCGTGGGCGCACGAGAAAAACGTCCCCGTGATCTACGTGTGCGACGCGCACGAGCCCGACGACGAGGACTTTCGCGACTGGCCGCGCCACGCCGTCAACGGCACCGAGGGCGGCGACGTGTGGTCCGCGATCGCGCCTTCGCCCGGCGATCACCTCGTGCACAAGCGGACGTACAGCGCCTTCACGGGCAGCTCCTTCGGGCCGCTGCTCGACGAGCTCCACGCCGATCAGATCATCCTCACGGGATGCGCCACCGAGATCGGCATGTTCGCCACCGCGAAGGACGCGCTCGAGCGAGGGTTCGTCGTGACGATCCCGCCCGACTGCCAGGCGGGCATGAGCGCCGTGGCCGAGCACGTCACGCTCGTGACCCTCGCGGCCCTCGTGCCCTTCGAGCCGCGTTATCTCCGCGCCGCGCCTTGATGAACCTGCGCGCCGCGTGCGAAGCGGCTCGCCTTGCTCCATGATCGCCGCGCCCGTGATCCGCACCGAGCTCCTGCCCTTCGACCCGCCGGCCGTCGCACGCGCGGCCGCGCTCCTCCGCGGCAAGCGCCTCGTCGCCTTCCCGACCGAGACCGTCTACGGGCTCGGCGCGCGCGCCGACGAACCGACCGCCGTGCGTCGCATCTTCGAGGCGAAGGGGCGTCCCGCGACGAACCCGCTCATCGTGCACGTCGCCAACGTCGCCGAGGCGCGCGCGCTCGCGCTCGACTTCCCGCCTGCCGCCGAGCGTCTCGCCGAGCTCTTCTGGCCTGGCCCGCTCACGCTCGTCGTCACGCGTCGTCCCGGCGCTGTCGCCGACGAGGTCGCGGCCGGCGGATCCACCGTCGCGATTCGCGTCCCTGCCGCGCCCGTCGCGCGTGCGCTTCTCGAAGCGTGCCGTTTGCCCATCGCGGCGCCGAGCGCCAACCGCACGACCTCGCTCTCGCCCACGACGGCCGAGCACGTCCTGAAATCCCTCGGCGGGCGCATCCCGCTCGTGCTCGACGGCGGCCCCTGCCGCCACGGCATCGAGTCCACGATCGTCGACGTCTCTCGCAGTCCTGCTGTTCTTTTACGCCCGGGCGCCGTCTCCCTCGACGAACTGCGCCGCCACATCGACGTCGTCGATCCCGGCGTGATCACCGTCTCTCTCGACGAACGCGCGCTTTCGCCGGGCACCTCCGCGCGGCACTACGCGCCTCGGGCCACGCTCGTCGTCGTCCCTGCCGACGAGGCGCGCGCCGAGATCACGAGGCGCCGCGCTGCGGGCCTCGTCACCGGCGCTGCCTTGGTTGCGCCCGGCGCCGCCGTGGATCCTCCCGTCGAGATCTTGCCTGCGGACCCCGAAGGGTACGCGGCTGCGCTTTATGCGGCGCTCCATCGCCTCGACGACGCGGGCTGCGACAGCGTCGTGGTCGAAGCGCCCCCGGCGGGCTCTGCGTGGGCTGCCGTCCACGATCGCCTGCGCCGCGCCTCTTCTGCTTGAGCGCGGGAATTGCTGACGCCCCCTCGTGGGTTGTGGCAAAACGGAAGAGCCAGATCTTGGGATGACGAAGCTCGTGGTTCGTTCGGATCAAAAGACGAAGCGCCCCGCGCGTACGACGCGTGGTTCGCTCCGGTCCACGCTCCCGGCGATCGGCATCGCGGCGCTTTTGCTCGCGGCCGCGACGTCGACCCACGCGGGGCCGCTCCTCGATCAGCCGCCCAAGCTCTACACCTTCAAGCTCGACGACCCGTCCGCGCCGCGCCTCGGCCTCTTGCGCTCGTACCTCAACGCCGAGGTCGAGAGCCCCGGCCCGCTGCGCCGCTACATCTGGGGGCCCTTCGGCCAGTGGCGGAACGAGCCGTGGCTGCAGCTCGCGTGGCGCCACGCGCAAGCGGAAGGCGACGCCGCGGACGAACCCCACGCGTCGCACGACGACCTTCACGCATTCGGATCGAGCCGCGTTCGTCTGCTCGACGACGCGTCCGCGGCCTTCGCGGCGCTTCCGGTGTTCCGCGGGGCCTCCGAGGGCTCGGAGATCCTGCGCATCGAGCCCGACGTCTTGCCGTCCTGGTCGTGGAACGGCCTCGATCCTGCGCGCGCACCCGCGCTGCTCGTCTCGACCGGACCGAGCTTCGCTTCGAACGGCTTCGACTCGCTCTGGGCGCCGCCGTCGAAGCCCGTGCGTGACTGGCGTTGCCGTCGTCGTCCCGTGACGTTCGTCCGCGGCTCCGGCGAGCGTGACGTCTTCCCGCTCGTGCGTTGTGATGGCTCCGTCGCACCCGAGGCGCTCGATCGCCTCTCGATCATGATGCGCCCGGTCGACGTCGCGCGCCCTGCCGATCTCCTCCCCGACGAGGCCGATCCTGAGGCCGCGCGCAAAGGCGAGTGGATCTCCGACGTGCGCCTCGTGCATCCGCGTCTGCTCTGGGCGCTGCAGCGCATCGCCGACTCGTTCCCGTGGCGGCCGATCTACATCTACAGCGGCTATCGCCCCGGCGCGAAGGTCGCGGGCACGAGCCACCAGAGCATGCACGCGGCTGCGCGCGCTGCGGACATCCAGGTCCACGGCATCCCGAACGCCACGATCTTCCAGCTCTGCCGCGCGCTCGACGACGTCGGTTGTGGCTTCTATCCGAACAGCAAATTCGTCCATGTCGACGTGCGCAGGCCCGGCACGGGACACGCGCTCTGGATCGACGCGTCCGGCCCCTCCGAGCCCCCGCAGTACGTCGATTCGTGGCCGGGCGTGCTCGAGAAGGGCGGCATGGCCTGGGCGCCCGCGCATGCCACGCCTGGTGTCGTGGAGTGGTCTTCTCGCCTGCCGTCCGGGGCAAGCATGCCTGCGCCGCCGCGGTACGGCGGGCCGCCGTAGCGCGCCACGCGAGCCCACGCGCGAGCCACCACGCGAAGAATTCGTTACGATCCTCTTCGTGCGCGCTTTGCTTCGTTGGCTCTTGCTCGGCGGCGTGCCCCTCGGCGTCGCCCTCGCGCCGCTCGCGTGTGACGACAGCGGCTACCCTCAGATCATCGTTCGTCCGGGGGATCCCGGCGACGGAGGTCCCTTCTTCGACGCCACCTGGCCCGACGCCTTCCCCGACGGCGACGCCGGTGATTCCGATGCGCCGAACGCCCCTTCCACACCCGTCTGGATCGGCCTCACGCCGAACCCCGTCGGGGATGGAGCGCCGAAGCCCGGCGACGTCATCGCGGCCCGCCTCGGCGCGCTCGCGCTTGGTGCGCGGGCCACGATGCTCCGGCGCACGCCGGCGGAGCTCGCCACGGACGAAGGCACACTGGCGCTTGCCGAGGAGGCAGCCTTCTTCAACAGCCGCGGCGTCGTCCTCGGCTTCTCGCTCGTCATCGTCGATCGCGCCGTCTCGTTTCTCCCGCCTGATCTCGCGGAGAAACCGTGGAACGCGCCCGAGGTCCTCGCCTTCACGCATGCCTCGATCGACGCGGCGTTCGCGGCGCTCGGCGGCGCGGCGCGCTTCGTCGTGCTCGGCCGCGACGTCGACGTCCGCCTCGCCGCGCGCCCCGACGAGCGCGCGGCCTTCGAGCTCTACGCGAGCGACGTCCTCGACTACGTCCGCGCGCATCCGCTCGCTGCGCTGGGCGTCCGCGCCGGTGTGGGCTTCTCGTTCGAGGGCGTGGCTGCTCCGGACCCTTCGTTCTTGCCGCTGCTCGACGCGAGCGACGTCGCGGTCGCTTCGTACCTGCCCGGTCTCGGCGCTGTCGAGGCAGGACGTGCGAGCGACATCTCCGTGCATGCCGACACGATCCTCGCGCATGCTGCGGACAAGGACATCGTGCTCGAATCCGTCGGGTCTCCGAGCTCGTCCGTCGTCGGGGGATCGGACGACAAGCAGGCGCTCTTCCTCGAGACGTTCTTCGGCGCGCTCGCGCCGCGACGCGAGCGCTTCGTGTTCGTGAACGTCGAGGCGCTGCACGACCTCGGTCCTGTCCGGTGCGGAGCGCGCGTGTCCGTCTTGGGCGAGCCTGCGGATGGCCCCTACGCAGCTTATGCATGCTCGCTCGGCCTCTTCACCGAGCAGGGTCAGGAAAAGCCTTCCTGGAAGGCGTTCTTGAACGGCGCGGCCGCGTTCGCGTCACCGTGATCCGTGGGGTAAGGTATCCACATGGGCGACGCGCAAAGTCTGGTGGGCAAGATCGCGGCGATGCAGGACTACGCCCTGTATCGGGACCTGTCTTGGGAAGGGAGCTTCGAGGAGTACCTGGGGCTCATTCGCAAGCAGCCGCAAGTCACGCGCAACGCGTTCCAGCGTGCGTACGACATGATCATCCGGTACGGGACGGAGGAGTACACCGACAACAAGAAGAAGCTCGTCCGGTACAACTTCTTCAAGGACGAGCTGAACACCGGCCAGGATGCCATCTACGGCCTCGACATCCCGCTCATGCGCCTCGTGCACGTGCTCAAGGCGGCGGCGGAAGGCTACGGCCCCGAGAAGCGCGTCATCTTGCTCCACGGCCCTGTTGGCTCTTCGAAGTCGACGATCGCGCGCCTCATGAAGAAGGGCATCGAGCACTACTCGATGTCGACGGACGGCGCGCTCTACACGTTCGACTGGGTGAACCTCGACGGCGTCGGCATGGCGGGCCCCGAGAGCGGCCGCTTCAAGTGCCCGATGCACGAGGAGCCCTTGCGCCTCATCCCGCCGTCGTGGCGTGACCGCGCGATCAAGGAGCTCGAACTCTCGAACCCCACGTTCCACGTGCGCGTCGATGGCGACCTCGATCCGGCGTGCCGCTTCATCTTCAACAAACTGATGGAGCGGTACGGCGGCGACTGGGGCAAGGTCATGCAGCACATCCGCGTGCGGCGCCTCGTGCTCACCGAGAAGGACCGCATCGGCATCGGCACCTTCCAGCCGAAGGACGAGAAGAACCAGGACTCGACCGAGCTCACGGGCGACATCAACTACCGCAAGATCGCCGAATACGGCTCCGACTCCGACCCGCGCGCGTTCAACTTCGACGGCGAGTTCAACATCTCGAACCGCGGCATCGTCGAGTTCATCGAGGTCCTCAAGCTCGACGTCGCGTTCCTCTACGACCTGCTCGGCGCGTCGCAGGAGCACAAGATCAAGCCGAAGAAGTTCGCCCAGACGGACATCGACGAGGTCATCCTCGGCCATACGAACGAGGCCGAGTACAAGAAGCTCCTCTCGAACGAGTTCATGGAGGCCCTCCGCGACCGCACGATCAAGATCGACATCCCGTACATCACGAAGGTGTCGGAGGAGATCCGGATCTACGAGAAGGACTTCAACCGCGACAAGATCCGCGGCAAGCACATCGCCCCGCACACGCTGGAAGTGGCGGCGATGTGGGCCGTGCTCACGCGGCTCGAGGATCCGAAGAAGCACAACCTGTCGCTCGTGCAGAAGATGAAGCTCTACGACGGCAAGGTCCTGCCGGGCTACACGCAGGACACCGTGAAGGAGCTGCGCAAGGAGGCGCCGCGCGAGGGCATGGAGGGCATCAGCCCGCGCTACGTGCAGGACAAGATCTCGAACGCGCTCGTCAACGACATCGGCGAGGGCACGATCAACCCGTTCATGGTGCTCTCCGAGCTCGAGAAGGGCCTGCGCCACCACTCGCTCATCTCGAGCGACGAGCAGCGCAAGCGTTTCGGCGAGTGCATCGGCATGGTGAAGCGCGAGTACGAGGAGATGGTCAAGAACGAGGTCCAGCGCGCCATCAGCGCCGACGAGGACGCGATCCAGAAACTCGCGGCGAACTACATCGACTCGATCAAGGCCTACACCCTGAAGGAGAAGGTCAAGGATCGGTTCACCCGCGAGGACGTCGAGCCGGACGAGCGCCTCATGCGGTCGATCGAGGAGAAGATCGACATCCCCGAGAACCGCAAGGACGACTTCCGCCGCGAGATCATGAATTACATCGGCGCGCTCGCGGTCGACGGCAAGAAGTTCGAGTGGCACACGAACGACCGCCTGCGCCGCGCGCTCGAGCTCAAGCTCTTCGAGGATCAGAAGGACGCGATCAAGCTCCAGACCCTCGTCTCCAGCGTCATCGACAAGGAGACCCAGGAGAAGATCGACATCATCAAGACGCGGATGATCAAATACTTCGGGTACAACGAGGTCTCCGCGCGCGACGTCCTCGACTACGTCGCCAGCATCTACGCCCGCGGCGATACGAAGTAACCAGCCCGCAGCAACGCGTCCCCAGGCTCCCCGCTCCCACCGAGCGGGGAGCTTTTTTCATTTTGCCGCGGTGCGCCGTGAACCCGGCCCCGCGCGCGAATACACGCGCAACGTCGCAAATTGCATCGCTGCGCAGCCGCCTTCGCGCTACGCAAAACCCGTTTCGCGCCTATTTTCGCAGATCTCCCCATTGGGTCTTGGTCTTTCCCGGGGTATAGATCGGTCATGCGACGCCTCGGCGCGCTCCTTGGTTCGTCCCTCCTCTTGGTGTTTTCCGCCGGCTGCGGCGGATACCTCGGCAGCGCCCAGCGCGCCTACCAGGACGGTCGTTATCTCGAAGCGGCCGAGAAGCTCGGGGATCACGAGGACGAAGTCGCCGCGCTCTCGCCGCGCAAGCAGGTGAGTTACGGGCTGTATATGGGGCTGTCCCTGATGAAGCTCGGGGACCACGACGGCGCCGAGCGCTGGTTCGGCTTTGCCGAGCAGGTCGAAGCCCAGCGGCCCGGGACCTTGCGGCCCGATGAGAAGCGCGAGCTCGAGGCTGCCCGCGGGCAGCTTGCCGGCATCGAGGAGAAGGCCAAGGCGGCGGGCGAGGAGCCCACCCAGGACGGGACCTTTCTTCAGACCGTCCGGCAGACCGAGCCCGCGCCTTAAGACGCGTCTTTTTCGAGCTTCGCGCGCAGCCGCGACACGCTCTGCTCCAGCGACGAAACGACTCGCCGGAGGTCGCGCACCTCGTCCGAGGTCGCCAGGCCCATCGACTTCGCGAACGTTTCTTTCTGCTCCGTCGTGAACGTCGAGACCCGCCCGGGCATGCTCATCGCCGTCATCACGAGCTTCATGAAGCGTTCGTCCTGCATGAGCTTCGCGACCTGCGGGCTCGCGGCGAGCTTCATCCCCTCGGAGACGATCCGATCCTTGATGGACATGGACGGAGCCTAGCAGACCGGGCAAGCCGAGGGTGCAGCGTAGGCGGCCTCCTGTCCCCCGTCCCCTGATAAAACGTGGGTTCGATTTGCGTTTGTTATTACGTTTGTCAGAGTCCTGCAGAGCCATTCGCGCCGGGTTTTCCCCGCGTGTGAGCTCGGGGAGGGGAGCGAATGCACTCGAACGGCCTCGCCAATGGCTGCGTGCCGGGCGTTCACGAATCCGACGACGATCCGCCGTCGACCCAGCCCAGGACCAAGCGCTCTGCCGAGGCGTCGCCTGATTCCACGGTCCTGCTTTGCGTCCAGGTCACGCCGCCGGACGCACGCATTTTCCTCGACGATACGCTGATCTCCGTCGGGCCGCATCGCGGGCGTATTCCGTGCGAGCTTCGCTGGCGTGTCCTGCGCGCTGTGGTGCCGGGGTATGTCCCGTGGGCCGAGGTCATCATGCCCGTCACCGACATCACCGTGGCCGTGGCCCTCGGGCGCAAGGCGCAATCGACGCCGCCGCCGCCCCGCCCGATCCGCGTCGTCCTCCGCCAGCCGGAAGAGCCCGTGCCGGAGTCGACGCCTCCGTCCTCCACCGATCCGCTGGCGATCACCGTCGGCTGGTGAATTCGGCCTTTGCGCTCGGGGGCCCGGCTCGCAGGCCGTGCTGGGTCCCCGAGCGTTGTATTCTTTCCGTAATTCTTCAATGAACGACGCGCGCGCCGAGCCACCGCGAGAGCAGCGGCCAGACCGTGTGCGTCGAGCGGCTGCCCATGATCAGATCGATGTGGCCTTGCGGGAAGACGCGGTACGTCTTGTCCCGCGATCGGCTCGATCGATAGGCCGGCTCCACCGACGCGGGCGGCGCGAGATCGTCGCTCTCGCCCGCGACCACGAGCAGCGGCACGTTCATCGCCTCGAACCCCTCGACGAACCCGGACAACCCCCCGAGCCGGTGCCCGCTTTGCCGCGCCTCCGCCGCCGCCAGGAACATGTTCCGGAGCACCGTGATGCTCCCGCTATCCATCGCCAGCGACATATGCTGCGAGAGCACCACCGGCTCCATCGATCCCGGACGGAAGCCGCGGATCGGCAGCGGAAACACGGGACTTTCGACGAGGACACGCGCGAGCCGGACGACCTCGCCGATGGCGCGTAGCCCGAGCGCCCCGTGACCGAACGACATGCGCCGGTCCACGGCGAGCAGCAGGTGGCCGGCCAGCGTGAGCGGCAGCGAACCGCGCGTGAAATGGTAGGGGCTGCCGAGCGTCACCACGCCGGCCACCGCGCCGTGGGCGAGCGGCGCCGCCGCGTAACTGACGAGCCCGCCGAGCGAGTGTCCCACCAGGAAAACCGGTTGCGGCCCGGCGAGCCGTTGCACCTCTTCCAGCGCCCAGGGGACGTCCTGCTTGACGAACTCGCTCACGTCGGTCGGCCGCCGTGCGCCGAGGTGTCGGGAACGGCCGTGGCCGCGCAGGTCCAGGTTGAAGACGTCGAAGCCCTCGCGGGCCAGGTAGTTCGACAGGCTCCGGGCGGGCAGGTGCCAGGCGTACCGATTTTGCCCGTAGCCGTGAATGAGCAGCACGCTCCCCCGCGTCCCGCCGAGCTCCGCCGAGCGTTTTCGCACCATCGCCAGCGGAATTCCATCATCGCCTACGCCGCCCCGCACGATGCACAGCTCCTTCACGAAACGCCCGCGCGCGTCGCGATCGATCGCTTGTTCGACCCGGAGTTGGTGCAGGATCATCGGTGCCCTCCGATTACCTACAAGAATGCGCCGAGCATGCAACGCGCCGAGCACTTCCCGGACATTGAGGCCCCGCGCGTGGCGTCGTTTCCGAGGAAAACCGGGAAGCCGTGCGACGATGCCCCCGAAATGGATGGCACGTGGTCCATGTTGAGTTGGGAAGATCACGTCCTCGGGCATGCTGGTGCCGGTGAGACGTCGCGGGGGGCTTTCAAGACGGGCGGGCTCGTGTACTGTCTCGGGCGTCCTTCCCTCTTCGAGCTTCGAGCACACCGACGAAAGAGCGTCCCATGTCCCGCATGGCCCTGCTTCCCCGCTTCGCCCTCTTGACCCTCGGCGCGTCCCTCCTCGTGGCCCGCACCGCGTATGCGCAGCCCTCCGAGGACGGGTTCGACAAGGACGCCGAAGATACGATGGCCGGAAAGGCGAACGACAAGGAGGAGGCGAAGGCCGGCGACAAGATGCCGGGCGAGAAGGAGAAAAAAGCGGAGGGCAGCGGCGACACCGGGATCTGGGACACGAAAGAGGATCCCACGAAGGCGTACCGTTACGTCGGCGTCCGGTACCGCCACGCCATCATCCCGAGGGCGATCCTGAACCTCTTCACCGACGGCGGTGCCACGGTCGGGGTGCCGATGGGGGGCCTCGAGTTCGGCACGCGGCGTGACCGGCTCGAATACATTTTCTCGCTCTCGTACGCCGACTACTCGAAGGGCGAGATGCTCTTCAAAGGCAAGGGCCAGCCGGTCACGGCGTACGAGCGTGTGCAGAGCGATCTCGCCGTCATTTACGGGAAGGTCGAGATCCTCTACGAGGTGCCGCTCGACAGCCGCAGCCGCTTCTCGTTGCTCTTCGGCGGCGGCGTGGGCATCGGCGGCGTCATCGGCGACCTCCATCGGCGGCAGGTCTACCCGGGCTCGGGCAGTGATCCCGCGGTGCCGTCGCAGTGGAACGACTGCACGAGCTTTGGCGAGCCGAACGCCACCTACTGCGACGTCGACAACGGCCACTTCGGCGACTACGCCGAGCCGAGCTGGGCGAGCGGCGGATCCAAGCCGTTCATTTTCCCGTGGATCGCGGTGCCGCAGGTGAGCTTCCGCTACAAGCCCATCAAGATGCTCCAGGCGCGCGCGGACGTGGGCTTCGCCATTAGCTCGGGCGTCTACTTCGGCGCCAGCATCGACTACATCCTCTGACGGAAGAGGAGCCCAGGGGAACGTTGCAGCTCCCGCCCCGATACGAGCCCATCGCGCCCCTTGGCAAGGGCGGCGGCGGAGAGGTGTGGTCGGCCAAAGACCGCATCACCGGCGCGACCGTGGCCGTGAAGGTCCTCGCCGAAGGCGCGAACGAGGCAGAAATGCTCGCCCTCGTGCGCGAAGCCGTGGCCCTCTCCGGCCTCGAAGGCCTCGGCGTGCCGCGCATCCTCGGCTTCGGGCGCCTGCCGAACAGCCCCCGCGCCTACCTCGTGCGGGAGCTCGTCGTCGGCAAGAGCCTGGCCGCGCGGTTCAACGAGCCCGATGAGCCGCTCGAGATCCTCGCCGCGATCGCGCAGGCCGCCGATCAGCTCACGCGGCTGCACCGCGCGCTCTTGCTGCACGGGGAC
>Ga0247823_10004619_pt1 | contig 11012 bp, 15 predicted proteins | sample 13C_PalmiticAcid_2_FD_192426 | JGI IMG/M metagenome (GOLD analysis project Ga0247823, IMG submission 192426) | Soil microbial communities from agricultural site in Penn Yan, New York, United States - 13C_PalmiticAcid_Day30 | ecosystem: Environmental > Terrestrial > Soil > Agricultural land...
GCATTCGTCACCATCGTGGTCGGCAACATCGCGATGCTCCGCTGGTTCCGGGGCTCGCCGGGAACGCCCATGCCCCCCAACCGGGCGTACGACGCGTTGCTGCTCGCGGTGAGTGCCCTGATGGTGCCGCTCCTGGCCGTCGGACCGCTTCGCTCGGCACTCGGCTTTCCGGAGGACGGCGGAGCGGGGTGGGCGCCGGGATTGGCCGCGCTGCTGGCGGTGCTCTCGGCCTGGCGCTTCGGAAGGGCATGGCATGGGGCGAGATCGCGTCCGGCGTCAGCGGACACCACGGGGCTCAGGGAACCGTAAGCGACTCGAAACGGCCCCGTCGAAACACCACGAACCGCGTTCCCTCCGCCTTTCGCCAGGCGAACAGCTGGCGCGAGAGATCCGCGCTGTCGCTGACAGGGCGGTCGTTCATGCCGACGATGATGTCGCCCACCGCGAAGCCGGCCCTGTCCGCATTGCCGCCCGTGGCGACCTCCCGCACGGTCGCACCCACCGTGGACGAGCGCCCCGAGACCCACGCCACCGGGGGGGACACGTCCTCGAACCGGGCGCCCAGGCGCGGGCGGACGCTCGGGCCCTGCTGCTGCATCTCACGCACGGCCTGCAGCACCACTTCGATGGGGATCGACAGGCTCACGCCACCAGCCCCTTGCATGCCGACCACCGTGCGGACGTTCATGCCGACCACTCGTCCGGCGTGCGTCAGCAGCGGTCCGCCGGAGTTGCCGGGGTTGAGGGTGATGTTGCTCTGGATGAAGGTTCCTTCCATGTCCTCGCTGAAGTGCCGCGGATCGCCGCCCACCACCCCCGCCAGCACCGATCGGCGCAGACCGAAGGGTTCGCCGACGGCAAGCACCCAGTCGCCCGGCCGCAACATGGTGGCGCGCCCGAAGGGAGGAGGCTGCTGCCCGGCCCCCTCGACTTTCAGCACGGCGATGTCGAGTTCACTGTCCTCGGCGACACATCGGGCCAGGAGAATCCGCTGGTCGGAGAGGCGCACGACGATGCGGCCCGCCCCTGCGGTGACATGCGCTGCCGTGACGATCGTCCCGTCGGCATCGACGAAGAAGCCGGCGCCCACGGTGCCGTCCGAGATCGCCATGTCGTCCAAACGCTCGGCGGCGATGTCCATCCCATAGACCCCCACCACGCCAGGCATCGCCCGCGCCAGCGCGGGTGCAAAGGTTCCAGGCAGCGGGACGGTTGGGGCGACGCCGGCGCAGCCAGCCAACGCAAGGGCGAGGAGGGCGCTGGCCAGCGGCGGCCGGAGGCCGGCGCGCCGTGGCGGCTCAGGGGCGTGCACGGATCGCGCGCATGGGCCTGGACCAGGGCGGCCTGTCGGGCGATCTCTGCTGCGTCGATCGAAAGGGCCGCAGAGTCCATTCCGGGGGCAATTGGAGCGGTCGATCGAAGGGCTCATGGGGTGACTGCGACCTTCAGCACCCCGTCCCGCTGGTGACCGAACAATTCGTAGGCCGCTTCGATGTCGTCGAGCTTGAACCGGTGCGTGACCATCGCGCCGAGGTCGATCCGTCCCGCCGCGATGACGGACATCAATCGCCGCATCCGCTCCTTGCCGCCAGGGCACAGGGTCGTGACGATGCGGTGGTCCCCGAGCCCCGCGGCGAGCGCTCCCAGCGGAATGGTCAGGTCACTCGAGTACACGCCGAGGCTTGACAGTGTGCCGCCGGGGCGGAGGACCCGAAGTGCCGCCTCGAACGTGGCCTGCGTGCCCAGCGCCTCGATCGCGGCATCGACGCCACGGCCGCCAGTCAGTTTCATGATCTCTTGCACCGGGTCGACACGGGACGCGTCGATGATGCAGTCCGCGCCCATTCGGGTCGCCATGTCGAGCCGGGCGCCGATGCGGTCGACGCCGATGACCACGCTTGCGCCGCTGAGGCGCGCGCCGGCCGTGGCGCACAGCCCGATGGGGCCCTGGGCGAAAACCGCGACAACGTCGCCGATGCCCACGCCCGCCCGCTCCGCACCGCTGAAGCCCGTGGACATGATGTCAGGGCACATCAGCACCTGTTCATCGGTCAACCCGTCGGGGACCGGCGCCAGGTTCACCATTGCATCCGGCACCAGAACATACTCCGCCTGGCATCCGTCGATCGTGTTGCCGAAGCGCCAGCCGCCCATGGCCTTCCACCCGCTCACGGTGCCGGCGCCATCCTGCGAGCACACCCCACAGAGACAGGCATTGCTCCAGCCGCTTGGCGTGATGGCTCCGGCAATGACACGTTGTCCCTCCTCATACCCGGCGACACCGGCGCCCAGCTTCTCGATGATGCCGACGGGCTCGTGTCCGATCGTGAGGCCCCGCGCAACCGGATACTCGCCCTTGAGGATGTGCACATCGGTGCCGCACAGCGTGGTGGTCGTGATGCGGAGCAGGGCGTCGGTCGGCCCGACCTCCGGAACGGGCTTCTCGTCGAGGACGATCCGACCGGGTTCGACAAAGATCGCGGCCTTCATTCGCTTCATGGCGGTCCCCCTTCGTGAAAGGGGCAGCTTAGACGTGGGATCGGCCGGCGCATTGCGCAACGTCAAGGCCGAGACGGATCATTGCTCGGCGCCGGTGCGGCTGCCCGTGAGCAGGAGCTTCTCCCGCCGAGGGTTCGGTGCACGCGGCCCCTGCGGCGTCGACCCAGTCATGCGAGCAGGCACCGTCAACATCGCGTCGACCGAAATCAACGGCACCTTCCCGTCGTCGAGGATGGCTTGATCCATGCCGATCCCCCCCCCCCGGCAACGTGGAATGGTTCGTCGACAATGGCCACGGAACGCCGCTCGCCCAGCTCAGCCTGTCGGCGATGCTGGTGGAGGTGACTGCGATCCTGCGTCCCACTGGCTGTCGCTGCCCCCCGCACCTGGCCCTGTGATCAAGGCGTTCATCACCGCCGAAGGCGCGGGCACCCGGCTCTGCCCCGACTTCCACATGGCGCAGGAAGCGCTGCGGTTGTTGACGCGCGGCAAGGGATCCGACGCGGCACCGGGCCGTCGCTACTTCCTCGAAGAGACCCCGAAAAGCGAATAGATCGGGCAGCTCGAGAACATGCCGGTCAGCAGGGGAATCAGACCGATCAGTCCCCAGTAGCCGATGGCGCCGGCCAGCAACAAGGCGATCAACGCGATTCCGAGGGCGATGCGCAACCCTCGATCGACGGTGCCGATGTTCACGGTACGCATGGTGGCTCCCGGTGGGCTGCGCTCTGGCAGCGAAGGCATCGATGTTGGCCCTGCGACGCTCCGTTCAGATTGACTTGGCGCAAGTTCGATCGAACCTCGGCTGGACGCCGACGGCCGGGGTGGACACGTGGTGGGTTGCAGGCCTTGTCGACACGACCAGGCACTCCGGAGGGACAAGCTTGGACATCGATGCAGCGCTTCGGTGGCACTCATCCGCACCGCAACCTGGTGCGCAGGGTCTCGATCTGCGCCAGCAGGTCCATCACGAGTACAACGCCCGGTGCGCCGAGCTCGAAGTCGCGACTCAAGCGCAGGGCGACTCGGGTGCGCTGGAGGGCGTCGCCCGAGAACCCCCAATCGGCCGGGCCTTGCCCCGTGGGCCTCAGCAGCCCTTCGTCCACCAGGGCATGAACCTGCTGGGGGGCCGCCCCGACGGCCTGACAGAGCGTCACGAGGGTGAATGACATGTGCCCTTCGACAAGGACGGGGTCCATGTTGCTGTCGGCATCGGTTTGATCCATGGCATCACGTCTCCAGGTGGGCGCGCGGGTTGCAGGCGGGGAATGCCGAGGCAAACGCGCTGTAGGCCGCCTTCTGTGGCGCGGAGCCCGCGGGTGGCAACGCGATCCGCAGAACGGCATAGAGGTCACCGGGCGCCTTCCCCGGCAGGCCCTTGCCTTTGAGTCGCAGCTTGCGCCCTTGGGATGATCCTTGCGGGACACTCAGTTGAACGACACCGTGAGGTGTCGGCGCAGCGACGGTGGCACCGAGTGCGGCTTCCCAGGGCGAGACCGGAAGCTCGCAGTAGATGTCCCCTCCATCGAGGCGGAAGACGGGGTGGGGCAGCACCTGGATCTCCAGGTACAGGTCTCCGGCCGAGGCACCGTCTTGCCCCGTCCCCCCTTGGCCCGCCAGTCGCAGGTGCTGGCCTGGGCGCACCCCGGCGGGAACGCCAACCTCCAGCTGCCGCTCGCGCAGGGTGGCGTGCCCCGTCGCATCGATGACGGGAAGTCGCAGCGCGATCGTGCGCCGTGTGCCGCGACAAGCCTCTTCCAACGAGACGGCCACCTTGGCGTGGTGGTCGCGCCCCTGGGACGGCCCCTTGCCGCCGTCGTGGTTCCGCCCGCTGTCGCCAGGGGCGACCGCGCCACGACCGAACAACGACTCGAAGAAATCGCTGAACTCTGCAGCCCGACCTGCGTCGTGGGCGCTTCTGCTCTGCGCGGCATCCGCGCTGCGGCCGGTGAATTCGAAGCCACTGTCCCACCCCGGAGGCGGCTCGAACGACTGACCCTGGGCATATCGGCGCGAGATGTCGTCATACGCCGCGCGGCGCTCGACATCGATCAGCGCCTCATGGGCTTCCGCCACTTCCTTGAACCGGGCCTCGGCCTCGGGTTCCTTGTTCAAGTCGGGATGGTACTTGCGGGCCAGCTTTCGATAGGCGCGCTTGATCTCGTCTTGCGTGGCCGTGGGCCCGACGCCCAGGGTGGCGTAGTAGTCCTTGAATTTCATTCGAACCTCAGGCCAGGTCTCGCCGCCGCCTGGCGCTGGTCATGCCGTCCGCGGGGACAACTCGGCGGGCCGGAGGGAGCGGCCGCGGTCGGCTGCGGCCACCAAGGCAGGGCCGAATCCTTCGAGGCTGGCCGCGCAGGTTCCGTCGTCCACCTCCCGGGCCGTGAAGGACGTCGTCAGCACGGGCGATTTCCTGGTGATGCGGCCAACCTCCGCGACCGCGTTCGGCGCTCCGCGGCTGGCCATCACCGAGACCACCGCCACCTGGTTGAACCGGCCCGCATGCTGCGAGACGAACGTGCGCATCGGCCCCGCGAGACGCTCCGCCCAGATGGGGGAGATCAACACGACCACGTCGTACTTCTCGGGGCCGGGACCGCTGTATGAGATGGAGGGTTTGCGGTGGAGCAGGGAGTCGAGAACGCAACGCCAGGTGCCGAGCATGCCGATTCGTGGCCGCGTCTCCTGGATCTCCGCCAGATCCCAGCCATGCAATGCGCACAACCGTCGGGCAAGGCGCAACGAAGTGCCGGTGAACGAATAGGTGACGACGAGGATCCGGCTCATGGAGACTCCTTCGATATCGAGGCCGGTCGGGTGGCGGGGCCTCTGTCGAGGACGTCGTCCGATCACGGGCTGGCTCGATGCTACGGGTCCGTGCTGGACGGTCATTGATCCGGCGCAACCCATCCGCTCTTCAAGCGGCGGTGCCCGCGACGTCCGGGGGCGTCGAGGGGGTTGGGCCAGGCCGAAGTCGATGGGCCTGCCGCCTACAGTTTCCCCAGTGACCGCAGCCCTCGGCGATAGGCGGCCAAGCGAGGCATTTCGCGCATCAGCGGCGGCAGGGACACAGCGAGGAGCAGCGATGCCAGCGGGACCACGCAGATGAATCCCAGGTGCTTGAACCCCAAAGCGCCCACCACCCCACCGAGCACGAACATGGCCACCAGGCCGGCTGAACGCTTCAATCGCACCTTGTCATGTCGTACGCTGCGAGCCGACGAGGAACTCCGAGCGTTCCAGTAAAGCAGCTTGCCCAACTCCATCCCGACGTCGGTGACGTTGCCGGTCATGTGGGTGGTGCGGAGGCTTCCACCAGAGGTCTTCGAGCCGACGGCGTTTTGCAGACCCATGATGAACGACAGCAGCAGAACGGTCACCGGCACGGCGAAGGGCGTCGGCCAGCTCAGCGTGAGCGCCCCCATCAAACCGAAGGGGAGCATGAGGGCGGCTTCGAGCAGGAGCGCCGGCGCATAGATGGCGCGCAGGTGCCTCTGGCGGCCCCAGTGGACGAGCAAGGCGCACGTCGCGGCCCCGAAGACGAACGACATGATGGCGCCGAGGGCGCTCAGGAAGAGCTCGCCGTTGCCGAGCACCGCGCTGTCCGCAAGCTGGGACGCGAACCCGGTCATGTGCGACGTGTAGGTGTGTAGGACCAGGAATCCGCCGGCATTCACCGCTCCGGCGTTGAAGGCGAGGAACACCCCGAGCGTCCAGTTGGTCGTGTGCGATCGGTGCCGGTAGGTGATGAGCTTGAGTCGACGCATGGGATGCTGAATCGGTAGCACCCCGATCAGAACACAAGTGAGGATTCTCAATTGCCGCATCGGACGCACCGCACAGATTGAGCACATTCCAGACCGCAGGAGTTCGAATGTTCTCGCAAATGCTGATCGCGACCGATGGTTTATCGCTTTCCGAAAAGGCAGTTCTAGCTGGCATCGACCTGGCACGGCGCGTCGGCGCACGCGTCACGGCGGTGCACGTCAGTCCTCGCTTTCATGTCCTCACGTATCGAACCGACATGCTCGAAGAGACCCGGAGCGAGTACGAGAAGGACGCGCGGGTCCACGCACAGAAATACCTGGATTTCGTGGAAAGAGCGGCCGCTGCCGCCGGCGTGCGATGCGAGGCTGTCCGTGAACAGAGTGACGACGTGGAAGTGTCGCCTACCAAGTCCTCGTGCACTCCAACGTGCCAGTGTTGATCTGTCGCGGAGCGGGAGGTGGAGCAGGCCCGCGTCGCCCTCGAGACGATGGCCCGACCCGGTATGGCCGGCATGTTCCAGGTCCGCGCCCCGGTCGCCGGCCGGGTGCTGCACGTGCTGCAGCCCAGCGAGACCATGGTGGCGCTCGGCTCGCCCTTGATCGAACTCGGCGACACGGCACGCCTGGAGGTGGTGGCTGAACTGCTCACGACCGACGCTTTGCTGGTGCGGCCCGGCATGCCGGTGGCCATCGACCGGCGGGGGGGCGACCGTCCGCTGGCGGGCCGCGTGCGTTCGGTCGAGCCCGGTGCCTTCACCAAGGTGTCGGCGCTGGGGGTCGAGGAGCAGCGTGTGCGGGTGATCATCGACCTCGCCAGCCCAACAGCGGATTGGGAGCGACTGGGCGACGGGTACCGCGTCACCGTGCGCATCGTCACGCTGGCGTCCGATCAGGTGTTGCGCGTGCCGTTGAGCGCGGTGTTTCCGACGGCGGGCGGCGGTTTCGCGGTGTTTCTCGTCGCCGGAGGAAGCGCGCGCCTGACGTCGGTCACGGTCGTCGCGCGCAACGCGTCCGATGCCTGGATCCGGGAGGGGCCGGCGGAGGGCTCCGAGGTGGTCGTGTACCCGCCGCCTGCCGTGGCCGACGGGCAGCGCGTGAGAGCACGGAAGGGCGTCCCGCGATGAGGCCGGCGAGCGGTTCCGGGAGGTTCACCGGGTCTCGGCTTGCCGCCGGCTGCCCGGAGCGCCGCAAACGGTCAGGCTCACCTCGCCACCTGCCATCTGCGACTCTTCCTCAACTGTCAACTCCACCCGTCATGACGAGCTGCCAATCGCGTGACACGTCCGAACACATCGTCCAGGTTCACCTTTTCCAGCAGAACCCGCGCCAGTGCGGGAGCGCATCGTTCGCCGAGTTCGGCGGGACGGACCCAGGCGTAACCGTCGACCTCCGGGCGCACGACGCCGTGGCGGTCGGTGAAGCTGCTGGTGCAGCGCAGGTCGGCGGGTGATATGTGGGGGATCAGGACCGAGAACAGGCAAAGATCCTTCCCGGTTCGATAGAGGAATCGCCCGAGGGCGATCCACGCGGACGGATCGAGGCGGAGGCCGCATTCCTCCCATGCCTCGCGCGCGGCCGCCGCGGCCTGGGATTCGCCCGCTTCCTGCAGCCCCTTCGGAATATCCCACCAGGGCGTTCGCGTGAGATGGCACAGCAGCAAGGAGCCCTCGGGCTCGAATGCGAGAACGCCACAACTGACAAGAGGCGGCCGGAGCGGAATGGGTGTCATGGGAAGGAATGCGATGTCACAGACGGCGGCCACGCTCGCAATCTGAGTAATTTCCATTATCATGGAAGGATGGAAGAACCTGCTGTTGTGCGCTCCCTTGCCGCGCTTGCCCAGGCGCATCGCCTGAAGGTTTTTCGGGCCCTCGTCGTTGCCGGCTCGGGTGGCATGACGCCGGGCGTCATGGCCGACGGGTCTGGAATTCCAGCTGCGACGCTGTCCTTCCACCTCAAGGAACTGATGAACGCAGGCCTTGTGACACAGGAGCGGCAAGGTCGCAGCTTGATCTACCGAGCGTCGTTCGATCACATGAACGATTTGCTCAGCTACCTTACCGAAAACTGCTGTGCTGGAGAAGCCTGCCTTCCCGCCGCCGGCTCGAGTCGTCAATGCTGATCGCACAGACGCGCCAAGTCTTCGAAGCTGCTGCCTCCCGCATGTCGCAGATGGTGTACCCGCCCTTCGACGACCTCGCCGGTGCCGAATTCCGATGGGCGTTCGCGGATATCCTGGAAAGTTGACATGACCGAATCGCAATCCGAGCGAACGACGAACGGGCAGGGCATGGCGAAGCCAGCCATCGCCTTCTTCGAGCGCTTCCTCACGGTCTGGGTGGTCATCTGCATCGTCGCGGGTGTCGTGCTCGGCCAGGTCGCTCCGGAGTTTTTCCGCACGGTGGGCGCACTGGAGATCGCTCGCGTCAACATCCCGGTCGGCGTGCTGATCTGGGTGATGATCGTCCCGATGCTGCTGAAGGTCGATTTCGCGGCGCTCGGTCAGGTCAAGGCGCATGCCCGAGGCATCGGGGTCACCCTGTTCATCAATTGGGCGGTCAAGCCGTTCTCGATGGCCTTGCTGGGTTGGATCTTCATCCGCAATGTGTTCGCGTCGTGGCTGCCCGCGGACCAGATCGACAGCTACGTCGCCGGACTCATCCTGCTGGCCGCCGCACCGTGCACGGCGATGGTGTTTGTCTGGAGCCAGCTCTGCAGGGGCGATCCCTACTTCACCCTGTCGCAGGTCGCATTGAACGACGCCATCATGGTCGTCGCATTCGCCCCCATCGTGGCCCTGCTGCTGGGCCTGTCGTCGATCACCGTGCCGTGGGACACCTTGCTGACCTCGGTCGGTCTCTACATCGTGGCGCCGGTGGTCATCGCGCAGGCATGGCGCAGGCGCCTGCTGGACCGTGGCCCCGCCCACTTCGAGGCCGTCGCGGCCAAGCTGGGGCCGCTGTCCATCGTCGCGCTGCTCACGACCCTGGTGCTTCTTTTCGCTTTCCAGGGCCAGGCCCTCATCGAACAGCCGCTCGTGATCGCCCTGCTGGCGGTGCCGATCTTCATCCAGGTCGTCTTCAACTCCGGGCTGGCCTATTGGCTGAATCGGAAGATGGGGGTGCGGCACTGCGTGGCAGGCCCCTCGGCCCTCATCGGCGCCAGCAACTTCTTCGAGCTGGCAGTCGCAGCGGCCATCAGCCTGTTCGGTTTCAAGTCCGGTGCGGCGCTTGCCACGGTGGTAGGCGTCCTGATTGAAGTGCCCATCATGCTGGCGGTCGTCGCGGTGGTGAACCGTTCGCAGGGCTGGTACGAGCACGGCACCCAGAAAGGCTGACCGATGAGCAACATCACGATCTTCCACAACCCGGCCTGTGGAACCTCTCGCAACGTGCTCGGCCTGATCCGGCACGCCGGCATTGAACCTGTCGTGGTCGAGTATCTCCGCACCCCTCCAAGACGCGACGAGCTGCTGCGACTGTTGAAAGACGCCGGCTTGTCGGTGCGCCAGGTGTTGCGCGAGAAGGGCACACCTTTCGCGGAACTGGACTTGGCCAACCCCGTGTGGTCGGACACGCAGCTGCTGGACTTCATCGAGCAGCACCCGATTCTGATCAACCGCCCGCTGGTGGTGACGCCACTGGGCACGATGCTGTGTCGGCCGTCCGAGGCTGTGCTCGAGTTGTTGCCCGTCGGCAAGCTCGCCCCCTTCACCAAGGAAGATGGCGAAGTCGTGGTGGATGATGGAGTTCGGCGTGAGTGACCTGGACCAGACGTTCCCCGCGCTCGATCCCGACGCCTTCGCCATGCCGACGGTTGATCGGTTGCTCGGATCTCCTCCCGAGCATCCGCCTCGCTTTCTCATGCTGTACGGGTCGCTGCGTGATCGTTCCTACAGCCGCCTCGTCACCTTCGAGGCCGCCCGACTGCTGCGGGCCATGGGAGGGGACGTTCGCATCTTCGACCCGACCGGGCTGCCGCTCCCCGATGGCGCCGCGCCGGACCACCCCAAGGTGCAGGAACTGAGAGAGCTGGCCGAATGGGCAGAGGGCATGGTCTGGTGTTCGCCGGAACGTCATGGTGCGATGACCGGCATCATGAAAGCCCAGATCGACTGGATTCCGCTCAACACCGGCGCCGTTCGCCCGACGCAAGGCAAGACACTCGCGGTCATGCAAGTCTCCGGCGGCAGCCAGTCTTTCAACGCGGTCAACCAGCTCAGGATCCTGGGTCGGTGGATGCGGATGTTGACGATCCCGAACCAGTCGTCGGTCGCCAAAGCCTTCAATGAGTTCAGCGAAGACGGGCGCATGAAACCATCGGCGTACTATGACCGGATCGTGGACGTCATGGAGGAGCTCTTCAAGTTCACGCTGCTTACTCGCGGCGTTGCTCCGTATCTCGTGGACCGGTACAGCGAACGCAAGGAGTCGGCCGAAGCGTTGTCCAAGCGGGTGAACCAGCGAGGCATCTAACCCTCAGCGTCTTTCGCAGGCGACATGCCAATGGCACGAGGCGGGACCGTGGCCACACTGCGCACCGCACAGGCGCTCGCGTGGGAGTCGACCTACTACCAGCCAGCGATCCTCGCGACAGCCATGGCACGGGACCTCGGCGTGGCGACACCAACGATAATCGCGGCGTTCTGCCCACCGTGCTCATCGGCATCGCTGCGCTCTGGTGGCAGACTGAAAAACAAGAAGAGGCCAAATGGTTGGCCAAGGACGAGCGCGACTGGCCGGCGGG
>Ga0247823_10004620_pt1 | contig 11008 bp, 8 predicted proteins | sample 13C_PalmiticAcid_2_FD_192426 | JGI IMG/M metagenome (GOLD analysis project Ga0247823, IMG submission 192426) | Soil microbial communities from agricultural site in Penn Yan, New York, United States - 13C_PalmiticAcid_Day30 | ecosystem: Environmental > Terrestrial > Soil > Agricultural land...
TTCCTCGGCCCCATATATCCGAAGAGGTAAGCTGCGACTTTTCGCATTTGTATTTCTTCGGCGCCTTCGGTGATGCGGTATCGGCGGTGGTGCCGGTAGATATGTTCGAACGGCTTGTGGCGCGAGTATCCGATGCCGCCGTGGACCTGCATCGCGCGGTCGGCGGCTTCGCAGACGAGGCGGTTCGCCCAGTAGTTGCACATGCTGACCTTGTCGGAGAGCGTGCGCTCGACCTCCTTGTGGGGGGTGTTGTCCATGTCCCACGCGGTCTTGCGGATGAGGAGACGCAGCATCTCGGCCTGCGTCGCGAGCTCGACCAGCGGGAACTGGATCGCCTGGTTCTTCGCCAGCGCCTCGCCGAACGGCTTGCGCGTCCGGGCGTACCGGACGCTCTCCTCGATGCAATAGACCGCAGCGCCCAGCGAGCTTGCCGCCTGCCTTATGCGGTTCTGGTGGACGAAGCTCTGCGCGATCGCGAGGCCGCCACCCTCGGGCCCGAGCCGCGCCGCGTCGGGCACCCACACATCGGTGAAGGTCATCCTTGGATGGTCGGTCGGCATGTTGAACGTCCACATATATTCATCGACCGTCATGCCCGGCGTGCCCGTCGGCACGAGCAGGCAAGTGATGCCCTTGGCATCGCCGTCCGCGCCGCCGGTGCGGCAGAAGGTCGCGCAGTGCGTCGCGACATGCATGCCGGTGATCCACATCTTGCGCCCGTCGATCCGCCAGCCGTCGACGCCGTCGCGGGTCTCCTTGACCGCGCGCGTCTCCATGTGGGTCGCGTCCGATCCATGGTCGGGCTCGGTCAGCCCGAACGCGGTGCGGCGCTTGCCTTCGAAGCCGCCGAGGATAAACTCCTGCTTCTGCTCCTCGCTCGTCGCAAACTGCTCGAACATCTCGACGAAGGGGAAGTTGCCGACGATGCTGTGCTCGTTCTGCAGGTCGTTGTGGAGCCCGAGGCCCTTCGCCGCGAAGTGCTCGCGGATCACCGCCATCCAGAGGTTCGATCCGTCCTTGCCGCCGTACTTCTTCGGCGCCGAGAAGCGCCAGTGGCCCGCGGCATCGGCCTTGCGCGTCGCCTGCTTCAAGAGCTGCTCCCACTCATGGCGCGGCAGCCCCTGATTGTCCCAGTCGGTGCGCGCATGCTCGCGGCGGTGGTCGAAGAAGCGGATATTGTCGTCGGCAAGCTCGAGCGGTTTGATCTCGGCCTCGATAAACGCGTCGAGCTCGTCCAGATACGCCTGCAAGTCGGCGGGCATCGCAAAGTCCATGTCTCTCTCCCTGATCTGTCTTATCCGCGCCAGTCGGCGCGCGCCGCGACCAGCGCGGCATATTTGGGGCTGTCGACCGCGCATTTATCGAGCACATCGCGGCGCAGTCTCGCGAGCAGGCCCGGCTCGGCGAGCGTCGCCCGACCCGACAGCAAAGCCTCCGCCAGCGCCTTGTCCTCAGCGCGTACGCCAGCCTCCAGATCGCGCAGCACAATGCCGAGCGCGTTCATCGCGACCACCGCCTCGAACTTGGCATGGCCTTGCGACGCGGGCTTGATCGATGCCTCGATCCAGTCCTGCACCGCCTGCACGATCTCGCGGTTGGCGGGCTCACCGGTCGGGGCGGACGCGGCGTCCGCCGACGCGGGCAGCGCCCTTGCCCGCTCAGCCTCGGGCGCTTCCGCTTCGAGCAGGCGGACGAGGTCGAGCTCCTGCTCGGCCGTGCGCCGCCCGATCACGACGCGCTCGACCGTCGGGTCGGCGCCGCTCCGCCACATCTGCCCCATCTGAAGGCACCCCAGCGCCCACCAGAGCGTCCGGTAGACCAGCCAGAAGCGGAAGCGGGTGCGGTCGACCGGCGCCCCGCCCGCCCCCTCATAGGCCGCAAAATAATCCTCGAGGCTGCCGACCCCGAACGCCGGCTTGTCGAGCTGGCCGAAGCGCCACACGCTCATGCAGCCGAACGCCAGATCCTCATGCGCGTCGCCGCGGTGCGCGAGCTCCCAGTCGAGCACGACGGCGAGGCCGTCCGCGTCGACCATGATATTGCCCATCCGGTAATCGCCGTGGACGAGCACCGGATCGGCGGGCGCGGGCAGATGATCCTCGCACCATTTGATCGCCAGCGCGATCACCGGACGGTCGCCGCCATATGACAGGAAGCGCGCGCGAAGCTCCGCCAGCGCCGCGCGCGTGTCCATCAGCGGGATCGCATCGGGGACCCGCTCCAACGGGATGCTGTGGATGCGCGCCAGCTCGCGGCCGAGGTCAGCGAGCAACGACGCCGGCGGACCCGCCAATATCTTCGCCGGCGACACCTCCGCCATCACGCGGCGCATCACATAGCCCGTGCCCATGCCGTCGCCCGGCTCCAGCACGCCGACCACCTCGGGCGCCTTCACCCCCGCATCAAACGCCGCCATCACCAGCGCCGCCTCTTCACCATGCCCGAACGGACGGTCCGCCATATAATCCGCCGACGGCGCACGGCGCAGAACATAACCCGTCGTCCCGCCCACACCCGACCACGCAAATGCAAAGCTCTCCATGTTCGCACCGCCAGACAAACGCTCGAGGCCCGACAGCGCGCCAGAACCCGCAACGCGCGCCATGAAAAGTGGAAGCAAGGTCGGAAGTGAGCTCATGCTGCGATGGTGCGGACTAAGCAGAGTGAGCGCAAGCCGCCAATCGCGTCAGGATGGACAGCGATCAAGAAAGTGAAAATGACGCGGCAACATGCGCCAAATCCGCTGCATGGTTACAAATCACCCCATGATGCATAATCCTCGACATGCACATTGGGCCGGCGAAAGCTCGTAAAACTCATGCTGGCAGACAGATCGAGTGCTTCGATCTGATGCCACCAGCCGACGGGCAGGAAGATCGCCTCGCCCGGCCCGATGACGGTTTCGAGCACCGGCGGTACGGCCGAATCGCCATCGCCCGCGGGTAATGCTTCATTGCCCCAGTCGGAGAAACAGTGACGACTGTTGCGCATCCGCGCGAACGCCCATGGGGGTGCCATTCGTACGCGCTTGCGACCGATCACCTGCACCAGCAGATTGTTGGTAAGGTCGTGATGCCAAGGGGTCAGCGTGCCCTTGGGCCCGAGCCAGAAAAAGCCGTCGCGCTCGCGCGTTTCGTCGAGCAGCGCGATCGGCGCCATATCGTCCCACAAGGGCGCCAGCGCCGCGGCGTTGGTGCCGCTATTGTATGCGGTGAGGTAGATGTCGTTGCTCGACTCGCCCCCCCGCAGCCAGTCGATCAGTTCGCCGAAGCGGACGAGACGGCGGTGGTTGTCCTTCGCGAGTTCGTAATCGGGGTCGCGCTCGCGCTCGACCTGCGCCTCGACCACCGCATCGCCGGCAACGCGCGCGAAATGATCGAGCGACCAACGAGCAAGCGCGGGCCAATGGTCGATGAGGCCGGTGAGCTTCGCGGGGCGGTTCGCTTCATAATGATGGCGATAGAAAAGACCGGCGTCGGGCACGTCGAGCGTATCGAGCGCGAAACCGCCCTCGGACTCGCGCGCCAGCCGTTCCTGATTGGCGAGCAGCCAGCCCTGCTTCGCCATCCGCGCCGCCTGCCGCCGCAGCATCGCCGCCATCGGGTCCTTGGCCAGACGGTCGACTTCATATTTCGCCGCGGCCGCCGATATGCCCGCGGCCGCGAGGCGCGCATGAAGCGCAGTATCGTCATCGCCTGCCGCGAGGCCTTCGGCGAGCAAGCTGCGTTTATCGGGTGGGGGCACGGGCGGATTCCTCGAAAGCTGCAGCATAGCGCCGAAAATAAGGTCCCAACCTCAAGCGCCTGTCCATGACAGAAAGATGACGGCCCTATCGGGAAGCCTGCCACCAGAATCTGTTGATATAGAAGCTTTGTACCGAACGGCCTTCACTATCTTCGGCCGGAAGAAAAGCGGCGCGGGCCATCAGCAGTTCGCATGTCTTGGCGTCGAGGCTTGGAAATCCGGAACTGTCGATGATCCGGCAACCGGTGGGCGCTCCGTCCGCACCGATCGTCAAAAGAAAAGTCGTCATGCCTTCATTGTTGTTCACGGCATCGTGGAACGGATAATCGCCTCTCGTGACCCATTTCCCCGGGTCACCCGCAGGCCGGGGCCTGATCGCCAGCGATCGCGACCGATCGGCGTCGAACCCCCAGCTTGCGAGCAAGTCGTTCTCGCACGCCTCCAACGCCTCGATCGCCGCGCCCACATTGGGCAGCGACGGCGAGACATCGAGTTTCTGCGGCCCCGTCAAGCGCCCGAGGCCGCCCTCGCGCAGCGCATCGAAAACAACACCGTCGGGATCATTCCACCGGATCGCCCCTTCGTCGCCTGTTTTCGCGACATAGGAATCGGCTTCGACACGGTGGCGGCGCCCCGCCCCGAGTTCGATTTCAATCGATGCTGTCGATAAATAGACGGGGAGCGCGCTGCCATAGAGGCCCCAGTTGAAGCCGCCGAGCGTCCAGCCCCGGTCCACCTCGAGACGATAGCCTTGGCCGGCAGTCGTAAAATGGCGAATGAGGCGGCATTTGGTCGCGCCATAGTCGATTTCCCATCGGCTTTCCGGCGTGTCCGCCATCGCATGTGCCGCGACCGGAGCGATTGCCCCAAGTGCAGCGACGCAGGCCAGGAAGGCGCAAGCGGCCGGAACAAGACCAAAAAAGTTCATCGCACCACGGTAAGCGTCGAAATCTGCGACGCAAGCGGGAACAGCGGGTGGCTTGCGTGCAATGCCCGACCAGCCGGGCGCCCTCAGTCGCCCGCCGAACCCTCATAGTCGCGTGCGTAAACCGCGGCACGGAAATCGCGGTGGAGCGTGCCGTCATAGGGCATCGTCTGGACAAAGAAGACCGCGGTCAGCTTGTTTGCGGGGTCGACCCAGAACAAAGTCGAGGCGGCGCCATCCCAGAAAAATTCGCCGACCGCGCCGCGATTTTCTTCGGGCGTCTGCGGCGGCGATTTACGCACGGCGAAATCGAAGCCGAAACCGACCGCGCCCTTGCCCGGCAGCCAGGCGCGCTCCTTGATCGCGGGGTCGAGTTGGTCGGTCGCCATCAGCTTTATGGTCGACAGCTTGAGGATGCGCGCGCCGTCGAGTTCGCCCTCGTTCAGGAGCATGCGCGCGAAACGCTGATAATCGTCGAGCGTCGAGGCAAGGCCGAAGCCGCCCGGGGTCAGCGCATGATCGCGGAAATTGAGCGTCTGTGCTGCGGCCGCGTCCTGTTGGACCAGCTCGCCGTCCTTCTTCACATTCATCGCCGCAAAACGCGGCAGCTTCGCATCGGGCTGGCGCCACGCGGTGTCGGTCATCTTGAGCGGTTCGAAAATATGCGTGCGGACATAGTCGGCAAAGCGCTGGCCCGAGAGCTTCTCGACGAGCGCCGCCTGGACGTCGACCGCGATGCTATATTCCCATTGCGTTCCCGGCTGGAACAGCAACGGGACGCCGGCAAGGCGCTTGCTCGCCTCAGCGAGCGGGATCGTCAGCGCAAGCGGGTCAGCGGCGACATAGGCGTCGTGCGCGGGCGTCGGCCCCGCGCCATATACGAAGCCCGCGGTGTGGCGCAGGATGTCGCGCACGGTGATTGGCCGTTCGGCGGCAACATAGCGCGGCTGGCCCGCGGCATCCTTGCCCGCATAGACGCGCATGTCGGCATATTCGGGAAGATATTTGGAAAGCGGATCGTCGAGGCGGAACTTGCCCGCCTCCCAAAGCTGCATCAGCGCGACGCCGGTCACCGGCTTGGTCATCGAATAGATTTGCGCGATCGTATCGCGGCGCATCGGGCGTTTCGCTTCGCGGTCGGCCATGCCGGCGGTACCAAAATAGACCTCGCGCCCATCCTGCCAGATCAGCGCCGAGGTGCCCGCGGCGCGTCCGTCGGCGATCATCGCTTTCAGTGCCGTGTCGATCCGGGTCTTGTCGATTCTGAGCTTTTCCGATGGCGCTGTCCGGGCCTGTGCACCCGGCGAGGAGAGCGGAAACGCGACCCCCGCCGAGAAGATGGCCAAAGCAATTGCCGCTGCGCGCATGACTGCTCTCCCCTGTTCGGCCGATCATCGCCGGTTCGGGAGCATCACATCGCGTTCGGCGCCACAGGTCAACGCTGGCGCGCGTGAATAGGTCTGCGGTTATTCGGCTGCGGCGGGCTCTGCGTCCGTCAGCGCGCCGTTCTGGATCAGCCATTGCGGGTGCGCCCCCTGTACCGACGCGATGATCCGGTCGATCGCGGCGGCGACCTGTTCGCCCTCGGACTCACGGTCGCGCTGGACGATCACGCGCCGCGCCTGTCCGTCGATCAGCACGCGCTCGCGCGGGAGCAGCTCGCCGACGGTCAGGCCAGTCAGGATTGTGCGGCTGTCGTCATCGCGTTGTTCGAGCGTCGCGATGCGCTGGTTCAGCCGCTCTTCGAACTGCACCGCGGCATTGGTCTGCTGCCGCAATTGCACGATATTGACGCGGCCGGCGCGGTCGAGCTCGCGGCGCACCTTCGCGGCGAGCTCATCGTTGAGCCGCGATGCGTACTGGTCGACGAGCACGACGCCGTCGACCGCGACTTCGTCATTCTCGATCCGCACATTCAGGCTGTCGACGCGGTCGCCTTCGCCGAGCAGGCGGTTCAGTTCGGACTGCACGATGCTGCGCGCGCGGACCTCGCGCGCGATGCCGTTGAGCGATAGCGCGAGCGGGATCGACAATATGCCGAGCGCGACGACGATCCCCGCCACCTGCATTGCCGTGTGCTGCCGCGTCAGCGACGGGCCGAAATGATTGAGCCGCGCGACGATCGTCGCGGCAAAGGCAATCGCGAGCGTGTTGGTGAGGAACAGCAGCGCCGCGCCGAGCGCGAAATCCATGCGGCCGGTAACCAGCCCGAAGGCGACGGTCGAAAGCGGCGGGACGAGCGCGGTCGCGATCGCGACGCCGACCATCACCCCCGACAGCTTGCGCATGATCGCATAGACGCCGGCGATGCCGCCGACCACCGCGACGCCGAGGTCGAGCAAGGTCGGCTGCGTTCGGGCGCGCAACTCGGGCGTGACATCCTTGATCGGCGACAGCCAGATGATCAGCGCCGCAACGAGGATCGCGACGGCTACCCCGGCGGCCAGCGTCACCAGCGAGCGGCGGATCAGATTGCTTTCGATCGTCGCGAGGCCGAAGCCGAGCCCCATGATCGGCCCCATCAATGGCGACACGAGCATCGCGCCGATGACGACCGCGGTCGAGCTTTGCAGAAGGCCGAGCGTCGCGATCATCGCCGCGAGGATGATCAGCAGCAGGAATTTCTTGTCGAGCCGCGCATCGCGCGCAACGCTCGCCAGAATCAACGAGCGGTCGAGGGCGTCGTCGCCCTCGACCGCTTCGTTATTTTCGTCATTCCGTGCCGCGCGGCGACCACCGGCGTTAAACGGCGCGTCGCCCAAACCGGGCACCCCGGGATGATCGCCAGCCACGAAGCCGTTAGATCTTCCCGGTCAGTTCGGGAACGGCGCTGAACAGATCGGCGACGAGGCCGAAGTCGGCGACCTGGAAGATCGGGGCGTCTTCGTCCTTGTTGATCGCGACGATCGTCTTCGAATCCTTCATGCCGGCGAGATGCTGGATCGCGCCCGAGATGCCGATCGCGAAATAGACCTGCGGCGCGACGATCTTGCCGGTCTGGCCGACCTGATAGTCGTTGGGGACATAGCCTGCATCGACCGCGGCGCGCGAAGCACCGAGCGCGGCGCCGAGCTTGTCGGCGAGCGGGACGATGACTTCTTCGTACTTCTCGCTCGAACCCAGCGCGCGGCCGCCCGATACGATGATCTTGGCCGAGGTGAGTTCCGGACGTTCCGACTTGGCGATTTCGGCGCCGACGAAGCTCGAGATACCGGCATCGCTGCCCGCACCCACGGCTTCGACCGTGCCCGAACCGCCCGAGGTCGCAGCCTTGTCGAACGCGGTGCCGCGCACGGTGAGAACCAGCTTTGCGTCCGACGATTCGACGGTCGCGATCGCGTTGCCGGCGTAGATGGGCCGGGTGAAGGTCTTCGGCCCCTCGACCGACAGGATTTCCGAAATCTGCATCACGTCGAGCAAGGCTGCGACGCGCGGCGCGATATTCTTGCCGGTGGTCGTCGCGGGCGCGAGGAACGCGTCGTGCGAACCCATCAGGTCGGCGACGAGCGGCGCGATATTTTCGGGCAGATTGTGACCGAAAGCGGCGTTGTCGGCGACATGCACCTTGCCGACCCCGGCGATGCCGGCGGCTTCCTTGGCAACCGCGTCGACGCCGCTACCGGCGACGAGCAGATGAACTTCGCCCAGCTTCGATGCAGCAGTGACCACCGCGAGCGTGGCGTCCTTGACGGCCTTGCCGTCATGTTCGACCCAAACCAGAGTTTTCATGAGTGCACTCCCATCGCCTTCAGCTTGGCAACCAGTTCATCGACATCGGCGACCTTGATACCGGCCGAGCGGGCGGCGGGTTCGCTGACCTTGACCACCTTCACGCGCGGCGCGGTGTCGACGCCGTAATCGGCGGGGGTCTTGGTATCGAGCGGCTTCGACTTCGCCTTCATGATGTTCGGCAGCGAGGCATAGCGCGGCTCGTTCAGACGAAGGTCGGTGGTGACGATCGCGGGAAGCTTCAGCTTCACCGTTTCGAGGCCGCCGTCGACTTCGCGCGTCACATTGACGCTGTCGCCATCGACGTTGACCGCGCTGGCAAAGGTGCCCTGCGCCCAGCCCGTCAGCGCAGCGAGCATCTGGCCGGTCTGGTTGTTGTCGTCGTCGATCGCCTGCTTGCCAAGGATCACGAGACCCGGCTGTTCGGCGTCGGCGATGCCCTTCAGGATCTTGGCGATCGCGAGCGGTTCCACGGCATCATCGGTCTGCACGAGGATTGCGCGGTCGGCGCCCATCGCGAGCGCAGTGCGCAGCGTTTCCTGCGCCTTGGCCGGGCCAACGGATACGGCGACGATCTCGGTCGCGACGCCCTTTTCCTTCAGGCGGATCGCTTCTTCGACACCGATCTCGTCGAACGGGTTCATCGACATTTTGACATTGGCCAGGTCAACGCCCGTGCCGTCGGCTTTGACCCGCGGCTTGACGTTGTAATCGAGCACCCGCTTTACGGGGACGAGGATTTTCATAGCTTTTAAAGCTCCTCTCGAAAAATTGTGCACTGCGCCATAATTGGCGTTTACGTAAACGTCAACTAGCAGTCCCTACTCCTCCCTCGCGGGTGCGAGGGAGGGTTGGATTATCACGCGACCTTGCGAACCTCGGCGACAATCTTCTGTGCCGCGTCGCCAAGATCATTTGCCGCAACGATCGGCAGGCCCGAATTGGCGAGGATGTCCTTGCCTTCCTGGACGTTCGTACCTTCGAGGCGGACGACGAGCGGGACCGAGAGGTTCACTTCCTTCGCCGCGGCGACGATGCCGTCGGCGATGATGTCGCACTTCATGATGCCGCCGAAGATGTTGACGAGGATGCCCTTCACGGCGGGGTCCTTGAGGATGATCTTGAACGCCGCGGTGACCTTTTCCTTGCTCGCGCCGCCGCCGACGTCGAGGAAGTTGGCGGGGAATTCACCGTTCAGCTTGATGATGTCCATCGTCGACATCGCGAGGCCCGCGCCATTGACCATGCAGCCGATGTTCCCGTCGAGCTTGATGTAGGCGAGGTCATATTCCGATGCCTCGACCTCGGCCGGATCTTCTTCGGTCAGGTCGCGCAGCTCGGCGAGGTCCTTGTGGCGGAACATGGCATTGCCGTCGAACGCCACCTTGGCGTCGAGGACGAGCAGTTCGTCGCCATTCGCGCCTTCGCAGACGGCGAGCGGGTTGATTTCGATCTGTTCGGCATCGGTGCCGAGGAACGCCGCGTAAAGCCCGCCGAGGACCTTGGCTGCCTGCTTGGCGAGATCGCCTTCCAGCCCGAGCGCCGCGGCGACGCTGCGGCCGTGGTGCGGCTGGATGCCGGTGGCGGGGTCGATGGTGATCGTGTGGATCTTTTCCGGCGTGTCGTGCGCGACGGTTTCGATGTCCATGCCGCCCTCGGTCGACGCGACAACCGCGATACGGCTGCTGGCACGATCGACGAGCAGCGCGAGGTAGAATTCCTGCTTAATGTCGGCGCCGTCGGTGATGTAGAGGCGGTTCACCTGCTTGCCGGCTTCGCCGGTCTGGATCGTCACCAGCGTGTTGCCGAGCATGTCTTTCGCGTGTGCTTCGACTTCCTCGATCGTCTTGGCGAGGCGGACGCCGCCCTTTGCGTCGGGGCCGAGTTCCTTGAACTTGCCCTTGCCGCGGCCGCCCGCGTGGATCTGCGACTTCACGACATAGAGCGGCCCGGGCAGCTGCTTCGCCGCAGCGACGGCTTCCTCGACGCTCATCGCGGCAATGCCCTTGGGGACAGCGACGCCAAATTTCGCGAGCAGTTCTTTTGCCTGATATTCGTGGATGTTCATGAGGTCTGCCGGGCCTTTCGACTCTGGAGCGGGGAGAAGTTTGGCGCCGCATAAGCACAAGTTCGCCCGCAAGGCTACCCCCGGGGTCCCGAGATAATCTTGTCCGCGACAAAGGCTTTCGGCCGTCCGGTCCGTCTTCGGGATGACGACGCGAGCTTGAGTTGATAATGGACCGAGCTCATAATCGGGCGGCGCAGCGGATCGGGATGAGGGAGCCGAAGATGCAGATAAGGCTTCCGGTTTTGGCGTTTTTGGCGCTCGCGGGCCCGGGTGCCGCGACGGCGCAAACGAACCAGGCGCTTGACGTGCAGGTCGCCGAGACGCCCGATATTGTGCGCATAGGCGCCGCCGATCAGCTCGTTTACGAACTGCACCTCACCAATTTTGCCAGCATTCCGCTGCGGCTGGATCGGCTTGTTCTGAAAGCCGGCGACAAGGCGACGCCGCTCAACACCTATGCCGGGGACGAACTGGCCAAGACGATCGGGCTTGTCGGCCCGGCCGAGACCGATACGCGGATCATTCCGCCGGGCCGCCGTGCG
>Ga0247823_10004622_pt1 | contig 11008 bp, 10 predicted proteins | sample 13C_PalmiticAcid_2_FD_192426 | JGI IMG/M metagenome (GOLD analysis project Ga0247823, IMG submission 192426) | Soil microbial communities from agricultural site in Penn Yan, New York, United States - 13C_PalmiticAcid_Day30 | ecosystem: Environmental > Terrestrial > Soil > Agricultural land...
ATAAAAAGCCTGAGAAAACGAATGATCCCGACGCCCCTCAGCGCCCCGAACCGAAATAATGACATCGCATCCCATCATCTTTGACCGGGCGCATGTACGCCGCATGCAAACACGCGCTGCGCTAAAACTGGCTGATCATAACTTCCTGATCGACTGGAATTTGAAACTGCTGATCGAACGTCTGGCAGATATCAAACGTACATATCCCCGCACCCTGCTGATCGGTGGTCGTGCCTCGCCTGAGGTTATTACCAGTCTTATGAACGCCGGGCAGATCGAAGATCTGGTAATGATGGATATGTCACCAATCTATGAACCAGATGTGTGCGCCGACGAAGAACATCTGCCGTTTGCCCCAGGTACGTTCGACCTGATTGTCAGCCCCTTCTCATTACACCACGTCAATGACGTTCCGGGTGCGTTGATCCAGATACGCCGTGCGTTAAAGCCGGACGGATTGATGCTGGCGGCCTTCCCGGGCGGGGAGAGCCTGATTGAACTGCGGCAATCTTTCATGAAGGCCGAGATTGAACACCGACAAGGGGCGCGCATGCGTGTGCACCCGTTCATTGATAAGCAACAAGCGGCGGGCCTGCTGCAACGTGGCGGATATGCGCTGCCTGTTGTCGATTCAGAACGTCTGGTTGTCACATACGATAACGCCTTCCGCCTGATGCAGGATCTGCGTCATATGGGGGAAACGAACAGCCTGCAACTGCGTGACCGTGCCTTTACGGGTAAGAATTTGATGCTGGAAATGGCTAAGGCCTATCAAGCCGAATTCAGTGAAGCTGATGGCCGTATACGCGCGACATTCGAGATGATCTTCCTGTCCGGCTGGGCCCCGCATGAAAGCCAGCAGCAACCCCTGCGCCCCGGAAGCGCCCAGAACCGTCTGGCAGAGGCTTTAGGCACGGAAGAAATTGGCACCGGGGAACGCGCCCGCTAGAAGAAAAAAGTTACAAAAAAGCCGGCGATGAAGCCGGCTTTTTCAATTCTATTCGTTGCCGTTGCTTTCGCCACCGCCACCGCTTTGACGCTGTGGGCGTGGGCCGCCTGGACGACCGCCTGAACGATGGCCGCCACCACTGTGACGACGCGGGCCACGATCGCTGCGCTCACCGCTGCTGCTGCCGCTATGGCCTTCTTCGCTGTTGCCGCGGTTGCCGATGTCATCATTGGCATTACCGAAATCTTCGTCTCTACGTACAGAAGAACGGTGACCCGGTGTCGGCATCGGGCGTACACCGCCTGCCATGCGCTCTTCACGGATCATGTCGATTTCAAGCGCGGCTGTCGCACGGCGCAATTCATGCAGTGATTCATTCAAAGATTCACGTGCAGGAGTATCTTTCTTGTCGGCTTGCCAGGCTTCGTAGCTTTTAATGCACTTTTCTGCCGCATCGTGCAGTCTTTTACTTACTTCATCCATAGCCTGAACTCCTTAAACTTGTCAGAGGATTAGATTACGCGAATGGTCGCTTACTCGCTACCGAAAACATTGTTGATTTGCTGTGTCACGCGAATGAATGTCGTGCGTTTTGACAATTCTTTCAGGCGACGTGCACCCACGTATGTGCAGGCAGAACGAATACCGCCCTGAATCGCGCCGACAGTATCCGTAACATCACCACGATATGGGATCTTCACAGTCTTGCCTTCGCTGGCGCGATATTCAGCCACACCACCGGAGTGCTTGTTCATCGCGGTGTCACTGCTCATGCCATAGAATTGCACAAACTTCTTGCCATCTTGCTCAATCACTTCGCCTTCGCACTGATCGTGGCCGGCGAGCATACCGCCGAGCATCACAAAATCAGCGCCCGCACCAAATGCTTTGGCCAGATCGCCCGGCACTGTGCAACCGCCGTCACCGCATACAAGACCACCTAGGCCGTGCGCTGCATCGGCACATTCAATAATCGCTGAGAGCTGCGGGTAACCCACACCTGTCATTTTGCGTGTGGTGCAAACGCTGCCCGGGCCGATACCGACCTTTACTACGTCTGCGCCTGCGAGGATCAGCTCCTCGGCCATTTCGCCTGTGACAACGTTACCGGCCATAATGGTGATATCCGGCAACTTATCGCGCATCTTTTTAACGAACTGTGCAAACGGTTCACTGTAGCCGTTGGCCACATCGATGCAGAGCTTATCAATACCCTTGCCCGTGGTTTGTACTTTTTGTTTCAGGAACGCTTCGAGTTTCTCTTCGTCTTTTTCGGATACGCCGATGCTGTACCAGACATTGGCATTGCCCTCTTTCTCATAAAAAGCGACGAGTTTTTCTAGCGGGTAATGTTTATGCAAGGCAGCGGTCATGCCGTGGCCCATTTTGCCAAACGTGCTGGCCATCGCCATTGTGCCGACGCCGTCCATGTTGGCGGCGATGATCGGCACGCCGTGATAGTTCTGGCGGCTCCACTTAAATTCGTAGCTGCGGCTGATGTCCACTTCCTTGCGGCTACCCAGCGTCGAACGCTTCGGGCGGATCAGAACGTCTTTAAAATCCAGTTTGATGTCTTCTTCAATACGCATAGTCTTTTAGTTTCTCACGATTTGAAAAGTGATGAAGCGGCATTCATATGCTTTTGCTTCTTGGTGATTTCGCTTTCGACACGCACGATTTCGCCTTTCAGCTCCTCGATATAGTCGCGCAGCTCCTCTACCGACATAGCGTCGAGATTACGGAGCTTGGCTTTCTTTGTGCGGGGATCCAGATCGTCGTCGCTAAACATACTTTAAAAAGTTCGGCTTTCCTGTTGCGCTGGCTATCAAAAGCCCCCAACATTACGCACATGAACACGCAAACGCAACAAATGATGCACGCCATCCGAATCCGTGAATTTGGTGACCCGGAAGTCCTTGAAATAAAAGAGATTTCAATGCCCATACCCGGCCCTGACCAGGTGCTGGTACGCGTGCATGCGGCGGGTGTAAATCGTCCCGACCTGTTGCAAAGAATAGGGAAATACCCGCCCCCACCCGGCATCACCGATACACCCGGGCTGGAGGTCGCAGGCGAGATCGTAGCCACAGGCGAAAAAGTTTGCGCGCTGATCGCTGGCGGTGGTTATGCAGAATATGTCGCCGTGCCTAAGGGCCAGTACCTGCCGATACCGCAGGGACTCTCGATGATCGAGGCCGCAGCCCTGCCCGAAACTGTATTTACCGTATGGAATAACGTGTTTGTGCGCGGTGCCTTACAGCCCGGTGAGACATTGCTGATACATGGCGGCGCATCGGGTATCGGCACCACGGCCATTCAAATGGCCAAGGCGCATGGCGCGCGCGTGATTGTCACAGCGGGATCAGATGATAAATGCGCGGCGTGTATCAAACTGGGCGCTGATCAGGCGGTAAATTACAAGACGCAGGATTTCAGCGAAGTACTTTCCGACATCGATGTCGTGCTGGATATGGTCGGTGGCGATTACGTGCCCAAGAACCTGAAAGTGCTGCGCGATGGCGGACGTCATGTCAGCATCGCGACGCTAAATGGCCCCAAGGCTGAAATCGATATCCGTATGGTGATGCAAAAGCGTCTGGTGCTGACGGGATCAACCCTTCGCGCACGATCAGTGGCCGAAAAGACCGCATTAGCAGAGGGTATTCGTGAAACCGTATGGCCGTGGATTGAAGCGGGAAAAGTAAAGCCCGCGATCTATAAAACCTTCCCCCTCGCCCAAGCCGCACAGGCCCACAAAGCGTTAGAGCAAGGTGATCATTTCGGGAAAATTGTTTTAACGGTTAGCGATTAGCACGGTATACCCGACCAGATTAAAATCATGGTTTTGGTGCTGACGGATTGGTCAAGGCCAGTGGCACTTGCGGATCAATGCGATAAACACCGGCGCGCCAGCTCCAGAAATCCGGCGCTTCTTTGGCAAGATGACCTACACCTTCATCATTGAGCCAGAATACTTTGCGCCCCGGTATGGCAAAGATGTTTTCTCTGGCCAAATTTACACGGTGAGAAAATGGCATCTTGCAATCACCGTCTTTACCCGGCTCTACCAGCTCACGCTTCAACCATTCATTACCGCCAACCAGATGAGTAAGAGCGTTTTGGTCAGGGTTATTCTTTAAGGCCAGCGTTAAATCATGGGGGTTCTCAAGGGCTCGCAAATCAATGATGCGCGAAGACAGCCTGTGGGTGTACCCCGCTGTCACGGTTTTTGAGATGGCCTGTTGCTCATCTGACAACCCAACACATACAAAAAGGCTGTTCTCTGCGCTAAAGAGCAAAGACTTTAGAAAACGTCGATTGTCGTTCAGGTCGTGCGTCATTTCGAAATTATAAGGATTATTGGTCTCAAACTCAATATTTTTATGGAAATAAATTAAAGCTGGTGATCCGCCCTTTTCCAACCTATATTCCTGATATTCCCGACATTTATTAACGTCGAGACATGGCCTCTGAAACAGCGGGCCGGACGCAAGAAAGTTTTACCTTTTACAAGGTCACATAAGGAGAGTTTTAAATGGCTACAAAGATTCCCGTTGCAGGTTTGCTGATGCCCAAAGCCAGCGCTGTATGGCTGGTTGAAAATACACCGATGACATTCGAGCAAATCGCCGAGTTCACAGGTCTGCACCCGATTGAAGTACAAGCGCTGGCTGACGAAGAAGTGGGTCGCGGTATCGTGGGCCGTAACCCGGTCGAGCACAACGAAGTGACACAAGACGAACTGGACAAGGCAATTGATTCAGCGCTGAACGGCGATGCCAGCTATCGCATGAAAATGGCGAAGAGCGACCTGCCGACAGTGAAAACACGTGCCAAAGGCCCGCGTTATACTCCTGTTACAAAACGTCAGGACAAGCCGGACGCTATTGCTTACATCCTGAAGCATCACCCGGAAATTTCCGATGCGCAGATTTGCAAACTGGTGGGCACAACCAAGCCCACCATTCAGTCGATCCGTGACCGTGAACACCCGAACATGCCAAACATCAAGGCACGTCATCCGGTTGATTGCGGCCTGTGCACCTATTCAGATCTGGATGCGGCATCCCGCAAAGGCCTGAAGGCACAAGGCAAGACACCTGAAGAAATCACAGCACATAAAGAGAAAGTGCTGCAGAGCCAGCAACTGCCTGAAGAAGAAGAAAAGAAACCATCAGGTGGCTTTGATTTCAGCAACTTCCTGAAATCATCAAGCAACTAATAACTATAGATACAAAGCAAAACGCGGCGCTGAAAAGTGCCGCGTTTTTTCTTTAGAGCGAGATCAGTCCGGGGGTTAGCCCCCACCGGCCGCCTCTAGCTCAATTTCCTCTTTGATCTTCAGCTTTTCGAGTTTCAACCTTTTCAGCGCTACTTCGCTGGCCGACGGATGTTTCATTTCTGTTTCAAGCTGCGCACATAGTACGGCATGGCGGCTTTTGAGTGCTTGTAAACGTCCCTTCACATTTCCACGCGTTGTCGGCATCGTCAAAATCTCCTTCTCATCTTTTTTCATCAACATCATACAAACAGGCAGCCGCACGTCCGGTTCCCCGGTCGTTGATCAATACAGAATCGTTGCTAACTACCCATAAGTTCAGGATGTCACGGGGTGGGTTAAACAGAGGTTAAATTGTTGTGCGTTGCGCACAGTCCCCTGCTTAAAACACAAAAAAATCAGCCACCTTTTTTAAGGGTGGCTGAGTAGGTGTTGCGTGTGAGGAGGAACAACATTCCTATACTCACATCTTAACCCGTTAACTATTAAGGCCCGTTAAAGATTGTCTAAAATTGTATCTAAATTCCTTAACAGACAAATTATCCTTACAGATCAAATACTACGCCCTGTGCCAATGGCAGTGCGGACGAGTAATTGACGGTCTGGGTTTGGCGACGCATGTAAGTTTTCCATGAGTCAGAACCGCTTTCACGGCCACCGCCCGTCTCTTTCTCGCCACCGAAAGCGCCACCGATTTCAGCGCCGCTGGGGCCGATGTTCACGTTGGCAATACCACAGTCACTACCCACGGCAGAGAGGAAGGTTTCAGCCTCGCGTACGTTCAGTGTGAAGATACAGGATGACAGGCCTTGCGGGACGTCGTTCTGGATTTCAATCGCCTGTTCCAGTGTTTTGTATTTCATCACATAGAGGATCGGGGCAAAGGTTTCAGCCTTTACCACGTCTGATTGGGATGACATTTCCACCAGTGCCGGTTTCACGTAGTAACCGCCTTGTGGTACACCGTCAGTCACACGTGTGCCACCGACCAGAACCTTGCCGCCCTGTGCCTTGGCCGCAGCCAATGCCTTCTCAAACGCATCAAAGGATGCCTTGTCAATCAACGGGCCATTCAATGTGCCGTTTTCAAGCGGATTGCCGAGACGAATTGCGCCGTAAGCTTTCTCCAGCGCTGGTACCAGCTTGCTGTAAACATCTTCGTGCACGATCAGACGACGCAGCGTTGTACAACGCTGACCCGATGTGCCCACCGCACCGAACAGGATAGCGCGTACCGCCATATCCAGATCAGCGTCCTTGGACACGATCATGGCGTTATTACCACCCAGTTCCAGCAAACTGCGGCCCATGCGTCCCGCAACCTTTTGTGCCACCGCGCGGCCCATCGGCACGCTGCCTGTGGCACTGATCAACGGTACATCATGATGATCAACAATCGCTTCGCCCACATCGCGGCCACCGATCAAAACTTCCATCATGCCATCCGGCACTTTGTGGCCCGCGGCACGGAAGCGTTCTGCGGCGCGGTCATAAATGACTTTGCAGGCGAGCGCTGTCAGCGGTGTCTTTTCAGACGGCTTCCAGATCACCGGATTGCCGCACACATAAGCGAGCATCGCATTCCACGCCCATACAGCGACAGGGAAGTTAAACGCTGTAATCACGCCCACGGTGCCCAGCGGTTGCCAGACTTCGCGCATGTGGTGGCCGGGACGTTCAGACGCAATGGTCAGACCGTAGAGCTGACGGGAAAGACCGACAGCGAAATCGCAGATATCAATCATCTCCTGCACTTCGCCAAGGCCTTCGGAATAAATCTTGCCGCATTCAAGCGTCACGAGTTTGCCGAGTTCTTCCTTGCTGGCGCGGAGTTCTTCACCGATCAGGCGCACAAGCTCACCACGCACAGGGGCCGGCACAGCGCGCCATTCTTTAAACGCTGCTACGGTTTTCTTGACGGTAACATTAACGTCAGCGACTTTGTTCTGGCGCAGGACGGCCAACTGCACGCCGTCGATTGGTGATTTTACAACCAGATCGCCCGCGCTGAATGCCGGGCCTGTCAGGCCTAAAGAAGAAAGAATGGATTGGTGATCGTTCATAAGCGGGCTCACTTTTGCGGTAGATGAACTGGACATTTAAGAGGCCTCCCCAGCGGTTATTATGTTATTTAGGACCCTATTCTGGCATAGACAGCCCCCCTGACTAAAGCCCCTTGTTTGGCGGGCGCAGCAAATTTTATTGAAAATCCCGGAGGTGCCGCATAGGATGCCGAAAAACAGGGAGTTCACCATAAAAATGGGAACAACAAGCTTCGCTCAGGAATGGAAGCCAAACCCCGCCAGCATTGAAACCAAGATCAGGAATCGTCTGCTGGCTGGTTCGGCCTTAACCGCGATTATCACGGCGGGCGCTGTCGCCACCAGTGCGATCACGCCTGATTTCACCCTATTGATTGGCACAGCCGTCGCATTTCAAGCGGGCCTGTTTATGTGGAGCAGCAAGAACATTGTCCCGGATATGGCTAGAAATGATCATCTTATCCAGCATGAGGGGTTTCAGCAGATCGCGGAAAAACTGATCGCCAAGGCCGGTCTTAATACACAGGTCGAAGTCCGCATTTATAAAGGACATGAACGCGCAGGACTGATCAAAATCCAGAACACGCCGCCGGGTTATGATCACCATGACTGGAACATCGAAGTCATGCGATATAAGGACAGCCATGGTACGGCAAAGGCGCTGATCATCATTGGTCAGAAAATTCTGAGCCATCTGACCAAGGAAGAACTGACCGCACAGCTGGCGCATGAAATTGGGCATTTGATGTCGCCGCCGACACATGTGACGATGGCCACAGCTTTCAAACATAAATTCATCACGTGGATGTTTGACGGGGCGCTGGTGCATGTAAGCCCTTGGGCAGCAGCAGGATATGTCGCCAATTTCTTCAATCATCATGCGGGCCTGCTGAAGATTGCCCGCATCAACGAGCACAAAGCTGATCGTAACAGTGTGGCCCTATTCCCGCATCAGAGCGCGTTACTGGACGGGTTGGAGATGATAGATACACATCACCAGTTGATGTTGTCGATGGAAACGCGCCTGCAGCGTTTTGCACGCCGTATACGGTCAGAACATGATGAAACCAGTCTACGTCAGGTGCGCGTGCTGGGGCATCTGGCCGAGGCGCAGATATTCTACCGCGCGCATGATATTGCCAACGATCTGGAGGACATCCTACCGGACATGAATAAACATCACGTGGCGGATGGTGAAGATATCAAATGGCAAGAACCAGTATCCGAGCTATCGCGCCTAATTAATGTGCGCGGTTCATGGCGCAAGGCAGCCTTGCTCAAGGACCTCAAAGACGAGTTGAGCCAAGCGCAGGCTTATCACCGCGCGCTTGAGAAGCTGAATAATCCCTCACCTTAATAGATAGATTATTCCGCTGTCAGGGGTGACGATGTTGGTGCTTCCGCAGCCGCTTTTTCTTCCATCGGCTTCAGCGCTGTGCCGTGCAGTTGGCCAGCTTCCTCAAGGATTGGGAATGCGACAGTGCACATATAGCTGTTGATACGGCGGTAATCCCGAATGATATCCAGATGCAGGCCGCTGGTAGCGATGGTTTCAGGAATCCCCTCGCGAATGCGGTCCATATGGCTTTGTGTCGCGCGGATTTCAGCCTTACGCAGGTTTTCTTTGGCCTCAATCATGCGGCGTGCGAGCTTGGCATCGCTGGTCACAAACACAGTTTGCGCCAGACGCACGGTTTCCAGTACAGCATTGTGAATATCCTGAATTTCCGCCCAGCCGCGTTCAGAGAAACGCTTGTGCTCGCGGATTTTCTTCAACGCCATTTCCATCAAGCTTTTATCGATGGTGTCACCCACGTTTTCCAGGTTAGTGGCGAAGGTCAGCGTACGCACATATTGCTGTGTATCTTCGGGGTCGAGTGACTCGCGCGCCATTTTAGCCATGTACAGCTTTACTGCCTTATTCAACTTATCAAGGACATCATCGCGCGCACGGATACGGTAAACGATGCTCTCATCATTCGTACGCAGTGCCACGATGGTGTCTTCCATCATGCTTTGTACAAGGTCAGCCATTCGTAGCGCTTCGCGGCCTGCAGAGGCCAGCGCAATTGCCGGAATATCCAGCTGCTTTTCGTCCAGGTAACGCGCCTTGCCCGGATCGTCGGCATCAGGACGATCAGGAATCAGACGTAATGTCAGATGATAGATGCTGCCAGTGAACGGCAAGAAGATCAGAGCCAGCATGATGTTGAAGGCCATATGCATGTTTACAAGCATACGTGCCGGATCAGAAGAGACCTCTGTCAGCAATCCTTCTACCTGCGTCAAAAGCGGCAGGATCATCACCACACCAACAAGGCGCATCAGCAAATTGCCGACAGGAATACGCATCGCTTCGGGGCTATCTTTCATTGTCGCCACCAGCGGTGCCATAACGCCACCGAGGTTTGCGCCCAGCACCATCGCCAAGCCCACATGTACAGGAACGATTTGCGCCGCTGTCAACGAACCCAGCAGAAGAACAACCGCGAGTGATGAATGGCAGAGCCATGTCAGCATTGCCGCAATCAGAACCAACAGCACAGGATCCTGATCGAGAGAGTCGAGCACGACAGGCAGAACATCTGATTCACGCAGTGGTCCTGCACCCGCCTTGATCAGGGAAAGTGCCAGTAACATGAGGCCCAGACCGATCAGCATTTTGCCGAAGTGAGCGAGGCGTCCCGGTTTGTTTTCAAAGACCTTATAAATGATAAAGCCTGAAATCAGCATGGTGTGCATCAGCCAGCTGAGATCGAATGTCAGCAATTGCGCGACCAGCGTGGTGCCCACGTCAGCGCCGAGCATTACGGCCAGCGCCGCCGCACCCGTAATCATTTTGCGACCACTAAAGGATGCAACGATCAGCGCGGTGGCGGTCGAGCTTTGCAGTAATGTCGTGACGCCGATACCGGAGAAGAAAGCACGGATACGATTTTTCGTGCCCCAAAGGATGGCACGGTGCAGACCCTGACCGAATGCTTTGGTCATACCCAGCTTTACGCCACGCAAGCCCCAGAGCAGCACGCAAACGCCGCTCATGACGTGTAATAAGACCAGTGATGGGGTTGCGATGATCAAGGCGTAAAACTTCTTCTGTTATATAGAGGGGCTTGGACGCGCCCCCTTAAATCTGCTGCAATGCACAGTAAAAGCCTGATAATACAGAGGCTTCCGCTATGGTGTTCTATTACTATACTAGAAGCCAGCCCCGGCTTGGGCAAGATATTCGTCTTCTTCGGACGTATTCTTACGTCCCAATATGGCATTTCTGTGAGGGAAGCGGCCAAAGCGCTCGATTACCTCCAGATGACGCAACGCATAATCATAACCTAAAGGGTCATCACCCTGAATGGACTGGAACAGCGCTACAGAACGCTGCTGGTCCGGCATCTCTTCGCTATGTTCGAAGGGCAAATATAGAAAACGACGCTGAACGGGCGGCAGAGTCTGATCAAAGCCACGTGCGATTGCATGTTTGGATACAAGCAGCGCCTTGGCGTCCGTCGCAAAGGATTCAGGCTGGCCCCGGAAGATATTTCGTGGAAATTGATCAAGAACGATGCACAGCGCCAGACAGCCATCGGCATCATCACGCCAGAGATCACAGACACCATCAGCCGCCAGACGATATGTGCCCAGAAACCGATCACGGATCAGTTCATCAAAAGCATCATTCTTTTGAAACCACTGGACAGGCTGTGTTTCCTCAAACCAGAAGTGAAGGATTTCTTGTTT
>Ga0247823_10004623_pt1 | contig 11007 bp, 10 predicted proteins | sample 13C_PalmiticAcid_2_FD_192426 | JGI IMG/M metagenome (GOLD analysis project Ga0247823, IMG submission 192426) | Soil microbial communities from agricultural site in Penn Yan, New York, United States - 13C_PalmiticAcid_Day30 | ecosystem: Environmental > Terrestrial > Soil > Agricultural land...
ACGAGGAAGGTGACCTGCGAGACGATGCCGCCTTCGCACAGCGCGGGGACGAGGCCGTAGGGGCTCGCGCCTTCTTCCTTAACGCACATCGCGGCGGGCATCAGGCTGAGCCCCGCGTCGTGGGCCGGTGCTGCCGCAGCGGCGGCATTTGCGATCAGATTAAACATACTGGAAAATCCCTCTCAAAATATTCGATAAGTTCGAAACACAGATCCGGTCGCGCGATCAGCGCGGAATCTGCCAACGGATACGATTGCTGTAGCTGCCGCCCACGGGGTTACCCGCGCGATCCTTGCCCGGATTGAACCGGCCACGGCGCTGGATAAGCTTGCAGGTTTCGGCATCGAGGTCAGCGTGGCCGCTCGACGCGGTCACATCACACGAGGTGATGCGGCCATCGGCGCCATAGGTCACGCGGAACCCGGTGGTGCCTTCGCGCTCTTCGCGCATCGCACGCGCCGGATAGTCGTCGTTCGTCGCCCAGCGGCCCGGGTTGCCCTTCGGCGTACCGGCAGCGCTGAGATCGGGCGTCGGCGGCGGTGCCGGCGGTGCCGGCGGCGTATAGACGGGCGGCGGGGGCGTCGGCGGCGCCTTCGGCACCGACTGGACCGTGTTGGTCGTCACCGGCGGCGGAATGGGCGACGGCGGCGTCACAACCGGCGGCGGCGGCGGCAGCTTGTTGTCCGGCGGCGGCGGCGGCGGGGGTTCCTCCGGCGGCGGCGGCTCTTCAACGTCCACCACATCCAATTTTTCGGCGAGTTTCTTGACGATACTGATATTCAAGCCGTTAACCAGGCCATAGCCCAGAACCGCTGTAAGCAGACCAACCAAGACAATCGCCACTACCCTGTTTTTAGGGTCGACATTATCACCATAAGCCATTCAGGGACGACGCTCCTTGCTAGATCATCCTGACACCAATTCCCTGCCGGCGGGTTCGGTTGCCAAATGCCCGGATGATTTCCGATGCGTTGTGCGAGACCCGACGGCGCTACGTTCGGCTTATTATGTTTTTGCCGGACGCTTCGCGGCCCGTCCTATCGCGGTGGCGGCACATTCGCAAACCCTTTATCAGCGGTTAATGTGCCTTGTCCCATGATGGGGATTTCAACGCCGATACCGGTGTCATAAACGACGGAAAGTGGAACGATCATGCGCCTCCCCCACCCGGCCGCTATCGCCGGCATATTCGCCTTAGCTCTTGGAATCCCCAGCGTTTCCGCGATGCAGACACCCACGGCGGCGGCGGCGGCCAGTCCGTACAGTTATGCCGACATCGCCGATCTCGCGACCGCGGCGCCGATCGCGCTGCACGCGCGTATATATAAAGCCACGCCGCTCAAACCCGCCCAGGCACCCGGAGTCGCGGCAGGCCACGCCCGATTCTATGTCGAGTCCGACGTTGTCAGCCTGATTCGCGGCGCAGGGCCGCTCGCAGCACGAATCTCCTACCTCGTCGACCTGCCGCTCGACGCAAAGGGAAAGCCGGCGAAGCTGAAGAAGAAGCAGCCGGTCCTGCTCTTTGCCCGGCCGGTCGCCGGCGCGACGGCGGGAAGCAGCAACACCGGCAGCGTCCGGCTGATCGCGCCCGATGCGCAGCTGCCATGGGACCTGGCGACCGAGGCGCAATTGCGTGCCGTGCTGACCGAACTCGTCAAACCCGGCGCCCCACCCGCAATCACCGGCGTCGCGAACGGGTTCCACGTTCCCGGTACCTTGCCCGGCGAAGGCGAGACGCAGCTGTTCCTCAACACCAGCACCGGCGAACCGGTGTCGCTGACCATATTGACCGCCGCCGACGGGTCGCGGCGCTGGGCGGCGGCGTTCGGCGAAATCGTCGACGGGTCGGCGGCGGTACCGCAGCGGAATACGCTCGCATGGTATCGGCTCGCCTGCGGGCTGCCGCGCCAGCTGCCGTTGAGCAAGCTGGCGGGAACCGCCCCCGAAGATCGGCGCAAGGCGGCGTCGGACTATGGCGTCATCCTTGGCGCGCTTGGCGAGTGCACGCGCACGCGCAAGCCGCCGGCGGGTTAGTTTCCATTTCTCTGACTGACGTCGGAAGCGGCACCGGCCCGCTCTCCGGCCCGACCTCCCCAACGATAGCAAACTAGGGAGGCCGGGCGGGGGAGCGGGCCGGTGCCGCAGATAAAGTCCAGCTTCGGCGCGCCCAAGGCGCGCCGGGCTTGTTTCCGGTGTAAAAGCCGATAGGGCGCTCGCAGCGGCGGGGCGAGGCTCCGCGCCTTATCCGGAGTCCTTGCATGTCGCCTTATCCCGCCCCGACCACCTCCCGCCCGCCGCTGCGTGTAGCGCTGGCCGGTATTGGCGTCGTTGGCGGCGGCGTCGTGCGGCTGCTCGAGGCGAACCGCGACCTGATCGCACGCCGCGCCGGACGCGCGATCGAGATCGTCGCACTGTCGGCGCGCGACCGGCACAAGGATCGCGGTGTCGACCTGTCGCCCTATCGCTGGGAAGACGATATGGATGCGCTCGTCGCGGCGGACGATGTCGACGTCGTCGTCGAGATGATCGGCGGCGCCGACGGCCCGGCGCTGACGCTGGCACGCCATACGCTCGGCGCGGGCAAGGCGCTCGTCACCGCGAACAAGGCCATGATCGCGCATCACGGGCTCGATCTCGCGCGGCTCGCCGAGGAAAAGGACACGCCGCTGAAATATGAAGCTGCGGTCGCGGGCGGGATTCCCGTCATCAAGGCGATCCGCGAGGGCGCGTCGGCGAACGAGATCGCACGCGTCTATGGCATCCTCAATGGCACCTGCAATTATATCCTGACGCAGATGGAGCGGAACGGCGCGAGCTTTGCCGACGCGCTGAGCGCGGCGCAGGCCGAGGGTTATGCCGAGGCCGACCCGACCTTCGACGTCGACGGAATCGACGCCGCACATAAATTGTCGATCCTCGCCGCGCTCTGCTTCGGCACGCGGCTCGACATCGGCGCGGTCACCGCCGACGGCATCCGCGGGCTGATCGCCGCCGACATTCGCGAAGCCGAAGCGCTTGGCCACCGCGTGCGCCTGATCGGCATGGCGGAGCGCGATGCGAACGGCCTTTACCAGCATGTCCAGCCGTGCCTCGTCCCCGCCGACCATCCGCTCGCCTATGTTCCGGGCGCGCTCAACGCCGTCGTCGCCGAGGGCAATTTTGTCGGCCGCCTCTTCTTCGAAGGCGCGGGCGCGGGCGCGGGGCCGACCGCATCGGCGATCGTCGCCGACATCATCGACATCGCGCGCGACGAATATGGTCCGGCGTTCGCTATGCCCGTCGACGCGCTCGACGCCGCGCCGGTCGCCGACGCGGGCGCACGGATCGGCAAACATTATGTCCGGCTGATCGTCGAGGACCGGATCGGCGTGCTCGCCGAGATCGCGACGGCGATGCGCGATGCCGGCGTGTCGATCGAAAGCCTGATCCAGCGCGGCAGCGAAGACGGCAGCGGCGTCGTGATCGTGCTCGTCACCCACGAAGGCCCGGCGAGCGCGATCCATAGCGCGCTCGCGATTCTCGGCGCGTCGGACCATGTCGTCGGTGCGCCGATGCATATGCCCATATTGGCACTTTGACCCGCTTGTAATCGCCCGCCCCGCTGTTACCCCTGACGGGGGGAAAGGGGGGGCGGATATGGATATCGAAATCCGGCAGGGGCTGGCCGAGGCGCGCGCGCTGGCGACCGGCCATTGGCGGGCGCTGCTCGCCTATATCGGGCTGGGCGTGCTGGTGCCGTTCCTCCTGCTGTCGAGCGAGCCGATCTTCGACCTGCGCAACATCATGGCGATCGCCGCCGATCCGTGGACCTATCGTGTCAGCGGGTCGGTCACGGGCCCGCTCTATCTGCTCGGCATCGTGTCGGTCATCATCGCCGGCGCGATGCTCGCGGCGTGGAATGCCCTGCTGGCGCCGATGCGCGAGGGCTATATTTCCGAAATCATGTACGGGATGGTCGCCGGCGTCGCCTTCATGCTCGCGAGCGTGGCGATCAACCTGGCGATCGGCTTCGGCCTCGCGACCATCATCTGGTTCACGATCGGCATGGAGCAATGGTCCGCGCTGCCGCAGGCCGTGCAATTCATCCCGCGTGTGATCGGCTGGACGCTGACGAGCTGGCTCGGCGCGCGCATCTGCCTTGCCGGACCGGTCATGGGCGAACGGGGGAAACTCGATCCGCTGTCGGCCTTTGCCGAATCGTGGCGCGCGACGCGGATCGCGCAGGTGCGGATCTTCGGTCTCTATTTCGCGTTCAACATGGCGGCGGGCGCGGTACTGGGATTGCTGATCGTGTTGCACGGCTATCTGATCATCAACGGCGAACCCGGCAGCCTCGTCGAAAGGCTGATGAGCGGCGTATGGCTGATCTTCTGGAGCCTGTGGCTCGCGGTCGCCATCCTGCTGCCCGCGGGCCTGTATCGCGCATCGAAGCCCGCCGCCGCGGCGGCCGAAGTCTTCGCCTAAGGCTCTTCTTCGGGCGGCGCGGGCGTTCCCGTTTCGGGATCGGTTGCGCGCTTCACCGCTTCAAACTGCGCATTATATTCGGGGCCGCGCTTCATTCGGCCGCCGAGCGACATCCAGTTATAGGGCAGCTTGTCGAGCGTCATCGCCTGCGCCTCGGCGCGCGGCAGCTTCGGCGGCGCCTCACGGCCTTCGTTCGCGATCGCGCGCAGTTCGGGCGACAGCCGGTGCAGATCGGTGTCCGAGCCGCACACATTGATCGAGCCGTCATCGGCGGGCTTGCAGCGCTTGATCGGGTCGACCATTTCCTTTGCCCTGGCCGCGGCGCTTTCGGCATCGCGCGGCGGCGGCGGCGCGGGCGGCCCCTGCGTCTGCGCGGCGGCGGGTGTCATCGCCGTCATGGCGATGACACAGCTCATGGCGAAAGCGGCACCGAATCGGGCGAAGCGTTCTCGACAAGTGGCACGGGCGACCATATGGCGCCCACCATGCCGACAGGGCGGAACAAGTAAAGACGGAGAGTGGCGGACATGACGAATAGCAGCAACCTCGACCGGGTGCTCGTGCTCGAAATGGTGCGCGTCACCGAAGCCGCGGCGATCGCCGCCGCGAAGCTGATCGGACGCGGCGACGAGAAAGCCGCCGATGCCGCCGCCGTCGAGGCGATGCGCACCGCGTTCAACACGCTTTATATGGACGGCACCATCGTCATCGGCGAGGGCGAGCGCGACGAGGCCCCGATGCTCTACATCGGCGAGAAAGTGGGCAACGCGCCGGGCAAGGGCCCGAAGATCGACATCGCGGTCGACCCGCTGGAAGGCACGACGATCACCGCCAAGGCCGGCCCCAACGCGCTCGCGGTGCTCGCGATCGCCGAGGAAGGCTGCCTGCTCAACGCCCCCGACGTCTATATGGACAAGCTCGCGGTCGGCCCCGGCTATTCGCCCAATGTGGTCAATTTCGACAATAGCGTGCGCGAGAATGTCGAAGCCGTCGCGCGCGAAAAGGGCTGCAAGCCCGAACAGATCATCGTCTGCGTACTCGACCGCCCGCGCCACGAAGCGATCATCAGCGAGCTGCGCGCGATCGGCTGCGGCGTCGCGCTGATCCCCGACGGCGACGTCGCGGGCGTGATCGCGACGACGAACCCCGAGACCAATATCGACATCTATATGGGGTCGGGCGGCGCCCCCGAGGGCGTGCTGGCATCGGCGGCGCTGCGCTGCGTCGGCGGCCAGTTCAAGGGCCGCCTGCTGTTCCGCAACGATGACGAGCGCAAGCGCGCAAAGAAGTGGGGCATCGAGGATCTCGACCGCGTCTATGACCTCGAAGACCTCGCCAAGGGCGACGTGATCTTCGCCGCGACGGGTGTCACCGACGGATCGCTGCTGTCCGGCGTCAAGCGCCGCCGCGACGGCGTGATGACGACCGAGACGGTGGTAATGCGCGCCTCGTCGGGCACGGTACGCTGGGTGAAGGGCGAGCATCGCGCGCACTGAGCGGTTCCGGCCGGAAGCGGGCCTCTCATTTCACGTCACCCCGGGCTTGACCCGGGGTCCATGACTTCGGGCGCGGCTGTGGATCCCGGATCAAGTCCGGGATGACGAAGGAGAAGGAAGCAACGTCCGCTTCCCACCCCAATGCGGACACCGCGCGCTTGACCCGCGCACCATTCTTGCCGTATTATACCAATAATACAGTTCGGATGACCCATGGCATTGTCAGAAAATCCCCGCTGCCAGCCCCTCCGCCAGCGCGGCGCCGAGGTCGCGGGCTTCGGCAAGGCGATCCGGCGCGATCGTCTTGGATGCGAGGATCGCTTCGGGAGTCTGCGCCGCGGTGTTGACGATCACCGGATCGGCGACGCGTTTGAGGCGCCAGCCGGTCGCGATGCGGTCGAGCTGGCGCTGGGCGTTTTCGCCGTCGGACCCCGCACAAATGATCGTCGCATAGGGGCGGCCTTCGAGCCGGCCGAGGCAGGGGTAATAGCAGCGGTCGAACATCTCCTTCATCGCGCCCGACAAGGCGGCAAGATTTTCGGGACCCACGAAAAGATAGCCGCCGGCGGCGTGCAGCGTCTTTGGCGTGACATCGTCCGCGGCGAGGAGCTTGGCGCTCGCTGCCCCCTCAGCCGCAGCGCGGGCGAGCGCTTCGCTGCCGCCGGTGCGGCTGTGCCAGGCGATGAGCAGGTGCGGCGCGTCGGTCATGCGCCGATGCTTGCCAAGCCCCGGCACGCGGCGCAAGCTGCCCCGACATATGGGGGAGAGATGACATGCGCCGACTGACCGCCCTGCTGCTCGCGAGCAGCCTGCCCTTCGCCGCCTCAGCACAGGACGCCGCCAGCGAGGCGACGCGTGCCGCGCAGGCCGAGATTGCCAAACGCCTGCCGCTGGGCGATCCGCGCGACGAAGCGAATGTGATGCGCGGCAAGCTTGCCGAGATTCCGGGCGGGGTCATTCTCGACAAGAACGGCAAGACCGTATGGGACCGGCGCCCCTACGAGTTCCTGAGCAAGGCCGAGGCGCCCGACACGGTGAACCCGTCGCTGTGGCGGCAGGCGCGGCTCGATGCGGTGCATGGACTGTTCGAGGTCGTGCCGGGCAAGATCTGGCAGCTCCGCGGCTACGATATTTCGGTGATGACGATCATCCGCGGCAAGTCGGGCTGGATCGTCGTCGATCCCCTGCTGTCCGAGGAAGCCGCGGCAGCGAGCTGGAAACTGTTCGCCGATACGGTCGAGGCGAAGGCGGGCAAGCTGCCGGTCAAGGCGGTGATCTTTTCGCACAGCCACAGCGACCATTTCGGCGGCGTCGGCGGGATCGTCACCCCCGAACAGGTCAAGGCGCAGAAGATCCGCATCATCGCACCGCACGGTTTTTCGGAAGAAGCGACGTCGGAGAATGTCCTCGCGGGCGGGGCGATGGGGCGGCGCGCGCTCTATATGTTCGGCGCGATCCTGCCGCCGGGTACGAAGGGGCAGGTCGACACCGGGCTGGGCCCGAAACTGTCGTCGGGCACCGTCGGCTATATGGAGCCGACCGAGACGCTAAGCGAAAAGGGCGGGACGCTGACGATCGACGGGCTGGCGTTCGACTTCCTCGACGCGGGGAGCACCGAGGCGCCATCGGAGTTCGTCTTCTACATTCCCGCTTACAAGGCGCTCCACACGACCGAGGTGGTGACGCACACGCTGCACAATGTGCTCACCCTTCGCGGGGCGCAGGTGCGCGATGCGCTGCACTGGTCGAAGGTGATCGACGCGATGCTGCTGAAATGGGGCGGCACGGCCGAGGTCGCGATGGCGTCGCACCACTGGCCGACATGGGGCGCGAGTGAGGTGTCGTCGCTGCTCGCGAACCAGCGCGATGCCTATCGCTATGTCCACGACCGCACGCTCTTCCTCGCGAACCGCGGTGCGACCTTGCACGAGCTCGCCGACCAGACCGCCGAGGCGCCGGTGCAGGGCAAGGATTTCTCGACGCGCGGCTATTATGGCACGCTCAACCACGACATGAAGGCGGTGTATCAGCGCTATTTCGGCTGGTGGGACGGCAACCCCGCCAACTTCAACCCGCTGCCGCCCGAGCAATCGGCGCCGAAATATGTCGCGCTCGCGGGCGGTGCCGACAAGCTGCTCACGGCGGGGCGCGAGGCGCTGAAGGCGGGCGAGTATCGCTGGGCGGCGGAGCTTTTGAACAAGCTCGTCTTTGCGCAGCCCGACAACAGGGAGGCGCGCGGCGCGCTCGCCTCGGCATACGACCAGATGGGCTATCAGGCCGAATCGGGCGCGTGGCGGAACTATTATCTCGCCGCGGCGGCGAGCCTGCGCGGCAATGCCGTCGAGGCGGCGACGAGCAACGGGCAAAGCCGCAGTTTCGTGAGCGCAATCCCGACCGCGGTGTTTTTCGACGCGCTCGCGACACGCTTCGATGCGGCAAACGGCAGCGCGGTGAAAGGGACGTTCCAGTTCGTGCTGCCCGACAGCAAGGAGACGGTCGCGGTCGTCGTCGGCGGCGGGGTCGAATTCCCGCGCTATGGCGTAACCGACCCGGCGCCGACCGCGACGGTGACGATCGACCGCAAGATCCTCGACGAGGCGATGATGGGGCGCGCGCAATTCCCCACGCTGATCCAGTCGGGCGCGATCCGGATCGATGGCGACCGCATGGCGTTCCTGTCATGGTTCGCGCTGCACCCGCCCGCCGATCCGCGCTTCAATGTGGTTGTGCCCTGATGGCCCGAACGACTAACGGAGGAACATGACCGATACCCCCGCCGCGCAGCCGACCGATCCCTTCGCCCACGACGCGCTGAACGCCGCCGAAGGACTCGACCCGGTCGCGCCCGCCTATGCGCAGGTCTTGCGCATCGCGACTGCGCTCAACCTGATCCCGCTCGCGATCGGCGCGAGCGTGTTCGACGCGCTGCTGATCCGGCATCTCGAGGGACCGTACGGGCTGATCACCGCGGCAGCGTGGCTGATCGCGATCGTGGTGATCGTCACCTTTCCCTCGCGGCGCGTGTCGCGCTGGGGGTACAAGATCGGCGAGGGGCAATTGCGCGTCGCGCGCGGCTGGCTGTTCCGCACCGACACCATCGTTCCGTTCGTGCGCGTCCAGCATATCGACGTCGGCCAGGGGCCGATCGAGCGCTGGTTCGGGCTGTCACACCTGATCGTTCACACGTCGGGCACGCACAACAGCACGGTGACGCTGCCGGGGCTGCACAGCGACCTCGCCGCCGCGATGCGCGAGACGATCCGCCGCCATATCCAGACCGATTTCGCGTGAGCGACGCCGCCGCCACAGGCACGACCGAAGCGGGGCCCGACTGGCAGCGGTTGCACCCCGCGACGCTCGCGCTCGCGGTCGTCAAGCTCGGCCCGCGCTCGCTCAACTTCCTGCCCGCGGTCGCCGCCTTGGGCTTTACCGGCAACTGGATCTGGATCGTTCCTGCAGTCGGCGTTTTCCTGCTGATCTCGCTCGCCGCCGCCTGGTTTCAGTGGCTGCGCTTCCGCTTCCTTGTCGGTGACGACGAGGTGGTGATCGAAAGCGGCGTGCTGTCGCGCCAGCATCGCACCATTCCGTTCGACCGCATCCAGGACGTCAGCATCGAACAGGGGCTGGTTTCGCGCGCGCTCGGGATCGCCAAGGTCGGGTTCGAAACGGGCGCGGGCGGCAAAGAGAATGACGCGAGCCTCGACGCGATCGCGCTGGGTTCGGCGCAGGCGCTGCGCACGACAATCCGCGCGCACCGCAGCGGCGAGGCGGCGGCACCGGTCGCGGCCGATGTGTCCGAAGTCGCGCCCGTCGTCGAAGACCGGCTGCTGTTCGCGATGACGCCGCGCCAGTTGCTGATCGCCGGCCTGTTCAACTTCTCGCTCGCCGCGCTCGCGGTGGTCGGCGCGGGCATGCAGTTTTTCGACGGGCTGCTGCCGTTCGATTTCAACGTCTTCAACCCGATGGACTGGATCGATATCGCCGAGGATTACGGGCTCGATCAGTGGCTGCTCGCGCATCGCTGGATCGCGGGGGTCGGCGCGGCGCTCTCGCTGCTGCTCATCGGTTTCGCGAGCGGGATCGCGACGATGTTTCTCGCCAATTGGGACTTCCGCCTGACACGCGAACCGCGCGCGCTGCGCCGCACGCGCGGCCTCACGACGCGCACCGATGTCGCGGTGCCGGTGAAGCGCGTGCAGGCGGCGATCCTCGTCACCGGCTGGTTTCGCCAGCGCTTCGGCTGGCACGAACTGCGCCTGCAGAGCCTCGCGAGCGACGGCGAGAAGGAGCGCGACCATCAGGTGGTGCCCTTTGCCAAGCTGGACGAGATCGACCCGGTGCTGGGCGAAGTCGCGATCCGGCGCCCCGATGCCGGCCAGTCGTGGCAGCATAGTCACCGCATCGTCGCCTTGGGGCCGATCATCGGCGCGCTGTGCGCGACGATCGGCGGCGGGGTCGCGCTGTACCTGGGCAATGCGGTCGGCTGGCTCGGGCTCGTCGCGGCACCGCTGATCGCGCTGATCGCTTTCTGGGCGGCGCGCTTCCATCGCTGGGCCGACCTCGGCGAACAGGTCGCGATCCGTCGCGGCGCGTGGAAACCCAAGATGACCTTGCTGCCGCACGCGTCAGTGCAGAGCGTCGACCTCAAGAGCGACTTCATCCTCCGCCCGCTTGGCCTCGCGACTTTGGTGTTCGGCGTCCCCGGCGGCAGTTCGCTCGCAACGCACGAGATTCCGGCGATCCCGCTCGCCGCCGCGCTGGACCTGCGCACGCGCATCCTCGCCGCGAGGACGCGGCGATGAGCGAGACGGCGCTCGGTATCACGCGCTCGATCAAGGGCCAGCCTTGGCACTGGCGCCGCGCGAGCGCCGACATGGCGGTCGAAAATCTCGCGCCTGACGATCTCGTCACGCAATTGCTACTGGCGCGCGGCGTGGCGCGCGACGATCTCGACCGGCAGCGGACGCCGACCTTGCGCGGTTTCATGCCCGACCCGTCGCTGTTCCGCGACATGGACGCCGCCGCCGCGCGGCTCGCCGATGCGGTC
>Ga0247823_10004625_pt1 | contig 11001 bp, 5 predicted proteins | sample 13C_PalmiticAcid_2_FD_192426 | JGI IMG/M metagenome (GOLD analysis project Ga0247823, IMG submission 192426) | Soil microbial communities from agricultural site in Penn Yan, New York, United States - 13C_PalmiticAcid_Day30 | ecosystem: Environmental > Terrestrial > Soil > Agricultural land...
CCCACCCAGCGCGCGATGCAGGCATGCTGCCGCTGGTGCGCGAACTGGCGGACCGGTTGCTGGCCGATTCGCCGGACGTCGCCGACCGGATCATCGCGCGCGAGGTCGGCCACGCGGAAGGCGGCCAGGCCGGTCTGGCGCGTACCCAGCAACTCGCCGGGGCCGCGCAGTTCCAGATCCTTCTCGGCGATGACGAAGCCGTCGTTGGTTTCGCGCATGGTCGCCAGCCGCTGCTTGGCCATGAGCGACAACGGCGCCTGGTACAACAGCACGCAGTTGGAAGCCGCCGCGCCGCGCCCTACCCGTCCGCGCAGCTGGTGCAGTTGCGCCAGGCCCAGGCGCTCGGCGTTCTCGACGATCATCAGCGAGGCGTTGGGCACGTCCACGCCTACCTCGATGACCGTGGTCGCCACCAGCAGGTCGATGTCGCCGGCCTTGAAGGCGCGCATCGTGTCCTGCTTCTCCGCCTGCTTCATGCGGCCGTGGACCAGGCCCACGCGCAGACCGGGAAGCTGCGCCGACAAAGCTTCGTAAGTGCCCTGCGCGGCCTGCGCCGCGACTTCGTCGCTGTCGTCGATCAGCGTGCACACCCAATAGGCCTGCCGTCCTTCGGCGCAGGCCGCGCGGATGCGTTCCACCAGTTCGGGCCGCCGTTCGCCGCTCAAGGCGATGGTCTGCACCGGCGTGCGGCCGGGCGGCAGCTCATCGATGGCGGATACGTCCAGGTCGGCGTACGCCGCCATCGCCAGCGTGCGCGGAATGGGCGTGGCGGTCATGATCAGCTGGTGCGGCACCGATCGGCCGGAAGCGCCCTTGTCGCGCAGCGCCAGGCGCTGGTGCACGCCGAAACGGTGTTGTTCGTCGATGATGGCCAGGGCCAGATCGTGGAAGACGACCGCTTCCTGCATCAACGCATGCGTGCCGACCACTACTTGCGCCGCGCCGGAGGCGACTTCCGCCAACACGCCGGTGCGCGCCTTGCCGGTGACCTTGCCGGCCAGCCACGCTACGCGGATACCCAGCGGCTCCAGCCATTGGCGCAGGTTGGCCAGGTGCTGCTCAGCCAGCAATTCTGTCGGCGCGGCCAGCGCAGCCTGCTTGCCTGCTTCCACCGCGAGCATGGCCGCCATCGCCGCGACCACGGTCTTGCCGCTGCCCACATCGCCCTGCACCAGCCGCATCATCGGCGAGGGTTGCGCCAGGTCGTGGCGGATCTGCGCGAACACGCGCTGTTGCGCGCCGGTCAGCGAAAACGGCAATGCCGACCGCAGTTGCGAAGCGAGCTTGCCTTTGCCCGCCAGCGCAGGAGCGTGGTGACGCTGCAAGGCGATGCGCTGCCGGCGCAGGCTCAGGTTGTGCGCGAGCAGCTCTTCCAGCGCTAGGCGGCGCTGTGCGGGATGGGTGCCGGTCGCCAGCGCGGCGACATCGGCATCGCGTGCAGGCCGGTGCATGCCCAGCAGGGCCTGGCGCAGCGAAGGCAACTGCAGGCCGCGCAACATTTCGGGCGGCAGCAGTTCCAATGAAGCTTCATCGGGCAGGCGATCCAGCGCCTGCCCGATCAGCTTGCGCATCGAGGCCGGGCCGATGCCTTCGACCGCGGGATAGACCGGGTCCAGTTCTTCGCCCAGCGATGCGGCGTCGCCCTCGCCCAGCACCCGGTAGCTGGGATGGACGATTTCCAAACCGTTCTGCCCCGGCTTGGGCGTGCCGTAGCAACGGACCAGCGCGCCCGGCGCGAACTGCGCGACCTGTGCGGCGCGGAAATGGAAAAAGCGCAGCACCAGGGTGGCGTGCGATTCATCGCCGATCGCCACGCGCAGCAGCGGGCGATAACGGAAACCGCGCTCGACTGCCTCCACCCGGCCTTCCACTTGCGCCGGCACCCCCGGCTGCAGGGAGCGGATGGGCGTGAGCTGGGTGCGGTCTTCATAGCGAAGCGGCAGGTGCAGCCACAGGTCCTGCAGCGTCAACAATCCGCGCGCCGCCAGTTTTTCCGCCACGCGCGGGCCCACGCCGGCGAGTTGTCCGGCGATGGGCTGGTTGAAGGCGGGTTCTTCGCTGCGTGGCGCGGACGGCATCTGACTAGGATGCCGACCGCACCGGATTAACGCCAGTCAGGATTCGCCGCGCCAGCGTGTCAGAACGGAGCTCCAGGCATTGGAAGCGCCGGGATCTCCGCAGGTCAGAACTTCACCCCTACTTCCATCCCGTAGGTGCGCGGCTCGCTGACCACCGCGCCCACCGTGCCGAAGGCCTCGCGGCCGTACACGTTCAGCTGGCCGACGTACTGGTTGTCGAACACGTTGTTGGCGTAGACCGCCCAGTTCCAGTGGCCGCGGGCCGAAGACCAGCCCAGGCGGACGTCGGTACGGTTCTGCGATTCTCCGGTGGAGAAATTGGGCAGGCTTGTGCAGTCGCCCGAACCGCGGTTGTAGTCGTTGCTGCGGCAGGCGCCGCGATAGGCGTGGCGCAAGGCCAGGCGCAGGTCGCCGCCATCGCCGAGGTTCCAGGTGTAGTGGCCGCCCACCGCCGCCGACCACGACGGCTCGCCCGTGGGCTGCCCGTTGAGATCCAGCAACCCGGCAGCGGTGTTGACGTTGTAGTCCTTGTATTTGGAGTTGATGTACTCGGCGTTGAAATCGATGCCGAACGCATTGCTGACCTGCCAGCGCAGGTCGAAATCCACGCCGTAGGCTTCCACGTCGCCGGTATCCACGACGAACCGCGGGATAGTGCTGGTGTTGTCCAGACGGATCGACTGGCGATTGTCGTAGCGATAGGAGAATACCGATGCGTTGTAGGCCAGACGCGCCTCCGGCAAGGTGTGCTTGATGCCTATTTCGGCGTTCCACACGTCTTCGTTGTCGAACTCGCTGCCGATCTGCAAGGCGTTGTAGCCGCCGGCCTTGTAGCCCTTGGCCAGCGAGGCGAAGCCCATCAAATTGTCGGTGAAGTGATAGTCCGCAACCAGGCGCGGGCTCCAGTCGCTCCAAGACTTGCTGGCGCGATTGGTCACGCCTTTATTCATCATCGCCGGCGGATCGATGAAGGCCAGGTCGAAGATGAAGAATTCCTTCGGCACGCCGGCCAGGGCGAAGAATCCAGCCGCGTCCAACGCATCGAGCGTGGCGTCCAGGGTGGGCGCATTGCGGATGTCGTTGAACCAGCTGAAGTCCTTCTCGTCGCGGGTATAGCGCAGGCCGAAGGTCAGGTTGAGTTTGTCGTTGACATGCCAGATCACGTCGCCGAAACCGGCATACGATTTCGTCTTCAACGTGTTGTAGAACTGCTCGTTCCAGGCATGGTCCATGAGCGTCAGCGGAATGCCGAACGAACCCAGCACCTGAGAGAAGAATCCGAACAGCGTGCCGTCCGGCGTCGGCGCCAGACCCAGATTGGACACCGCCGTATCCACCGCGGTAGTAGTGGTGTTGATCTCGCTGGTCTGATTCGCTTCCTCTTCGTAGTAGCTCACTCCCGCCACCCAGTCGAGCCGATCGGTGGCGCCGCTGAACTTGAATTCCTGATACCTGGTCTCGTTGGACTCGCTGTTGGTGGAATCCAGATACAGGTTGGGCCGGTTGGTACCGTCCTCTTCCACGCGATTGAGCGCATCGAACTGGCGCCAGGCGGTGGTGGAAGTCAGATGGCCCCATTCGAAGCCGTGATCGACGATCAAGGTGACGCCATCGAAGGTGCGCCACTCGGCGCTGGCGGCGGTGTCGTTGAAAGTGTCGATGTCGCGCGGATCCAGGTAGGTCAGCGGATCGGCCGGGGCGACCGGCAAACCCGGCGCCGCGGGCAGCGGCACGATGCCGGTGGTGGGCCGCCCGAGCTGATCCAGGCTTTCGTGGTCCCAGCTCAGCAGCGCCGTGGTGTTGTCGGTGAGGCCCAGTTGCAAGGCCGCACGCGTGGCCCAGACGTTGTCCCCGCCCAGGTCCTTGCCGGTGGCGCCGTCCTGCAACCAGCCGTCGCTGGTGTTTAGCAGGCCGTTGAGGCGCAGCGCGGCGCGGTCGCTGAGGGGGATGTTGGCCATCGCTTCCAGATACTGCTTGCCGTAGTTGCCGAGCCTCAGCTTGGCCGCGGCCTCGGTTTCGTTGCTGGGCCGTTTGGTGATCACCGATACCGCGCCCGCAGCCGTGTTGCGGCCGAACAAAGTGCCCTGCGGGCCCTTCAGTACTTCGATGCGTTCCACATCGGTCAGCGGCAGCAAGATGCCGCCGCTGCGCCCGGTGTAGACGCCGTCGATGAACACACCCACCGCCGGGTCGGTGCCGATGCCGAAATCGGAAGTGCTGATGCCACGCAGTGCGATGGAAGGTTGTGTGGGTTGCACGCTATTGATCTGCAGGCCCGGCACGAAGCTGTCCAGGTCGCCCAGGTCTTCGGCCGCCACGTCCTGGATCATGCGGTCGTCCAGCACCTGCAGTGCTATCGGCACGTCCTGCAGTTCCTGGGTACGGCTCTGCGCAGTGACCAGGATGCGGTCCAGCGTGGTCGCATCGGTTTCTGCCGGCGCCGCCTCGGTCTGCTGCGCCCAGGCCGTTCCCGTCGATGCCGCCAGCAGGCATCCGCCGAACAAGGCGCGCCGCATTCCCACTACCAGTCCACGTTGGATCAACTTCATCGCTCTCTCCCCGTTTGGTTGCTATGCGGCGAATCGTCGTTGAGACATCGCCACGCCGATTTGGTCCTTCGTTACCTCATGTATCGCATGCGCCCTGCTGCGCGTTTATCCATTCCCTTATCAGCTCCACGCCTTCGCGGTGGACGACCGAGCGCCCCAGTTCCGGCATCATCACCGAAGGGTCGTCGCTGTCCATGCGGAACACCAGTACCGAAGCATCGGCCTGGCCGGGCGCGATGTCGTACAGGCGATTGCCCGTGCCCTTGCCCGCCGCCACCGGTTGTTTGCAGAAACCCAGCTTCAGACGATCGTCGATGGCCGCGTCCAGCCACATGCCGGAAGTGATCGCCGGACCGGTCTGGCTATGGCAGTGGCCGCAGTTGACGTCCAGATAGGCGCGCGCGCGATCTTCGAGCTTGGCGTGAGCGGCGTCCCGCCAATTCGCATTACGCGGCGCCTGGGCGGGATCGGGCGCACCGGTCAGGTAGCCGACGCGTGCGAGATGCGCGATCTGGTTCTCGCTGCCGGCCGCATAGGCGAAATCGCGATTGAGATTGCGCGCCTTCGGTCCGATGGGATGCAGCGCGCGGGTCTTGTTGTCGGTGGCGTGGCAGCTGGCGCACTGGTTCTGGTCGGGAACCTGGTAGTCCACCGCTTCGCGGCCGCCATCGCCGTCCACCAGCTCGAGAGAGATCAGTTCGCCCGCGCGTTTAAGGGTGGCTTCGGTCTGCGCCTCGTTCCAGACATAGGGCATCGCTTCCCAACCCCCTTCGCGGCGAACCAGCAGCCGGGTTTCGATCAGGCGCACTTTCGAAAGATCCAGCGTCTCGTTCTGAAGATCGTCGTTGCCGACGGTGCGCGCCACCGATTTGCCGTCCCACTTCCCGTCGCCGGGCAACGGGTAATAGAACGTCTTGCTGATGATGGTGCCCACCGGAAAGGCGAAACTGTTCTGCGCCGCGTACGACGCGGACTTGCCCTTCGGCATCCAGACCGTGCGCAGCTTGTGCGCATAATCGCTGAACAGCGGCGTATTGAGATCGTACGGCACTACGCCTTCGTTCAAAGACAGACGCCCGTCTTCGACCTTGAGCGTGCGCCACTCGCTCAACGCCTTGGGCTGTCCCTCGGCGAAGAAACGCACGCCGGCGTCTTCGCCTCCGCACGCCGACAGCAGCGACACCAAAGCAAGCAATGCGAAACCGCGAAACTGCATCACCCGACCTCAACCACGCCCCAGATCCACCGCCGGCAGCCGCGGCAGATCGCATTCGAAAGGCTTGGCGTCCTTGCTCGGATTCTTGTAACCGCCAGGACCGTCGGCATTGACCACGCCGCTGACATCGCGCAGACAGATTTCCGGACCCGTAGCGGCCTTGCCATCGACCTTGCGGTCCTTGTTGTAGTAACCGTCCCACAGCACGTCGGGAAAGCTTCCGCCCAGTCCGAACATCGCCACCTTGAGCGCTTTCAGATCCAGCCCGTCGGGCGAATCGCCGCCGCCGCTGACCTTGTTGCCGTGCACGTAGATGCGTTCCGGATACGGATCGAAATCCTTGGCCATGCTGGAATCTTTGTAGCCGGTGGAATACACGCTGGAAATGATGAAGTTGGCGGTGGCGTTATCGGAAATCTCGTTGTCGAAGATCTCCACGTCGTCGTTGGCGTTCACCACCATGCCCGAGCCCGCCGGCACGCTGGCCACCGGCGTGCCCTTGGCGCCGAAATTCTCGGTGTTGTTGGCGATCACCTTGTTGTTGAACACCCGGATGTTGCCGCCCTGCTGGGTCAGGTTGGGCATGTTGAAGACCAGGATGCCGCCGGTGTTCCTGGTCGCCACGTTCTCGTACACGTCGGCGTTGATGGTGTTCTCAATCTCGATACCGGCCACGTTGGATTCGGCGCGGCTGCGGCGCACGATCACGCCGTCGGACTGGCCCACGTAGATGCCGGCGTCGGAGGCGCCGATGGCCACCGAATCCTCGATCAGCACGTTTTTCGTCAGCACCGGATACAGGCCGTAGGCGCCGTTCTTGGTGCTGGGGCCGCCGGTCCACTGCACCTTGACCTTGCGGATGGTGATGTTCTTGGATTCGCTGATCTTCAGGCCATCGCCCTTGGAATCCTCGATGGTCAGGTTCTCGATGGTGAAATCGTCGCCGTTGACCAGCAGGCCTTCGGCGCCGGCTTTCTGGCCCTTGAAACTGAGCACGCTCTTGTCCATGCCCGCGCCGCGAATGGTCACTCCATTGGCACGCAAGGTGAGGCTGCGGTCGAAGGAGAACTTGCCGGCGGGTATCTCGATCACCTCGCCCGGTTTGGCGTCCAGCAGGCGCTCGTGCAGGGTGGCGACGAAACCGGCATCGCCGGCGGCGACAGCCGCGCTTGCCGGCGCGGTCTGGTCTTTCTGGCAAGCGCTCAGCGCCAGCAACAAGGCAACTACCACGACGTGCTGTCGCATCTGGAATCTCCCGGAGTATCGGCGGTGGCGGCGCATACGGCCGCGTATCCACACAGAGGTGGTGATGCAGTCTGGTTCGCCATCCTTGACGGGAGTGAGGGCAGGAGCGGCATACTTGGGGGGGCAAAGCGGACAAGCTGGAGGGGCTTCGATGCGCGTCACCACAGACCCGGTCAGCGAAACGCGGCTGGCGGCGGCGGTCATTCCGACCAACATGCTGTGCCATCTGGTGCAGCTGGCGCGCGAGCAGGGAATGGACAGCGCGCCTTGGTTCAAAGGCATGCGCCTGGACCCGCAGGAGATCGACGACCCCGCCACCCGGGTGTCCTATCGCCAGGCCAGCGAGATCGTGGCGCGCGCACTGGCGGCGTTGGCTCAGCCCGATCTGGGGCTGCAGGTGGGCTGCCGGCAGAACGTCGGCAATTTCGGCCTGCTGGGATTGGCCATGAAGACCGCGCCGACCTTCGGCGAAGCGGTTCTGCTGGGCATGACCTACCAGCGCACCACCGGCGCCATGCTGGATATCGACACCGAGACCAGCACCGACGGCGAAGTGGCGATGACTGCGCGCGCGCCGGTCGCCGTACCGGCGATCCTGCCGTTCCTGTGCGAGGAGATGTTCGCCAGCTCGCTGATGGTGGCGCGGGAACTGATCGGCCCCCAGTTCCGCCCTTTGCGGCTGGAGCTGACCTATCCGGCGCCCGCCTATGCCGACAAGTACACGGAACTGTTCCAGTGCGAGTTGCAGTTCGATCGCCCGCGCAACCTGATGGTGATCGACAGCCAATGGATGGCGCTGGAATTTCCCACCTACAACGCGGTCAACGCGCGCCAGGTGCTGGAGCTGTGCCAGCGGCAACTGGCCGATATCGCCTCACCGCAAAGCGAACTGTCGGCGACGGTGGAACGCTTCCTGCGCCAGCACGTGCGCGAGAATCCGCCGCTTTCCGCCATCGCCGGGGTCATGCACCTGAGCGAACGCACGCTGCGCCGTCAGCTGGCCGCCGACGGGATCAGCTTCAGCCGATTGCACGACCGCATCCGCACCGAGCGCGCGCTGGAATTGCTGCACGACCACAACCTGACCATCAGCCAGGTCGGTACCAGCGTCGGCTTCGCCGACGCGCGCGAGTTCCGGCGCGCGTTCAAGCGCTGGACGGGGCACACGCCCAGCGAAGCGCGCGAGCAGATGGCGTGAACGGAAAGCAAGTAACCAAGCGTGGGAGCGGCGTCCCGCCGCGAGCTCTTTCCGTGGTCTTGCGACCGGCGCGTAAAGCAGGATCAAAAGCTCGCGGCGGGACGCCGCTCCCACGTTTCCGTCGGGTCAGGCGCGTCGTGGGCGTAGCCCCGACCTACGTCAGAGCACCATCACCGCATCGACTTCGAACACCGCGCCCTTGGGCAGCGCCGATACTTCGACGGTGGACCGCGCAGGAAACGGCGCATTGAAATATTCCTGCATCACCGCATTCACCGCGGCGAACTGGCCCAGGTCGGTGAGGTACAGGCCCAGACGTACGATCTGCGGCAGCGAACCGCCCGCCGCTTCGGCCACCGCCTTGAGATTGTCGAACGCGCGACGGGCCTGCACCGCGATGTCGCCTTCCACCAGATTGCCGGTGGCCGGATCCAGTGGAATCTGGCCGGAGAAATAAACCGTGTTTCCGCTGCGCACCGCTTGCGAATAGGGGCCGATGGCGGCGGGAGCATGGTCGGTCTGGATGATCTGGCGGGTCATGGCGATTCCATAAGCGGGACGTGCACACATTCTATGTAGGAGCGGGCCCTGCCCGCGAGCTTTTGCTTCGGTTGGATGTCGCCAAGAGCTCGCGGGCAGGGCCCGCTCCTACAACCAAGGACGTTATTGCCTTCTGACGCCGTGGACGACGCCCAGGCGGCGCAATCTGCGCATCACTTCGGCCAGATGGTTGCGGTCGCGCACCTGGATGGAGAAACGCAGCACGGCGGCATTGATGTCGCGTTCCAGATACTCCACGCGATCGATGTTGGACTGGCTCTGGGCCACCGCGGCGGCGACCTGGGCCAGTACGCCGGGACGGTTTTCCACATCGATCAGCAGCGAAGCGTCGTAATCGCCGGTGACGTTGGTGTCCCAATCGATGGGGATCCAGCGCTCGGGCGATTTGCGGAACTCGACCACGTTGGGGCAATCCAGGCGGTGCACCACGATGCCCTTGCCGGCGGTGTGATAACCCATGATCTCGTCGCCGGGAATGGGCTGGCAGCAGTTGGCGAAACTGACCACGCCGCGCTCGGTGCCGTTGATCAGGATCTTTTCCTGCGAATGCTTGGAATGGCCGCCGCCGCGCAGCTCGGCATAAGCGGTCAGCGCCTGCGCGGCCTGCGTGGGCATCCAGTTGCCCAGCGCCACGTCGGCCAGGAACGCTTCCAATCGTGGATAGCGGTGCTCGGCCAGGAACGCCTCCAACCGCTGCTGCGGCAAACGCTCCAGCGAACTGTCCAGATCTTCCAGTGCGCGATCCAGCATGCGGTGGCCCAGTTGCACCGCGTCCTCGTGCTCCAGCTGCTTGAGCTGGTGGCGGATGGCGGTGCGCGCCTTGCTGGTGACCACGAATTCCAGCCACTGCGGCTTGGGCAGCGCGGATTTGGCGGTGATGATCTCCACGCTCTGGCCGCTGGCCAGCTTGGTGCGCAGCGGCACCAGCTTCTTGTCCACCCGCGAAGCCACCGCCTGGTTGCCCACGTCGGTGTGCACGGCGTAGGCGAAATCCAGCGCGGTGGAGCTGCGCGGCAACGACAGGATCTTGCCTTTGGGCGTGAACAGGTAGACCTCGTCCGGGAACAGATCGACCTTCACGTTGTCCAGGAATTCCAGCGACGAACCGGCAGCGCGCTGGTTCTCGATCAGCTCCATGATCCAGGCATGGGCGCGGCTCTGCGCGCTGTTGGGCGTTTGCGCGCCGTACTTGTAGGTCCAGTGCGCGGCGATGCCGCGTTCGGCGATCAGGTCCATTTCCATGGTGCGGATCTGTACTTCGATCGGCGAACCGTAAGGCCCGAACAGCACCGTGTGCAGCGACTGGTAGCCGTTGGCCTTGGGAATGGCGATGAAATCGCGGAAGCGCGCGTCCAGCGGCTTGTACTGCGCGTGCACCGACCCCAGCGCCTGGTAGCAGTGCGGCACGCTGTCCACCACCACGCGAAAACCGAATACGTCCATCACCTGGTCGAAGCTTTTGCCTTCGCCGTGCATCTTGTTGTAGATGCTCCAGGGCGTCTTGATGCGGCTGACCAGGCGGTGTTCCAGCCCATCGCGGGTCAGGCGCTGCGACAGATGCGCTTCGATCTGCGCCATCGACTCGCGCCGCACCACCGGCTGGCTGCGGATGTGCTTGTCGATGATGGCGTGGCGCCATGGATACATGGCACGGAAACCGAGGTCCTGCAGTTCGGACTTGACCAGGTTCATGCCCAGCCGCTGGGCGATGGGCGCGTAGATGTCCAGGGTTTCCTTGGCGATGCGCTTGCGCGCCTCGGGACTCTGCGCGCCCAGCGTGCGCATGTTGTGCAGGCGGTCGGCCAGCTTGATCATGATCACGCGCAGGTCGCGCGACATGGCCAGCAGCATCTTGCGGAAACTCTCGGCCGCCGCTTCCTGGCGGTCGCGGAAATGCAGCTTGTCCAGCTTGGTGACGCCGTCCACCAGCTCGGCGACCGATTCGCCGAAACCTTCGGCGATCTCGGCATGGGTCAGCGGCGTGTCCTCGATGGTGTCGTGCAGGATCGCGGCGATCAGGGTTTCGACATCCAGCCCCAGTTCGGCCAGCACTTGGGCCACGGCAACCGGATGGGTGATGTAGGGCTCGCCCGACTTGCGGGTCTGGCCTTCATGCGCGGCGGCGCCCACTTCCCAGGCGCGGCGCGCATGAAG
>Ga0247823_10004626_pt1 | contig 11001 bp, 8 predicted proteins | sample 13C_PalmiticAcid_2_FD_192426 | JGI IMG/M metagenome (GOLD analysis project Ga0247823, IMG submission 192426) | Soil microbial communities from agricultural site in Penn Yan, New York, United States - 13C_PalmiticAcid_Day30 | ecosystem: Environmental > Terrestrial > Soil > Agricultural land...
CGCGGGGTGAATGTGAGCAAGAGGAAGGTTGCCTTTCTGTTCCTGGCATTTACGATAAGGTGAAGCGCGCCTCCTGGATTCGCGTGAGGGCCTTGGATCGCGATGGCAATAGCTTTGAGTTGGAGACGGATGGCATGCTTGCGGTATGTATTCAGCATGAGATGGATCATCTGGAAGGCAAGGTATTTGTCGAATATTTGTCTCAGTTAAAACAGACTCGCATTAAAACCAAACTACGTAAGCGCGTCCGCGATGGCGCAGAGGCATAGCGCTTTATTTGGCGCGTTTCAATTTTAGTAATCTCTTTTCCAACAATCTTTCAGTAGCCACCCACGATGCGTATTGCTTTCGCCGGCACGCCGGAATTTGCCGCTGATGCTTTGCGCGCCCTCATTGCCGCTGGCCATGATGTTGCATTGGTGCTCACGCAACCCGATCGACCCGCAGGCCGTGGGATGAAACTTGTCGAAAGCCCTGTTAAACAATTGGCTGTCGCGCATGGCGTTCCGATTCACCAGCCTACTTCTTTGAAAACGCCCGATAGCCAGATTCCGCTTATTGAGGCGAATGTCGAAGTCATGGTGGTCGCGGCTTATGGTCTGATTTTGCCTCCGGCAGTATTAGCGATGCCGAAACTGGGTTGTCTTAACATCCATGCTTCGCTATTGCCGCGCTGGCGGGGCGCAGCGCCTATTCACAGGGCCATTCTCTCTGGGGACCAGCAAACCGGGGTTTGCATCATGCAAATGGAGGCGGGGCTCGATACCGGGCCTGTCCTGCTGTCCCAGGCCATTTCCATTACGTCTCAAGATACGAGCGTCACGCTCCACGATAAGCTAAAAGAACTCGGCGCCATGCTGATTGTGGATTCGCTGCCTAAATTAGCTGCGGGAGAGCTCGTGGCGATTCCTCAGCCTGCCGAAGGCGTTACTTATGCAGAAAAGCTGAAGAAGGAAGAAGCGGAAATCGACTGGTCCAAGGCGGCCACCGAGATCGAACGAAAGGTGCGCGCGTTCAATCCTTTTCCGGTTGCTCAAACCCATTTCGATGGCGCGCCGTTACGTATATGGCAAGCATGTGTCGTGGATTCGGCGTCAACCGGACAGCGTAGCGGACAGATTGTACGGGCTGACGCCTCGGGCATTGCGGTTGCATGTGGCGAAGGCGTTCTCCTGATAACGGAACTGCAGAAGGCGGGCGGCAAACGACTTGGCGCGGCGGCTTTTCTCGCTGGGGCGAAAGTTCAAGCCGGCGGAATGGTTGGTGGATTGGATGAATGACCCGTTAACGAACGAATAGCTCTTTTATATTTCACGAAATTATTCCTTGCCAGATCCTTGGGGACTTGAATTTTTCCGGAGACGAATTATCTAAGTAGTTGCGCCGGGGCGTCCCGGCATGGGCATACGAAAGAGGAATCACAATGTTTGGTAACTGGCTAAAAACCGCGATTTTGATGGCGGGGATCATGGCCTTGTTTGGCGCGATTGGAGGAATGCTGGGCGGGGCGCAAGGCATGATTCTGGCGTTGCTTTTTGGTGGCGCGATGAACTTTATTGCGTATTGGAATTCGGACAAACTGGTGCTGCGTCTGTATAACGCCCAAGAGGTGGATGAAGTCTCTGCGCCGCAGTTGTATCGCATGGTAAGGGAGTTGTCGCAGCGTGCGAGTATTCCGACGCCGCGAGTGTATGTGATCAAGGAGGATCAGCCGAACGCGTTCGCAACCGGTCGAAATCCAGAGCATGCGGCAGTGGCCGTCACCACCGGTATTATGCGAATTCTTACCGAGCGTGAGTTGCGTGGGGTAATGGCGCATGAGTTGTCGCACATAAAGCATCGGGATATCTTGATCTCAACAATTTCCGCTGCGGTTGCCGGCGCCATTTCGTCTTTGGCGCAGTTTGGTTTGCTGTTTGGTGGAAGTCGTAGTGAGGATAACGAGGGCGGTGGAAACCCTATCCTTGCCATATTGGTGATGCTTATTGCGCCATTCGCGGCGATGCTCATTCAATTCGCCATCTCCCGCTCCAGAGAATTCGACGCGGATCGCGGCGGCGCCGAGATTTCGAGGGACCCGCAAGCCTTGGCTACCGCCTTGGAAAAAATCTCTCGATATGCGCGAGGAATTCCGATGGCGGCCGCTGAGGCGCACCCAGAAACCGCGCAAATGATGATCTTGAATCCGCTGTCCGGCGGGGGGCTGAAAGGTTTGTTCAGTACTCACCCGGATACTGCCGAGCGTATCGAACGGTTGATGGCGATGGCTCGTGCTTGAGATCCAACGGCTGGCGTGCGCCATCGTCGAGGCTGCGCTTGGCGGCCGTAATCTTAACCAAGCGCTTGCGGATACCTGGCGGCGGAATTCTCACCTTAAGCCGTCTGAACGCGCCGCGATTCAGGATTTGAGTTTCGGCGCGTTACGCTTTTATGGGCTGCTTGATTCAATTTTGAACAGCTTGCTCGTAAAGCCGGTTACTGACGCATCGTTGCGAGTGTTGCTGATCGTCACGTTGTATCAGTTGCAGTACACTCGGGCGAAGCCCTTCGCCATTGTCGATCATGCGGTGCAGACTGCGGTGGCCCTAGGCAAGCCGGCGGCCAAGGGGCTTACCAATGCGGTATTGCGTAATTTCCTGCGCCGCCGTGAAGCTTTGGTTGCCGAGGCGGAAAAGGCGGAAACCGCCCGGCTCAATCACCCCACTTGGTGGATCGCAAAACTTAAAAAGGAATATCCCGAGCATTGGGAGGCAATGCTTTCTGTCGCGAATCAGCCGCCACCGATGACATTGCGAGTAAATCGCAGACTCACTTCCGTTTCTTCCTATCTGGATCTATTAGCAAGTCACGATATAGGCGCCCAACGCATTGGTGGGCAAGCGGTGCTGTTAACTCATCCGATGCCCGTTGACAGGTTACCTGGCTTCGCAGAGGGGCTGGTGTCCATCCAGGACGTTTCAGCCCAACATGCCGGTCCGTTGCTAGATATCGCGCCGGGAATGCGTGTGTTGGATGCATGCAGCGCGCCCGGCGGTAAGACCTGTCACTTGCTGGAGATCGCTGATGTTGACGTTGTGGCGCTGGATAGCGATGCCGAGAGGCTCAGACGGGTTGCGGACAACCTGAATCGACTTAAATTTACGGCCAGTCTGATAGCTGCCGATGCGGGAGCCATCGACAGTTGGTGGGATGGAAAACCATTCGATCGAATTCTGATCGACGCGCCTTGTACGGGATCGGGCGTGACCCGCCGACATCCTGATATCAAGTGGGCTCGGCGGCGTAGCGATATCGCGCAATTCGCCGCGCAACAAAAGCGGCTGTTGGAAACATTGTGGCCAACACTGAGGCTTGGTGGTAAATTGCTGTACGCAACGTGTTCAGTGTTCCGCGAAGAAAACCACGGCCAGGTCGCCGACTTCCTATCGTATCGCCGGGACGCACATAATCTGCCCCTAACTGACTTGACAACGATAGACGGGCAAATCGTCCCCAATGAATTCCACGACGGCTTCTTTTACGCGCTTCTGGAGAAAGTTTAGCCTCGCGCTTGGGCTGCTTGTCGCCTGTTTGTCATGCGGCGCTATGGCCCAGGCGGAAGGCATAACGGTGAAATCGGCCGGCCTGGAGTTAGTTGATGACGCATATCAGCTATCCGCTTCGTTCGACGTGGAGTTTACTCAAACGATTAACGACGCCATCAATCGTGGCTTGGCCCTGCCGTTTCTTATCGAATACGAAATCACCCGCCCCCGTTGGTACTGGTGGAATAAAACAGTTGCCGAGGGTTCTCGTCCACGGCAAATTTCTTATAACGCCCTCACCCGTCAATATCGACTTACAGTCGGTTCTCTTTATCAAAATTTCGAACGTCTCGAAGACGTTAAGCAGGTCCTGGCGTCATTGCGCGGCATTGATGTCGCGGAACGCGGGCTTCTCGAGAAAGGCGAACCTTACGAGGTCGCCTTGCGCATGCGGTTGGACGTTGCGCGCTTACCCAAGCCTTTCCAAGTCAACGCGTTGGCCTCCCGCGAGTGGAATTTGCCATCCGACTGGCATCGATTCAAGTTTATTCCATGAACACTGTGGCGAACCTACTCATCCGTCTGCGACGTACGCCAATATTGCGTGGCGTGGTGTTTTTCTGCGCAGCGTTGGGTGCTGCGATGCTTTACATGCTCTCCAGGGCCTCGGCGAATACCCAACTCTTTTCGGATCATTATTCCCGATTGCTTGTGTTGGGGCTGGCGCTGGCGTTGGGCTTGATGGTGTTGATCGCATATCAACTGTGGGTGCTGAGGCGCAAGCTAAAGGCGAGACTGTTCGGCTCCAAGCTGACATTGCGCCTGATGGTCGTATTTGTGTTGATGGCGCTGGTTCCGGGCGTGCTTCTATATACAGTTTCCGTGCGGTTCCTGTCTAAGAGCATTGAGTCCTGGTTCGACGTTCGGGTCGAAAGCGCGCTTGAAGGAGGAATCAAGTTAACTCGCGGTGAGATAGAAAAATCGCTCAAGGAGCTCCACCAGAAAGCGGGAGGAATGGCGAACGCTTTTGTCGAACGAGGCCTTGGCAGGGAGGTGTCGCTCTTGAATCGATTGCGGGAGCAATATGGAGTCGAGGAGGCGACCTTAATCAATAGCCGCGGCGATATCATTGCCTTTTCAAGTGGGGAGAGTGCGGGATTGCTGCCTGATTTGCCTGGACCTAAAGTGTTGCGCGATATACGGCAACAGCAGCCGTTTCGCGCCATTGAGTCAATTCCGGGCAGGGGGCTCTATTTGCGCGTGGTCGTTCCCGTGAATGCGTTGTCGATCGCGGAAGATGTGCGGGCTCTGCAAGTGTTGCAACCCGTGCCGCCCGAGCTTGCCAACGATGCGGAAATCATTCAGGCGGGTTACAGCGATTACCAAGAGCTTACGCTATCCCGGATGGGCCTGAAGCGTATCTTTGGTTTGACATTGACGCTTGCCCTCTTGCTGACCTTGCTGTCGGCTATCGCATTCGCTTTCGTAATCAGCGAGCGATTTTCTGCGCCGCTTTCCGCGCTTGCCGAAAGTACGCGGGCGATCGCCAAAGGCGATTTCAGCAAGGTTAATCCGGTTAAGAGCCGCGACGAATTTGGTGTGCTTACACAATCGTTCAACGTAATGACGCGACAGCTTGCCGATGTGTCGGAAACCGTGGCTCGTCGGGAGCAACAGTTACAAAACGCAAAGTCTTATTTGGAGAGCATACTCAGTAACCTCTCTGCTGGCGTGCTGGCTTTTGATGAGCGGCTTTATTTGCGAACGATTAATTTTTCCGCTGTTTCCATTTTGGGCGTGGATCGGGATACTGTGCGGGGTTTGCGGTTGGAGGAATGGGAGCGTACAACAGCTCACTTGGCGCCTTTTGCAACACTAGTGGCGCGTGAATTTCAGAATACGCAGGCCAAGCTTTGGGAAACGCAAATGGAGTATGCCGCGAACGGTGTGATGCGTACGCTTCAGGTCAAAGGTTCAAGGCTGCCGGCAAATGTCGGCGCCGGTTACATTGTGGTATTTGATGATATTACTCATTTGATTCAGGCCCAGCGAGACGCCGCATGGGGCGAGGTGGCGCGGCGTCTCGCGCACGAAATCAAAAACCCGTTAACCCCCATCCAACTTTCGGCGGAACGGCTGCAATTGAAACTCATCGATAAATTACCGCCGCACGAAGCGCAGATGCTCGTTCGATCTACCGATACAATTGTCAATCAAGTGACGGCGTTGAAGCAGATGGTCAATGATTTCAGTGAATATGCCCGTCGCCAGCATATACAAACCGTCAGTCTCTCTTTGAACGATTTGATCCGTGAAGTGTTGGTGTTATACGAATCCGTGCCGACAAAAATAACCGTGGAGTTGGATCCCAAGCTTCCACTGATTGCCGGGGATATGGCCTTGCTTCGACAGGTGCTCCATAACCTGATGCAAAACGCACTTGATGCGTTGACGGGTATTGATGATCCACAAATCAGGGTGTTAACGGAGACCAACGAAAGTGGCGCTAAGCTAAATATTGTCGACAACGGCAGCGGCTTCTCCGAGGCCCTGCTTGCGCGCGTGTTCGAACCTTATGTCACAAGTAAGCAAAAAGGCACTGGCCTGGGGCTTGCGATCGTAAAAAAAATTATCGACGAACATCATGGTCGAATACAGGTAGCGAATGTGACGCCTCGGGGGGCGAGCGTGAGTATTATCTTGCCCATTGCCATGGCGGCGTAGAGACTGTAAAAAATTCTATATGGCGTATCAAGTCACAGCATTCATCGCTTGGCGTGCATCCTTAAGAGACGGTGCATTAATTGCACTTAGGATCGTGTACGGAATAACTTCCCGATTTGAGCAAGTTTGGCGGGATGCGATGCGAGACGCCCGGAGCGCGGTTTGGCTATTCCAAATAAGCGACGGGCAACGAAGCAGCGCGCCCGCCAGACGCAGAACAAATCGGGGAGTTATGTCGTACACGATCCTTAGCATTAGGAAAATTTGAAATGGCATTGAATCAGATTCTGGTGGTTGATGACGAAATAGGTATCCGCGAATTGCTCTCGGAAATTCTTCGCGACGAAGGTTATAGCGTGCGGTTGGCGGAAAATGCCGCGGCCGCCAGAGCCGCGCGAAAGGAAGGTCGGCCCGATCTGGCGCTATTGGATATTTGGATGCCGGATACTGACGGCATCACGCTACTCAAGGAATGGGCTAGTTCGGGGCAGCTCACAATGCCGGTGATTATGATGTCTGGCCACGGCACCATCGATACGGCGGTCGAGGCGACTCGCATCGGCGCGTTCGATTTTCTCGAAAAGCCGATTAGTTTGCCAAAACTCCTTGCCGCTGTCGGTCGCGCTTTGCGGGCCAATACGCCGCGCGTGCGCACGGGACTGACTTTGATGCAGTTAGGTAAATCAGTGGCGATGCAGGACCTTCGCCGACGTCTCGATCAAGTCGCGAATAGCCGTCAACCATTGCTATTTGTTGGAGAGCCGGGCGCTGGCTTTGCGATCTGCGCACGCTATGCCCATGGCGCCAATACGCCATGGGTAGAGCCTGCTGGTACTGAATGGCTTGCCGAAAACGCGTTCGAGCCGCTTAATACCGCGAAGGACGGCACGCTCTTCATTGAAGACCTGACTCGATTGGATCGTCGCGAGCAGCGCGGATTGCTACAGCTCATCGGCAAGTTGGAAAAATCTAACGTCCGACTGATTTGTGGGGCAACGGGCTCGCTTTCATCCCTTGTCACGCAAGGGCAGTTCGAGCCGGCGGTATTTAACGCCGTGTCCGGCATGACAGTTCGAGTTCCGGCGTTACGCGACCACCAGGAAGACATTCCCGATATCGTTAACTTGCTGCTCACACAAATGGTGGAGACGAAGGAAGTGCCTTTACGGACTTTTTCGGTCGCAGCGCTAAACGCCATGCGCAACCTGCCCTGGTCCGGGAACCTGCCTGCGCTTACGAATGCGGTGAAAAGCCTCGCTAATACAGCATTGGGAACAGAGATCACCGTAACGGATGTAAATCGTATCGCGCCAGAATTCGATCCTGTGAAGGCTGATGCCTGCCCTACCCTGGATTTGCCGCTTGACCTACCGCTTCGACAAGCGCGTGACGCCTTTGAGCAGCATTACTTTGCGTATCACATTCGTGAAGCGGGCGGCAACATGTCCCGAGTGGCGGAGCGTGTGGGGCTGGAGCGAACGCACCTATATCGGAAGTTGAAGCAGCTTGGCATCAAGCCAGCGGGACGCACTGAGGAATCCGGGTCGCAATAACATAAGGAGCCTCTGGCGCCCAATGCCCTTGTAGGGCCGCGTTTGCGTTTGCATGCGCTACCGCTCGTTCGAGTACACGGCGCATCGGTTTTGCCTCACCCCCCATCAAAAGCATAGAATCGCGATTCTTTCGATGCTCCCGAAGTAGGGGGAAGGATGACAACTCAGCTAATCGCCAATCTGGAGAAGCTCTTGGGTGGCCCGCGGGACAATGCTTTATTGCGCTTCAGTCTGGGCAACGAGTATTTAAAGGTCAAAGACACAACGCATGCGTTGGCGCATCTCCTTAAGGCGGTAGAGCAAGACCCTATGTTTTCCGCCGCTTGGAAACAGCTGGGCGCAGCATTCAGGGAGGCTGGGCGATTAGAAGAGGCTTTGTCTGCCTATCAGGAAGGGATTTTGGTTGCCGAAACGAAGGGCGACAAACAAGCCGTAAAGGAAATGACCGTGTTTGCGCGGCGGATTGAAAAAATTCTGAATACTAAATGATGAAAGCGAGCAGCTAACGCCTGTTATGAGTTATTTCGTGCTTGCCTGGACGCCGCCGTGTGAATCTGAAAGGCGCCAAGAACTTGGTGCACGAATTAGCCATGTCAATCGAGTGAACCGCGATACTGTGGATGAGCGCTCGTCGCTGTTGCGCAAACGGAACTGCCCATAAAACAAACTCTGGAGGCGCGCGCGCCTCGGATTCGCCGATACCCATGTTAAATACATCGACCCAGTCAAATTTTTTTCTTCGGCTTCGCCACATATTGTTCGGCCCGCCACATGATCCCCTTAAACCGGAAACACGCCACGCTGTTACCTTGATCGCTTTCTTTGCTTGGGTGGGACTCGGCGCTGACGGACTGTCTTCCTCTGCCTACGGGCCTGAGCTTACCTATCGTGCACTGGGCGAACATAGCTATCTCGGGATCTACATGTGCTTCGCCCTGGCGGCGACTGTATTTATTATCGCGTTGGCCTACAACCAGGTCATCGACTTATTTCCTAGCGGTGGCGGCGGTTACAAGGTGGCGACCGTATTGATTGGTCCCACCGCCGGCCTCGTTTCCGGTTCCGCCCTCATTGTTGACTACGTGCTTACCATCACGATATCGGTGGCGTCGGGTGTGGACACCTTGGGAAGCTTGTTCCATGTGTCGAGCGACACCAAGCTGAATGTCGAGGTCGCGCTCATTGTCTTGTTGATTTATCTCAATTTACGGGGAATGAAGGAAGCGATCGGCATATTGATGCCGGTGTTTATGGCCTTCGTCGTGCTCCACGCCCTTCTCATTGGCTATGGCGTCGTCGCGCATGCGAGCAATTTTCCGACGCTGATTCCCGAGGTTGTGACGCAAACCAAGTCTCTTGCCGACGATCGGGGTTGGCACTACGTGATTTGGATCGTGATGCTGGCGTACGCAGCTAGCGGCGCGACCTACACGGGGTTGGAGGCCGTCACTAACAATGTGAATACGCTGAAGGAGCCGCGTGTGAGAACGGGCAAACTCACCATGTTCTATGTGGCCTCTTCGCTTGCCATAGCCGCTAGCGGAATCATGTTGCTTTACGTGCTGTGGAACGTGCAGCCAGTCGCGGGACAAACTTTGAACGCCGTGGTGTTCCGCTCCATTCTTGCCGAGTGGACGTTGTTCGGAATAGATTGGACTACTTACCTGTTGCCCTTGGTCTTGGGTTCCGCGGGGGGGCTCTTGCTCGTGGCGGCTAATACAGGCTTTCTTGGCGGTCCCGCCGTCCTCGCCAATATGGCGGTGGACCAATGGGTGCCCAATCAATTTTCGTCACTATCGAGTCGACTTGTCACCAAACACGGCGTGTTTTTAATGGGCATGGCCGCTATCGCGATTCTGATTTATACGCGCGGCGAGGTTGCGCTTCTGGCGGTTATTTACGCGCTTAACGTATTTCTAACCTTCTCAATATCCCTTTTTGGATTGTGCTTATTTTGGTTACGGCGGCGCAAGGATTTGCCGGGTTGGTGGGTGAATTTATGTTTGTCAGGACTGGGATTCGCTATCACGGGGACGATTTTTTGCGCGCTGCTATATACCGAATTCGCCAAGGGTGGTTGGTTAGCGGCGCTTATCACAGGCGGAGTCATTGGATTCTGTGTGCTTATCAAACGGCATTACACTCAGACACGAACTCAAATCCGGAAAATTGATGAAATCTTCACGGCGGCTCCATGCGAACCGGTGGAAAATCCACCCGAGATTGATCGCGGCGCCCCAACCGCTGTATTCATGGTTAGTCGAAGCCGGGGCGCTGGCATGCATACCATGCTTTGGGTGCAACGGCTTTTCCCTGGCAACTTTAAAAATTTTGTTTTTCTTAGCGTTGGCGCCGTTGATACTGCCGCTTATGGCGCCGATGGCGCTTTGGATGAGCTCCAAAGGGAAACGCATGCGTCGCTGGAATACTATGTCAATTTTTGCCACCAGCATGACATTGCCGCAACGTCTTATGAATCTTATGGGACCGACCGCGTTCAAGAGCTTACCAAGCTAGTGGACAAAGTTTCGGGGGAATATCCCAATTGCGTTTTCTTTGCTAGCAAACTCGTCTTTGTTCACGACAACTGGTTTACTCGCTCCTTGCATAACCAGACTCCGCTCGCCATGCAGCGGATCTTGCATCTGAGAGGACAGCAAATGGTTATTCTTCCGATGAAAATTGAGTAAACGGTGGTCGCGCTGACGAGTGGCGCTATTTGTGAATTTATTAATTATGCGGCGAGCGACTTGCTTATACTCTGTCCCCGCTGCCGTGGACTTACAAATAATCCAAATCACTGGAGGATGTTTGGTTTCTGAAACCAAGCATGAATTAATAAAGGAACCTTTTCCTCATCAAGCAGGGACAAACGGTCTCCTTGGCGACTCTCGATTTACGGGGATTCGATGATGAACTGAAGATTTTATCCGGCACCACAGCAAACGTCGAAAAGTTGGCAGCACTGCGTAAGCGTTTAGGGAATGAACCCAATCAATGGATGGAAGCATTTTTAAGAGGAGAGTCATGAAAAGCATCAAGAAATACCTCACCGCAATTACCTTCGTAGCGCTCAACCTGTTCGGAACGTCGGCACACGCCGGCATTCCGGTGATTGATGCTGCAGCTTTAGCGCAGCAAATGCAGCAACTTGTGGCTTGGGGGCAGCAATACAAGCAAATGTATGATCAGTACCAAAA
>Ga0247823_10004627_pt1 | contig 11001 bp, 9 predicted proteins | sample 13C_PalmiticAcid_2_FD_192426 | JGI IMG/M metagenome (GOLD analysis project Ga0247823, IMG submission 192426) | Soil microbial communities from agricultural site in Penn Yan, New York, United States - 13C_PalmiticAcid_Day30 | ecosystem: Environmental > Terrestrial > Soil > Agricultural land...
GCTCGAGCGAGCCGATCCTTCGCCGCTGAAGGCCGGAGGTTTCACATCGCCCGAACGCTTCACGGCAATGGCCGCGGACGGGACCACCGTTCTCTACGGCGTGATCCTGCGCCCGAGCCATTTCGATCCGTCCAAACGCTATCCGGTGATCGATTCAATCTATCCGGGACCGCAGGCGCGACGAACGCCCAATGCCTTTATGGATGCGATGTTCGACTATGGCTTTGCCAGTGCACTGGCGGAACTGGGCTTCGTCGTGGTGCTGGTCGACGGGCGCGGCACGCCGGGCCGAAACAAGGCGTTCCTCAATCTTTCCTACGGCAAGCTCGCCAATGGCGGCTTCCTCGAAGATCATGTCGCGGCGATCCGGGAGCTTGGACGCACGCGGAGTTGGATGGATGTCGACCGGGTCGGCATTTACGGCATGTCCGGTGGCGGTTATGCCACCGCTCGGGCAATGTTCACCTTCCCCGATTTTTACAAAGTGGGTGTCGCACATGCCGGCAATCACGATCAGCGCGGCTATATCTACGGATGGGGCGAAAGCTACAACGGCCCGATTGAGGGCGACAATTACGCAGCCACGTCAAACGCCGCCATCGCCAAGAACCTCAAGGGCAAGTTGCTGCTGATGCATGGCGATATGGATTCGAACGTCTCGCCCGCGCTGACCCTTCAGGTGGCAGATGCGCTCATCAACGCAAACAAGGATTTCGACCTCATGATCATACCCAATCTCGGCCACGCCTGGAACGATTATGCGACGCGCGTGACCTGGGATTATATGGTCAGAAATCTGATGGGCGCCACGCCGCCCAAGGAATATGCGATGCCCAAGCCGAGCGATTGAGAGACGCCGTGAGGGCGCCGCTCCGCCTTGCCGGCATGAGCCTTCGCTTGCAGCCTCCGCCGTTCAGGCGGCAGATCCGCCCTTGGCCAAGCCCAACGATCGCGCAGCCCTGCTCGAAGCGAAGACCGAAACCAGCAACGATCTTCGGCGTGTGCGGGTCGCGCCCGGCACCAACGCCCCGAAGGGAATAATCCTCATCCGCAATGCGCGCCAGTTCGGTGGAACCGGCGCAGCAGTCCGGACGGTCAATATCGTAATCGAAGGCGACAGGATCGTCAGCATTGCCGCGCAGGCAAAGGCACCTCAGGGCGCACAGGTGATCGATGCGCAAGGCCTTACCGTAATGCCTGGGTTGATCGATCTGCATACCCATCTGACCTATGTGCAGAGTTTTGGACTGCCGGGACCGACATTCGACGAGAGCCAGGCGGGGGCCGCGATCCGCGGCGCCGAACGGCTGCGCTATTTCGCCGAAAGCGGCATCACCAGCGTGCGTGACGTCGCCTCCCATGGCATGGCGCCGTTCCTGCTCAAGGACGAGGTTGCTGCCGGAAATATTCCGGGTCCGCGCATCTTCGCCGCCGGCCAGTTGATCGTCGGCGAAGGCGGCCATGGCACCGAAGGCATGGGAAGCCGCACCGGTCCCGACTATCCGGATGCGGCCGTGCGCGAGGCGTCGGGGCCCGAGGATTGGCGCAAGGCTGTTCGCACCAACTTCAAACGCGGTGCCGATCTGATCAAACTTGCTAGCCATTTCAGCCAGGACGAAGTCAATGCCGCCGTCGATGAGGCGCACAAGCTTGGCCTGCGCGTCACGGTGGATCCGAATCCATCTCTACGCGCATGGCGGTGGAGGCCGGCGTCGACAGTCTCGAGCATTCGCTGCCGCGTACCGACGAGACTGTGGCGCTGATGGCAAAGAAAGGCATCGCATCCGTCCCGACCTTTGTCCCTTACCAATATATCAATGCGATGGGCGGCTATTACGGCTCTACATCGCGCCGCTTCACAATCTCGGATGCGAGCATGTTCGAGATGGGCGCCAAGCTGAAATCATCGGGCGTGAAGCTGGGCGTCGGGACGGATCTGGTTGTCGACTGGCATCGCCATCTGCCCGAAGCCTATATTCACGAACTGCGCAACTTCCGCCGTCTCGGCTATTCCGCGCCGGAGGCCCTGATCGCCGCTACCCGGACCAGTGCGGAAATATTGGGAATGGACGATCGGCTGGGCACATTACAGCCGGGCAAGCTCGCCGATCTGATCATCGTCGGAGGCAAGCCGGATCAGGATCTGGAGGACCTCAAGAAGGTGAACATGGTCATCGTCGGGGGCCGCATTATCGTTCGCGACGGTCGCGCGATCTTGCCCCAGTGCGTCGAAACCAAGCCGCCCCACGCAAGCCGACCCAATTGAGGATTCATCGGTGATGAGAACGCTAAAGGCGCTGTTCGTCGGAAAGGTGTTGAAGCCTGAAAGCCTGACGGTGATGATAGAACCTACCAGACTCAGGGACAGCGACTGACCAGCCAGGCGCAAAAGCCCGATGACAAGGGAAATCCGCCAATGGCATATGGATTGGGCCTTGCCTTCGGCACGCGCGGCGGTCGTCGCGCGATCGGCCACAGCGCATCATCCGGACCGGCAAGTCACGACGCCGCGAAGAGCGCCCGAACGAGGCGCTTCTCGCGGCGTTCCTGCGTAGCGGCGCTACGATTGTTCGATACCACGCCGATTGCTTAGCTCAGCTAAAATACATCGACGATTTAGCCCCATATTCGTGAATTCCGAACTGGGAAAGACTGCGGCCAGAGGCAACGCGCCCCGGATAAACCGGGCTAGACCGCATTTAATTCATAAAGGGGGGAACGATGAAATCCAAATGGTTCACAGGTCTTTCGTTTGCGGCGCTGGCGATGACCAGCAGTGCCGCATTCGCGCAGGACAAGAGCACGGACGCCGGTTCATCGGAAGAGATCATCGTCACCGCCCAGAAGCGAGAGGAAAAGCTGCGCGAGGTGCCTATCTCGATCAGCGCGGTTACGGGCGACATGATGGAGCGCCAGGGCGCGACCCGTTTCTCGGACATTGCCGGCTATATTCCCGGCTTGACCTATCAGCCGGGCACCAGCGGCGCGGCGGGCGAAAGCAGGTTCAACATCCGCGGCGTTTCCCAGTCGAACTCGCCGATTTCGGGCACCGCCATCTATATCGACGACATCCCGACCACGGTGCACGGTGCGAACGGCGCGGCCACCTTCAAGGCGATCGACCTGTTTCCCTATGATATCGATCGGGTGGAGGTGCTGCGCGGTCCGCAAGGCACGCTCTATGGCGACAGCACGATCGGCGGCCTGATCAAATATGTCACCAAGAGCGGCGATGTGAATGATTTTTCCGCGGCGGCCGGCGTGGAGGCTACTCTGATAGACGGTGGCGAGGGCATCGGGCTCGGCGCGCGGGGCGCGGTGAACGTGCCGGTCGTGCCCGGCCTTCTCGGAGTGCGAGTCAGCGGCTTCTATCAGGAGACGCCCGGTTTCCAGACCAACATCGCAACCGGCGACAAGGGCACCAACTGGGTGGAACAGCACGGTCTGCGCATCGCTGCCCGGCTTACGCCCAGCCATAATTTCACGGTCGACGCCCAGTGGATGCAAACCGAATTCAAATCCGGTGATCGCGCCATGACGCAGATGCTACCCAGCACGACAACGCCGCTCTACGGCGATTACATCAATTTCTCGCCGGTCGCGCAGCCCACCGCGCAGAATTTCGAACTCGGTTCGCTCACTGCGCGCTATCATTTCGGGCCGGTAAACCTGACATCGGTCAGCGGCTATTCGAAGGTCGTGCGAAGCTTCACGGCGGACTATACCTTCTTCGTGCGTGATTTCGTCGCAGAATATACCGGGGGCGCCATCACCGACGCGCTTGGGGTCTTCGATGCTCCCAACCAGACCGAGAAATATACGCAGGAAATCCGGCTCGCTTCCTCGGGCAATCATCCGCTGACCTGGGTCGTCGGCGGTTACTATACGGTCGAGAAGACCGACGGAAAGGCGCTCACCATCCCGCAAAATGCGGATGGGTCGCTTATCACCAGCCTGCCGCCGATCTTCAATTCATATATCGATGCCCGCTATACCGACAAGTCGCTGTTCGCCAACGCGACCTACAAGATCACCGACAAATGGGACGTGTCCGGCGGAATCCGTCACTCTTGGATTTCCGACAGGTTCAACAGTCGCGGGGAAAGCGTGTTCTTCCCGACCGGCGAGACGAGCGATTCGTCGAGCACGAAGAATAGCGCGACGACCTGGTCGCTTGGCACGCGTTATATCGCCAGCGATGACCTGATGATGTTCGCGCGTGTCGCGACAGGGTTCCGGGCGGGCAGCACCAATCCCAACAACAGCTGGCCCGGCGTGCCCGCCGGCTATGACAATGACAGCATGATCTCATACGAAGCCGGCGTGCGCGCTGATTTCCTGAACGATCGCGCATCGATCGACTTGACCGTCTATTATCTGAACTGGACGGACATGTTCGTGTTCGGTCAGACGCCCGATGGGGTGTTCGGCTACACCACCAATGGCGGCAAGGCGAATGGCGGCGGCATGGAATTCACCGGCACGCTGCGGCCGGTGCGAAACTTGACGCTGACCGCGACCGCGGCCTATTACGGACTGAAGCTCCGCCAGGATCTGCCCGATGTCGGTGCGCGGGCGGGCGACCGACCCCCAGCCACCCCGGCATTGAGCGGATCGTTCCTCGCGGACTATGCGGTGCCGCTGGCCGGCGACTGGGATCTGCACCTAGGCGGCGGCATCCGCTGGTCCAGCCATAGCTGGTCGGAGTTCCGCGACGATCCGACGAGCCTGCGCATTCCCGGCTACGCCCTTGGCGATCTGAACGCATCTGTCTCCAACGATCGCTGGTCGGTGCGCGCCTATGTCCGCAACGTGACCGACAGTCACAAGGTCGCTTCGATCGGCCTCGACGATCGCGCCATCCTGATGATGCCGCGATCGTTCGGTCTCGCGCTCGACATGAAGTTCTGAAACCGCCTGACGGGGGACCCGATATGAGACTCTCCACATTCTTCGCGCTCGCTCTCTGCGTGGCGTCGGCGCTGTCGATGCCCGCTGTAGCGCAGGCGGACAAGCCCTTCCTGCCGGCCGCGACGCACGATCTGACCTCGGCCGAAGGGCTGACCTATCGGATCATCGTCGCGCCCCCCGCCGGCCCCGCGCCGGCGGCGGGATATCCGGTGATCTACATCGTCGACGGCAATGCCTGGACGATGCTGGCATCAGAGGTGATCCGCACTAACCTGGATTTCGGGACGCGGGCGAAGGTCGAGCCTGCCGTGGTCGTCGGCGTCGGTTATCCGATCGACAGCGCATTCGATCTGACGCGGCGTACCACCGATCTGACGACGCCTTCGGCAGTCGCGTCAGATCTCAAATGGGGCAGGGTCGGCGGCTATGAAGCGATGATCCGCTTCATCCAGGAACGGGTGAAACCCGATATCGAGAAGCGCTTTCGGATCGACAAGGGGCGCCAGACGCTGGCGGGTCATTCGCTGGGCGGTCTTTTTACGCTCCGCACGCTGATGAACCATCCCGACTGGTATCAGAACTATCTGGCCCTCAGCCCGTCGATCTGGTGGAACGATGCCGCGTTGCTGAAGGAAGCCGCCGCGCTGGACGCGTCCTCACCCCAGCGTAAGGCGCGGGTCTATCTCGGCATCGGTCAGCTCGAGCAATATTATACGCCGCAATTCCTGAAGGAAACGGAGGCCGGTCTGCGCGCCAGGGCCGCCGCCGATCCCGCCACGCTCGGCGGCAAGAGCGTCGAAGCCATCATGTCGGAGATCGAGAAGGGCGCGAGCAAGGCCAAGATGGTCGACAACGCCCGGCAGATGGCCAAAATTCTGCACGAGAAGGGAATGGACGTGAAGTTCGACGCTTTCCCGGAGGAGGATCATTTCTCGGTGTTGGCGTCCGAGTTCGCTCGCGCCGTTCCGTTCGCATTGCGCAAATGAGCACCGGATTTTCCTTCGGACGCACCGGGTTGCATCGCCGTCAGCAGACAAGATTTTCTGGAGCAGAGACATGAGGTGCATTGGAATCCTGGCATTGTCGCTGGCGGCGGCTCAAACTGTGGCGACGCCAGCATATGCCGACGAGCCGTTCCTGCCAATCGCCTCGCAGGACATGAAGTCGGCCGAAGGGCTCACCTATCGCATCATCGTTTCCCCCCCGGCCGGCCCAGCGCCGACGGCGGGCTATCCGGTGATCTATGTGATGGACGGCAATGCTTGGACGCCGTTCGTATCGGAAGTGATCCGCACCAATCTGCAGTTCGGCACGCGGAGCAAAGTGGAGCCGGCGGTGGTGGTCGGCATCGGCTATCCGATCGAGGGTGCGTTCGATCTGACGCGGCGCGACTGGGATCTGACGACGCCGTCGCCGGTGCCGTCGGACGCAGGCACTAGCAAGATCGGCGGTTATGAGGCGATGATCCGCTTCATCCAGGATCGCGTGAAGCCCGATATTGAGAAGCGTTTCCGGATTGACCGTACCCGCCAGACACTGGCGGGTCATTCGCTGGGTGGGCTGTTCACGCTGCGCACGCTGATAAACCATCCGGACTGGTTCCAGACCTATCTGGCACTCAGCCCGTCGATCTGGTGGAACGATGCGCTGCTGCTCAAGGAAGCAGCGACGCTGTCGCCAAGCCCGGCGCAACGCGCCGCGCGTGTCTATATCGGCGTTGGCGAGCTCGAGGAATATCTGACGGCGAAATATCGGGTGGAAATGGAGGCTCAGGCCCGCATCCTGTTTGCCGCCGACCCCAAATCGCTTGGCACTGATAGCGTCGAGGCGTTCATGGCGGCGATGAGCAGCCGCAAGCAGCATATGGTCGACAATGCCCGTGCGATGGCGAAGTCGCTCGGCGACAAGGGCGTGATGGTGAAGTTCGACCTGTTCCCTGAAGAGGATCATTTTTCCGTGCTGCCGTCCGAATTCGGCCGCGCCGTCCCGTTCGCGCTGCGCAAATGAACGCGCGGCTTCGCAAGACTTGCTGGAGACGAGCCATGAAACCGATCGCATCCATCGCCCTGTTCCTGGCGGCGGCGCTCACGGGGACCAACGCGTCCTCTGCCGATAAGCTGTCCAAGACGGAAAAACCCTTCCTGTCGATCGTTACTCACGACCTGAGCTCGGCCGAGGGGCTGAGCTATCGCATCATCGTCGCGCCGCCCGCCGGCCCAGCGCCGAAGGCGGGTTATCCAGTAATCTACATTATGGACGGCAATGCATGGGCGCCGATGGCGGCGGAGGTGGTCCGCACCAATCTGGATTTCGGCCTGCGCAGCAAGGTGGAGCCGGCGGTGGTCGTCGGCATCGGCTATCCGATCGATGGCGGGTTCGACATGAAGCGGCGACTGCACGACCTGACCACCCGGTCTGATCTGCCGCGCCCCGTCAGTAAAGTGATCCCGACGGACAGCGGCGGCTACGAAGCGATGGTCCGCTTCATCGAAGAGCGGGTAAAGCCCGATATCGAGAAGCGTTTCCCGATCGACCGCACGCGCCAGACGCTTGCCGGCCATTCGCTGGGTGGGCTCTTCACCCTGCGTACGCTGATGAATCATCCCGATTGGTTCCAGACCTATCTGGCGTTCAGCCCGTCGATCTGGTGGCACGACGCGGCACTTGTCAAGGAAGCGCTCGCACTGTCACTGAGTCCCGCGCAACGCGCCGCACGCGTCTATATCGGCGTCGGTGAGCTCGAGGAGTACAAGACACAGGACTATGTGGCCGAGATGGAGGCGAACCTCCGCGATGCGCTCGCAAAGGACCCCAAGGCACTTGGCGACGAGAGTATCGAGGCATATATCGCCAATGCGCACAACCGCGAAAATCATATGGTCGACAATGCCCGCGACATGGCCCGGATCCTGACCGACAAGGGCCTGAAGGTGCGTTACGACCAGTTCCCCGAGGAAGACCATTTCTCGGTCCTCCCCTCGCAGATCGGCCGCGCAATCCCCTTCGCGCTCGGCAAATGAACGCGCGTCTTCGTAAGACTTGCTGGAGGTCAGCCATGAAACCGACCGCATCCATCGCACTGTTCCTGGCGGCGGCGCTCGCGGGGACGCACCCGTCCTCTACCGACAAGCCGTCCAAGATGGAAAAACCCTTCCTGTCGATGGTTGCTCACGACTTGAGCTCGGCCAAGGGGCTGAACAGGCCGCAGATCATAGTGAGCCTGTGCCGCGAGTTCCGCGCGCTCCGCATCTATATTGGCGTCCCCGACGTCCAGAAGGCGATGATCGCGCGTCAGTCGACGGGTTGTGTGACATGATTTTGGGGCCTTCGGGACATATTGACAGCTTTACGCGCGATAATCTGCCGCCATTCGACGAATGGCCCGAGTTGCAGCTCGGCGATTTCGAATATCCCGAGCGACTGAACGCGGCCGTCGAACTCACTGATGCGATGGTGGCGAAGGGTTTCGGCGATTTTACGGCGCTTATCGGCAATGGTCGACGGCGTACCTACAAGGAACTCGCCGATTGGTCGAATCGCATCGCGCATGCGCTCGTCGAGAATTATGGCGTCAAGCCCGGCAACCGCGTGCTGATCCGCTCAGCAAACAACCCCGCGATGGTGGCCTGCTGGCTCGCGGCGACGAAGGCAGGCGCGGTCGTCGTCAACACTATGCCGATGCTGCGCGCTGGCGAGTTGACGAAAATTGTCGAGAAGGCCGAGATCGGCCTCGCGCTTTGCGATACCAGGCTCCTCGACGAGATAGTGCATTGCGCCGAGAGCAGCGGCTTCCTGACACAGGTCGTCGGCTTCGACGGCACCGCCAACCACGATGCGGAACTCGACCGCGCGGCGCTCGAAAAGCCGGTCACCTTCGATGCGGCGGCGACCGGCCGCGACGATGTCGCGCTGCTCGGCTTTACTTCGGGTACAACGGGCGAGCCCAAGGCGACTATGCACTTTCAGCGCGACCTTCTCATCATTGCCGACGCCTATGCAAAGGAAGTGCTCGGCGTACGCACCGACGATGTGTTCGTGGGTTCGCCGCCGCTCGCTTTCACCTTCGGGCTTGGAGGTCTTGCGATCTTTCCGCTGCGCTTCGGCGCCGCCGCGATACTACTCGAGCAGGCGACGCCTCCGAACATGATCGAGATCATCGAGCGATACCGGGCGACGATCAGCTTCGCCGCGCCGACCGCTTACCGGATGATGCTCACCGCCATCGACGAAGGTGCGGACCTGTCGTCGCTGCGGATTGCAGTGTCGGCAGGAGAAGTGCTGCCCGAGCCGGTGTTCAGCGACTGGGTGCGCAAGACCGGAAAACCGATACTTGATGGCATCGGCGCGACCGAAATGCTGCACATTTTCATCTCGAACCGGCTCGACGACATGCGGCCGGCCTGTACCGGCAAGCCGCTGGCCGGCTATGAAGCGAAAATCGTCGACGATGACATGAATGAACTGCCGTGCGGCGAGATCGGTCATCTGGCGGTGCGCGGCCCTGTCGGCTGCCGCTACCTCGCAGATACGCGCCAGCGGAATTATGTGAGGGACGGCTGGAATTTGACCGGCGACTCCTTTCTGCAGGACGCCGACGGACGTTTCCATTTTGCGGCGCGATCGGACGATATGATCATCTCGTCTGGCTATAATATCGCAGGACCTGAAGTGGAGGCCGCGCTGCTCGGCCATCCCGATGTGCTCGAATGCGCAGTGATTGGCGTCGCGGACGAGACGCGCGGACACATCGTCGAGGCCCATGTTGTGCTTGTTGACGGCGCAGCGCCGGACGAGGGCGTGATCAAGGCACTCCAGGATCATGTAAAGGCGGCGATTGCGCCGTATAAATATCCGCGATCGATCCGTTTCACCGCGGCGCTTCCGAAAACGGAGACGGGTAAGATTCAGCGGTTTCGGTTGCGGACGGAGGGACGCGTATGACCGATTTCCATGCGACGCGCGCCAGGTTTCATATTCCCGACGACATCATCTACCTGGACGGCAATTCACTTGGTCCCCTGCCGCTTGCGGCGAAGGAGCGCGCACGCGAGGTGATCGAAACCGAATGGGGCGGCGAACTCATCAGGGGGTGGAACACCGTCGGCTGGATGGGGCAGCCGCGGCGGGTTGGCGACCGCATCGCCAGGTTGATCGGTGCGCCCGAGGGCAGCGTCGTGATGGGCGACACGCTCTCTATCAAAGTCTATCAGGCGCTGGCTGCGGCGCTCGAAATGCGTCCTGATCGGCGGGTGATCCTGTCGGACAGCGGTAATTTTCCGACTGACCTTTACATGGCGCAGGGCCTTATCCGCTCTCTTGGACAAGGGTATGAGCTGAAAGTCGTCGCGCCTGAAGCCGTCGAGGCTGCGATCGACGAAAGCGTCGCCGTGCTGATGGTCACCGAGGTCGACTATCGCACCGGCCGCCTCCACGACATGGTGGGCCTCACCGCAAGCGCCCATAAGGCAGGCGCGCTCACGATCTGGGATCTCGCGCATTCGGCGGGGGCCATTCCGGTGGACGTGACCAGAGCCGGCGCGGATTTCGCAGTCGGCTGCACCTATAAATATCTGAACGGCGGGCCCGGCGCGCCGGCCTTCATCTATGTCGCGCCGAAGCATGCGGACACCGCCTGTCCGGCGCTCTCGGGCTGGATGGGTCACGAGGCTCCCTTCGCCTTCGACCGGGAGTATCGCGCCGGCGTGGGTATCGAACGGATGCGAGTGGGTACGCCACCTATCATTGCGCTCGCAGTGCTCGACGCTGCGCTCAATGCGTGGGAGGGCGTCGAAATGACCGACGTGCGCCACGCCTCGGTAGCGCTTTCGGATTTGTTTATCCGCGAGGTGGAGGCGCGCTGCCCAGATCTCGTGCTCGCCTCGCCGCGAGACAGCGCTGTCCGGGGTAGCCAAGTCTCGTTTCGCCATCCGCATGGCTATGCGATCATGCGAGAGCTGATCGCGCGCGGCGTGATCGGGGACTTCCGTGCGCCCGACACGCTGCGATTCGGTTTCACGCCGCTGTACATCGGTGAAACTGACGTGCTCGGAGCCGTCGCCATTATGGAGCATGTGCTGCTCACCAAAAGCT
>Ga0247823_10004631_pt1 | contig 10996 bp, 11 predicted proteins | sample 13C_PalmiticAcid_2_FD_192426 | JGI IMG/M metagenome (GOLD analysis project Ga0247823, IMG submission 192426) | Soil microbial communities from agricultural site in Penn Yan, New York, United States - 13C_PalmiticAcid_Day30 | ecosystem: Environmental > Terrestrial > Soil > Agricultural land...
GCGCGACGCCGCTCCCACCGCCACCGCCACTCCCACCACTGCTCCCACTGCCGCTCCACCATTGCGTCGCGATTACGGCTCGCCGTAGCCTTCGTTGACGCAATCGACGTGCGCGGGGTCGAGTACGGAGAACTTTCCGCTTTTCAGATCCAGGCGCCTGGCCCAGGCGACGTCGGTCAGGTATTCCTCTTCGGTGCCCTGCCGGACCACCGCAATGATCTTGGCGTCGTCCACCTTGTCCACGCGGCAGCTGCCGGCTTGCCAGAAATATCCCTTCTCCACCTTGGGATAGGTCTGCGCATCGGTGATCTTCCATAACGCCAGTGGGCCTTCGCGGCCGGCCATGCGGCCGGCAACAACGTAGCGCGGCACGGGTTCGGCGTCAGGGTCGGTATCCGCGTCGGCCAGCAGACCGATGGAAAAATCGCACACGTGCGCCGGATCGGCCGAATCGGAAAGACATGAGCCACCGATATCCCGCAAGCCCGGCGGATATGGCGGCATGGTCTTGCCGATCAGCTCGACCGCACCGGCGGCCATCGGCAGCATCGCAAGCACCAGCGAGGCGACCCGGACAGGCATGGCTCAGGCCTCCTGCACCTTCAGAACCATGCCGTCCACCGCGACGACCCGCACGGGAGTGCCGGCGGGAAGATCGGAGCCTTCCACCACCCAGAACGCGTCGGCGATCTGCACCCGCCCGCGGCCGTTGACGATGGCCTGGTCCAGTTTGGCCACATGCCCGACCAGCGTGTTGGCGCGCTGGTTGAGGTGCGGCCGGTCGCTCTGCGGCTCGTTCTTGCGGAACCAGCGGCGGTAGATCTGGATGGAAACGAAACTCAGCACGACGAAGGCCGCCACCTGCGCCAGCACCGGCACACCCGGGATCAGCAGCACGCCCACGAACACCACCGTGGCAGCGAAGCCCATCCACAGCATGAACGCGCCCGGCGCCATCGCCTCGGCGGCGAACAACAGCAGCGCGATGGCTGCCCAGCTAACTACGTCCCAACGCATGGCGTTCTCCTTGGCCCGGATGGCTCAGCGCAGGGCCGGCGGCTTGCCGGCGATCTTGGCCTGCTGCTTTTCAAGCGACTCCTTCGCCAGCTCGGCGATGCCCGCTATCGACCCGATGATGCCGCTGGTCTCCATCGGCATCATTACGAACTTCGCATTGGGTGCGGTGGCCAGTTCGCGGAACGCCTCGACGTATTTCTGGGCGACGAAGTAATTGATCGCCTGCACATCGCCCTTGGCGATCGCGTCGCTGACCATCTGCGTCGCCTTGGCTTCGGCTTCGGCCAGACGCTCGCGGGCCTCGGCTTCGCGGTAGGCGGCTTCGCGCTTGCCTTCTGCCTGCAGGATGGCGCCCTGCTTCTCGCCTTCGGCGCGCAGGATCTCGGACTGGCGCACGCCTTCGGCTTCCAGAATGGCGGCGCGCTTGTTCTGTTCGGCCATCTTCTGCTGCTGCATGGACTGGATCAGGTTCTGCGGCGGCTGGATATCCTTGATCTCGATGCGGTTGACCTTCACGCCCCACGGGCTGGTGGCGTGGTCGACCACGCCCAGCAGTTTGGCGTTGATGGTCTCGCGCTGGCTCAGCGACTCGTCCAGGTCCATCGACCCGATCACAGTGCGGATGTTGGTCTGCACCAGGGCGATCATCGCCTGGTCCAGGTTGGACACTTCATAGGCGGCCTTGGCCGCGTCCAGCACCTGGAAAAACACCACGCCGTCCACGCGCACCACGGCGTTGTCCTTGGTGATGACGTCCTGGGAGGGAACTTCGAACACCTGCTCCATCATGTTGACCTTGCGGCCGACGCCGTACATCACCGGAACCAGGAAGTGCAGCCCGGGCGACATGGTGCTGGTGTACTTGCCGAAGCGCTCGACCGTCCATTCGAAGCCCTGCGGCACCATGCGCACCGTCTTGAACAGCACGATGACGCCAGCTACCAGCAGCACGATGGCCAGGAACCCTGTCTCGAACATGCGTTTCTCCCCTTTCCTTAGATTGGGGAGAAGTATAGACGGTAGGTCGGAGCGGTGCCTTCGACGGGTTCCGTGCGTCGGGGGCGTAGCCCCGACCTACTTCACCGGCGCGGGCTCCACCCACTCGGCGAACACCTTGTCGATGTCCTGGTCGGCGACCTGCTTGCCTTCCTCGAGCTCGCCAGCCTGGGTGAACAAGGGAATGATCATGGCCATGCCGTCGATCTTGGTCTTCAAGTGCACGCCCGGCGGTTTGGCCAGGAACGCGTCCCAGCGCATCCGTACCTTGCCCCAGAAATCCGCGGTCGCTTTCCAGTATTTGTAGGCGGGTTTGAAGTCGACCTCGGTAGTCTTCTGGTAATCGTTGAAGCCGAACTCGCGCGCCAGTTCCACCTGGGTGCCGTCGGGCTTGCGCAGCACCTTGGTGTTGAACTGTTCGTGGGTCCAGCCGCCCGGGGTGATCGTATGCCGGTTGATTGCCGACACCGCGTTGTAATCGCTGCGCTTGGTGTACTCGCGGCGCGGCAGCGGACGCCAGCTCAGGTCGCTGGTCCAGGTGGCGATGCCGTTGCTGTAGTCCCAGCGTCCCGTGCCGCAATAGCGCGGCGCGTCGCTGACCTCGAACACGCACTGGGTCCAGGCGCCTTTGTTCCTGTCGGCCGGAATCGTGCGCACGTGCCAGGTCTGGTCGGCGCTGAATTCGAAGCGGCTGGGCGCCTGGTAGACCCAGTCCTGCCGCCAGTGCTTGGTCACATGGCCGCTCTTGCCATCCACCAGGATGTGTTGCAACACGATCTTGGTGGGAGTGTCTTCGACCACGATCACCGTCTCGTTGCCGCCGCTGCGCATCGCCGCGGCGCGTTCGTAGCCGGGCTGCAGCAATACGGTTTCGTCGAAGGCGAAATCGACGATGTATTCGCCCTGCATGGCCAGGATCGACTGGCGGTCGCGCGGGTCGGCCGGCGCATCCTGAGCCGCGGCAGTGAAGGAGTTCGCCGCAAGCAGCACGGCGGCAATGCTGAGAAGGTGTTTCATGTTGTCTTCCTGGAAGTGAACCTGACCAATGGCAGGGCGTGGGCGTCCTGCGACTCGAATTTCGCGGCCCCTTGCATGGCCGCCCGCGATGACTGCGCGCAGCAGCAGTCATCGGCATGGATGCCGCCGTCGGCACCTTCGGCCTGGGCGATGCGCTGGGCGGTGGCTGCCCCCAAAGGCGACACTGCCGCCAGACTGGCGGCCAGCACGGGCTGGGCGACCGCAGCGGACACGGCGTGCAGCGTGAGGATGCGCGCCTGCCAGTGCTCGCCGCGCAGGCGCCCGGCCAACCGTCGCCAAAGACGCTCGCCCACTCCGATCGACGCTTCGATTTCGTCGCGGCAGGGCAGCGACGCCAGCAGTCGGTCCCAGGCCAGGAAGTCGCTGTCGGGCAGCAGGTAAAGGCGCCAACAGCAGCGGCCTTCCGCATCGAAGAACAACAGGCTTTCGCGCAGGCCGTCGCTGTCCACGCCGGTACGCGATTCCACCCGCGCCGCTTGCGCCCAGCCCGACAGTTCGCCGCCCTGCTGTGGACGGTACAGGCATAGCACCGTGCCCAGCGCGGCCAGTTGCTGGGCGCGCGGCAGACCCGGGGCCGCTTCATGCCTCAAAGCCAAACCGGGCAGCGCGGCCGCCATGGACTACCAGTTCACCGACAGGCTGACCGCGAAGTTGCGGCCCGGGCTGGTGTAGCGGTCGAGCAGCGTGCTGGTGCCGTTGACCAGGGGAACGTCGCCGGCTTCGGAATACTTGCGGTCGGCAAGATTGAACACGCCCATGTTGACGGTGGCCCCGGGGCCGAAGGCCCAATGCGCATACAGGTCGAGCACGCCATAACCGGCTTGCTGGTACAGAGAGGAATCGGAGACGCGATCCTTGCGGCCTACGAAACGTCCCGCAAGCTCGGCGCCCCAGTTCTCGCGGTCGTAGGCGATTCCCAGCGTCGCGGTCAGCGGATCCACGGTGTCCAGGTTGCGGGTGACCTGCCGCTCCTCGACTACGCCCGGCGAAACCTCCACTTCTTCCGGACCACGACCCTCGCCGCGCGACCACGCTGCGGCGCCACGCAACGACCAGCCGTCCCACTTGTCCGAGAGCGCGCCCAGCTCAAGCCCGGCCTTCAATTCCAGGCCGTAGATTTTCGCTTCGGCGATGTTCTGCGACTGGTACACCATCAGACCGTCGTCGTTGAAACCGATGAAGCGCATCGACTCGATGAAATCATCGTAGCGGTTGTAGTACGCGGACAGGCTGGCGTAGGCGGCCGCGCTGGAGAAGCGCAGTCCGGCTTCCAGGCCGTCGCTGGTTTCCGGTTTCAGGTCGGGATTGGCGATGGCGGTGTAGCCGAAGGCGACGTTGGTGAAACCGATGTTCACGTCGTTGTAAGGCGGCGAGCGGAACCCGCGGGAGTAACCGCCGAACAGCGTCCAGTCTTCGTTGAAATGCCACACCGCGCCCAGCTTGGGCGACACGCTGGTTTCGCTGATGTCGCTGAGCGCCACGCCGGGATTGTCCTCGGTGAAGATGTTGTCGGCCTGGGGCTTGAGCTCGTAACGATCCACGCGCACCGCCGGAATCAGGCGGAAAGCGCCGTCGGCGAAGCTTATTTCGTCCTGCACGTAAAGCGCCGCCGTGGTGGTCTTGCTGATCGGAAAATCGCGTACCGGAAATACGTCGGGCGACATCACCGGGGTGGTGGCGCCGGTGACCAGGAAGGTGCGCAGGCCATCGCGCTTCTGTCGGGTTTCGGTGCGCGACACGTCCAGTCCGTAGGACAACGCGTGCTGTGCCGAGCCGGTGCTGAAGTCTTTGCCGAAATTGGCCTGCAAGCCGTAAGCGCGCTGGTCGAAATCGAACTCGCGCTCGCGCATGTCGCGCAGCGTCGGCGGCGCAAGGCCGCTGCGGATCTCGCGTGTGTACTGGGTGGTCTGGCTGTCCTGTCGATACACCTGCCAATCCAGCCGGTCGGCGAAGCCGGCGTCGATCGCGTCCATTTCGTGACCGAAGGACACACGGGCGCGCGATTGGTGGTCGCGGGCGATGACCGAATCGTTGATCGCGCCGGTGAGCGCCTGGCGGCCGCGCGAAGTCAACATGTCGGTGTCGGTGTCGTCTTCGTTGCCTTCGACGGTCAGCTTGAAGCGCTGGTTCTCGCTCGTTTCCAGCACAAGCTTGGCCAGCACGCTGCGGCCGTCCAGATCCTGCGGGTTGGGCTGCGTGCGCGCGCTGCCGGTACCGCCCACTTCGCCCTGGTTTTCGGTTTCCTGGCCCTGGCGATGACTCACCGCCACCAGGCCCGACCAGCGCTCGCCGCCGAACGCCGCGGTAGCGCCGCCGAACAGGCCGTCCCAACTGCTGTCGTAGCCGATCTTGAAACCGAAGTAGGCGTCCTTGCCCTCCTCCAGATAATCCGAAGGATCCTTGGTGATGAAAGAGACCACGCCGCCCAGCGCATCGGAGCCGTACAGGGAGCTGGTGGGGCCGCGTACGACTTCCACACGCTTCAAGGTGTCCAGGTCGACGAAGTTGCGGTTGGCGTTGGAAAAGCTGCCGATGGAAAACGCATCCGACACGGGAATGCCGTCGGTCTGGATGCGCACGCGGTTGCCGCCCAGGCCACGGACGCGGATGTCGCCCAGGCCGAAGCGGCCGAAACTGCTGCCTACGCTGATACCGGGCTCGTAGCGGAACAGGTCCTTCAGATCGCGCACCAACAGCGTCTCCATGCGTTCGCGGTCGATCACATCGACGGTATTGGGAACGTCGCCGATAGCGCGCTCGCTGCGCGTGGCGATGACCTGGATGCGTTCGAGTTCGTTGGCTTCGGCGCCTGCATCGGCGGAAGTGTCGGCGGCGGTTTCCGCATGGGCAGTGGCGGCAAGCGCCAGCCATAGCGCGGAAACAAGCAAGGTGGGACGGTTCATCGGTTCTACGGGTCCTGTGCAAGGTGTGACCCGGTGAGCTGGCGAACCGATGGCTGGCGCTCGGGTGGAGAGAGGCTTTAGTTTTGTGGTGCAGGGGCACGCGCCACGATCCCCGCGTGGCACGTCCTGCGAATCGGGTCAGGCAGGATTATTTGGTCAGGATCAGCTTGTCGTTGCTGGTGTGGCGCAGGCGGTAGACGCGATCGCCATGGCTGATCAGGATTTCGCGCCGCCCGTTCAGCAGAAGTTCGCTGCTGAGGGTTTCTTCCACGCGTACCGGCTGGGAGACGATGCGTTCATGCGGAACCCCGGTTTCCGGATGGGAATGTCCGGGGCGGGAAAAGAAGACCGGTTGGGCGCTCATCTGGGGTAGCTCCTGTGGGAACAGGATTAGATGATAATGATTCTCATTACTACGTCAAGACCCCCGCCGCCTTGGTTCATTCGGCCGTGGCGACTTCCAGCCGCGCCCACACCGCGTCGTCGTAACGGCCGGCCAGCTCCAGTGCGCCCAGGTTTTCCAGCAATTGCGAGGTGCGGCTGGCGCCCAGCATCACCGTGGACACGTGCGGATTGCGCAGGCACCAGGCGATGGCCAGCTGCGAAGGCTTCTCGCCCAGCTCCGCCGCCACGGCGGTGAAGCGGCGGACGCGGTCGATGCGCCTGCTCCCTTCATCGCCGATCACCATGCGCTGCAACCATGCATTGTCTTTCTGGCCCAGCCGGGATTCGGCTGCCACCCCTTCGTTGTACTTGCCAGTCAGCAGGCCCGAGGCCAGCGGCGACCAGATGGTGGTGCCCAGTCCGAGTTCGGAATACAGCGGCGCGTATTCGAGCTCCACGCGTGTGCGGTGCAGCAGGTTGTACTGCGGCTGTTCCATGGTCGGCGCATGCAGGTGATGGGCGCGTGCGATGCGCGCGGCTTCCTTGATCTGCGCGGCGGACCATTCCGAGGTTCCCCAATACAGCACCTTGCCCTGGCGGATCAGCGCGTCCATGGCCCAGACGGTTTCCTCGATCGGCGTGTCCGGATCGGGGCGATGGCAGAAATACAGATCCAGATGATCCACGCGCAGGCGCTGCAATGCCGCATGGCAAGCCTCGAATACGTGCTTGCGCGACAACCCGCGCTGGGTCGGCCCCGGATCTTCCACCGCACCGAAAAAAACTTTACTGGACACGCAATAGCCATCGCGCGGCAGGCGCAGATCGGCGATCACATCGCCCATGACCTTCTCCGCTTCGCCTTTCGCGTAGACCTCGGCATTGTCGAAGAAGTTGATGCCGTTGTCGTACGCAGCCGCGATCAGGTTGCGCGCTTCGCTGCGTCCGATCTGGCCGCCGAAAGTGACCCAGGCGCCGAAGGACAGCGCCGAAAGCTGCAGGCCGGAGGAACCGAGGCGTCGGTATTGCATGCGTGTTGCTCCCAAAGCGTTCTGGCGAATGAGAAGAGTTTACCCATGCCGGGTGAGGCATCTGTACAATCGCCGCACTTTCCTCCTCCGGGGAGTAGCCCACCCGCCGCGTGCGGGGTCTGCGCATCAACATACTTGGCCGATTCCCCTTGGAATCCTCGCCATGGTGCGCAGGGCCGAAGCTTCCGCTTCGTCGTCGGGCAAGACCGTAGGCAGGCGTTGCGCTCACCCGGACCGGGCTGCGCGGCGTTTGCCTTCGCGTCCTTCGCGAATGCCCGGTCCCGGAGCCATGAATGTCCACCCTGCAAGCCCTGCTGGTTTCCACCGGAACGGTGGCGCTGGCCGAAATCGGCGACAAGACGCAATTGCTGGCGCTGCTGCTGGCGGCCCGCTTCCGCAAGCCGTGGCCGATCGCCTTCGGCATCCTGGCGGCCACGCTCATCAATCACGCGATTTCGGCCTGGCTGGGCGCCGAGTTGTCGCAATGGCTGTCGCCTGAAGTCTTGCGTTGGATCGTCGCTGGCAGCTTCCTGGCCGTGGCCTTGTGGACGCTCAAGCCCGACAAGCTGGACGAAGGCGAGCGGCTGCCGGCGCACGGTGCGTTCATCGCCACCACCATCGCTTTCTTCCTGGCCGAAATCGGCGACAAGACCCAGGTGGCGACCGTGCTGTTGGCGACCAAATATTCGCCCCTTTGGGAGGTCATCGCCGGCACTACGCTGGGCATGCTGATCGCCAATCTGCCCGTGGTCTGGCTGGGCCATCGGTTCGCCGACCGCCTCCCGCTGAAACTCGCCCGCAGCGTGGCCGCAATGGTGTTCCTGGCCCTGGCCGTGTGGGTAGCTGTGCGCGGAATAAGCTGAAGCGCGGACTTATTTGCCTTGCCCAGCCTGCTGCCCTGCTCTAGTCTGCTTCGATTCGGGGACTAGGCGGGGCTGCACATGCTGGAAGGTTTGGGGCGAATCGGATTCGGGTTGTTCGGGTTGGCGGTGCTGATCGGCATCGTGTTCCTGTTTTCCAACAACCGGAAGGCCGTCGACTGGAAGCTGGTGATCACCGGCATCACCCTGCAGATCGGGTTCGCGGCACTGGTGTTGCTGGTGCCGGGGGGACGCGAAGTGTTCGACTGGCTGGGCCAGGTGTTCGTCAAGATCCTCAGCTTCGTCAATGCCGGCTCGTCGTTCATCTTCGGCAGCCTGATGGACGTGAAGACCTACGGCTTCATCTTCGCCTTCCAGGTGTTGCCGACCATCATCTTCTTCGCCGCGCTGATGGGCGTGCTGTATCACCTGAACGTGATGCAGGCGGTGGTGCGCGCGATGGCCTGGGCCATCACCAAGGTCATGCGCGTTTCCGGGGCGGAAACCACCAGCGTCTGTGCCAGTGTGTTCATCGGCCAGACCGAGGCGCCACTGACCGTGCGCCCGTACATCCCCAAGATGACCGAATCGGAGCTGATCACCATGATGATCGGCGGCATGGCCCACATCGCCGGCGGCGTGCTGGCCGCCTACGTCGGCATGCTGGGCGGCGGCGATCCTGCGCAGCAGGCGTTCTATGCCAAGCACCTGCTGGCCGCCTCGATCATGGCTGCACCGGCGACGCTGGTGGTGGCCAAGCTGCTGATCCCGGAAACCGGCACGCCGCTGACCCGCGGTACGGTGAAGATGGAAGTGGAAAAGACCTCCAGCAACATCATTGATGCGGCCGCAGCCGGTGCGGGCGACGGCCTGAGGCTCGCCCTGAACATCGGCGCGATGCTGCTGGCTTTCATCGCGTTGATCGCGCTGGTGAACTGGCCGCTGACCTGGATCGGCGAAGTCACCGGGCTGCAGGCGATGCTGGGCAAGCCCACCGACCTGGCGATGATTTTCGGTTACGTACTGGCGCCCATCGCCTGGGTCATCGGCGTGCCGTGGCAGGACGCCACCACCGTGGGTTCGCTGATCGGCCAGAAGATCGTGATCAACGAATTCGTCGCTTATCTGCAGCTGGCCGACATAGTCAACGGTAAGGTCGCAGGGGTGAGCCTGTCGGCGGAAGGCAAGCTGATCGCCACCTATGCGCTGTGCGGTTTCGCCAATTTCAGCTCGATCGCCATCCAGATCGGCGGCATCGGCGGGCTGGCGCCCGAGCGGCGTTCGGACCTGGCGCGCTTCGGCCTGCGCGCAGTGCTGGGCGGCACCATCGCCACTTTGATGACTGCGACCATCGCCGGCGTTCTGTCGCATTTCGGGTAAACGTATGGCTTCGGTAGTGGTAGTGGGTTCCTTCAATGTCGACCACGTCTGGCAATGCGAAGCATTGCCCGCGCCGGGCGCCACCATTGCGGGCAGTTATGCCAGCGGCCCGGGCGGCAAGGGTTTCAACCAGGCCATCGCCGCCAGACGGGCAGGTGCGGACACCCTCTTTCTCTGCGCGCTCGGCGACGACCCCGGCGGTGTGCTGGCGCGTTCGCTGGCCACCGCGGACGGCGTCGACCTGCGCGATCTGCTATCGGACCAGCCCACCGGCACCGCCGGCATCTATGTGGATGCGCATGGGCGCAACAGCATCGTGATCGGCGCGGGCGCCAATGCGTCACTGACGCCCGCGTTCGTGCGCTCGCAAGGCGATGCCATCGCCGCTGCGGGCGCGGTGCTGGTGCAGCTGGAATCGCCGGGCGAAAGCATCGTCGCGGCGCTGGAACTGGCGCGCGCGCATGGCGTCGCGACCCTGTTGAATCCCGCACCCGCCAACTCTGCGACCAGCATCGAACTGCTGGCGCTCACCGACATCCTCACCCCCAACGAAACCGAATTCGCCGCCCTGGTCGCCCGCCACATCGGCGAGAAGATCGAGCCGGACGATGTCGGCATCACCGATGGCGTCAGCCTGCACGCGCTCTGCCGCGAGCTGCTGGCGCACGGCACGGTGGTGGTGACGCTGGGTTCGGCAGGCGTGTTCGTGTCGCATCCCGAGGACGCTCTGCGCGGGGACGCCAAACCCCATTACCGCCTTGCCGCCGAGGCCGCCGAAGTGGTCGACACCACCGGCGCCGGAGACGCCTTCAACGGAGCGCTCGCCGCTTCACTGGCGGGTGATGCGGGGCTGGCGTTCGCCGAACACGTGCGTTTCGCCAACCGCTATGCGGCGGTGTCCACTGAGCGCGCCGGCGCCGCACTGTCCATGCCGCGCCTGGCCGAAGTAGCGGCCCGCTTCGATATTGCCGACTCCGGCCCTTAAGCGCCCCGTTACAATGCCGGTATGCACATCGGCCCGCATCCGATAACTCCCGCACTGATCCTGGCCCCCATGGCCGGGGTCACCGACAAGCCGTTCCGGCAACTGTGCAAGCGGTTGGGTGCGGGGCTTGCGGTGTCGGAAATGACCACCGGCAATCCCCAGCTCTGGCATACGCGCAAATCGCTGCACCGCATGGACCATATCGGCGAACCGGCGCCGGTCAGCGTGCAGATCGCCGGTACCGAGCCGCAGGTGCTGGCCGATGCGGCGCGCCACAACGTCGATCACGGTGCGCAGATCATCGACATCAACATGGGTTGCCCCGCCAAGAAGGTTTGCAACGCGTGGGCCGGTTCGGCGTTGATGCGCGACGAAGCGCTGGTTGCGCGCATCCTGGAGGCA
>Ga0247823_10004632_pt1 | contig 10995 bp, 7 predicted proteins | sample 13C_PalmiticAcid_2_FD_192426 | JGI IMG/M metagenome (GOLD analysis project Ga0247823, IMG submission 192426) | Soil microbial communities from agricultural site in Penn Yan, New York, United States - 13C_PalmiticAcid_Day30 | ecosystem: Environmental > Terrestrial > Soil > Agricultural land...
TTGCGTACGTTGAAACCGTCCCCGTCATCGGAGCACGTCCAGGATCGGGCAGTTGCCCTTGCCCGCACCCTCGTCGGCCGCGGCGAGCACGAGCGCGATCGCCGCTTTGTCCTTCTTCGCGACGCGCGCCCACACCGGGCCCACTTCCTTGTCGGCGCTCCAATGCCAGCCCCACGTCTTCTGCGCGTCCCGCCACTCCTCCTTGGGGATGGTCCCGATGCGGCAGTACTCGGCCATCGCGTCGACGAGGACCTTCGAGGGCTTCTGGGCCGCGGCGGGCTCCTGCTTCTTCTGGCAGGCGCCGAGGGCGAGCACGAGCACGAGAGCGAGCGCGAACTTCATCGGAGCTCCTGGAGAGCGGCGCCGAGCGCGGCGGCCGCGGGTTCGATCTGATCGAGGGCGGGGATGATGCCGAGCTTGCCGTTGGGGAACCGGCGGACGCGCAGGCCGCGTTCGTCGAGCGCGTCGGCGATGGAGGCGGCGCGGTCGCCCGCATCGATCACGCGGTAGGCGCCGAGGCCGCGCGCGGTGACGCCGGCGAGTGCGCGATCGAGGGCGGCCGAGGCCGCGGCGAGATCGAGCGCGCGCGCGGCGCGCAGCTGGTGGTGCTGACGCACGAGCGAGAGCTCGTCGCCGTCCCAGGTGGAGACCAGCGTCAGCGGCGAGCCGATGAACCACTTCGCTCTCGTGTGGAGATAGCCGGTCTGCCCGCCGCCCCACCAGGTGAGGACATCGGGCGTGAGGCCGGCGGCCGTCGAGAGGAACGCGCCCTTGCCGCTGCGGTAGGTGTGCGTCGTGGTCTCGACCGCGATCAGCGGCAGCTCGAGCTGCGCGCGCAGCGTGCCGAGCGCCTCGAGGAAGTCGGGCGGCAGCACGAGCCCGGTGCGCTCCTGGACGAGCTCGTAGACGAAGCCGAGCACGTTCGCCTTGCCGCCGGCGGCGTCGACGGCGGCGCGCAGCGCGGTGATCGTCGCGGCGGTGCCCGCGATCGCGGGGTGCGGCACGCGCGGCCACGCGAAGTGGCCGGGGCCGCCGAGGTGCGTCGACGGATCCGAGAGCGAGCGGCACGACGCCGCCGTGTGGCCGTAGTAGCCGCCGTCGAGACCGATCGCGACCTGGCCGGTCTTGCGCGTGCACCGGATGAGGCGGAGCGCCTTGTCGATCGCCTCGTCACGCGAGGAGGTCAGGTAGATGTGCGGCAGCTCGGGCACCAGCGCGCCGAGCCACTCGAGCGCGCGCACGGTCGCCGCCGTGACGTAGTTCATCAGCGTGAGCTTGTTGACCGCGGGACCGTACAGCAGCCCGCGCTCCTCGAGGGCGCGCAGCGACGGCGGCCCGCTCGCGAACGGCTGCGTGAGGCCCGACGCGAGATCGAACGCGGGCGCTTCCTCGTCGGTGGACGCGGCGCGGCGGCGCACCACCTCCTCCTTCACGATCGGATCCGGGCGCAGCGGGCCGAGCGGGATCCGGTAGTAGATCGCCTGCCCCTCCGGGTCCTCGTATTGCCCCGTGAGGATCGACACGACGTGCGCGCCGAACACGCGGTTGAGGTGCGTCATCTGCGCGGTGCGGCCGACACGGTTACGCCCGGTGACGTAGCGGTAGCGCGGCGAGCCGTCAGCGGTCGTTCGCGCCGCGGCGTCGCGGAGCTGCAGCTCCTTGAGCTTGCGCCCGATGCCGGCCGACTGATAGCCGGGCGCGACGGTGATCGACACCGAGTACATCGTGTTGCGCTTGCCGAGCATCGGATCGTCGTCGGGCCCTTCGACGTCGTGGCTTTGCTCGAGCGGTGCGCCGATCGCGAACGCAACGAGCTGCTTCGCGCCGCCGGCGGGACCGGGCGCCTCGCACACCATCAGCGAGCCCTCGGGATCCTCGATCGCAGCGCGGATCTCGGCGGGCGGCGTGCGGCGCGCCGGCTCGTACACCTGATATTCGATGTCGAGGATCGCCGGTAGGTGCGTCATCGCCTCGAGGTGCGGAACGAGCCGGTACGTCAGCTCACCCGGAGGCGCGGTCGACGTGGCGGCCGGCGCCACCTGGTCTTCCCACGCCGGCGGCTTCTGCCCCTCATGCGCGTCGAGCCACGACAACGAGCGGCGGATCGTCTCGAACAGCAGATCGATCTCGCGCGCCAGGAAGCTGTCGGACAGCCGGTAGCGCGCGGTGCGCGTGCCGGCGGCGAACACGATCGCGCCGCGCCAGAACCGCTGGTTGATGAACGCCTCGAGGTGGGCCGCCGTCGGCAGGTCGAACGCGAACGCGTAGCCGGTGCCGCGGGGGTTGCCGACGAAGTGCGGGTACGCGCGCGCGAGCTGCGCGAGCCGTGGCTGCACGAGCTTCTCCAGGCGCTCGGCGTTGTGGCTCGTCGACACCATGTCCGCGTGGATCCGGCCGCGCACCAGCGAGGCAGCGTGCGCGCTCGCGGGCTCGGGGTCCGCGAACCTCGACATCACCACGCCGACCTGCGCGCGCTTCGCGAACGTCACGGCGTCGGGGTAGTCGGGCTGGCCGCGCCTGTCGAGCAGGCGGAACTTCGAGTGCCACGCGAACGGCCCGCCGAGGCCGAAGCCGACCTGGACCTCGTCGAACACGAGGAACGTCTGGTGGTGGCGCGTGAGCAAGCGCAGCGCGCGGAAGAACCGCTCGGTCGCGTAGCGATCGCCGCCCTCGGACTGCATCGGCTCGATCATCACGCACGTGTACTCGCCGGTCGCGAGCTGCGCGTGCACCGCGGCGAGCGAGGCGACCTCGGCGGCGAGCAGTGGATCATCCTTGGCGTCGCCGAACCGCTCGACGAGCTCCTCGATGCCGCCGGTCGCAGCCGCCGCGTAGAACCCGCTCGGCGCCGCGGGCTCCTCGCCCGGCGTCGACCACACGGGGAACGGCGCGAACTGGGTCTCGTAGCCCTTGATCTCGAACGGCGTGCGCTTGCTCGGCGAGTGCGTCGCGTGCAGCGCGAGCAGCAGGCGACCGTGGAAGCTGCCCTCGAACGCGAGCACCTTGGTCGCGTCTTTGCGCGGACAGTTGATGCGGCACAGGGCCATCGCCTTCTCGTTGGCCTCGGCGCCGGACGCGATGAACGTGACGTGGGGCAAGCCGGGCACGAGCTGCCGCAGCGTCGACGCGTACTCCGCGGCGGCCCACGTCTCGCCGAGCGCGGTGTCGGGGTTGGAGACGAGCGTGTCCGCGAACTCGCCCTCGGTGTACGCGCGCACGACCGGATCCTCGGCGAAGCCACCGACGACGGTCGCGGTCTGGCTCATGCCGTCGATGACCGACATCGGCTGCTCGTCGACGGAGACCATCCACGGCCCCGCCGAGCGCAGGTGATCGATGATCGGCGGCTTCTTCTCGCGCGGCACACGGTCGCCCGCGTACAGGCGCGCGAGCAGTGCTTCGCTCGCCGGCAAGCGTCCGCCCGCCGGACGATTGATCTGCATCGGGCGCGGAAGATCGACGAGCGTGCGCGCGGCGTCCTCAGCTTCCTCGGCGGCGTGCTGCTCTTCGAGGCGATCGAGGTCGAACGCCGGGATGAGCGCGGCGAGGTGCGGGTGCGGTGTCACCGTGCCCAGCGGGTTCTCGAGGATCGCGACCGGGACGGTGACGTTGCGATGCGCCCACGCGCCGGCGGGGCGGTAGTTGCCGCTCTTGCCGACGCCGCCGAACGGCAGCTTGCTGCTGGCGAGGTTCGTCGAGCGGTTGCGGTTGAGGATGCCGGAGCGCGTGCGCGCGTAGAACTGCTCGAACCGCGCGCGCGAGCCCGTGAACACCGCGTTCGCGAAGCCGTACCGGCTCGCGTCGATCACCGCGATCGCTTCCTCGTCGGAGTCGATGACCTCGACACACAGATCGGGCCCGAACACCTCGAGGTCGGTGTAGCCCGGAAGGTCATGCACCCCGTCGGGCAGGCGGTGCAGCGAGGCCGTCCGGTAGAAGCCGCCGGGCAGCTTCTCGCCGGGGACGATCGGCTCGGCGCCCGCCTTGCGTGCGGTCTCGATCGCGGCCTCGAGCTTGGTCACCGCCCCGTGCGTGACGAGCGGGCCCGCGAACACGCTCGCGTCCTCGGGGTTGCCGAACCGCAGGCCGCGGGCGACCGTCGCGAGCGCATCGATGAAGCGATCGGCGACCTTGCGGTGGACGAGCACGCGCTCGGTGCCGGTGCAGCGCTGGCCCGCCGACAGGTACGCGCCGATCGCGACCTCGTGGACCGCCTGCCGCAGCGCCGCGTCGTCGAGCACGACGCACGTGTTCTTGCCGCCCATCTCGAGCGCGACGAGCAGCTCGGGGCGATCGAGCGAGGCTTCGAGGATGCGGCGGCCGACGGCCCAGCTGCCGGTGAAGCACAGGCCGTGGAGCTCGCGCGCCTGTGCCATCGCCGCGCCGACGTCTCCGCCACCGACGACGACGTTGAGCACGCCCGCCGGCAGGTTCGCGGCCTGCGCGGCCTCGGCGTAGCGCTGACCGCACAGCGGCGTCACGTCGCTCGGCTTGATCACGACCGTGTTGCCGGCGAGCAGCGCGGGGACCACGTGCGCGTGACACAGGTGGAGCGGGAAGTTGAACGGCCCGATCACGCCGACCACGCCCAGCGCCTGATAGCGGAGGTGCTCGCCCGGGGCCACCTGCCCTGGCTTGAGGTCCGTGGCGATCGCGGCCTTCACGAGGTCGAAGCGGCCGAGCAGCGTCTGGATCTCGGCCTTCGCTTCGCTCCGGATCTTGCCGGTCTCGAGCACGATGGCGTCGGCGAGCTGATCGGCGCGCGCGGCGATCTGCTGCTTGAAGCGCTCGAGGTGGGCGGCGCGCTCGACCTGCGTCAGCGTCGCCCACGCGGGCTGCGCGGTGTGCGCGGCCGCCGCAGCGTCGGCGACGGCGCCGACCGTGTAGCCGGTCTCGAACACGACCGCGCCGTCGGCGGCGGGGTTACGCGACACGAGCGCGTTGCCCGCAGGCGGGACAAACGCACCACCAATAAAGTTACCGAGCGGCTGCACCGGCGAAGTACACCCCCCCGGGATCCTTCGGTCAAGTCAGCCGGGTGCCCGGCCGATCAGGCGGGCAAGACACCTCACGCTGGTCTCTCAAAAACATCAGGAATCCCGATGCTATATCCCTGCATGGCGTCGCTGGTCTTCATCACCGGACCGATCGCGGGACGGCGCTATCGACTGACCGACGGTGACCATCTGATCGGCCGCCGCGCGGACTGCCAGATCTTCGTGCCCGACATGCGGGTGTCGCGGCAGCACGCGCGGCTCACCAAGCGTGGCGAGGGCTGGACGCTCGAGGACCTCGGTTCGAACAACGGAACGTTCGTCAACGGCGTGCGGGTCGAGCACGCCGCGGTGGTCGATCTCGAGGACGAGATCACGATCGCGAACAGCCGGATCCGCGTCGAAGCGAGCGAGCCGCCGGCGCCGTCCGCGGGCGAGGCGGTCACGCTCGTCGAGGTCGGGACCGCGTCGCTGATCAAGAGCCGGATCGACGCCGACGAGACGCGCCCGTTCGCCGCGGCCCACGACGACGCGATCGATCCCCGGGAGGTCGTGCTGCTCGAGCGCAAGCTCGATGCGCTGTCGCAGGTGCTGCACGCGACCGCGTCGTCGGACACCGTCGAGGCGCTGCTCCACAAGATCGCCGAGGCGCTGCTCGAGCTGTTCCCCCAGGCCGACGACGTCGGCGTGCTCGTGGACGACGAGCGCACCGGAGATTTGCGCGTGCGCTGCCAGCGCCATCGCGCGACCGCGGCGGCCGTGACCGGAGAGCTGCGGGTGCCCAGCACGATCATCCAGCACGTGATCAGCGACGGTCGCGGCGTGTTGCTCGGCGACCGCCGGCATGGCGACGAGAGCGCGGGCCTCCGCATGGGCGCGCCGCTCACCTATCATGGCGCGCACTACGGCGTGGTCTACGTCGAGAGCCACGCGGTCGGGTTCCGCCAGGACGACGTCGACCTCCTGCAGGCGATCGCGACGCAAGCCGGGCTCGCGCTGCACGCCGCGAAGATCGCGACCGAGCTCGCGCGGCGCGAGCAGCTCGAGCGCGACCTCCGCGTCGCACGGCAGATCCAGCGCAGCCTCCTCCCCGCGCGCGCGCCGGCGATCCTCGGCCTCGACTTCGCGGTCCACTACGAGCCCGCGTACGAGATCGGCGGCGACTTCTACGACTTCATCTGGCACGACCCGACGCACCTCGGGATCGCGATCGGTGACGTCGCGGGCAAGGCGATCAGCGCGGCGCTCTACATGGCGCGCGTGACCTCGGAGCTGCGCTCGCGCGCGGCCATCGCGCGCACGCCCGCCCGCCTGCTCCGGCGCGTCAATCGCGCGATCGCCGAGCTGGGTGACGACGGCATGTTCGCCACCCTCGCGTACTGCATCTACGACCTCGAGCACCGCTCGCTGGTGTTCACCAACGCGGGCCACTGCACGCCGCTGCTTCGGCGGCGCGGCCAGGTGTTCCCGCTCCACGCGGACCGCGCGCACGCGCCGCCACTCGGCGTCACCCCCGAGCTCGACGCCGACGAGGCCAGCATCCAGCTGCTGCCGGGCGACGTGCTCGTGCTCGTCTCCGACGGCATCCTCGAGGCCCGCAACGCGCGCGGCGAGGAGTACGGCATCGCCCGCCTCGCGGAGCGCATCCGCACGACGCCCGGCCCGGCACGCGCCATCGTCGACGCGATCCTGAGCGATGTCGATCATCACGCGCAGGCCCAGCGCGATGACATGACCATCGTCGCGATGGCGATCGAGGAGCGCCGCGCCCGGCGGGAATCCGAGGCGGCCCTGTCGTAGGCCTGTCGCCCGGTGCCCTGCGACGGCGAGCCGCGGAGCTCCGTCCGGATATCGAGATGAAGCTCGCGTTTCCGAACTTCACCCTCGAGGTCGGCCCGATCCGGCAGCGCAAGAGCGCGGTCGTCCACCCCGGACTCACCGAGTACTGCGTCCACACGAACCGCGCACCCGATCCCGAGGACATCCGGGCCCAGATCGAGACACAAGGCTTCCAGCTCATCAGCGCGCAGATCGCGCGTAGCTCCGGGATGGCCGGGCTGGTCGCCGCGCGTGGTGAGGAGGTGCTGTGCGTGAACCTGAGCGGTGCCCCCTGGAACGTGGTGTTCGCACAGCTCTCGGTGCCATCCGCCACAGCTCGCGTCGAGATCACCGACGGCGCCTTCGCGTGGGACGGGGTCTCGTGGCCCGCGCCGTTTCGCGAGGCGGCGATCGCGAGCCTGCGCGATGACAGCGTATGCCTCGACGTCATCGACGACGAACCGGAGCGCGTGCTCGACGCGATCCGAGCGTGGGCGATCGCGGCCGGCTGCACGATCGAAGACCCATGCAACGCCTGGGAGCCGGAGCCCGACCTTCACATCGAGCGCGGGATGCGGTTCCTCCGTCGCTCCGACGGCATCACCCATCGCGGCCGCCTCGCCATCGAAGGCGAGAATCTGCTGTCCTGGTTCCTCGAACGGATCGCAGGTTGAGCCCCGCGAGGGTGACCCACGGGATTTCGCTGGGTTGAGCGCACATCCTCGCGCGCTTCCCTCTTGCCAAGTCCGCGCGGGGCATGCCATAAGTCCCGTCCCCGAGGTTTAGCCATGGCCAAGAAGAGCAAATCGGGACGCGAGCTCATCCGCCTCGTGTCCACCGCGGATACCGGCTTCTTCTACACGACGTCGAAGAACCGTAAGCGCACGCCGGACAAGCTCGTGCTCAAGAAGTACGACCCTGTCGTTCGCAAGCACGTCGAATTCAAAGAGTCGAAGATCTAAGGAGACGTGCCATGTCGCGCGTTTGTCAGGTCACCGGGAAGAAGCCGCTCGTCGGCTCGAACGTCAGCCACTCCAACCGTCACACCAAGCGCCGCTTCGAGGTCAACCTCATGAACAAGCGGTTCTGGCTCGAGGACGAGAAGCGCTGGATCACGCTGCGCGTGTCCGCGCGCGGCATGCGCCGCATCGACAAGCTCGGCCTGCCGGCGGTGCTCACGGAGCTCCGCACCCGCGGCGAGAAGTTCTGATCCGTTCGCCCCTGCGAGGCGCTGCGCTCATCGCGGCCCTCGCCGCTACGACGGCCTGCCCCGGCCCCTCGAGTCCGCGGCAACCTCAGGTCCAGCCGCTCACGCTCGCCATCGGGCGAGATGGCGCGTCGCTGCGCGCGATCGCCGCCAGCCCCGACGGGGCGCGCGCCTTCGCCGCCCTCGGATCGTCCGACAACCGGACGGTCGTCGAGGCCTATGCGGGCGACAAGCGCGCCTGGTCGACGACACTGATCGGCGGCGCCGGCCCGATGGCCGCGAGCCAAGCCGGCGGCGCGCTCATCGCCATCGCACTGTCGGGAAGCGGCGCGCTCGGGGATCGCCCCGAGTCCGACGTCAGCGTGCGCGGCGAGCCTGGCGCGCTGCTCGTCGCGCTCGACGCGGGGTCGGGTAAGCCGCGCTGGAGGCTACCGTTCGACTCGAACGAATGGGTGCTCGTCGCCTCGATCGCGACCACGAACGATGGCTTCGTGGTCGGTGGATCGTTCAGCGGATCGCTCAGGGTGAAGAACACGGTCGTCACGAGCGGCGCGAAGTCCGATGGGTTCGTCGCCAAGGTGACCGCGACGGGCGAGCTCGCGTGGCTCATCCGCATCGGCGGCCCCGGGGCGGACGCCGTGCAAGGCGTGGCCGCGCGCGGTGAGCGGATCGCGGTCGCCGGCACGTTCGCCGCGGGCGCGGACGTGCTCGGCGCTCCCCTGCCCGCGTTCGACGAGAAGTCGCCGTTCGCGGACGGGTTCGTCGCCGAGCTCGATGCGAAGGGCGCGCGGACGTGGAGCGCGTCCTTCGGCGGCAAGGAGGCCGAGACCATCGCCGGGGTGACGATCGACGAGCGCGGCAGCGTCGTGGTCGCGGGCAGCGCGCGCGGCGTGGTGCACGTGGGCGGCCTCGATCTCGAGGCGCGCGGCGGCGCCGACGGGATGCTCGCGTGGTGGAACCCGGACGGCAGCGCGGCGCACGCGGTGCTCGTCGGTGGCACCGACTTCGACGGCGTGCGCGCGATCGCCGCGGTCGGCGAGCGGATCGTCGTCGGCGGTTTCTACTCGGGCACGATCGATCTGGGCGCGGAGCAGCTCGTCGCCGGCGGTGGTGACGGCGCGTTCGTCGCGGCGTTCGACCGGCGAGGCGCCGTGGTGCACGCGTTCGACGTCGCGGGCGCAGGACGCGAGGAGATCGTGGGGCTCGCGGCGGTGCCCGGCGGCATCCTCGCCGGCGTCGCGCACACGGCCTCCGCGTCGGTCACCGGCGCGGAGCTCGCGGCCCCAAAGGATCCGATGGCGGGCGCGGCCCTCGTGATCCGCGGCGTCCGCTGAGCACCATCAGACCTGCCGCGTAGGCAGGCGCTCGCCGCGCGCCGCATCGATCAAGGTGCGGTCCGCACACCAGAACGTCAGCCGAGCCCTGTCGCGCGTCCTCGCGGATTCAGTTCGCGCCGCGCACGGTGACGTTGATCGAGCGTTGCTCGCCCGCGCGCAGGATGCTCAACGCGGCCGTGGTGCCCGCCGGCCGCTGTGTGACGAGCCGCATCGTCGCGCCCGAATCGAGCTCGGCGACCGAGCGGCCGTCGACGGCGATGATCTCGTCGCCGGCGGCGAGGCCCGCGGAGTCAGCGGCTCCGCCTTTGACCAGCATGGCGAGGCGCGGTCTCGCCCACTCGATCTCGGCGTCGATCGTGCCGGGGTTCGGCGCGATCGCGACCGTGAAGAGGTCGACCGTCGTCGCGGCGTCGCGCTTCGCCGTGATGTTGCGGGATCCCGCCGTGCCCGCGCCCATGCACAGCACGTTGATCTCACCGGCCGACGAGAGGAGACGGAAGGCGCCCTGCGCGTCGGCCGGCACGGCCTCGTCGGGACCGGTGAAGACCGCGCCCATCGTGTCGCCCTGCCGCGCGAACGACGCGCAGCGCAGACCGGCGACGGGTCCGCGGGTCAGGAAGTCGCGCGCGGTGCCAAGGATCGTGGCGGTGCCGCGGCTGGTCATCGTGACGGACGTACTGGCGCCCGAGCGAACGACGATCTTCTGCGTGTCGCCCTCGCGCGCGTCGGTGACCGCCATCAGCACGTAGGTCCCGGGCGACAGCCCGCTCGCGCGGAAGTGGTTCTCATCGACGATCGCCTCGACGATCGACTGCGCGTCGGAGGTGAGCATGACGGTGATGCGTGGCGGGCTCGTGAAGCCGGCGAGCGTGCCGTCGATCCGGCCCGCCGCCGCGAGCGTGATGGCGAGGTCGCGCGTCCCGGCCGCGACCGGAGAGCGGGTGACCGCGCTGCCATCTCGCGCGGTGGCGTTGACCAGATAGTCACCCGCGGGAAGCCCGGTGAACGTGAACCGGCCGTCCTCGTCGGTGAGCACGAGCGACGCGGCGCCGAGCGTGAGGTACTCGGGTGTGCCGACCACGTCCGCCGCGGCCAGGCGCACGATCGCGTCGACGACGGGGGCGCCCTCAGGATCGCGGACGGTCCCGGCGATCGTGAGGTGCGGCGCGTCCACGGCGATCGTGACGTTCGCGGTCTCCGACGGGCCGAGCGTGATCGGCGCGAGCGGTAGGTGCGGCGTGACCAGACGACCGGCCGCCCGGATCGTGAGGTCGTAGCTCCCGCCGGTGAGCTTGCGCGCGCAGAACGAGCCATCGGTCGCCGACGTATCCCGCCCGTAGTCTCCGGTCGTGCGCTCGGCGACCTGGACGACCAGGTCAGGGACCGGCGCGCCGCGCTCATCGACGAGCCGGCCGCAGATCGCGCCGTCGAACGTGATCGGGATGTCGAGCTGCGCGGGCGCTCCCTGGGTGACCGTGACGACGCCTCGGCCCCATTCGCCCGACGGGAGATCGGCGAATAGCTCCTTCGGGCCATCATCGACACCGGTGCAGGTGTATGCGCCCGCAGCGTCGGTGAACACGTACGCGTGGGGACAGCTGACCTGCGCGGCGGCGACCGGCGAACCGTTGCGCAGCAC
>Ga0247823_10004634_pt1 | contig 10993 bp, 9 predicted proteins | sample 13C_PalmiticAcid_2_FD_192426 | JGI IMG/M metagenome (GOLD analysis project Ga0247823, IMG submission 192426) | Soil microbial communities from agricultural site in Penn Yan, New York, United States - 13C_PalmiticAcid_Day30 | ecosystem: Environmental > Terrestrial > Soil > Agricultural land...
AAATAGTTGTTCAACTAAAAGGATAGTTGTAGATTCGTTTAAAGCAATACCGAATGAAAAAATTAACCAAGGCAGAAGAAGAAGTAATGATGGTGCTGTGGCGGCTGGAGAAGGCATTTGTAAAAGAGATCATTGCCGAGCTGCCCGATCCTAAACCGCATTACAATACCATTGCCACCATTATGAAAATCCTGGTCGAGAAGTCCTTTGTGGGATATGAAGACCTGGGCAAAACTTACCGGTATTATCCGCTGGTCGGCAAAGAAGTATATTCCAAAAAATCGGTGAGCAATCTCGTCAAGGGATATTTCAACGGATCGATGGCCAATATGGTATCCTTTTTCGTGAAGGAAAAAGACCTGAGTGTAGAAGACCTGGAAGCGATTGTGAAAGCCATGAAAGAAAATGAACAGAACAACCCTTAAAACCTGAAGTTATGCTGTTGTATATCATGAAAGTGGTAGGTATATCGGCGGCGTTACTGGCTTTATATGGCCTGCTGCTGCGCGATAAGAAGTGGCACCACTGGAGCCGGCTGGCGTTGTTGGCAGGCAGTGTGTTGTCGTTGGTCCTGCCCTGGGTACAGCTTAATCTGAATATTATTATCTCCGGTAGTCCGGTGCAGCAATACCGGGAGGCAGGCATGCGCTACCTGGAACCCGTACTGGTACAAACCGGTCAACTGATACCCTGGTGGCAGCAGGTAAACTGGATTGGGGTAGTGTACGTCGCAGTAGCGGCAGGGCTGGTGTTGCGCATGGCCGCAGGGCTATTCAAACTTTACCGATTGAGTCAGCAGCACGAGAAAATTTCACTCGCCGATGGCGTTCAGCTGGTCAACATAACAGGACTCGAAGCACCGTTCTCCTTTGGCCGCAATATCTACGGGGATGCCCGTTTTTTGCAGGCGCCGGAACAAACAGCCATGCTGCTGCACGAAAAAGCGCATATCCGCCTGGGACATACTTTCGACAAAATAGGCATGGAGCTGCTTTGTGCCCTGTGCTGGTTCAACCCGGTATTCTGGCTGGCCAAACGGGAGCTGGCGCTGATACATGAATTCCAGGCCGACGAAGCCGCAGTGCTGGAGGTACCCGCGACTACATATGCGCATACTTTATTGCAACAGGCAACACCTATGCCAGTGACCCTCGCACATCACTTTTTTCATCATCCTTTAAAAAGACGAATCTTTATGGTGTATCAACAAAAAACAGGCAAGAGCTGGCGCAAACTGGTTTTGCTCGGAAGCTTTTCAGGAATCATTGCCTTTACCGTTCTATTACAAAGCGGTGTAGAAGGGAACGCACAATCGAAAGAAAAGGACAATCAAAAGGCAGGAATATCGGCTTTCCAATCAGCCGAATATGCCAAATGGAGAGCTGAGCGCGTCTATAAAGAGGCGGGGATATTGGCTTACCAATCGGCAAGTACAGATCAGCCCACAGCTTCAGGGGGAGATTTTCCCGATTCTGCTGGCAGCGTCGCTCCTCAATTTCCCGGAGGCAATGGTGCCTTGATGCAATTCCTGGCTTCCAACCTGGTGTACCCTGCCGAGGCGAGAGACAAAAAAATTGAAGGTCAGGTAATGATGCAGTTCATTGTAGGCAAAGATGGCAAACCCCGCGATTTTAAAGTAGTACGTGCTGTTAATCCGTTACTGGATGCCGAAGCCACAAGGGTGCTGGAAAAAATGCCGAACTGGGAACCCGGAAAGGAAAATGGCAAAACGGTAGATGTATCTTACAACCTGCCTATTCGCTTTAAACTGGAAGAGGACAAGAAAAAACCTTCCGGAAAATAACAGGATTTAATCTTTCTCCGCAAAAACGGGCTGGTGCTTCGCAATGTAAGTGCTCAGCCCGTTTTGCCTGTCGGCCAGTAGCTTCATGGTTTCTACATGGTTGATACCGCAGGAGCTGTAGGTGTATTTGTACCGGTGCCCGCCGTTGAACCAGACGGTAATATAATCGCGGCCGTAGTGATAGGCCTTTACTCCAGAAGGTACGCCGGTGCCGGCGCTTACGCTCCTGTATGTTTTCATGTTACAGGCGTTTAAGTTTGATATGAAGTTAGGGATTATTTGTGGGACTCAGATTGAGGAATAGTGTGGGAATTTTTCCCGCTCCAAAGGAGTCCCTGTGGGACAGATCTCGCAGACGAAACAGCACGCAGATCTCGCAGAAACGATCTTGTACAAGGCTTCGCGTCGCTCTTTTCATTCCGTTGCGGGCTTCGCTCCCTCTTTGCGTCTCTGCGCGCAACCAATCGCGCAGGAAGCGCCGTGTCTCCGCGCTCCCGCACGGGCGGGACTTACAGCGCCGCGAGAAAAAAAAGAATAATCCCTAGAATTTACAAACCAGTTTTACATTGATAAGGCGGGCTGTCAGGCGGTTAGGTACTGCATAACTGCGGCCAGTCATTTGGTCCTGGATCCAGGTGTAGCTCAGGGTGTTTTGGATGCCCAGCAGGTTAAACACCTCGAGGCTGGCCCAGATGCTTTCGATCTGGCTGAAGTAGCTGTAGCGGGGACGCTCTTTACGGGCACCATCGAGCAGCAGGGCGCTGAAGCCAATATCCACCCGTTTGTAATCGGGCAGGCGATAGTTGTCGTTGTAACGGTTGCCGTCTGCATTACCGAAAGGCAGACCAGTACTGTATAACAGACTCAGGTGGGCTTTGAAGTTTTTGTTGCGGGGCAGGTAATCCTGGAAGAACAAACCAAAGTTTACCCTCGAATCGGTAGGTCGGGGCAGCCATCCGGGATGTTGAATGCTGCTATCGGCCGGCGTGCGGTCGCCGCCATAAATTACGTTGCGGATATCTTCGCCGGCGGCGTTGTAATACACGTAATAGTAATCGTCTTTCAGGTTTTCCATGGTTTTCATGATACCCAGGCTCACCCATGATTCGGCATCTTTTACCAGGTCGCCATACAGGCGGGCTTCGGCACCTACGGCATAACCAATGGAGTTGTTTTCACCATAGTAGCGGATGCGTACATTGTCGTACTCATACGGCACCAGGTCCCAGAGGCGTTTGTAGTAGGCTTCGGTGGTGAACTTGAACGGACGGTTCCAGATCTTGAAGTTATAATCGGTCCCCAGCACAAAGTGAAATGATTTTTGCGCCAGCAGGTCGGTATTGATCTGGCCGGCCAGGTTGCGCATTTCGCGGTAAAATGGCGGCTGCTGATACAAACCGGTAGCGGCACGCAGCACCACATCTTTTTTACCGGGCAGTTTCCAGGAGAACTGCATCCGGGGGCTTACCAGTATTTCATGGTTCAGCAGGCTGTAATTGAAACGAACGCCACCATTGAGCGTGATGCCCAGGCTGTCGTTGAAAATGATATTGTCCTGGATGAAAGCGGTGATGCGGTCGTAGTTGAGATCGGCACGCGAGTTCAGACTGCGGTACATTTCGGGTGCAAAGCCGGTAGCGGGTTGAGAGAAACCGGCAGAGTCGCGGCGTTCCCATTCCAGCAGTTTATCATTGATCTGCACATGCTCCAGGTTGATACCCCATTGCAGGTAGTGGCGGCGAAGATCGAGCACACCTTTGTGGCCTACATTCACCACATTTACCTGGAGGTAGTTGCGGGCATAGTTCTGGATAGAACCGGTACCCATTGCATAACGGATCTTACCGTAATTGTTTTTGGAAGGATCACTTTCCAGCTCGCCCAGCAGGTATTCGCCATCAATATCGTAGGCTTCCTGTTCGTTGGTCTGGAAACCAGAGGCCAGCAGTTTCAGGCTCAGTTTATCGTTGGGGATATAAGTAGCCGATACACCGCCAAAACGGGAATCGAACTGATCTATTTCGTTACCGTCATACAGCATTTGCAGTTGGTAGGCTTTGTTGGCCAAACCAAAACTGGTTACCCGCTCTTCGGGCTGGAAGGTGAAGCGGTTGCGGGCATAGTTGGCCAGCAGTTCAAATTTCCAGTTTTCGGTGGGCTGGTAGGTCACCAGGCTCTGCACATCGGTAAAGGAAGGGTAGTAGAGGCCCTTGGTGGGTTGAGAACTCAGCAGGTAGCGGTTGCTTTTCTGACGCACGCCCACCATGTAGGTGAGTTTGTGGTTTTTGCTGCATCCTTCAATTTCGGCACTTCCACCGAGCAGACTCAGGGCTACCGAACCACCAAATTTAGCCGGGGTTTTATATTTCACATCCAGCACCGACGACATTTTATCGCCATACTTGGCCTGGAAACCGCCGGTTGAGAACGATACGCTCTGTACCATATCCGAGTTGATGAAGCTCAAACCTTCCTGCTGACCACTGCGAATCAGGAACGGACGGTACACTTCAAAATCGTTCACATATACAATGTTCTCGTCGAAATTACCGCCGCGCACATTGTATTGAGAGGTCAGTTCGTTGTTGGTACCCACAAATATCTTCAGGAGGGCTTCGATACCGCCAATGGTACTGGGCATTTGCTGCACCTGTTTGGCGTTGAGGCTGATCACACCAGCCTGGTCACGATTGCGTTCTTCGCGTTTTTCAAATTCCTTGATGTCTACGGATTTGGGCTGAAGCGAAATGCGGAGTTTTTTCTCAGTGCCGGCATCTACACGAATGGATTGTTTGTAGGGTTTGAAACCCACATAGGTCACCACAAGGGTGTAGGCTTTATCGGAAGGCACATCCAGGCGGAATACACCGCTTTTGTTGGTGCGGGTGCCGATGGTGGTGCCTTGCAGACCAATAGTGGCCAGGTCTACAGGATAGCCGTCCTGGTCAAAAACCAATCCTTCGAGAACGCCCGTTTGCTGGGCCCAGGTGTTAAAGGCCAGCAGCAGCGTGGCTATGAGCAGCGCAATTCGTTTCATTGAATGCTATAACGCTTAATTCGTGATTTAATTATGCAGGTTGCCATACCTAACGGGCACACTGGCAATACTTTATCCCTTTTGGACCCATGGGAAGGTACCGGGCAAAAAATATCCTGAACAATATACAACAGTTTGAGAAAAACCTGCTGATATACTGTTCAGGACTTTATGATGATGTTTTTTGGAGTAAAGCGTTAAAAAGTTCTCGCAAAGGCGCAAAGCCACAGCGAACACAATGCACTCACGAATCCGCAATCCGGAATCCGTTAATTCGTCATTCAAAGTCTCGCGGCGACGCGGAGGCACGGCGAACATAATGCATTCACGAATCCGTCATCCGCAATCCGTTAATCCGACTAAATCGCCTTCAAAGCAGCAATCATACCGGTAGGATCAGGGGCGCTGAATACGGTGTTGCCTGCTACCAATACATCGGCACCGGCGTTGATGATGGTGGCTGCGTTGTCGAGGGTTACGCCGCCATCGATTTCAATGAGGGCTTTGGAACCGCTGTTGTCGATCATTTCGCGGAGCTGGGCAATTTTGGTCAGGGTGTGTTCAATGAACTTCTGACCACCAAAACCAGGGTTCACGCTCATCAGGCACACCAGGTCAATGTCGCGGATGATATCGGCGAGCTGTTGAATAGGGGTGTGCGGGTTGAGGGCTACACCGGCTTTCATACCCACACTGTGAATGTGCTGGATGGTGCGGTGCAGGTGCGTGCTGGCTTCGATGTGCACGGTAAGGATATCAGCACCGGCTTTTTTGAAGTCTTCCACGTATTTTTCGGGTTCCACAATCATCAGGTGCACGTCGAGGGTTTTCTTCGCTGTTTTTTTGATGTGGCTGATCACGGGCAGGCCAAAGCTGATGTTGGGCACAAAGCGGCCGTCCATCACATCGAGGTGAAACCAGTCGGCCTGGCTGTTGTTGATCATCTCTACATCGCGACCCAGGTTCAGAAAGTCTGCCGATAATACTGAAGGTGCTATAAGAGCCATATTGTTGTTGTTTTTTACTGTTTCGTTGGGGTGTTATTTTTTACCGAGGCGTTTGAGTGCTGTTTCGGCATTGGTCATATCCGGGGCAATGGCCAGGGCATGTTCGTAATCGCTGATGGCATCCATTTTTTTGCCCATCAGTTCGTTACAGAGGCCGCGGTTGTATACGGCTTCGGCATAACCGGGAGCGAGTTGCGTTACGAGGTCAAACGACTGGAAAGCTTTTTCAAGGCTATCCTGCTGCAGGTATATCCAGCCCAGGTTGTAGTGTGCCAGCGGAAAATCCTTGCGGTGACCGATGATATCGCGGTACACGTTTTTAGCGTCTTCGTACTTTTCCTTGTTCTGGTAAAACATGCCTTTGGCATACAAGGGCTGCAGGTTGGTGGTATCGGCCTGGTAAGCATTCTGATAATACATTACCGCAGTCGGATCGTTTTTGGCTTCGTACCAGAAACCCAGTTGCAGCAAGGCTTCGGCATTGTCCGGATCTATCTGTACGGCGGTCTGGAAACTTGAAATCGACTTGGTAGTGTCTTTCAGGTCTTTATAAATCACGCCTTTCAGGAAATACGCTTCGGAGAGGTACACATTCTGACGCAGGGCCGTGTTGATAGCCAGGAATGCCTTGGCATAATCTTTAATGAAGATCATCACCCGGGCCATTTTCAGCTGCGACTGCTGGTCTTTGGGATTGATGCGCAGGGCACCTTCAAAATAAGGCAGGGAGCCGCTCACATCTTTGTTCTCAAACAACAGGTTGCCGATATTGCTCCAGGAATTTGCCTGGCTGCTGTCTAATTTCAGGGCTTGTACGTAATCTTTCAGGGCCAGGGAGTCGAGGTCGGCCTTGTTCAGCGCATCCGCCCGGCGGGTCCACATGGCGGGATCCTGCGGATTTTTGCGCAGCGCATCGGTAAAAGGCTTAATGGTAGCCGTTTCGTATTGCGGATTCTCTTCTAAAATAACATCTGCCTTCTTTTTGGACTGGCAGGCGGTCAATAACAACAGGCTGGCTGCGCCTGCGCTCATGAGCAGTTGCTTCATCCTGCAAACCTAATAATACCTTGGTAATAAATAAAATAGAAATCACATTTCTCTGGTAACATTTTTAGGATGAAGGGGGTTTAGAATAAGGGGAATGGTAATATGTTGCGTCGTTAGTCGTTAGAGGGAGGACAAAAGTATTGAGTCGTTAGTCGGGAGTAGTTAGACGCGAGCAAGGAGTATAAAAAACAAAGTCGCCAGGCCAGAGGCTGACGACTTTTGTCGATTAAATCCCTACTAACGACTCAATACATTCTATCTATTAATACTTCTCGCTCTATTTACTCATTACCACTAACGACTCCATACTAATAGCTCTATCCCTGCCTTTCTACTAATGACTCCCTACTAATAACTAACGACTTTTTACTGTTTCACCTGGTGCGTACGGCTCTCGGCTGGTTCGCTGCGCCAATTAGGGTTGTAGCGTACAAAAAAGGTGATCCAGATGGAGCGGGCCAGGCGTTGGAGTACTGGTTGCAGGATCACGAGAAGCAGAGAGTTGCAACCCAGCCACCAGAAAATGCTGTTATCATATATGGAAATACCCACCAGGAAATACCAGGCTATAAAACAAAGACCGGTAATAAATACAGACAGGCCATAGCTCACGTAACCTGTACCGAAGTAAAAACCGGTTTCCAGTTCAAAGGGCTGGCCACATTCGCTGCAAAGCTCGGGCATGCGCATGGTGGTTTTGAGCTTATAGGGGTTAGCAAAGGTGAACAGGTTGCCCCTGCGGCAACGGGGGCATTTGTTGGTCAATACACTGGCTATCAGACCGGGATTCCGGTCGGCATGATGGGCACACATATGAATGATGTTTTAGGATGTTTTGTTCAGCGCCAGTTTCCTGAAGGCTTCAGGAGTGGTGCCGGTATATTTTTTAAAAAACTTGCTGAAATAGGAATTGTCTGCAAAATTGAGCTGGTAGGCGATCTCCGAAATGTCCAGCGCTGCATTTACCAGCAGTCGTTTGGCTTCGAGCAGTACCCGGTCGCGGATGATTTCGCCGGCGGGCTGGTTCAACAGGTCTTTGCAGAGGGCGTTCAGGTGATTGGGCGTGATGTACAACATGGCTGCGTACTCTTTGGGCAGGCGTTTTTCTGCATAATACTGCTCTACCAGTTTCCGGAAATTGTGCAACACCACCTGATGCTGCTGCAATACCGGGTTAGCGCTTTGTGCGGCTGTAATACCCGCTACCGTGTTGAGGATGCAAAGCAAACCGGCTCTTAGCAGGTCGTTGGCATACGGATGGCGCTGCTCCAGCGTAGCAATCATGAGGCGGATGAAGGATTCTGTTTTGCTCCTTACTTCGCCTTCCAGCAGCATCACGCTATCGCGGGCCACGCCTCTCAAAAAGCTGAATTGCTCCAGGTATTGTGCATCGGCCAGGAAGGTACGGAACAGGTTTTCGGTGAAATTGATCACATATCCATCCACATCCCCGCTAAAATTCCAGCCGTGTACTTGGCCGGGACGCATGAAATAGATTTGTCCGGCTTCCACTTCAAACTGCTCAAAGTCGATGGTGTGGGTGCCACTGCCTGCCGTAAAAAATACAATATGGTAAAAAGAGTGCCGGTGTGGGAAGTGCAGGCTGGGCCTGGCGCGCAGGTAGGCGTCAAACTGCTCTGCGATCACTTCCTGGTGCAGCTGCGCCTCGTTGCCGATGGAGCAGATATCGTATACCGGAATTGTATTTTTTACTTTTTGTTTCACCTTACAAAGGTATAACGGCCAGGATTACCGGAGTGGTTCCTTTTGCGTTTATAATGGTACTTTTTACTGATAAGGCATCTTAGTGGTGTTTTTGCTTGCCAGCATGGCATTTTTATTGTATCATAACCCCTGAACCGACCACAAACTGATAGTGAATGAACCAAATGATGCTTGTGGCATACGATGAACCATCGTCTGCCAGGGTCAACCTTATATTAGAGCGCATCGTTCCGCATGCCCGCTTATACACCGCTTTTCCGGGGCACGATACTGCTTTGCCGTTTCCTGCCATTGACCTGATCGATGTTTTTTTACTGGTAGCGCCTCCCTTTACGCCGGTGATGCTGACCCACCTGGAATCCTGGCGCCGGGCATTTCCGCTCATGCCACTGGTGGTGATAGGGCATGCCCCGACGCTGGAACAAGAAACCGCCTGGCTCGCCCGCGGTGCCGATGAGGTGCTGGATATGAACAGCCTTAGTGCTGTTGCGTTGGAACGGGGCCTTACCCTGGCCATCCAACGGGGCCAAAACCGTGGTGATGCTAACGATGCTGGTGCCAATTATTTTAACCTGTTCGAAGAAAGTCCGATACCACAATGGATTTATGATGCCAAAACCTACCGTTTCCTGCTGGTCAATAAGTCGGCGATTAAACGGTATGGCTATTCCCGCTCCGAATTTGAATCCATGAAAATTACCGATATCCGGTCGGGCAGGGAACGGCAGCGGATGCTGGAGCATATTGCGGTGATGAACCGCAACCAGGGCCAGTACCTCGATAGCGGTACCTGGGTACACCGCAGCAAAACCGGCGAGCAGTTTTATGTCAAAATCTATTCCCGTCCCATTGTTTTCAAAGGCTGTGATGCCCGTATTGTACTGGTGATCGATACCAACGAAAAAGAACTGGCCCGCCAGCAAAATGCCGAACTGGCCGAAACCCTCAAGGTGCAGATGCGCACCATGGATGTGATCCTGAACACCATCGAAAACGGGGTGTGGGTTAATACGCCCGGCGAGCAAACCCTGCGTTACTGCAACCGTGCTTTCGAGAAAATAACTGGCTATACCCAGGAAGAGCTGAATGCTTCACCCGGTCTTATCCGAAACGCCTGTCATCCCGATGATCTGCCCCGGCTCGAAGAAGCTATGTCGCGGCTGCAGCAGCACGATGATGTGCGGTTCGAATTTCGGCTGACCCGTAAGGATGGTACCCGTAAAGTATTGCTGTGCTCGGCTATTACCGCGCCCGGCGATGATGAAGGGAAAATGCTGGTCTATGGTTCGCTGGTAGACATTACCTCGCTGCGCAAATACGAAAAAGCCATCGACACCCAGAACAAAGTCCTGGCCGATATTATGGATCGCATCAGCGATGTGTTTTTTACGCTCGACCGCAACTGGCATTTTACCTATGTCAACCGCAGGTTCGAAGAACGCTTTAACCTCGAAGGTAATCGCCTGATGGGCAAATATTGCTGGCGTTTTCTCGACGAAGACAATATCCGTCTGCTGAAACCCGCTTTGCAAAAAGTGCTGGACGAAAACCGGAAGATCGCGCTCCAGGTCTTTTATGAACCCATCAAAATCTGGCTCAACATTACCGCTTATCCCACCCGCGATGGCGTAGCGGTGTATTGCACCGATATCACCACCATCATGCAGCAAACGCAGCAGTTGAACCACCTGCACAAAAACCAGAGTGCACTGATCAACTGTACGCATGATATGATCTGGTCGATCGACAACTACCTGAACCTGATCTCCTTCAACGAGGCTTTCGAAAAAACGGTGCTGGAACTGATCGGCATCCGGATCCGCGAAGGGATGCAGGTGCGGACCAACCTGTTTGGCGAAGAGGAAGAGAGCCGCTGGCGCGGCTATTATGCCCGTGCGCTGAATGGGGAATCCTTCCGGATGGAACTGCCTTTTACCTTGGCGCATAACGGACAGAAGATCTACACCGAAATGATCTTCAACCCCATCCGCCACGGCAATGAGATCATTGGTGTGGGCTGTTTTGGCCGCGATATTACCCGGCAGGTGCTGCAGCAACAACGCATTGCCCGCCAATTACAACACCTGCGCGATATTTCCTGGCAGCAATCCCATGTAGTACGTGCCCCGCTGGCCCGGCTCATGGGCCTGATCCACGTACTCAAAGTCTGCAATACCCCTGAAGAAGTGGCGCATTACCTCGAACTCCTTTTCGAAACCGCGGCCGAGCTCGATAAAGTAATACAGGATACAGTCAAGCTGGCGGATTCGGACCGATAGTGGATTTAAGATTTAGGATGTATAGATTTATGATGTAGCGCTGATTGGGATGTCTGATGTCTGATTTGCGCGAGTGAGAAGATGATTTTGTAGT
>Ga0247823_10004635_pt1 | contig 10991 bp, 5 predicted proteins | sample 13C_PalmiticAcid_2_FD_192426 | JGI IMG/M metagenome (GOLD analysis project Ga0247823, IMG submission 192426) | Soil microbial communities from agricultural site in Penn Yan, New York, United States - 13C_PalmiticAcid_Day30 | ecosystem: Environmental > Terrestrial > Soil > Agricultural land...
CATTCGTGAGGGGGAAATCGTTGTTGTCGAAACTCAGGACCAGGACGGACGACTGGTTTCCACGGCTCAGGTAGTGAAGATTGCTCGATGAAGGTGTGATAATCGAGTGAGGCCTAACCGGCAACACGGCTTAAGCATGGTGGTCATTGAAGACCACTTCATCTCGGGAGAGTTAGGATGACGAAGAGAGCGGATCTCCGCAAACTCGCGGCCCAATTTGCGGCATTGATGATGGTTGGCGCGCTATTGGCCGGCTGCACATCGTTCGACGATCGAAGCATGGCAGCCGAGCCGGAAGAGCAACTCGATCTCGAAGATCAAGGTACGAACGATCAATTGGCGGCCGTCGATTCAGCCGAAGCTAACGGCCCCAGCACACTCGGAGAAGATACATCTGTCGAAGATCTTCGCTACGTGTCGCGCCAAGGCGGCGGCACCGTAGTCATCGAAACGACGCTACCTGCGACTTTCAGAACGCGAGAAAACAAAGAACTCAATCAGCTCATCGTCGAAATCGCCAACGCGCGATTGCCAGATCGTCTGAAGCGTCCGTATGTAACGAAAGATTTCGGACAAGCCATCGCGTCGATCAATGCTTATCAAGATCAAGGCTCGAACACGGCGCGAGTCGTGATTCAGTTCAAAACTCCGACACGTGCAACAGTCACGCAAAGTGGCCGCAAGCTTCTCGTGTTCCCGAGCGGAGACGGTTCAACCAGCGAAGCCAATCTCGACGACATGTCATTGATCAACAACATCGCGCAATCGGCAGCCTCAGGTCCCGGCGCTGGCGCAACGGATGACTCACGCATTCTTCCCGGCTCATCAGAAGGGAACGACGTCACTCGTTTCTATGGAAAGCCGATTTCAATCGAAGTTCGCGACATGCTGGTTCGCGATGTCATCAATCTGATTTCTGAGCAAAGCGGCGCAAACATCGTGATCTCAGGAGCCGTCGACGGAAACATCTCGTTGAAGTTGAAACAGGTTCCATGGGACCAAGCTCTGATGATCGTGATGAAGTCGAACAACCTCGGCTACGTCCGCCAAGGCTCAGTCCTAAGAATCGCTCCATATACGGCACTTCAAAGTGAAGCCGAGCTCGGTCGTAAAATCCAAGAAGCACAGAAACTTGCTGAACCTTTGCGCGTAAAAATCATCCCCGTCAGCTACGCAAAAGTAAGCGACCTCGAAGCCCGCGTAACTCCATTTCTCACAGAAAAGCGTGGCAAAGTCGTCGCTGATTCTCGTACGAGCTCCCTCGTCGTGACTGACACTGTTGAGGTTCTCGAGCGGGTAACCAACTTGATCAAAGCTCTCGATACTCCGCCACTTCAGGTTCTCATCGAAGGTAAGGTTATCGAGGCCAGCGAAACTTTTTCTCGTCGTTTCGGTATCCGCTGGGGTTTCAGTGGCAACACGACGGATCTTGGCAGTGTCGACCTGTCGAACAACAGTTTGTCGATTTCTCCCGGCGCTGCTGCGAACGCTTCTCTCACGCAAAACTTCCGCCTCGGAACATTCGACATCTTCGGAGATCTCGACGCCACACTCACATTGGCTGAAGAAGAATCTCTCGTAAAAGTCGTTTCATCGCCGAGAATCGTTGCACTCAATAACGAAGCAGCCGAAATCACGCAAAAACTCGGCATTTTCATTGCGCAACCTCCGACGCCGACGACGGGCGGAGCTGTTCCACCCATCACGTTTACGAAACAAGATGTCCAACTGAATTTGAAAGTGACTCCGCAGGTAACGAGTGGCGGAGACGTTCTGATGAACGTCAATATCCTTCGCGAGTTCGTGGCAGACATCAGTAAGACTCCTCCAGATATCCAAAGCCGCGAGGCAAAAACCAAGGTCTCTGTCAGAAACGGCCAGACAGCCGTTATCGGTGGGATCTATAACTCCGACATGCAAAATGCCGAATCCGGAGTCCCTTGGCTCAGAAGTATTCCAGTTCTCGGCTGGCTCTTTAAGAGCAAGAACTTCCGCACCCAAAAAACTGAGCTTCTGTTGTTCCTCACGCCGAGAATCATCAACGCAGAAAACTCAATCCCTCAGGAGAGCACACTCCAATGATCAAGCATGCAGAGAAATTCATCGCTCTATCGGCCATCACTCTCATTCTCGGCCTAACTAGCTGTGGTAAAAGCAAGAGCAACGACGTCGAAATCACCCTCACTCCTGACGAGCCGATCATTATGATGGCAGACAAAAAACTCGGAGATGAAGATATTAAGGCACCGTGGTTTTTTCACTCCGTCAAAGTTAAAAATAAAAGCGATGAGACGGTCACCATCGTCGCTCTAAGATATGAAGTGGTATCCACAAAAGACGGAATTACGAAGACAACGGAGTCCTCGACGTCCGGGATCGATGATGACGATATTCTTTACCTTGCGCAGGTGGAACCGGGCCAAGAGAGCACAACTCTATTCTCAAAGTACTTTGTGGGTTCACTGGCGGCTGCTGATAGCGTGAACTACCGGGTCACAGCAAAATTCATCGGTTGGTTTGGCACGTTTGACGAACCTTCAGAGCGTTTTGAGAAGTTTGTCCGTTTTAAAACTCAATGAGCCATCGCCAACCCTCCATTGCTCTTACTTGAAAATACCCACGGCCCGACGTACACCATCGGGCATGGATCTCTTCTCCCACGCCAATCAAGACAATATCGAAGGTCAGCCGCTTGCCGAGCGCCTGCGTCCTCGTCGTCTTGAAGACATGCTCGGCCAAGAAAAGATCATTGGCGAAAAGGCTCCTTTTCGAAAACTCGTCGAAAAGGGCCAAATCCCGAATCTGATTCTCTGGGGACCTCCAGGATCAGGTAAGACGACGTTCGCCCTTCTTCTCGCGCAAAAAGTGAATGCTGAATTCATCACGGTCAATGCGGTCGAGACCGGTGCGAAAACTCTCAGAGAGCTCGGAGAGGCTGGCCGCCGACGTCGCCTCGAGCTCAATCGACGAACTTTGCTTTTCGTCGACGAAATCCATCGACTCAACAAAGCTCAACAAGACGTGCTTCTCCCTTCCATTGAAAAGGGTGATCTCGTTCTCGTAGGCGCTACGACAGAAAATCCAAGCTACGAATTGAACTCAGCTCTCTTGAGTCGAAGCCGCATCTTGGTCTTCGAACGCCTCGGAGAAGCTGAACTCATTAAACTTGCAGAAAAAGCCTCGGCCGATCGCGGAGAGTCCGTCGAAAAGCTTCTCGATCCGAATGCTCTCATGCGAGTGACCGAGCTTGCAGACGGGGATGGCCGAAGACTTCTGAATCTCATGGAGCTCATTCTCAACCTCAAGCGCGATGGCGACGGTGAAATCGACTTCCCCCTGACTCCCGAGACTCTCGCGCAAGCGGTCGATGTACCGGCGCTTCGCTATGACAAATCGGCCGACGAACACTACGACACGGTCTCCGCATTCATCAAAAGTGTCCGCGGCTCTGATCCGGATGCGGCAATGTACTATCTCGCTCGAATGATCCGCGGCGGAGAAGACCCAGTCTTCATCGCTCGTCGCTTGGTCATTCTCGCCAGCGAAGACATCGGTAATGCCGATCCTCGAGCGATTACCTTGGCGGTTTCAGGTCTTCAAGCTGTGGAACTGGTAGGGTGGCCAGAGGCTGCGATTTCTCTCGCTCAAGTGACGACATATCTAGCATCAGCACCAAAATCGAATCGTGCCTATATGGCTTTACAAAAGGCACAAGAGCTCGTCGACAAAACCGGTACGGTCCCAGTTCCACTGGCGCTTCGCTCGGCAAAAACGTCATCGATGAAAGCTCTTGGCTATGGCAAAGGCTATCGCTATTCCCACGACGGAGAAAAAGGCTATCTCCCACAGAGATTCCTGCCAGAAGAACTCGGAGAGGTTTCTCTCTACGAACCAACCGATCACGGCTTCGAAAAGAATATCCGCCAATATCTAGAGTGGATGAAGAAATAAGTTAGAACGGCTTGTTCGCGACGACGCAAACACAAGGTTCATCGCCTTCGACTGATTTCGAGTGGCGTGTGTTTGCTGGAATATCGATGCGATCGCCAGCACGCAAAAGGATCTGGTTTCCCGAGATATTCATAAACAATGTTCCCGAGATGACCATGCGCACTTCATCGAAGGGGTGGCGATGATCGGGAATGACAGTTTTCGCTGCGAAAACCTCTTCGCGCGGATTCATTTCTTCCGCTTCGAAAATCATTTTGATTTGCTCTGCTGTCGGCAGCACCGGGGCCTGCCATCTCATCACGATCATTGAGTCATCACTTCCAAAAGTTTCACTCTCTCGAGTGAAAAGACTGCCGAGGTCCTGTCAATCGCCTCGACAAATTCGTGAATCAGCCTCGAATTCAACCATCCATCCTACAGACATCAGGCGAGCGCTCCGTTCTCGAATTAAGACAACTTATCTGAATTCGTTTCGTAATTGAACACAGTTTTCCCCAAGTGGCCTTCTTCGTTAGCGAAATACACCAAAACACTGAACTGGCCCTTAAGGTGAAATTTGCCATCGACGATAGGTACAGTAAGCGCCGTGATTACGGTGCCCCAGTGGAGGCTTTTTGAACGTCGCACCGAGTCCTGAGAAACAACAAGAACTCCTCGAAGAAATCGAACTCTTCGTCGTTCGCGCGAAGGGTTTGGATCATCAGCAGCTTGAGAGCGGATCTCTGCGCATCACGCAGAAGATCGATAACAAGTTTATCAGTCTCAACGTCAAGGAACTCGAAAACGTTCTCTCTCGCTCTGACACCGAAGGAAAAGAGTTTCTCCAGGTGAATTTCTGCTCGGGAAAAAAGATTCTCCTCACAACAACACTCATTGGCTTCAAGCCAATTCCTCTCCGCGGACTCGATCTCGCGAAACTTCCTCGCGTAGTAACGACTCCTGACGTAGCGAGTGTTTTCGACGCCATTCAAGACGCTCTCGACGCCGCAGACACTGATGTGCATGAGGTTTCTGTCCTCAAGCGCGTCTACGAGGCGGTTCTCGCCGGTGGAGAGTCGATTGGGTTCGATCTTTCCGAAGAACGCCGTTGGGTCGCCCGAATTCCAGCGACCATTACGAAGATTTCAGCCTAAAAACCCATCAATTAAGCCCAAATCTGCCTGTTCTGCCGGCACTTCATGGTGTCTTTTCTAAGTTTGCTTCGAAACTTGGATTTTTCGAAAAAAAGGCATTGACGGATAACGCCCTTTTCCAGCATTGATTGTCCTCCGAATTCATTGGGGGCATAGCTCAGTTGGCAGAGCGCCTGATTTGCATTCAGGAGGTCGCAGGTTCGACTCCTGTTGCCTCCACCATCTTTTCCGATCGAAAGATTAGGAAGGACGGTCGAAGAGAAAATCTTCGGTGAATTTAGGAAAAAAGAGTTTGAAAGATGTTGACTCGAATGAGCCACTTCAACTAGAACTCTCAGTTCGCACTTACGAAAAGCCGGTTTGCAGACGAAGAAATTCGAATGCAAATGACGAGAAAGTGGTTCGAACAAACGGTGGGTTTCTTGGAAGAGTTACTCCCGCCGTCTCGAAAGGGTGATGTTTTGGGCTTAACCGAAACATTACGAAAATCGAGAAAAATGAGGTTGACGGTAACGAACGCCTCACTTAAAAAAGTCATCCACGAAAAAATGGTCTCTCGAAAGTGAGATCACGACGTTCTTTGAAAACTAAATAGCTAGTCAAATAAGTGTTGGGTCTCGATCAAGAGTCTTCCTGCAAAGGAAGCTCTAAGAACGAGTTTTAACTAAGCAAATTATAAAGCTATAACAAGCAATTCAGTTTTTAACTGGAGAGTTTGATTCTGGCTCAGAACGAACGCTTGCGGCGCGCCTAATACATGCAAGTCGAACGAACCAGCAATGGTGAGTGGCGCACGGGTGAGTAACGCGTGGATAATCTGCCCATCAGTGGGGAATAACTAACCGAAAGGTTAGCTAATACCGCATGAGGCCACAATGTCTGCGGACAAAGGGGTTAAAGATTTATCGCTGATGGATGAGTCTGCGTGGGATTAGCTAGTTGGTGGGGTAATGGCCTACCAAGGCTACGATCTCTAACAGGTCTGAGAGGATGACCTGTCACACTGGAACTGAGACACGGTCCAGACTCCTACGGGAGGCAGCAGTAGGGAATATTGCGCAATGGGGGAAACCCTGACGCAGCGACGCCGCGTGAGTGATGAAGGCCTTCGGGTCGTAAAGCTCTGTTGTATGGGAAGAAAAAAATGACGGTACCATATAAGAAAGGATCGGCTAACTTCGTGCCAGCAGCCGCGGTAATACGAGGGATCCTAGCGTTGTTCGGAATCATTGGGCGTAAAGGGTGCGTAGGCGGCCAAGTAAGTCAGTTGTGAAAGCCCCGGGCTCAACCCGGGAAGTGCTTCTGATACTGCTTGGCTTGAGTATTGGAGAGGTGAGTGGAATTCCAGGTGTAGTGGTGAAATACGTAGATATCTGGAGGAACACCGGCGGCGAAGGCGGCTCACTGGCCATATACTGACGCTGAAGCACGAAAGCGTGGGGATCAAACAGGATTAGATACCCTGGTAGTCCACGCCGTAAACGATGGGTACTTGGTGTTGGAGGTATTGACCCCTTCAGTGCCGAAGCAAACGCGATAAGTACCCCGCCTGGGGAGTACGGCCGCAAGGTTAAAACTCAAAGAAATTGACGGGGGCCCGCACAAGCGGTGGAGCATGTGGTTTAATTCGATGCAACGCGAAAAACCTTACCTGGGCTCGAAATGTAACGGAAGTTAGCAGAGATGTTAACGCCTTCGGGCCGTTATATAGGTGCTGCATGGCTGTCGTCAGCTCGTGTCGTGAGATGTTGGGTTAAGTCCCGCAACGAGCGCAACCCCTGCCTTTAGTTGCCAGCATTCAGTTGGGCACTCTAGAGGGACTGCCGGTGTTAAACCGGAGGAAGGTGGGGATGACGTCAAGTCCTCATGGCCCTTATGTCCAGGGCTACACACGTGCTACAATGGTAGATACAAAGGGTTGCGAAGCAGCAATGTGAAGCTAATCCCAGAAAGTCTATCTAAGTTCAGATTGTGGTCTGCAACTCGACCACATGAAGGTGGAATCGCTAGTAATCGCGGATCAGCATGCCGCGGTGAATACGTTCCCGGGCCTTGTACACACCGCCCGTCACACCATGAAAGTCGGTCGTACCAGAAGTCGCTGTGCTAACCGTAAGGAGGCAGGCGCCCAAGGTATGGCTGATGATTGGGGTGAAGTCGTAACAAGGTAGCCGTAGGGGAACCTGCGGCTGGATCACCTCCTTTCTAAGGAGTTGGCGCATTGAAGATCTACGGATCGAAAATGTCGTCCAGTCCGAGGTCAACCCAACACATTAAATGACTAGCTGTTTAGCTTTGAGAGAGCGTAGGCAAATGGGCCTGTAGCTCAGTTGGTTAGAGCACACCCTTGATAAGGGTGGGGTCGGATGTTCGAGTCATCCCAGGCCCACCAATCTGATGACTTAAGTTACAGGTTTGTGGCCAATACGCGAAAAAAGTTTTGCTACGCGAGTAGCAAGTGATCTTTGAAAACTGAATAGCAACGATAATCGTATCGAATTTGATAATGTATTTAATCGAATTCCAATCGAATCCCGAATCAGCCGAAAGGTTGGATTCGGTGATTTTTAGCTGGGATAATCCATCATACTGAGTTTTTAAGCTACTAAGAGCGTACGGTGGATGCCTTGGCACCAAGAAGCGATGAAGGACGTGGATAACTGCGATAAGCCTCGATGAGCCGTAGCAGGCGTTATAGTCGGGGATTTCCGAATGGGGAAACCCACCAGTATACCTGGTATCAAGCGATGAATTCATAGTCGCGAGAAGCAAACGAGGGGAAGTGAAACATCTCAGTACCCTCAGGAAAAGAAATCTATGAGATTCCGTCAGTAGTGGCGAGCGAAAGCGGAACAGCCTAAACCTAATTCACGTAAGTGAATCAGGGGTCGTGGGACCTCAATGTGAGACCGGACAAGTTAGCAGAACATTCTGGAAAGAATGGCGAAACAGGGTGATAGCCCCGTAAGCGAAAACTTGAATGGCTCTAGAGGTATCCCGAGTACCACCAGACACGAGAAATCTGGTGGGAATCTGGGGGGACCACCCTCCAAGGCTAAATATTCCTTGGTGACCGATAGTGCACAGTACCGTGAGGGAAAGGTGAAAAGAACCCCGAGCAGGGGAGTGAAATAGAATCCTGAAACCGTACGCTTACAAGCAGTGGGAGCACAATGCCTTTAGGCAAGTGTGACCGCGTACCTTTTGCATAATGAGTGAGCGAGTTATTTTAGCGGGCAAGGTTAAGCCGTTGCAGGTGAAGCCGCAGCGAAAGCGAGTCTGAAATGGGCGTTTAGTCCGCTGAGATAGACCCGAAACCCGGTGATCTATCCATGGCCAGGGTGAAGCGCGGGTAATACCGCGTGGAGGCCCGAACAAGTGGAAGTTGAAAATTCCTTTGATGAGCTGTGGATAGGGGTGAAAGGCCAATCAAACTGGGTGATAGCTGGTTCTCTTCGAAATATATTTAGGTATAGCCTCGGATAAATTTTATGGCGGAGGTAGAGCACTGAATGGGCTAGGGGTCTTTACCAGATTACCAAACCCAACCAAACTCCGAATGCCGCACATAACTACTCCGGGAGGCAGTCACGGGGTGATAAGGTCACGTGACGAGAGGGAAAGAGCCCAGACCATCAGCTAAGGTCCCAAAGTACATGCTAAGTGGAGAACGTTGTGGGGTTACTGAGACAACTAGGAGGTTGGCTTAGAAGCAGCAATCCTTTAAAGAAAGCGTAATAGCTCACTAGTCTAGTGACCCTGCGCGGAAGATATAACGGGGCTCAAGCATGTCACCGAAGCTATGGATGTGTACCGAGTGGTACACGTGGTAGAAGAGCGTTCTAGTGTAGGCTGAAGGTCGATCGTGAGGACGGCTGGACGAACTAGAAGTGATCATGCTCACGTAAGTAGCGTTTAATGGGGGTGAAAAACCCCCACGTCGTAAACTCAAGGGTTCCTGGGCAAGGATAATCCTCCTAAGGGTTAGTCAGGTCCTAAGGCGAGGCCAATTGGCGTAGTCGATGGCAACACGGTTAATATTCCGTGACCAGTATAAGCGTAGCGTAGGAAGGACGGGATAGGATATGTCGAGCCGGGTGTTGGTTCCGGTCTAAGCATGTAGGAGGTCGAGTAGGTAAATCCGCTTGGCAACTCTGAAGTGTGGGCGAAGGGTCTTGTACCCTCAAGTCGACAAAAGCCATGTCTCCAAGAAAAGTTTCGACGTGTTTTCTTATACTGCCTGTACCGTAAACCGACTCAGGTGAGTGGGATGAGTATTCTCAGACGATTGGGTTAAATCTGGTTAAGGAACTCGGCAACTTAACACCGTAACTTCGGGAAAAGGTGTGCCTAACTTCTTAGGGAGTGGCCGCAGAAAAATGGGAGTAGCGACTGTTTATCAAAAACACAGGCATGTGCAAAGTCTCAAGACGACGTATACGTGCTGACGCCTGCCCGGTGCTGGAAGGTTAAGAGGATTTGTTAGCCGCAAGGCGAAGCTGAGAATCGAAGCCCCAGTAAACGGCGGCCGTAACTATAACGGTCCTAAGGTAGCGAAATTCCTTGTCGGGTAAGTTCCGACCTGCACGAATGGCGTAACGACTTCTCCGGTGTCTCAACCAGATGCCCAGCGAATTCGAATTCTCGGTGAAAATGCCGGGTACCCGCAGAAAGACGGAAAGACCCCGTGAACCTTTACTATAGCTTGGCAGTGAACTTAGAGTCCTCATGTGTAGGATAGGTGGGAGCCTTTGAAGCCTGGCCGCTAGGTCGGGTGGAGGCAACCTTGAAATACCACCCTTGATGTCTTTGAGTTCTAACCTGCGCTCATTACTGGGCGAGGGACACTGTCTGGTGGGTAGTTTGACTGGGGCGGTCGCCTCCCAAAGAGTAACGGAGGCGTACGAAGGTCCGCTCAGCTTGAATGGAAACCAAGCGTCGAGTGCATTGGCATAAGCGGGCTTAACTGCGAGTCCTACAAGACGAGCAGGTGCGAAAGCAGGTCAAAGTGATCCGGTGGTCCCGCGTGGAAGGGCCATCGCTCAACGGATAAAAGGTACTCCGGGGATAACAGGCTTATTCCGCCCAAGAGTTCACATCGACGGCGGAGTTTGGCACCTCGATGTCGGCTCATCACATCCTGGGGCTGGAGCAGGTCCCAAGGGTTCGGCTGTTCGCCGATTAAAGTGGTACGCGAGCTGGGTTCAGAACGTCGTGAGACAGTTTGGTCCTTATCTTCTGTGGGCGTAGGAAATTTGAGGAGACCTGTCCTTAGTACGAGAGGACCGGGATGGACGAATCTCTGGTGTTCCTGTTGTCGCGCCAGCGGCATGGCAGGGTAGCTATATTCGGAATGGATAACCGCTGAAAGCATCTAAGCGGGAAGCCAACTCCAAGATGAGATTTCCCTAGGGCTTCGGCCCTCTTAAGACTCCAGGGAGACTACCTGGTTGATAGGCGGGAGGTGTAAGCGCAGTAATGCGTTCAGCTGACCCGTACTAATAGTCGTGAGGCTTTTTTATTAACTTAGACTTGATGGATTTTCCCAAGCTAAGAATCACTGAACTCAATCTAAATGATTGATTCGAATCAATTCGATGAAGAATAGATAGATACTTCAGTGTCGTATTGATGAATTTCAATATCGCACTCGAGATCAAATTAAGGTTGATCGAAAGATCAATCTGAACGATACGAACGTTGTTATTCAGAAGTTTTTGCTGGTGCTTATAGCAGCGAGGCCACACCTGTTCCCATTCCGAACACAGAAGTTAAGCTCGCTTGCGGCGATGGTATTGCAGGGCTATCCCTGTGGGAGAGTAGCACGGTGCCAGCTCTTTTTTTCTGACCCGGTTCATTTCGATGAGCCGGGTTTTTTATCTCTGCAATATAAATCTATTTAATTTA